>SMUY01249537.1_pt1 | contig 15689 bp, 13 predicted proteins | sample 2456441 | NCBI WGS metagenome assembly SMUY01 (sample SAMN11095931, study PRJNA526329) | marine sediment metagenome | biome: Marine sediment; feature: Surficial sediment; material: Deep marine sediment; isolation source: Hadal surficial sediment | place: Pacific Ocean | collected 2014-11 | depth...
CGATTCGGACATTGACCGGGTGGTAGATGATTTTGTGGCCGCAGCGCAAATGGCCTCAGAGGCAGGGTTTCATTTTGTTGATATCAAGCACTGTCACGGATATTTGGGCCATGAGTTTCTAAGCGCTTTCAACAGACCAGGAAAATATGGCGGGAGCCTTGAGCACCGTACCCGGTTTCTGAGATCGATCGTTGAGGGCATCAGGGCCACTAGCAACATCCCAATAGCTGTTCGGTTAAGCGCCTTCGATTGGATTCCTTTCAAAGAAGGAGCAGACGGTGTGGGTAAGCCCTGGAACGATAACGGGGCATACACAGAAGGATTCGGTGGTAATGAAACAGGATTAGGGGCAGACCTTAAAGAAGTGTTTCAGCTATTTGAGATATTTAAGCACCTGGGAATCGAGTTGGTTTGTATCACCGGGGGAAGCCCATACTACGTGCCACATATTCAAAGGCCTGCATTGTTTCCACCTTCCGACGGCTACTTGCCCCCTGAGGATCCGTTGGTGGGTGTGGCCCGACAAATTCAAATTACCGGTCAGATTAAGAAACAATTTCCTGAAATGAAGATCGTAGGTTCAGCATATTCTTATCTTCAGGAGTGGCTCCCACAGGTTGCAGAGGCTGTGGTCGAACAAGAACTGGTAGATTTTGTAGGCCTGGGTCGGATGGTTCTAAGCTACCCCGACATGCCTGCTGATATACTTGAAGGCAATGGTCTGAAGAGGCAAAAGATATGCAGAACATTTTCGGATTGTACTACAGCGCCCAGACAAGGAATGATTTCAGGTTGTTTTCCACTGGATCCTTTTTATAAGGGAATGCCAGAGGCTGCCCGGTTAAAAGAAATAAAGCAAAAACTGGAGTCATGAGGAAGAATGTGTTGATCACCGGCGGAACCAGGGGCATTGGGCTGGGAATTGCCAAAGAAATGGGCAGAGAAGGTTTTAATCTTGTGCTAAACGGAGTAAAGGATGAAAGTCATGTTACGGAGACACTATCCGAACTAAAGAAATTGGGGGTTGAGGTGATCTACTGTCAGGCCGATATTGCTCAAGCGGAAGACCGTGCAAATCTAATGTCTGCAGTCCTTGACACTTTTGGGCAGATCAATGTGCTAATTAACAATGCCGGGGTAGCACCAGTAGAACGAAAGGATTTACTGGTCACATCAGAAGAGAGCTATGACCGGGTGATGACTATTAACCTGAAGGGTCCGTTTTTCCTTACTCAGCAGATTGCTAGTCACATGGTGGATTGCAAGAAAAATGACCCTGAGTTCGCAGCATGTATAATAAACATCAGCTCAGTTTCCGCCACAATGGTTTCAACCCAAAGGGGGGAATATTGTATTTCGAAGGCCGGTATGAGCATGATGACACAGTTGTTCGCGGTCCGTATGGGCGAATTTGGGATCCCTGTTTACGAAGTACGCCCGGGAGTTATAGAAACAGATATGACAGCTGGGGTAATTGACAAATACCAAAAGCTCAAAGATCAGGGATTGTTTGTAGAATCCCGGCTGGGAAACCCCAGTGATGTTGGGAAGGTGGTGGCAGGACTGGCAATGGGAACGTTTCCTTACAGTACGGGGAATGTAATAACGGTCGATGGTGGCCTGTCAATTCCAAGATTATAATTGCAAATGAAAATGAAACTTAAAAAAATCTATGTAACTGACTCGATATTCATAATAATGACTATTGCGAGCTTTACTGGTATACTGATACCAACGGGTCAGATCAATCCCAAATTTGTTGGTATACCTTATACCGTGTGGGTAGGTGTACTGTTTTGCATTTTATATGTGCTATTGGCCTATATAGCATCAATACTGCAGGAGGAGGGTCCCGATGATCACTAGTTTTATAATCGCCGGGACAATTTACCTGTCCATACTTATATTTTTAGCTCGACGGTCCCGATTAAAAGAAAAAACTACTTCCAATTATTTATTGGCGGGAGGAAATCTTGGAATGCTTCTTGGACTGTTTACCACCGCCGCTACTATTTTTAGCGCTTTTACAGTAATCGGGATGCCCGATTTTTTTCGTACTCACGGTATTGGGGCTTGGATTTTTCTGGGGGTTGCGGACGCCATGATGGTTTACGTGTTAATCAGGCTGGGGGTAATTGTTCGTCAAAAAGCCAGAGCCAGCGATTATAAGGGAATGGCTGGTCTTCTGACACACGCCTATGGGTTTAAATTCGCAGGTTTTGTGGCCTTTGCTGGCGTAGTGATCTTTCTTATCCCTTATATTTCTGTTCAAATTCGGGGAGTGTCCATATTTCTAAATGCTGCATTTCCCAATGCCTTGCCTGTTTGGGGATGGGGGACCATCATTGTAGCCATTATGATCATCTATAGCGAGATTGGAGGCTTAAGGGCCATTATGTACAATGATACCCTCCAGGGAATTATTCTTTTCGTTGTGATATGGATCATTGGTTTGAACTGTTTAAGTGAATTTGGTAGTATCGCCGGTATGTTTGAAAAGGTCGAATCAGTCAATGCTGCCCTACTGTCGGTCCCCGGCCCTAATGGCTTGTTCACTACCCAATTTTATATCATTTCCACCATATCCATCGTTTTGCTTCCGTTTACACAGCCCCAGATCTCTACTCGTGTTATAATTATGAAAAGCACTTCTGCGCTTCGCAGGATGGCCATCGGCCTGGGCATTTTTGCAACCCTGGTGATTCTTCCAACTATGTTTATGGGGATGTATGGCGCTGTGCTCTATCCGGATAGTTCGGTTCAGGACTTTATTGGTCACGTACTGCTTTACGATCAGGCGCCAGCCATTGCTGCCTTAGGATTAATTGGTCTGATTGCAGCGGCCATCTCTACCTCAGATTCTCAGATTTTCGCCTTGGGTACCGAGCTTAGATCACTGCTGACCGTTGATGATAAAAGGGCGTTGGCCATAACCAGGGTTTTTATTTTGGTTTTTGGGGTAATCGCATTGGTGTTTTCAATCCTCAGTTCTGAGCAATTGGTTTTGTTGGCTCGAACCAGCTTTGCCGGAACTGCCATGTTGGGTCCCTTAATTCTGGTAGGTATTCTGAGCAATAAAAGACCGGGACTACTAATTCCCGTCTGTACATCAATTGCCCTGTTGGTATTTGTGCTTTCCAGTGCAGGAATTGTTCCTGGCAGATTCGGACCTGTGGAAATCGAGATGTTGTTATTTACTTTCCTGCTACTGGCAACAGGTATAGAACTAGTCAGACTTAGATCACATTCTACTTAGCTTAATCCGAAAATGATCGAATAAGGCCCCCTGATTGCTGTGGCTGTATTATCACAAGCGCCATTGCCGTAATCAACAGTTACCACCGGCCTACCATTAAATGTGACCTCAAACGAACCAGAAACCACATGCTCACAATCCGCTACTATTAATAGTGGTTCCTTGATGTTTGCAATGTAACTCACACCTTCTTTGCCCATTCCACTGGAAGATCCGGTAATTCGAACCTCAGTTATTTCACCTAAAGTAAAATCGTAATCGCAGTCCTGTTCGTAGTTTATTTGTTTGCCATCAGGACAATTCACTATACCATCATTCACTGTTACATTAATGATGAATCCATTTTCCTTGAAAGTGAGCTTGGAAGCTGTAATGCTGCCACTCAACCCGTATCCGTTTACTTCGTAACCATCGAAGGTTAAGGTATAGGCAAAGTCTCCGGTTCCTAATTCACCACTCCAATCAATAAGGAATCTTCCCGTTCGTTCTCTACCATCTAATCCAATACAATCAGTTTTGAAAGTTACCAACAATTGATTTCCAATTTGAGTATCGCTCACACTGTAACACTGTTGAATTCTCCCATTTAATACTTCCTGGTCAGCAAGTATCTGATTGGAAATTATTATTGCATCTGCAAAGCGGAGCGTTGCATCATCTACAGATGTAACATTACTAATGTCTTCAGAGGTGATTTCCTGGTTTAATACTTCAGCGTCATCGCCACATGCCCAAAATCCTGCAACTAATAGTGTGAAGAACCATAAATTTCCCGTATTAATCATAATAGAATTTTTGATGTCCAAAAACCTAAAGCTACAGGAGATTACCGTTTGATGCTTAGTATAGCGTATAGTTACCACACTGATGTAAGGTTTATTGTCAAATTTGCCCAAACTGCAAAAATGGCGCTAGTGTTCAAACGGGCCACTTGTGCCATAATAATCCTTACCTCTCCCGAAACAAGCGTTGGGCCTTTCCATCTCGTTGGCAGCAGGCTTTGGCAGGTGCTTCTTCTGATAAGGACTTGTAAATTTTCAACCCCATAAATATCCCTCTATACTATTGATGCGAATTTACTAACATGCGTTGCATGCTGCAGAAAATAAACCAGGGTTCAGCACTAAATGGCGGTGAATAAACTATGCCACTCAAGGTAGTTGGGAACCACAGGGCTCCAATTACTTTGCTGTTTGAGAAGATCTGCCAGTGCAAAAGCGCTTTCGGGCTCTCCATGAGTTAAAAATACGTGCTGCGGGCTTTGCTTAAAATTGCTTAACCAGCGCAGCAACTCCGACTGGTCCGCATGAGCGGACAATCCGCTGATTTGCCTAACGTGACATTTTAATGGCACATCGTGACCGAATATGCGGATTGTGGACTCTCCGTCCAAAATTCTTCTCCCTCTGGTCCCATACGCTTGATAACCCACGAATAGTATAGTGTCGTTTTTGCGCCTCATCCGATGGAACAAATGGTGTACAATGCGTCCGCCGGTACACATACCACTGGCAGATATAATGATGGCGTTTTTTTTGATGGTATTTATAACTTTACTTTCTGCGGAAGTTTTACAATACTGAAGTCCCTCATAGTCAAATACCGAAGCTTCCAGCTCACTTTCCCTTAATTTATGTTCATCGAAGTGTTTCTTATAAATATCGGTAACTCTGATGGCCATAGGGCTGTCTATATAAACTGCCATTTTGGGTATCTTGTTTTCTTCCAAAAGCTCCTTTAGATAATAAATTACCAGTTGCGTACGGCCCAAAGCAAATGCCGGTATTAAAATACATCCCTCCAAAGTACTTGCTTCTGACACGATTTCAGCCAGCGCTTCTTTAGGTGAAGTAGATGGGTTGTTTTTGTCACCGTAGGTGGATTCGACAAACAAGGCGTCCGCTTGAGAGATAACTTCAGGGTCTCGTAATACCGGCTGGTTGTATCTTCCCAGGTCACCCGAGAACACCACCCTCTTGGTTTGAGATTTTCCGGTGATCTCTAGTTCAACAATAGATGAACCCAATATGTGCCCGGCATTCCTGAACCTGAATTTCACACCTTCTTTTAGACTGATCCAGGTATTACTGCTTTGCGGATTTAAATGAGAGAACAGCGCTGTTACATGTTCAACTCTATAAAGAGGCTGGGGGTCTTTGTGTTTGGAGTAGCCCTTCCTTTTGGCATATTTAGCTTCTTCTTCCTGGATTTTTGCAGAGTCCTTTAGCATTATCTCCATCAGGTCGCAGGTGGCTGCTGTACAATACACCGGACCCTGAAACCCTTGACGGAATATTCGAGGCAAGAAACCGATATGGTCTATATGACTATGGGTGATAATGACAGCGTCCAGATCTTCAGGGTTTTGTGGAAGATCCTCCCAGTTTCGTGCTCTCAGTTCTTTGACCCCTTGAAATAAACCGCAATCTATCAAAAGCCTAAACCCCCCGATGTCCAAAAGGTATTTGGATCCCGTTACGGTTTTGGCGGCCCCTAAGAATCGTACTCTTACATCCATAGTTTAGGGATAGAAGGACTGAAGGATTGAATAAATGGTTGAGTTGTGAATTTTATTATGAGGCACACACCGAGCATGGTACCCCAACTATATTGCTCTATTGTTCTACTACTCAAATGTTCAATTACTCAAATGATCAAATGTCCAAATGTTCTACTGTTCTACTATTCCACTGTTCCCAAATTCTTATGACTGCCGTCACAGTAAGGGAAATTTGCTGATTTAGTGCAGCGGCAGAATGCCACACTTTGTTTGGTTTGTGTGTGGCCCTCTTCATCCAACACTTCACAATGCCCTTTTATAATAAGCGGACCTCCTGACATTAGCTGTACTTTAACTGATTCTGTTTTCATGGATGTGTTTTCTTGTTTTTTTATTGATAAAGCCCCGGAGGGACATTTGTTGACTTGTTCTACGATGGCTTCACTGGTTGCCTGGCTTACATCTATCCATGGTTTACGATTTGGGTCGAAGACCTTGCCTAATCCATGTACGCACTTAGCCGAGTGTATACAAAGGCTGGGTTGCCACACTACCGTCACTTCATCATTTGTATATTCTTTTATGGCCATCATCCTATTATTTTGTTACTCAAGATAGGACTTTATGGTTATATCTTCAAAAAATATTCAAACCTTGGTTTTTACCTTTTCCCATCGCTTGAGTTGCCAGTAGATAGTGGCAGTGGTCAATTGATTACCCTGTAAATCATGGATCATTACCCGACAGGGTGCCGTGACACTATCCTGATGTTCCAGAGGGCGGTAAATGTTTTCCTCTAACCATTCGTTAGACACTTTGAATTTTGCGGTAGCATCCATTTTGCCCTGGTAATGATATTCAATGTCAAGTCGTTGAAGGATGATCCGGTAATTTTTGGTGCCCAAAACGTTTAGTAGCATCAGTCCGGTGGTAAATTCCGACAAAGTGGCCAGGGCAGTTGCATGTAAACCTTTAATGTGATTGAAATTGGTTTTTTTATACGGAATTAAGGTTTTGACCTCTTGGTCAGAGATTTCCAGCACCCTAAATCCATGAGGTTTATTGAATGGTATCATTCGGTTTAACGCCAGATTTAAAATCCATTTATTAAACTTTGACTGCTGGGCTTTTTTAAATAAAGTATCTGGACTGAACATTAAGTGAATTATTGAATTAATGATTGATTATGTCTGGCTAAATTAGAAAAAAGACCTATTTTGTAATAACCAAAGTAACAGATTTAATCAACAAACTCAATCCACCAGTCCATCAAACCATCAACCCTTCAGTCCTTCAATCCCTCAGTCCTTTAGCATGTTCAGCTATTGGGAACAACAAAGTTTTACAAATTATCATTACGTGGTAGTTGGTGGCGGTTTGGTGGGTTTGTCCACCGCCCTAAGTTTGAGAGAGCTGCATCCACAAGCATCAATATTAATTTTGGAGCGTGGAGTGATCCCCAGCGGAGCTAGTACCCGAAACGCCGGTTTCGCATGTTTTGGTAGTCTGACGGAGTTATTGTCAGACATAGCCACTTTGGGTGAAGAGGGGGTGAAGCAGTTGGTTGCTGACCGATGGCAGGGATTACAAATGCTAAGGGAAAGGATCGGTGATAATCTGTTGGGATACCAATGTCACGGCGGATATGAGCTTTTGTTTACTGAGAACTTGGAATCTTTGGAAGCGCTGGAACGTGTAAATGACATACTCCATCCTGTATTCAATCAACAGGTTTTTTCCACTCGTTCTGAATTGATTGATCAATTTGGTTTTAACCAGGAAAGAGTGATTGGTCTGGTGGAAAACCCTCTGGAGGGACAGCTGCACGCTGGGAAAATGATGAGATCACTTATCAATCTGGCGACAGCGCAGGGTATTGATTACCTGACAGGGGCAACAGTAAAAAACTTTGAGATAACCCCCGACGGGGTCTGTTTAAATGTTTCTTCAGTTGACCCTGAACCCATCCGGTTCAAAGCACCGCGAGTGGCGGTTTGTACCAATGCATTTACCCATCCACTACTTCCAAAATTGGATATTCAGCCCGGCCGCGGTATTGTTCTGATTACCAAACCAATGCCGAATCTGAAATTCAAAGGGGTTTTCCACTATAAACAAGGCTATTACTATTTTCGCAATGTGGGTTCCAGAGTACTATTCGGTGGAGGAAGGGATCTGGATATGAAAGGTGAAGAAACCACTGATTTTGGAATTAACGATCAAATTCTGGAACATTTACAATATGAATTGTCTCATTTAATATTGCCAGATCAGGATTTTGAAATAGATAGTATTTGGTCTGGTATCATGGCATTCGGTAAGGATAAAACGCCATTGGTAGGGCTTCATTCGCCTGAGGTTGGTTATGCAGTTAGATTAGGCGGGATGGGTGTGGCCTTAGGGAGCCTGGTTGGGGACCGTTTGGCCCGTCTGATATGTTTAAATGATGAAAATGGTTAACTTACCAGCTATCGAATAGTCCATGCCCGATAATACCCCCCGTCAAGCCAGTTTACTACAAGCTTTCATCCCGGTAACTGTACTAGTGGTTATGCTAGGCACCAATGTTTATCTTTTTGGTTCAGGTTCACTGGACGGATCTAACCAGATTGCTTTGCTACTTAGTGCGGCCATTGCCGGGGTAATTGCCATAAGACTAAGTGTGGAGTGGCAAGCAGTGTTAAAGGCCATGGTAAAAAGTATTAGTTCCGCGATGTCCTCAATCTTGATCTTATTATTAATTGGCGCCTTAGCTGGTACCTGGTTGATCAGTGGCATTGTGCCGGTTATGATATATTATGGTTTACAAATCTTAAATCCTACCATCTTTCTGGTGGCCGCTTGTGTGGTGTGTGCCTTGGTATCGCTGGCAACTGGCAGTTCCTGGTCCACAGTGGCAACCGTTGGCATTGCCCTATTGGGAATCGGCCAGACATTAGGTTTACAAGATGGCGTAGTTGGTGGGGCCATTATAAGCGGTGCCTATTTCGGAGACAAAATGTCTCCCTTATCGGATACCACCAATCTGGCTCCTGCCATGGCCGGCACTGATTTATTTACCCACATTCGCTACATGGCATACACCACAATACCCAGTATTTTAATAGCACTGGGGATTTACCTGATCATCGGATTTTATACAGATACCAGTGGAACGGTAGGGGAGGTAGAGGAAGTATTGGGGGCCGTCGAATCTAAATTTTACATCACTGGTTGGGTGTTCCTGGTGCCATTGGCGGTGATATTGATGATTGTTAAAAGGGTCCCTGCGCTACCCGCGCTATTGGTAGGCGTGTTATTGGGGGGACTATTTGCAATCATTTTCCAGCCTGCCATAGTAAATGAAGTGTCGGGTATTGATGATAACTTTCTGAAATCATCATATGTTGGGGTAATGCAGTCAATGTACGGAAGTGTGTCGGTTACCACCAGTCACCCCATGGTCAACGAATTGTTTACCGCCGGAGGTATGAGCGGCATGATGAATACAGTTTGGCTCATATTGTGCGCTATGACTTTTGGAGGAGCTATGGAAGCGGGAGGGCTTTTGAAACGGATAGCTTCAGAAGTCATTAAACAGGTTAAAAGTACCGGTTCCTTAATTGCTTCCACTGTGGGCACTTGTTTATTTTTCAATGTGACAGCCTCGGATCAATATATGTCAATTGTAGTACCAGGCAGGATGTATGCTGATACCTACCGCGAAAGGGGGTTGAAGCCGGAAAACTTAAGCCGGGTGCTGGAAGACTCTGGCACAGTCACTTCTGTCTTAGTCCCCTGGAATACTTGTGGAGCTACTCAGGCCTCTGTGCTTGGGGTTGCTACTATGATATACGCCCCATTTTGTTTTTTCAATATTATTAGTCCATTCATGACCATGTTTGTGGGGTTTTTGGGTATAAAAATCAGATATTTTGAATCTGAAGAGCAAGTACTTGAAGTGGAGAAAACTGTATGATTTTCCCATCCGATATTACCAAAGAGGAGGTAAATCAATTGACATTACAGAGTTACCAGGGTCGTATAGTCATTGTAGACAGTACCGAAGGGCTTTCCAAGGCGATGAAGGAATTGAGAAAAACTTCATATTTAGGTTTTGACACTGAAACCAAACCCGCCTTTAAAAAAGGTGTTTACCATCAGGTAGCGTTGTTGCAACTCGCCCTTGCGGAGAAAGTCTTTTTAATTCGATTGAATAAACTGGGGTTTCCCCGGGCGCTCCAGGATCTGTTTAGTAGTGACCATATATTAAAAGTGGGGGTCAGCATCAGGGATGACCTTGCTGAGCTTCGGAATCTAGCCAACTTCGAACCACGAGGGGTTGTAGAGTTGAACCAGGTAGCCAAGGGTCTTGGTGTGGTCAGGGAAGGAGCAAGAAATTTAACCGCTACATTCCTGGGTTTCAGGATATCTAAATCACAGCAAACTTCCAACTGGGAAAAAGACCAATTATCTACAAAACAACAACGTTATGCAGCCACTGATGCCTGGGTCTGTCATGAGATCTATAATAAACTGCTAGGGCTTGGATTTGTAGAGAACGGACGGGGTTAGTGAGCAGGAAGTAATAGAATATGGTACTAGTAATTGGTTGGTAGCTTGAAGCTACCAATAGCAGCGAAATTTATATCTTGTGTTCTCAGTAGCTTCAGGTTACGAGATTACACTATTAGTTGTAATGTTTAGCCTGGCAATGGAATGAGCTCTCCGGATTGTTTATTCTTTGGCATTTGGGCATTCACTGACAGTAGGTAGTTGGCTAATAACGCCGCCAGGTCATCTCGTATCTTTTGTTGGCTTTCTGACAAATTAGTGGTTTCCCCAATGTCATTATTGATGTTAAATAGTTCAAATCGTTGGTCCAGGTGATAATAGATAAGTTTCCAATCACCTTTTCGAACCGCGCTGAAGGCACCAATGCCGGGGCCGGTGGGCCCCCATTCGTTCGGGAAGTGCCAGTATAACGGCCTATCCTGTGCCCGATTTTGGTTATCTTTCAAAAAGCAGACAAAACTTTTACCGTCCACGGTTTGGGCTGTTTCATACTGATCAATACCTGCTATTTCGAGAATACTTGGGAAAAAATCTTCAATGATCAAGTAGTTACTGTTCTCTGATCCCGGTGCAACCACTCCGGACCATTTAACTATCATGGGCTCCCGGATACCTCCTTCGTGAATAGACCCTTTTCCACTGGACAATGGTTTATTGTGTGTATGAGGTTCACCTCCTCTGGCCACTGCGCTCAATCCCCCGTTGTCGGACATAAAAAGGATAACCGTATTATCTGAACGTTGCTTTTCTTCAAGGTAATCCATAATCCTACCCACACTGTGGTCCATGCTTTCAATCATTGATGCATAGCTGGCCTCGATTGAGTCCAATCCCATTTCTAAATAGCGGCTTAGATATATTGGATTGCCCATGATTGGCGTGTGTACGGTATAGTAGGCCATGTAAAGAAAGAACGGCTTGGTACTTTGATCGAGTGCGCTCAAAGCTTCAGTGGTAAGGGCGTCTGTAAGAAATATTTCTTCACCATGGTATTTCTCCAAACCCGGTACCGGCCAGGGAGTGTCCTGAAACTCAGGAGTGTTTCCAAAGTTCTCAGTGCCGTAATAACTTTTAGGGGCTCCTGCAGCATGGCCGGCGATGTTAACATCGAAACCCAGATTCAACGGGTCCTCGCCTGGTGTGCCAATAGCGCCAAAGTGTGCTTTGCCCACATGAATGGTGTGGTATCCGTTTTCTTGCAGTATCTCAGGCAAGGTGGTGGCGAAAACCGAATTTTGAAGAGTTGAATCAGGTGAAAGTCCGTTTACATTCCATAATGGGAATTCCAGTGTTTGGTGATTACGCTCCATCGGTTGAATCCGGTCCCGGTGCAAGGTCCAGTTAGTGACCCGGTGACGAGCAGTATTCATACCAGTCATCAGACTAACACGGGTGGGTGAACAAACCGGGGTAGCATAAGCTTGGGTAAATTTCATGCCCTGTGATGCTAATCGCTCCATGTTAGGAGTTCTATAGCGCTGATTAAAGGGAGTCTCACGGTCCCAGAAAGGAACAGAAGTATCCTGCCACCCCAGATCGTCTACTAAAAATAAAATAATATTTGGGGGAGGCGTGGATGTTTCTGTCTTAAGATTCGAGCAGGCACAAACCAAGCATGCCAATAATGTAAGGCTCCATAATTTCATCAGTCGCTGTATTGGTTATTTAATTATCCGGATCGCTATCTTAAGAATTTACCGGATAAAATACCAGTATCCGCATGCCTATCATTTGGCTTTACCAGTAAATACAGGCCAGGACAGGTTGCAATCGGTAAAAATAAATGTCAGCTTTGCGACAAATTACGTCTTGTGCAGGAGTAAGAAGAAAGTAATGGGACAATTTTTAAGAAGATTTGGCATCTTTTGTTTCCTGGGCATATTGGGTGCAAATCTTGGCGCTCAACATTCTGTGGCAAGAAAATGGAATGAGGTGCTGCTGGAGGCCATAAGAAACGATTTTGCCAGACCCACTGTACATGCCAGGAATTTGTTTCATACTTCTGTAGCTATGTACGACTCCTGGGCAATCTATGACCCCACTGCAACTACATATTTTACCGGTCAACCAAACGGTGACTTCTTTTGTTCCTTTGGTCAGGTTGCCCCTGTCGATGATATAAAAACTGCTCAGGAAGAAGCCATAAGCTATGCTGTCTATCGTTTACTGACCCATCGATTTTCGGATTCACCGGGAGCCGATGAGTCGTTAACACGTTTCGATTCTTTGATGTCAGCCTTGGGCTTTGATGTTAATGTATCATCCACCGATTATATAAACGGCCCGCCTGCTGCTGTAGGGAATTACATTGCTCAGTGCCTGATACAATTTGGGTTGGTGGATGGCTCCAACGAAGCCTCGGGGTACGGAAACCTTCACTATCAACCGGTAAACCCCCCACTAATAATATTAGATCCTGGTAGTCCTGATTTAATGGATTTTAATCGATGGCAGCCGTTGACACTGGATGTGTTTATTGATCAGGCTGGAAACGAAATCCCTTTCAATACTCCGGAATTCTTGAGCCCTGAGTGGGGCGATGTAACGCCCTTTGCGCTTACTGAAAATGATCTAACAACGTATAACCGTGATGGAGGAGATTATTTGGTATATCATGATCCTGGATCACCCCCTGATTTAAATACTGCTGATGGAAGTGGAAGAAGTGACCAGTACAAGTGGGGCTTTGGCTTGGTTTCTGTATGGTCTTCCCAACTGGATCCCAGCGATGGAGTGATGATGGATATTTCACCAGCTACCATCGGTAATATCAACCAATTGCCCACATCAGATGCTGAACAACAAAATTTCTACAATTTATTTGAAGGAGGGGATGCCAGCATGGGTCATTCGCTCAATCCTGTTACTGGCCAGCCATATGATGCTCAAATAGTGCCAAGGGGTGATTATACCCGTGTTTTGGCTGAGTTCTGGGCTGATGGTCCCGATTCAGAAACACCTCCGGGTCACTGGTTTGTAATCTTGAACTTTATTAACGATCATCCATTATTGGAAAAGCGCTTTAAAGGTGAGGGATCTATCATTGATGATCTTGAATGGGATGTAAAATCCTATTTCATGCTGGGAGGTGCCATGCATGATGCTGCAATTTCTGCCTGGGGTATCAAGGGATGGTATGATTATATCAGGCCTGTTTCAGCAATCAGGGGAATGGCAGAGTTGGGTCAAAGTTCAGACCCTGGCCAACCTAGCTATAACCCGGGAGGAGTAAAATTGATCCCAGGATATATTGAATTGGTAAACATGGATGATCCATTAGCTGGAGCTGGGGACGAGCATGTAAATAAAATAAAGCTTTATGCCTGGCGCGGCCCGGGCTTTATTAGTGATCCGGAAACGGAGTTGGCGGGAGTTGGCTGGATCCTGGCGGAAAGCTGGTGGCCGTATCAACGACCCACTTTTGTAACGCCCCCTTTTGCAGGTTATATATCCGGGCACAGCACTTTCAGCCGTGCTGCGGCGGAAGTATTGACAGCATTAACCGGAGACCCGTTTTTTCCCGGAGGAATTGGTGAGTTTGTGGCAAGACAAAATGAATTCCTGGTTTTTGAAGACGGACCAAGTGTTGATGTGACGATGCAATGGGCCACCTATAGAGATGCTTCAGATCAATGCAGTCTTTCCAGGATTTGGGGAGGCATTCATCCACCGGCAGATGATATTCCGGGACGACACATCGGCGAGCAAATTGGTAAAGATGCTTTTGCCAAAGCAGAACAATATTTTGAGAGTCTTATAACCGGCATCAGTGAAGATGATGATCAAAATTTATTAAAAGTGTACCCCAACCCTGTTCTGAACGGAGCTGCCTTAAAGGTGGAACTGCCGGCTTTAAATGGGGAAAGTGTATTGCAATTACAAAGCATCGAAGGTAGGGTTGTTTGGGAACAATCTTTGGTAGGAGGCCCTGTACGTACACTGGAGATGCCGATAACCAAAGTGACCGCAGGGTTTTATTTAATGCGTTTAAGAAGTTCAAGATTCAATGCTATACAAAAAGTACTGATCAAATAAAATTAAAACCCCGATTGCCTAATGATCAGTTTGCGCGATATATCTATGCTCTGCGCAGTGAGATGCATCAGGTAGATGCCTGCGGGTACTCCATCCAGATTAAACTTTATGGTTTCGTCCTCTGTTCGGGTCACAGCTGTATGGTAAAATGCTTGTTTACCCATAGTATTGAAAAGTGCCAGGGATATCTCTCCTGGGTTTTGTAAACCACGGATATTTAATAGTTTGTTGACCGGATTGGGGAAATATTGAATATCCGCAGTGAACGGGTTTTGGGTGCTTACTACAAAATCCGTATTAACCCGATACAATGTGGCTTCACCCAGCTTATTAGTCTCAGAGGTGATATAGTAATCCTTTTCATTAATTGCTTCTATTGCCTCTATTTGGTAGGAACCATCAACCTGAAAGGTCAATCTGTGCATTTCACCCTCGGTAAATTCCCGTCCGCTGAATTGTGATAATCGCAACAAAAATGGTTCTGTCAGGGTATAACCAGTCAGCATTATCTCCTGTGACAACGGGTTATGAACACCTCCGGTTATCAACCCGTTGGAATTGATTCTGCCCACCCGCTTGATTTGATAGTCCCCTGGTATTTTAGGAACGGAATAAATGTTGGAATGGAAATCGCCCCGGTTCTTAGTGAAAATGTATAGACTATCTTCAAAAGAAATTAAGGCTTCAGCATCGAAATTGTGCTTATTACCTGGTTCAAAGCTCTCTTGGTCACTATATGCAAATCGTATGGTATCTGCTGAAACTGTGTCATTGCTACTTTGGAAGTATTCCTGGAGAGAAACCCTGTAGATTTTAAGGTCAGTTCTATCACCACTGTTGTTGCCAAAATCTCCAATGTAAATGTATTGTTGGTCAAAACATAGGTCTTCCCAATCAACGTTACTGGCATTCTCTACTACTAACTGGCGAATTAATGTGCCACTATCAGGGTCTACCTCATACAGTATGGCTTCTCCTGCAGAATCATTGTGTGTAATGAGTTTATCATTCAAAAAAATGACGCCGGAAGATTCATTGGTCTCTAGCGGCAACAATGCAATTGTTTCAACAGTAAAATCTTGAGCCTCTACATATATAGGGAAAAGCAATAGAGACAAGAATAGCATTTCAAAAAAACTTGTTGATGGTTTATGCATTATTATCTAATTGAGTGTAACCAAATAAAATTATACAAAAACCGATTAACAATCGAACACTTTGTGATGATCTGACAAAAGAAATAGCGCAGATTTTAGGTGATTATGTCATGAACTACCTTTCCATGTACATCCGTTAATCGGAAGTCACGTCCTTGAAAACGATAGGTGAGTTGCTCATGGTCCA
>SMUY01038238.1_pt1 | contig 15676 bp, 18 predicted proteins | sample 2456441 | NCBI WGS metagenome assembly SMUY01 (sample SAMN11095931, study PRJNA526329) | marine sediment metagenome | biome: Marine sediment; feature: Surficial sediment; material: Deep marine sediment; isolation source: Hadal surficial sediment | place: Pacific Ocean | collected 2014-11 | depth...
ACCGAACCTCGATGGCTGAGTTGCCCTTGGCCAGGATCGTGGTGATGGCTGCCGTCAGCGTCGTCTTCCCGTGATCCACATGTCCGATCGTTCCCACGTTCACATGAGGTTTGGTTCGCTCAAATTTCTGCTTTGCCATAATTCATTCTCCACAAATACTCGTCTAAGGTTAGCCTTCCCGGTCTTTTTTTCGTCTATCCAGGTTTCCCGACCAGTTTGCCCTGATTTCGGGCCATAATCTCTTCGGATATCTGGTGGGGGACCTCCCGATAGACATCGAAATGCATGCTGTAAGTTGCCCGTCCCTGGCTCAAAGAGCGCACCGCTGTCGCGTAGCCGAACATCTCAGAGAGAGGCACAACTGCAGCGATCACCTGGATTTCGCCCCGGGGCTCCATGTGACCGATACGACCGCGCCGACCGTTGAGATCTCCCACCACATCTCCCATATATTCCTGGGGGACCACGACCTCAACTCGCATGATCGGCTCCAGAATCACGGGTTTGGCCTTCCTGGCCGCCTCTTTGAAAGCCATGGAGCCGGCGATCTTAAAAGCCAGTTCCGAGGAGTCCACTTCGTGAAAAGACCCGTCATAGAGATCGACCTGGATATCCTCCATGGCATATCCCGCCAGGACTCCGCTCTCAAGCGCTTCCTGGATGCCACTCTTAACAGCATTGATAAACTCTCTGGGTATGGCCCCTCCCACAATATTGTTTTCAAACACAAAGCCAGCGCCCGGTTCAGTCGGCTCAATTCTGATCTTGACGTGGCCGTATTGGCCACGACCCCCACTTTGGCGCACATACCTGCCCTCGGCTTTAGCGGGGGCGGTAATGGTCTCCTTGTAGGCCACCTGGGGTTTGCCGACATTGGCACCGACACCGAACTCGCGCAACAGACGATCGACGATGATTTCCAGATGCAGCTCACCCATACCGGAAATGATGGTTTGACCCGTATCGGGATCGACATGCACCTTAAATGTGGGATCCTCCTGCATCAGTTTCCCCATGGAAAATCCGAGCTTGTCCTGATCTTCCCGGGTCTTGGGCTCAATGGCTACAGAGATCACGGGAGCCGGAAAGTCCATGGCTTCAAGAATGACCGGATGTTTCTTGTCGCAAATGGTGTCCCCGGTTCTCACATCCTTCAGCCCCACCGCTGCGGCGATATCCCCGGAAAAGACATTTTTGATTTCCTCTCGCTTATTGGCATGCATCTTGAGGAGTCGCCCGATTCGCTCATTCCGATTCCGAGTCGAAATATAGGCACTAGAACCCGCCGCCAGTGACCCCGAATAAACTCGCAGAAACGCTAACTGCCCCACAAAAGGATCGGTCACAATCTTGAAGATCAGTGCGGAGAAGGGTTCACTATCGGCAGCCTGGCGTACCACTTTTTCCTGAGTGTCGGGGTGGATGCCCTGTATGGGGGGGACGTCAAGGGGGGAGGGGAGGCAGCTGACGATAGCGTCCAGGAGAGGTTGTACGCCCTTATTCTTGAAGGCGGATCCACACACACAGGGGGTAAACTTCAGATCGCAGGTGCCTTTTCGAAGCCCTTCCTGCAAAGCCTCGGCCTCAATGACTTTCCCGGAAAGATACTGTTCCAGAAGCTCATCATCGGTCTCGACCACCATTTCAACCATCTTTTCACGCCACTCTTCGGCCTCTTTCACATACTCGTCCGGAATCTCCTGCTCCGTGTATTCCGCCCCTAAGGTTTCCATCTCATAAACGATAGCCTTCATGGTGATCAAATCGATCACCCCCTGAAAATTCTCTTCCTTTCCCAAGGGAATCTGTATGGGGACAGGATTGGCAGATAATCGCTTCTTCATCGATTCGACAGAGCCGAAGAAATCCGCTCCACGCCGATCCATTTTGTTCATGAAGGCAATACGCGGCACAGAATACTTATCGGCCTGACGCCACACGGTCTCGGACTGCGGTTCCACACCCGCAACGGAATCGAAAACAGCTACGGCACCGTCCAACACCCTTAAAGAGCGTTCCACTTCGGCGGTAAAGTCCACATGCCCGGGGGTGTCGATAATGTTAATCCGGAAGTCCTTCCAGAAACAGGTGGTGGCAGCTGAGGTTATGGTAATTCCCCGCTCCTGTTCCTGAACCATCCAATCCATGGTGGCGGTTCCTTCGTGAACCTCACCCAATTTGTAGGTGATTCCTGTGTAGTAGAGAATACGCTCGGTGGTCGTCGTCTTGCCGGCATCAATGTGGGCCATGATGCCTATATTCCGGGTTCTTTCGAGCGGATTTTCGCGTGTCGCGGTCATTTTTTCCCTAGATTCCTTGTCAGTTTTACCACCGATAATGAGCGAAAGCCTTGTTGGCTTCCGCCATACGGCGGATGTCTTCTTTTTTTCTCACCGCATTGCCGCGATTGTTGGCGGCATCGAGTAGTTCGTTGGACAGCCTTTCAGCCATGAGTTTCTCTCCCCGACCCTTGGAGTAATTAATGATCCAGCGGATCCCCAATGAAGTCCTGCGGCGAATGCTCACTTCAATAGGCACCTGATAGGTCGATCCTCCGACCCGACGTGATTTCGTCTCCAGTACAGGCTTGACGTTATCCAGCGCCTTCTTGAGAATTTTCATGGGGTCTTCCCCCGCCTGCTTTTCGATCAGGTTCATGGCATCGTAAAAAATGCTTTCAGCCACGCTTTTCTTTCCTCGTCGCATTATCGAGTTGATCACCTTGGTGGCCAACTCGCTGTGATAGACCGGATCAGGAGGAACGTTTCTCTTGGGAACCTCTCTACGTCTTGGCATTTACTGTCTCACTTCCTCTACACACAAAAAAGCTGCAAAGAATCGAGTCCATGCAGCTTAAAAGTTCAGTCAGTTCCTTACGCTTTGTGCCTTTTCGTTCCGTACTTGGAACGAGCGTTTTTTCGACCCTCTACACCCACGGTGTCCAGGGTTCCCCGAATCACGTGGTAGCGGACACCCGGAAGGTCTTTGACACGGCCACCACGAATGAGCACCATCGAGTGCTCCTGCAGATTGTGTCCGACGCCTGGAATGTAGGTGGTTACCTCAATTCCATTGGTTAATCGAACACGGGCCACTTTCCGCAGTGCAGAGTTGGGCTTCTTGGGAGTCTGGGTGTAAACACGCACACAGACTCCTCTTTTCTGGGGACAGCCCTGTAAGGCAGGGCTCTTTGTCTTGACCTTAATCCTTTTTCGCCCTTTGCGAACTAACTGATTAAATGTTGGCACTCCTCGTTCTCCCTAAAATAGAAAGAAATGATGCCAGGCATCATTTCTGTAAAGAAGAAACTATACTGAGCCTCACCGTTTCGCCAGACAGATACAATTCCACCCAGCAAAGGAATTGCACAGTTTAGCAATATTCCCGCAAAACTACAAAAAAGTTTTCGGCCCTTCCCCTAGCCCGGACTATTCATAACTTCTCTCCTGCAGCGACGAAATCACCCGGCGTGCTGTGCGCACCGCACCCAGGTCGGCGCTTTCCGTCGCGACGTGACAAGAAGCTATGCATAATCGGGGCTTAGGAGCCTGTCCGAATAGTAGCTGGGGTCGCGTTACAGGCGCCGCCGGGTCAGATACCAGGCGGCGCGACGCAGGCAATGTCTGGACATTGTCGAGAAGCGCCCACACAGCAGATGACCCGGTGCCGCCGTAACCCTTTGGGCGAACGGGGATTGCGGTGCATCTCTTCGTCGCTTGTCGTCGCCGATGTCCCGGCATCGCCTCCTCCTCGCTCCTCGACCTGCCCACGCAACCCCATCCGCGCGACCCCCAGCTATTACTCGGACAGGCTCCTTTAGGTTGAAGCCGCTTAGGCGGCAAGTATAGGATTGGACTTCAGGAAAGGCTCCAGATGTTCCACCCACTACTTTGGACTTACTCGATTCTTTATACTTTCCTGCTGATATTCTATCTCCCTGTCTTTATCTACCGAGTGCTGGTTCAGGGCAAGGACCCCAAGATCTTTTTCAAAAGAATCGGGGCCCCACCTCTTCGCAACTCAAGTGATCCGGCAAAGCCTTCCCTGTGGATCCATGCCGTCTCGGTGGGAGAGGTCAAGGCCATCGAGCCACTGGTTGAAGCCCTGGCCCTGGATGGTGACCAACTTTTCATTTCCACCATCACCGATACGGGGCAGAATCTAGCCAGAAACAGCTTTCAGGATCGAGCCTGCGTCTTTTACTTTCCCTTTGACTGGAAATGGATTTGCCGCCTCTACCTGCGCAGACTTTCCCCGACCTGTGTCCTGCTGGCCGAGACTGAAATCTGGCCCGGCTTTATCAGCGCCGCGGCATCGTTGGATATCCCCGTTTTGCTCATTAATGGCCGGATCTCCGATCATTCCTTTCGCCGCTATCGGCGGATCCGTTTTTTCCTTCGCCCTCTTTTGCATCGCATCTCCCTCTTTTGCGTGCAGACCCGACAGGATCGGGACCGTATCATTGAGCTGGGAGCGGCTTCATCCCGGGTCCATCAGCTGGGCAATCTCAAATACGATTATCAACTCGCCCAGCTTCCTGAAAAGACACAGATGCTGCAAGTCATCCAGGCGGTCCTCAAGCCCGACCCCAACGACCTGCTTTGGATCTGTGGCAGTACCCGAGAAGGAGAGGAACAAACTCTTCTTGAAGTCTTCCAATCTCTCAGCCAAGAATTCCCTTCCCTGCGGTTGCTCCTGGCACCACGGCATCCTCACCGCGTGGATGAAATCGCCAGGCTGGTGGAGGCTCGTCAGATAAGCTATTTGAGACGATCGGAGCTTAATTCTCAAAAGCACGATCCTCCCAAAGTTCTACTCCTGGATACCATCGGTGAGTTGGCTTACCTTTATCAATTGGCGGATGTGGTGTTTGTGGGAGGAAGCCTGGTTCCCACGGGAGGACACAATATTATTGAAGTGGCATACTTCTCCAAGCCGATTCTCTTTGGTCCTCATATGGAAAACTTCAAGGAAATCTCCAACGCCTTCCTGGAATCCGATGCAGCCCTCCAGGTGCACTCAGGAGAGGAACTGCCTGGAAAAATCAGTGAGCTTTTGAAAAATCCCGCCACCAGAAAGGCGCTGGGGCAGAAAGCTCGTCAGGTGATTGGAGACAATCAAGGAGCGGTTGGCCGCACCCTTGAAATTGTGGAAAGATATCTGCGCGATGAGCGCGCAGATACTGACAACTGACAGCCGACAACTGACACATTTTTCATGAAGCATTTACTCTCGAAAATCTACGCCCTGATCGTTTCATTTCGGGTCTTTCTTTACCAAAAAGGAATCCTGCAGTCGCACCAACTCAAACACCCGGTCATCAGCGTGGGAAACCTGACGGTGGGAGGAACGGGCAAGACTCCCCTGGTTGGCTTCCTGGCTCAAATCTTGCAGAAAGCCGGTTATCAACCCGTTATTTTGAGCCGGGGTTATAAGAGGAACAACAAGAGTCCGGTCCTTCTGGTGAGCGATATCCGAGAGATCTTTTGCGGTCCCGAGGAATGTGGTGACGAGCCTTATCTTCTGGCTCGAAAACTTGAAGGGGTGCCGGTGGTGGTGGGGAACAGCCGTTATCAGGCAGGGAGACTCCTGGAAGATCGTTACCCTAACCTTATATATATACTGGATGATGGCTACCAGCACATTCAGCTCAAACGCAATTTGAATATTCTGATCCTGGATGCCACCGACCCATTTGGCGGCCATCATCTGCTGCCCACCGGAAGGCTGAGGGAACCCACCAGAGCCCTAGCCCGAGCAGACGCCATCGTCATTACCCGTTCCCATATGCCTTCTGAGACGGAGAATCTTGAGGAACACATTCGCCGCTGGAACAAGACGGTACCGATCTCCTATTTTCATCATGACGTTACGGCCCTTTACGACGCCAGAACGGGAAGTCGCTTCCAACCTCGTGATTTCCTGGGCAGCTCCGTCATCGCCCTGGCCGCCATCGGGAGTCCCCACGTCTTCTTGTACGATCTGGAACACTATCAGATGAAAATCTCCGACCGCTTTCTTTTCCGTGACCACCACCCCTTTAGCCAATCGGAACTCAATCGTGTCTTGAAGCGTCTGGAGGAAGTGCAGGCCCGGGCCATTGTGACCACTGAAAAGGATGCGGTTCGTCTGAAGGAACTGGACTTCCAGGAGGGTCAGATCTTCGTTCTCCAGATTGAACCTCAGCCTGAGGACCTCCCGGAATACAAAAAAGAATTTCTCAATGAGGTAAAGTTCTTACTTGAAGCAAAATGAAACCAGGTAAGCGCATCCTCATCCGTGGGACAAACTGGATCGGCGATTCCGTCATGTCGCTGGCCGCCCTGCGCGAGGTGCGGCGTCTCTTTCCTGACCATCACCTCACCCTTTTGGTGCGCGATTGGGTCGCGGAGCTGTTTAAGAAACAGGGAATAGTGGATGAGATCCTTCCACTGGAAGAACCCTCATCCCAGTTGCGGCCTTTCTTCCGACTTGTCGGTAAAGTGCGCCACTTCGACTGCGCCCTTCTTTTTCAAAACGCCTTCCAGGCGGCTCTGATGACCCGTCTGGCGGGTATTCCAGAGAGAATCGGGTACAACACGGATGGGCGGGCTCTTCTCTTGACCCGCCGCGCTCGGCCCCGAATCAAGGAGCTGAATCGACATCAGATTTACTACTATTTAGATCTTCTTTACCAAACCGGCCTTTCCCCTCAGGATTATCTCAACGATCCCGAATTCAAACCCGACATCCACCTGAGTCCCACTGAAGAAGGGATCCAAGAAGCAGAGCGATTACTGCGTGCAGCTGATGTTTCCGGGCAGGGCCCCATCATTTTGATCAACCCCGGAGCTTTCTATGGATCGGCCAAGCGCTGGTTTACGAATCGCTACGCGGCACTGGCCGACCGCTTGATCGAGGGAGATCAGGCCCAAGTTGTCATCATCGGATCGGCAGGCGAACAAACCATCGCCCAGGAGATTCAGTCCCTCGCCAAACAGCACCTCACGATCCTCACCGGCCAAACCGATCTACCCTCTCTGATCGGGCTTTTGAGCCGATGCAACCTGTTACTCACCAACGATTCAGGACCCATGCATTTGGCTGCGGCTCTGGACACTCCACAGATCGCTATCTTAGGGTCCACGGATGAGATTGCTACCGGTCCTTGGAGTCCAAGGGCCCAGGTGATCCACAAACATGTTGAATGCAGCCCTTGCCTTTTGCGAGAATGTCCTATTGATTTGCGTTGTTTCTCCCGAATTGAAGTAGAAGAGGTATATGAGACCGCACGAGCTGTCCTCTACAACGGCCATTTTTCTAGATCGTGACGGAACCTTGATCGAGGAAATCGGCTATTTACACCGCCTGGAAGACATCCAAATCTATCCCGAAGCCTTTGAAGCCGTGAAGAAGATTAACCAGAGTGGAGCCCAGGCCATCGTCATCACCAACCAGTCGGCCATCGCCCGCGGTCTCATCACTCAGGAGGACCTGGAGCGGCTACACCGCCGGATCAGTGATGCTTTTGGTCAAAAAGGGGCTCGCCTCGATGCCTACTACCACTGCCCTCATCATCCCACCGAGGGAACGGGAGAGCATACCCGGACCTGCGATTGTCGCAAACCCCAGCCCGGACTTCTCCTTGGCGCCGCACAGGAACTGCAGCTCGACCTGGAGGCCAGTCACATGATTGGCGATAAACTGCGGGACATCGAAGCCGGACACCGGGCAGGCTGTCAGTCCATCCTGGTGAAAACCGGTTATGGCCAGGAGGAACTTCTACTGATAAACGACGAACAAGCCTCACGCTTTTCCTCGATCAACCCAGCGCAACGACCGGACCACGTTTCAACAGATATTCTGGAGGCGGTGAATTGGATTCTGGAGCACAACCTTGAAAAACGATCTGAGCCAACTCATTGAAACATTCACCCAGCTAAAGATCCTGGTTCTGGGTGACTTTATCCTGGATGAGTTCATCTTCGGGGAGATCTCTCGCGTATCTCGCGAAGCCCCGGTGTTGATTCTCAACTATCAGAGCACCGAAACCGTTGCCGGGGGAGGTGCCAACACCGTTGCTAACGTCGCAAGCCTGGGCGCAGAAGTCATCCCACTGGGTTTTCTGGGAGACGACCCTTCAGCCGATCTCCTGTTCTCCGCCTGGCCCGAAGACATGAACAAGCGTTATGTTTTTAAAGATGCCACTTTTCAAACCACTCGCAAGGCGCGGATTCTTGCCGGCTCCTTCCACTCCTTTCGCCAACAGGTCGTGCGCATGGACTATCAGAGCCCCTACCATCTTCAAGAGCATCACGAGAGGAAATTACTCGAGTCTCTCAATGAACTCGTGCCTCAGGTAGATGCGGTCATTCTCTCTGACTACAGCCTGGGAAACATCACTGAGCGAGTGCGGAAAGCGGCCCTGACACTGGCGGCTCAGCACAGCAAACTTCTGGTGGTGGATTCACGGGACAGCCCGGACATCTACAAGGGTGCCACCTCCATTACCCCCAACATTACGGAGATCGAAGCGGCCCTGTCTCTCCCTATCGGCCAGGATCTATCCGCCCTCCAGGAGGTGGGCGCTCGACTGCTACAGGAGTGGCAATTGAAGGCCCTGCTGGTCACTCGAGGCAAGTTGGGAATGTCGCTCTTTCTTGAGGATGGCTTTACCCACATCCCCATTTACGGAAGCGACGAGGTGGTAGACGTTACTGGAGCCGGGGATACCGTGACCGCCAGTTATTGCACAGCTCTGGCCGCTGGAGGATCGTTTGAGCAGGCAGCGCGTTTGGCCAATTACGCGGCCGGTCTGGTGGTCATGAAAAAGGGAACCGCCACCGTCTCCTCGACTGAGCTTATCCAGGCCACCCAGGAAGAACCGTGACACAGATCCGTGACTAGCAAAATAAAGCCCCTGCAGGAGATCACTACCCTCGTTGCCCAGCAACAGGAGACCGGAAAAACCGTGGTATTTGCCAACGGTTGTTTCGATCTTCTGCATGTTGGACACATCCGCTACCTTGAAGCTGCCCGTGCTTTGGGAGATCTTCTGGTGCTCGGTTTAAATGGCGACAAGTCGGTGCGCCAACTCAAGGGACCGGGGCGTCCCTTGATGAACCAGGACGAGCGCGCTGAAATTCTGGCAGCCCTGGAATGTGTGGATTACCTGGTTGTGTTTGATGATCCCACCGCCAAAGAAGTTCTGGAAACACTCAAACCCAACATTCATGCCAAGGGCACCGACTATACCCGGGAGTCGGTACCGGAAAGGGACACCGTTTTGTCCTACGGAGGCTCGATTGCCATTGTAGGGGATCCCAAGGATCATTCCACCAAGGACTTCTTAAGACAGATCGCCGAGAGAAATCCTGCCTCTGAATCCAAAACTCGCTCAAAATAATCTATGGGTCAACAGAAGCTTTTGATCGTCAAACTGGGCTCGTTGGGGGATATCATCCATACCATCCCTGCTCAGCAACGGCTCGCCCAACACTTTCCCCAGGCCCAGATCCATTGGCTCACCGAACCTCCCTACCATACTCTTCTGGACCATATTCCCGGGATATCCAGGGTATGGTTGGCGGATACCAAGAAGTGGCGAAGGCACATATCCTCTCTGCCCGACAGCATTCAACTTATTCGAGCCCTTCGCCAACAACATTTTGAGGCCGCCTTGGACTTTCAAGGCCTGGTCAAATCGGCTCTGCTGGCTAAGTTGTCGGGAGCAAAACGGGTCATCGGATTCGTCGCACACCAATCCCGGGAAGCTGCTTCCAGCTACTTTTATTCGGAAACCGTAGTTGGAGACGACGGTTCGCGGCCTCATGTCGTTGAAATCAACCTGCAACTGGCTCGATCCCTGGGCTGCTCCACAAATGGAGCCAACCCTCTCATCCCCCTGGAGATTCCCTCTGAAGCGTTTGATTACGTGGACGACCAACTCAGCAAAAACAACATCGTCAAACCGATTCTGGTCAATCCCGGGGCGGGTTGGGTGACAAAACTTTGGCCCCTGAGAAACTACGCTCAACTCCTGCTTCGAATTCATCAAGAACTGGGGCATGGGATCGTTCTTACTTATGGTCCCGGGGAAAAAGATCTGGTTCAGGAAATTCAAACCGTCACGGCACCCCACCCCATTGCCGCTTTTCCCACCACTTTTTTACAATTAGCGGCCCTGTGCCGTCGTTCCCACCTGCTCATCGCCGGAGATACCGGGCCACTGCACCTGGCCGTGGCCCTGGGAACCCCAACCGTGGCCATACTGGGGCCCACCTCCCCCTGGCGGAATGGGCCCTTTAATGAAAAGGACCCCATCATCAAACGTTATCTCTTCTGCTCCAACTCCTACAAACGCACCTGCCATCAGTTTATTTGTATGGATATCCCCGTTCAGGAAGTGTTCGACGCGGTAACTCGGCGCCTTGAATCATGACTTCAGTCCAGAGGATCCGTGTTCCTGCCGGCTTTGTTTTCGCTGCCATTTACCTTTACTTCTCGCAGCCCACAATCGACTTCCTGCTGGCGGGACTGGCCCTGGCCGCCGCCGGCCTGGCCTTGCGTCTCTGGGCTTCCGGGCACATTGAAAAGGGGACTCGATTGGCAGCCCGGGGTCCCTACCGATGGACGCGAAATCCGCTTTACCTGGGATCATTCCTCATGGGACTCGGATTCACCCTGGCCGCAGCAAACGTCTGGTTAGTGGGTCTCTTCCTGTTCCTCTTTCTTCTGATCTACATTCCCGTCATGCGACGAGAAGAAGAGGAACTCGGACAAGCTTTCGGATCCCACTACGAATCCTATCGCCAGCGTGTCTCCATGTTCGTTCCCTACCTCAAATCCCCTGCTCCCGTTGAGGAGTCTGTAAGCCAGGATGGGCCGCGCAACTTTCAATGGCACCGCGTCATCTTAAATCGCGAGTACAACACTGTGATCGGATTTCTGATCATTACCGCGTTGGTGTGGGCTAAACTGATATGGCAATGAGGCGAGATCTTCTTTTCATCTTGGTTCCCATAGTTTTTCTGGCCGTGGTCCTAGTGGCCACTCCCCAGAAAGCTCCTCTCGAGTTGTTGGGAAACGGACAACACCACTCCGTGCCCTTCCAGGAAGGAGAAAAACTTCGATACGAGGTGAACTGGAAGCCTCTTTTTTTCACTCCCGCTTTTAGAGCCGGTGAGTTGACCTTCTCCATCCAACAGTCCGAATACAAGGAGCGTCCAACCTATACCATCTCTGCATCCGCCTTCTCGGAAGGTTTGCTGAGTTCCATCGCCGGCCTGCAGGTCAGGGATACCTTCGAGTCTAATATCGATCGCGAAACCTTTCGTTCCTATCGGTTATTCCGGCAGGTTCGCCAAAATAAGCGCAAACGAGACCTGGAGGTCGTGTTTGACTACGACCGCGATACCATCCTGGTCCATGAGACCAATCTGGCGAAGGACCCCCCTGAGGAAGTTCACAAGAAGTTTGACGGAATTCCCGGACCCATCGCCGATGTTCTCTCCATCTTTTATGTGGCTCGCCTCCACCTGCTTGAGCCCGGCCAGGAGTACCAGGTTCACCTGAGTGAGCGGGGAAAGGCCAAGCAGATCCGACTGCAGGTGCAGACCCGGGAAAAGGTGCAAACCGAAATTGGCGAGTTCAATGCCGTTCGCGTCAGCACAGTGGGAGGGCTCTTCAGAGATGGGGGGGACTTCCGCATCTGGTATTCCACCGGTCCCTTCCGCTTCCCCGTTCAATTCGAAGCCGATGTGAAGTTCGGCACGATCTACGGCAAACTGATCGGTCTGGAAACGCCGCAGGAGAGCCGCTCGGTGATTCGGATCGACTGATCCCGCTGACAACTGACACCTGACAACTGACAATCAAGGGTTGCCTGATATAATGAGGGTTCAAGTCCGGCAAGTAGAGAGGGTGATCGCCTTTCGGGCTTGACCCGGAAGGAGGAAAGTCCGAGCACCACAGGGCAGCGTGCTTCCTAACGGGAAGGGGGGGTGACCCTACGGAAAGTGCCACAGAAAATATACCGCCTGAGACTTCTCAGGTAAGGGTGAAAAGGTGGGGTAAGAGCCCACCGCTTCGATGGTGACATCGAGGGCACGGTAAACCCCACGCGGTGCAAGGCCAAATAGGCTCCGTTGCAACCTGGCCCGGTTCATCCACCGTTCATTCGGTGGATGCGGAGCGGGTGAGCCGCTTGAGGATTGGGGCGACCCAATTCCTAGACGAATGATCACCGCCCTGCAAAGGGTTACAGAACTCGGCTTACATCTCTGCTTGCCGGAACAAACAACAGACCGCAAACCGCTTCCGGCCAACATGACGAAGAGGTCAGCATTCGTCGATCCGCGATGGTACAATAGCCCTCTCTCGGATGGGGACGTAGCTCAGCTCGGAAGAGCGCCTGACTCGCACTCAGGAGGTCGAGGGTTCGAATCCCTTCGTCTCCACCAACTAACCCGAGATTCCCCTCTCTTTCACTGTGTGTAAGGGTTCCAGCCGAAACCCAGCATCTCGATTTGTGGGAAAATTGGGGTATTGTTCGAATTTTGGGTCGCAATAGAAACTGGAAGAAAGTCCATTCTTGCTCTTGATTTAGGGGCGTTAGGCTACCTCTCCCTCAAAGTCCTCGGGACCGCCGAATCCTCACACAAGCTATCGAGCAGAGTGGCGAGAAGTACGTGGGGCTATCGGGCAAGAATTGAGCGGGGTGCAATCTGGACACAAGAGAACCCACTCTAAGGAGTCTCCCTTTACTGTCCGATGCGGTAACGAATGGTGACGGTGGCACTCACTGTTAGCTGGCCTGGGGAAACTGGAGTCGCGGCTGCTTCTGCTACTGCTAGTGAAGCTGCAAACCTTTGCTGCGGTACGCGAATGGAAACTGATCCTTCATTGACCTCAATGACCTCAATGATTTTGACGTCGAGAGCCTCGGAGATTGCCTTTGCTTTCTGAGCAGCTGCCTGGACCGCTTCTTTGAGTGCCTGCTCTCTGGCAGAGAGATCATTGCGAAGTGCGAAGTGGACACCTTGTAATTGATTCCCTCCTGCCTTCATTGCCGCGTCAATCACCAACCCCACCAAGGAAAGATTCTCCAAGCGCACAGAGACCATATTTGAAGCCCGGTAGGCAACAACGCGGGGTTCACTGCTGGAGCCAGGCCTGCGGGTCGTATAGACCGGGGACAGTCTAAGCTCAGAAGTCTGAATGTGCTCTGCCCGAACACCCAACTGGATAACGGCCTCGAGAATCTCTTGAGCAACCTCATTAACCTCTTCTTGAGCCTCCTGTGCGGTTTCTCTCTGGCGGGTCACTCCTAACCTGACTGTAGCCTCATCCGGTGCCATGCGAACTTCTCCAAACCCGGTGACGGTCAACACTGAGGCTTCCTTCTCGGTAGCGGACTGTCCCTGGGCTGGTAAGGCCAAGAAAGTGGACACCATCAAAACAAGTGCTGCTCGATTAACCATCAGACCTCCGGCGAGAAGAACACTCAAAGAGCTGCCCCGGACGTGACAAGCTTGCGTGGATCGTGGTTGGGGCAAGTCTTGTCACTATAGCGCACGGTTAGGGAAAAACATACATTCAATTTGTTGAGCAAAAGAACGCTCTTCTCGCATTTATGCCCCAATCCGAAAAATCCAAGATTTATCGGGGGAAGTGAACAAGAAATACAAATCAGTAAGCATTCCTGTGATTGCAAGGAATACTAGACTGACGGACAAGATCATCAACAACCTTACTTTTCTGTGTACCACATGTTTTCGTACTGCAAAGATGCTCAAGAAGAGAGCCGTGTAAATGAGTCCATTCAGGATGAATCCGAATATCCAAGGCAACGAACCGCTTCCACTTGGGTAGAGCGGGCGGAATAAATCTATACCTGGTATCAGGATTGGCCTCAAGAATTCGACCCAAGCAATGCCCAATCCGAGAGGAGCAATACCAAAAAATACCGTGCCTACAATAAAACCAAGTACTAATGATTTGATCATCACTTGAGTCCCATAGCCTTTGTTAGGTGGCGTCTGCTGCAGCTGCAATGGTGCGCGACATTTGCGTCATTCACTGATCACGATGACAGCTAGCCAAACGGCCACTCCCGCAAAGGAGGCCAATGAACACCAAGCGATCCGAAACAGGCCACGCTTGACTGCATAAGCACTGGCAAGGAGTGAAAACAGGATAACCGGGCCGGTAAGTGCAAACCAACTCGCGGCCCCGCTGAGGTAAAGGCTAAGCGGAGCCACCAACACGGCGGAGACAACGAGCAGGACAGGTTTTCTAAGCTTAATTCCAGCCGCCGCTAGCCCCATAGACACGATAATCGCTGGCCATCCGAAAAGCGCTGGCCACCACTCAAGCCACTCAAGCATTCATTTTCCCTCCATGTTGAATGTCGCCCTCTAACATAGTCTCAACTGATTCTATGCCGATTCAGTGCTGGTCTTTTGTTGGCTGCCCGACAACATCTGAATGGCTTGAGGAGGGAGCTGAGTCCCGCCGAGGTAGTTTTCGCTTTGGTGAATCTTACTTCTGGCTCAACTCGGCGGTTAGCTTGTCAATCGCCTGTTGAACGTAGTGCTCTATTAGGACATTTGGCCGCTTGGTTTTTCCGCTGGCATACCTAAACAGAGTGGTGTGGGAAGGCCCCTCGTGAGCCATCACGCGATGAAACTCGCGGCACATTCGCTCCCAGCTCCAAGAGGTTTTCTTCCTGAGGCGTAGTAGCTGTTTAGAGAGTGTTTCCTTGTTGGTTTGGGTTTTCTTCATAATCGTGCAAAAGCTGGCCATACTAAATCATTCCGAGGAGGTTAGCAATAGTGGGTTTTCCTTTCGTTAATAGCGTCCGACTTACCAAATCAAGCTAATGACTCCGATCCAGAAAAGAAGCGTCATTGAGAATGCGAACAGGAGGCTAGCCCAGTTTTGCTCTGTTTTTTCGCCCATATTTATATATGCGAAAAATGGCCGCAAAATAGCTCAAGAGGGGCATTCGTCTGCATGGTTCCCCCCACTCGAAGCCGTATCAGACTGGAGTCCCATCGATGTCGTTTTCGCTTGGTCGAATCGAGTTGGAGCTTTTAGTTATCTGCCACCAACATCCTTGGCAATAGCATCCAAGTCTTCTCGGCTGGGTCTTTGTCCATAGGACTCGCCGAACTGCAAACCAAAGTTATCTCCAGAGTAGCGTGGCAGTACATGGAGATGTACATGGAAGACATCTTGTCCAGCTGCCGAGCCATCGGCCATGAAGATATTGATGCCTTCGCACCTGACATCGCTTCGTCGAATTGCTTGCGCCATGTGCTGAGCTACCTTGAATAGGTGTGCACCAATATCCGGCTTCAGCTCGGACAGAGAGGCCGAATGTTCCTTCGGCACAACGAGCATGTGGCCTGGGTTGATGGGCTGAATATCCATGAAGACGATGCAAATCTCGTCCTGAAAGACAATGCTTGCGGAAGAGCTTCCTTCGACGATGTCGCAGAATACGCAATCACTCATAGGGGTCGTCCGGTATAAACGAATACATCACAGCATCATGGTACTCATCGTGAAGACAAAGTCGTCTCCTCAGGATACCTTCTCGATGTGCTCCAGCTTTCTCGGCCACTCGTTGACTCGCCTTGTTGCCCACCGCAGCTACGATCTCGATCCGGCCCAGCCCCAGCTCTTCAAATCC
>SMUY01006972.1_pt1 | contig 15670 bp, 13 predicted proteins | sample 2456441 | NCBI WGS metagenome assembly SMUY01 (sample SAMN11095931, study PRJNA526329) | marine sediment metagenome | biome: Marine sediment; feature: Surficial sediment; material: Deep marine sediment; isolation source: Hadal surficial sediment | place: Pacific Ocean | collected 2014-11 | depth...
AATGTTGAGCGCAAACACCATCGGCATCAGTCCGAGAATCGTCGTTACCGTGGTCAGTAATACCGGCCGCAAACGAACCGCACAGGTTCTGAGAATTGCTTCGAAGGCATCGGCGCCGCGGCCTCGCAATACATTGTAGGTATCGATAAACACAATGTTGTTGTTGACGACAATGCCGGCCAGGGTAATAACGCCGACACCGCTCATTACGATGCCGAAAGGCCTGTCCATGATGAGATGGCCAAGCAGAACACCACCGGTGGAAAATACGACCGCCGTCAGGATCAGGAGTGCCTGGAACAGACTGTTGAATTGTGTCACCAGGATAATTGCCATGACTGCAATGGCGATCAACATGGCCTTGCCGAGAAATGCAGTCGCCTCCTGCTGATCCTCGTTACCGCCGCGAAAAGTGACGCTGACTGCGGGATCGATATCGAGAAACGGCAGCATCTCGGTCATCTCCGTGACGATGTCTGCGTCGAGATAGCCTTCTTCGACGTCCGCATTCACCTGCATCGTACGGCGCAAATTGGTGCGCCGAATTGAACTGACCTTGTTGGCCGGAACGCGCTTGACGAAATTGCTGATCGGAATCAATCCGTCGTTCGTCGGTATCCGGAGCTTGTCGATCTGGTCCAGGCTGCGGCTGTCGTATGGATAACGGACGCGGATGTCGATTTCATCCTCGGCATCGTCGGGACGATATTCGCCGATCTTGATGCCGTTGGTAACGAGCTGAATCATGTTGCCGACCAGCGTAATGTCAGCCCCGAATTTGGCGGCCTGCGCCCGGTCGACAACGATTTGCCATTCGATACCCGGCAACGGCCGCGTATCTTCGACATTGAAGGTGCCGTCGATGGACTCCAGCGCTTGCCGCACGCGGCCGGTCGCAGTCTCGAGCATTTCCGGAAATCGTGAAGCAAGCTCGATCACAATCGGTTTACCCTGTTGCGGGCCATCGTCGGGCTTGCGCGTCTGTACCCTTATTCCGACAAGCCCGGACACGCTTTCGCGAATTTCACGCAATATGACGTCTGCTTTGCGGCGCTCGTCCCACTCGACGAAATTCAAGGTCACTGAGCCAATCAGGTCTTCGGCTGCGCCGCGACCCGCTGCCCCTGTTTTCGCATAGACGCTCTCAACTTCATCCAGGTCGAGCACGTAGGCTTCAACCTGGCGCACGAGCACATCCTTTTCATCGATCGAGAGGTCTCCCCGGGCATGAATGTCGAGATTCGCGAATTCAGGTTCGATATCGGGAAACAACTCGACGCCGCGACCGAAAGTAAAAAATGCGAGGTAGATGCCGACCAGCATCAACGACACTGCGCCGAGATTGATCCAGGGATGCCGTAGCGATTTCTTGAGGAATTGAATGTATTTGCCGGTTATGCCGGTAACCGTATCCAGATCACCCGTTTCAGCCGCGGTCAAATTGCGTCTTGCATCTGAATTGATGGCGCCAGTACTGCCGAACAGTGATCCGAGCGTGGGAACAAACAACAGCGCCATGAGCAAAGACGCAGACAGCACGGCGACCAGCGTTATCGGCAGGTATTTCATGAACTCGCCCATTATTCCGGGCCAGAACATCAGTGGGATGAAAGCTGCGAGTGTCGTGCAGGTCGACGCAATGATGGGTAAAGACATGCGCCGCGCGGCGCCGGAATAGGCGTCGTGCCGTTCGATGCCTTCGGCCATACGCCGATCGGCGAGCTCGGTGACCACGATCGCACCGTCAACCAGCAGGCCGACCGCCATGATCAGGGCGAACAGCACCATCATGTTGATCGTGATACCGAATGACGTGATGACGAGTATACCGAGCAGGAAGCTGCCTGGAATCGAGACACCGACCAGGCACGCAGCGCGAAATCCGAGAATACCGATGATAACGATGAACACCAGCAGGACTGCAGAGATAACGCTGTTCTGCAAGTTCGATAACATACGGTGCACGTCTTTGGATTTGTCGCGTGACGCGACGATACTGATTCCCGCCGGCCAGGAACGTCGATCCTCCTCGATCAGGGCCTTGATCTCGTCGACTGTTCCGATGATGTTTGCGCCGCTACGTTGCACGACTTCAATTGCCAGTGCCGGACTCCCGTTCAGGCGCGCATAACTTTCGGCGTCTTTATAGGTGCGCCGTACTTTGGCGACATCCTTGAAATGAACAATTCGCTCGCCGACAGCCTTGATCGGCATTTCCAGCACGTCCTCGGCAGATTCGAAGACACCCGACACCTTTACCGGGAATCGACCTTCGCCGGTGTGCAAGGCGCCGGCAGCAACCAGTCGGTTATTGCGAGCAACCAGAGAAAAGATCTGCGCCTGGTCAAGTCCATAGCTCTCCATCGCAAGCGGGTCGACCACAACCTCCAGCAGCTCTTCGCGGACGCCCACAAGATTGACTTCAAGAACACCGGAAACACCTTCGATCTTCTCCTTGAGATTCCGTGCAAGCACGGTCAGCGCTCTTTCGGGAACGTTGCCGGCAAGATTCAAAACCAGCATCGGATCGAAACGGGAGAACTTGACTTCCGTTACGGTCGGTTCCTCAGTTTCATTCGGCAGCTTGGCCTTCGCGATGTCGACTTTCGCCCGCACATCCTGCAAAGCGACATCGGTATCGGTGCCGGCATCGAATTCAATCTGGATATTTGCGCCACCTTCATAGGCGTTGCCGATCAGCTCTTCGATGCCCTCGATGGTCCTGATTTCCTGTTCCATCGGCCTGATGAGCAAGCGTTCCGCGTCTTCCGGGGAGATGCCCTCATGCGTAATGCTGACATAGACGATCGGGATATTCAGATCAGGCTCTGCCTCCTTCGGCGCGTTCGCGTAGGTGACAACGCCGGCAATGATAATCACCGCCAGCGACATGATGACGGTCCGCGACCGGCGCATGGCGGATTCGATAATCTGCACGATTACTGGTCCAGTTGATTTGACTTTATAGCGACAGCGGTAGCGATTTCGTCTTCGGGAATTGCGTTAACCATGACGCCTTCATTGACGAATCCCTGGCCGACCGTAATGATCGTGGCGGAATGGGGAAGGCCGGCTATCCAGACTCCATCGCTGGATGACATTGCTATATCAGCGGCATGAAATTCGACAATCCCGGATTCATTGACAACCTTGATGCCCAGATCGCCATTGTCGTCGAGTGTCAGCAAAGACGGAGAGACTTTCTGTGCGTAGATTGTTTCTGCCGGGATCACCAACTCGGCGGTCATTCCTGCACGCAGTGCGCCGTCCGCATTATCGATCTCAAGCTCGACATCGAAAGTTCGCGTCGCCTCGTTGGCGACAGGTGCAATGTAGCGGATAGTGCCAGTGACGGTTTGGCCGGTAGCTAGTTTCGCGGAACCCGGACCGCCTTTTTTGACGAAATGCACCTCGTACTCGGCAATACTCGCGCTGACAATCAGTGTACGGTCGTCAACAATCACGGCAACCGCGTCGCCCAGCTTGACGAAGTCGCCGACTTCGACTTGCCGATCCTGTAGCGCTCCGGCGAACGGGGCACGAATGACCATGTAATCGATATCCAGCCGGGCCCGGGTGAGTTCCGCTTTCGCGGCCTCCAGCAATGCTTTGGCTTCCTGCAACTGCGCCTCGGAAACGTAGCTATTGCCCTTCAGCTTGGCGCGCGCTTCGAATTCGAGCTCACGTTGTTTGACGGTGGCTTCTGCCTGCGCGAGACGGGCCCGGCGGTCCCTCTGGTCAAGTTTGACAATGACATCGCCGGCGTCGAAGCGATCACCACGTTCCACGCCAATACCGATTACGCGTCCGTCGGTTTCGGCATTCAATTCCACAATTCTCGCCGGCGCCGTACGGCCATTGACAATAATGTTCCGGGTGAATTCCTCAGCGAACTGATGTCGCACTCTGACGCTGGCACGTGGCGCCGTCGTGACCTGCGGATTTTGCTCGCTGCCATATGATTTGGTGCCGCCTCCCATGTGACCACTCGCGAGCCACAGTGCAATCGCAATCGTTATCCCGGCCGACGTGATCCAGGACTTGTATCGCCGCAATTTACTCAGTTCCACTTTCATCATTTGACTTTTCTCAATACTCGACAGCGCTGATCAGCCAGTCGCAGCTTTGGCATCTGCAACGGCAGAGCCCACCAGCAGTTGCCGGTTTTCCTCGACGTACTGTTTGAAAGCCGACGCCATATGTTTGCCGAATCCGGCAACAAATTGTGCGCCAGTACCCATGCCGGGACAGTTAATTGCCTGAAACTGTTCGATCATCTCCAGGAATTCATCAATTTCCTCAAGCTTGTTTTCGACGACAGTGTTTATTTGCTGGTCGGACATCAAATGCGCGAACCACGCAGTCGCAAGGAACTCGGATCGTAATTTGTGCGAAGGGTTTGGGTTTGCCAGGCCTTCCGTCAGGGCTTCTCGTCCTTTTTCCGTGATGGTGTAGACCTTGCGGTCCGGCTTCCCTTCCTGTGAAACTGTTTCGAATTCAACCAGACCATTTCGCGCCAGCGTGGAAAGCGCCGGGTAGATCGAGCCGTAGCCGGCAGGGTAAAAATGCCCGAATGACGATTCGAAGCATTTCTTCATATCGTAGCCGGAGGCTTCTCCGTCAGTGAGCATTCCAAGACAAACGGTTTTAATATCCATCAGATCTGTTCTCGTCGTTGTTGCCCGACCATATATCGGGGCGATGCATAGTATCAATTCGATATATATTGTACAGCTACAGGGTAGAACTATTTTGCATGTTAGAATTAATAAAGATAAATCAATTACTTAGACGTAAACCCCGTAGCAGGGAAGCGACCGAAGATGGCCGCGACACCCCAGGGTGCGCGAAAATTTGTGATATTCCGGTCGGTCAGCTTGCGGCAGGCTTTGTCGCGACAACGACAATCATGCCTTTTTCGGTCAATTGCTGACTGATATCAAGGCCATTCGCCTGCAAGCGCTGATTGATTTCTGCGGTGTCGAGTCTGAGTTTCAGGTAGTCGCTGATGTGCATTTTCCAGGCGCCGCCTTGTTTCACGTACAGCATGTCATGCACGTGCACGACTTTTTCCCGGTAATCCAGAAAGCAGGTGAAAATTTGCTGATCGTCGGCCCTGATCGGCACAAAGCGATCAGCGCCCGTTGGCTCGCTCGATACATAGTCGCGAATCGAATAGACAAAGGTTCCGCCGGGCTTCAGTGCGGAAGATACCCGGTCGATCAATTGATCAACCGACGCTGAATCCGGCAGATGCACCAGCGTATCGCCCATGCAAACAATCAGGTCGGGCGAATCGCAAATGTGTTGCTCGAAATCAGTCAGATCATCGCAAACGGTTGTGATCTGCAAATCGCCGGCACGCTCCGCCAACTCGTCAAGCAGTTCCTGACAGAAATCAATCGCGACAACCCTGAACCCCCTTTCGGCTAGCGGTGATGACTGGCAGCCCGGCCCGCAGCCAAGGTCGACGGCAAGATCACCCTGTTCAGGAGAGAGTCCCAGGCGTTCAAACAATGCGACGTTAGCGTGATATGCGGTGTCGAAGTCTCCCAGTATCCATGAATAGACCGGGGCTAAAAATTCGTCGTAATGATTCTTGACGGATTTCAAACCGTTCCCCTTTCACCGCCGGCGATCATGGGACAATGCGCGCCGAGCGCATTTGTTTACAGAAAGTACTGTGACAAAAACGGATTCATCATACGGTTTTCGGGATCGAATTGTTTGCGGATCTTGCAGAAAAACGTCAGCCGGTTGCCGAATACCTGCCGCGGGTAATCTGCGGGGATATCACGTGTCTGATTGAATATTGGGACACCGCCCCAGTGACGGGCGAAGTCACCGAAATCGATGGCGAAGTCCTCCCAGCCTTTCGCCTGCGTAGAAATCGCCCGCAGGGCAACCATTGGTTCGTCGAAACTGGGCGACAGCATTGCGGACTGGTCTCTGCCGATACGAAATCCCACGGTTGGCATGTCGCAGCGGTAGTTACTGTTTTCGCGAATTCTCAAACAGAAGTCACGATAGGCTTGCACCACAATTGCGAAATCCGCGGCGGGAAAAAACCAGGTCGAGTAATACAAGCTGTTCGAGCCGTCTTGCGCCCGGGTGCTGCTTAATTGTGCGGTCGAGTTACTGCCCGATGAAACCAGGCGGTTATTGACCAGGCCCTGTGTCATCTGGCTGATTTTGTCGATCAGCCGATACCTGACGCCTGCAGCGGGAACGATCCGGTTAATCGATTTGAACACCTTCGGCAATACCGTGCTCTCGCCCCAGTCCTTGATCTTCCAGGGGATACGATGAGTGGCAAGGGCGTCCTTACTGTAGCGTCGCAGGTCGAGGTAGACGCGGTCGCGAAAGGGCAGCAGGTAAAACTTCAGTCCAACGTCTACGTTACTTAATTTTTCAACAACGCCGGCAAACTGATCGAAAGTGCAGCGTCGATGGGTGACGCCAAATGGCCTGATCGGCCGGACTTTGAGGGTGACCTCATAAATGACGCCGAGCATACCGAAACTCAGACGAAACGTATTCAGGAGGTTTTGCTGATTCGGTCGTATTTCGATCGACTTGCCATTGGGCGTTATGACTCGAATGCTTTTGACTTGCGAGGCAAAAAAGGCGCCGTCGTCGCCGAATGCCGGACCGATGCAGGCTCCTGCCACGGCACCACCGACGGTGCGGCTCATAAGGTCGTGACTACCGGCGAGTTCCAGGCCGTGTTCTGCGAGTTCGCGGGCCAGGTCGCCGATGCGTACGCCGGGTTGGGCAGTAACAGTGTCACTATAGGCATCTATGTTTTTGACCTGATCCAGGCCGGTCAGATCGATGACCGTGCCAGCGGTGGAAGAGGTGCAATCTGTGGCGGAGCTGTTGGCGCCCATCGGGCGAAATGGTGGCAAATACCTGGAATCCGGATTCAGTGCGTCGCGTATTTCTGTGGGATGAACAGGTTTCAGTATTGCCGGGCCGGCCATTTTGTGCAGCCGATATCGGCTTGAGCGCCGAAGGTGACTCGGGTTTGCTGACATTTGTGGCTCCAAAATCGAAAGGGACGAAATTTGCGTTGACCCCAGGCAGCAAAATCGCCGGATCGGTACACGACTGCTGAGATTGCCAGGCGAATGCCACGAGAAACGGGCCGACCGACAGGATGCCGTGCGACCAGATCGATTTGGCAACCCCGCTGTCATAGGTTTCCCCTTAGACCGGTGGTTTTGCGACCCTTTCTTTCGAAAGGTGTGCCTTTGTCAAACGAAGGTGAATCGTTGCATATAGGGATTCTGGCTGTCAATTATCCCGCTTAAGTAAATCCCAGATGATGTTAAATTGACGCAATGTGGTTTTCTCCTGACAGCATTGCGTACAATTACGCCAGTCAGGATCTGCTCAACCGTCTTGCTTTGAGGAATGCCGTGATGCCCTATCGACGTACTGCAATTTGCCTGCTCAGCTTTGTCGTAGCCGCCCCTTCATCTGCCGATTCAATTCTCGAATTTCAATCGATGGAATTCAATCAGGGGCAGCCGATCGTCGGCACCGTCGAGATCTCGACCTCGGGCACGGACACCAGGCTCGAGATTATTTCCGTCAGTAGCGCCGAGGCTGGTGGCATGATTTTTCATGGTGACCGCAATGAAATGATCATCCTCGATCATGTGCAGGGAAACTACATGATCATTGATCAGGCTCGAATGAACGCAATGGCCTCCCAGGTCAGCCAGGCTATGTCGCAAATGCAGGAAGCGCTGGCGGAGATGCCACCGGAACAGCGGGCATTTGCGGAACAGATGATGCAACAACGGTTTCCCACCGAAGCGCCGCAACAATCGCCAAATATGATCAATGACCTCGGCAGTCATGGCGAGGTGGCAGGCATTCCGTGCCGGAACTTCGAGGTAATTCGCGACGGCAGGAAAGTCCGCGAGCTTTGCATGAGCGAATGGGACGATATCGAGGGTGGGCAGGAGACGGCAGCGGCGCTCAAGGGTGTCGCTGAATTTTTCGAGAGCATGAGACAGGCATTTTCAGGTGCAGGCGCGATGGACGTGTTCGATCGGCAGCAGGAGTTGTTCGGGCACATGGATGAACTTGACGGCTATCCCGTTCTTTATCGCGACTTCGATGCCAGCGGCGCGCTCGAACGCGAGGTCATTCTAACTTCGGCCAGGGCAGATGACGTGAGCCCCGATTCTTTTCAACCTCCGGCAGGCTACGAGTTTCAGGAATTGCCAATGGGCATGAATTAGCACCCTGTCCCACAAAAAAATCAGCGTCAAAACAAATGTTGCAACAATTCCCACCGATGGGCGTTTACGAGACGCTGTTCAAGTTCGCTGACAGAACAGCCAAATACATGGGCGACCCAGGCACCCATCCCTGGGCGCAGGGCTATCCGCTAACCACCCAGATACCGGGTGGGCCTCCGCTACCCACGCAGATCGACATTGCCGCCGCGGATCTCAAGTATCCGAAAGCGACCGGCGAAATTGATTTGCGGGAAGCGATTGCAAACTACTACAACGAGCACTATGCGGCAGGCATAACGCCGGATCATGTGGCTGTTTTTGCAGGCGGACGTCCCGGCATCTTCGCCATCCTTGCGTTTATGGAAGCGGATATCTGCATCGCCGTTGAGGAGACCGAATACACCCCGTATTACGACATGCTCGAGCTGCTGCAAAAGACAGTCAAGCTGATTACCAGCAACGCTGCCAACGAATTTCGCCCCGGAACAGGCGACTACGATATAGCGTGCAGTGATTCGTCCCGCACTTTACTGGTCAAGAGCAATCCCTGCAATCCGACCGGTGTGGCAATCACAGGCGATGCGCTCGCCAGTCTCGTCAGGAAATTCAGCGAAGCGGGGCGGGGCGCATTGTTCGATGAAGCCTACGAATTTTATAATGATCCGGAACCGGAGAGCGCCTTAAGATACATTGATGACATCGATGCGACGGATATTTTCGTCGTCGGCGCTGCGACCAAGGGTTTGCAGGTTCCCGGTATGCGCACCGGATGGGTCATCGCAGCGCGGCGGCACATCGAAATCTTCCGCAATTATTCGTCTTTCGGCATGGGCGGCGTTTCACGTGCGTCACAATTGTATGTTACGGAGTTGTTTGAGCCGGCGCGTATTCGACAAGCCCGCGAGGCCGTCGCAACGTTTTTTACGCAACAAAGAAAGCGTTACCGCCATGGGCTGGAGGAGCTGGGCTTCGAATTGTATACGGGCGACGGCGGGTTCTACCATTGGGGTAAGCTGCCTGGCGAGCTGTCCGCGGATGAATTCAATGAACGTCTGTTCAAACATGAGGCCGGCATTCTGCCCGGGAATCTTTGCGATATGGCACGACGCAAAGCTGAGGATGGCCCACTGTACCACTTTATCCGTTTTTCCTTCGGCCCCCTGAGTCCGGATTCATACGATAACGATATGGAAATTCTCGCGAAATGTGTCTGAGATTCAGCTCGAACCCACGCCGGGATTTTATGTCTACTGACACTCCCCGTCGGAAAAAAATTCCGTCGACGAAGCGCAAAAATGAAAAGGCCGCCGATCGCGGTACAGTCAGGCAATGAACAAGGAATTGCTGCCGGCGCATGCGGTCCTCGCCGCCAATCGGATCGCTGCGTATATTCGCGAGACGCCGCTCGATTATTCACCTTATTTCTGCGAGCTGACTGGCGCAAATGTCTACCTTAAACTCGAGAATTTGCAACACACAGGATCTTTCAAGCTGCGTGGTGCGTTCAACAAGTTGCTGTCGCTGTCTGAAGAAGATCGAGAAGCCGGCGGGGTGGCCGCATCCAGCGGCAATCACGGTGCGGCGATCGCATACGCGATGAATGAGCTCGGAGTCACAGGCACGATATTCGTGCCTGAGCAAACGTCTCCAACAAAAGTAGACGCAATCAAACGTGCCGGCGGCGATGTCCGGTTTTTTGGCACTGATGGTCTCGACACGGAAGTCCATGCTCGCGAATATGCCGAGCAGCATGGGATGGTTTATCTGTCCCCGTACAACGATCCGGATGTCATCGCGGGACAGGCAACTTGCGGCGTTGAGATAGCGCAACAGTTGCCCGATTTAGACGCGATATTTATCGCGGTCGGTGGCGGAGGGCTGATCAGCGGCGTCGGTACGTTCCTGAAATCAGTGAATCCCTCTCTGACGGTCGTCGCCTGTCAGCCTGCTGCATCGGCAGTCATGACCGAATCGGTCAAGGCGGGCAAGATTCTCGAGCTGCCAAGTGAGCCCACATTGTCTGATGGCACGGCAGGTGGCATCGAGGCCGACGCAATTACCTTTGATATCTGCCGTGATATCACGGACGAATTCGTGACTGTATCTGAGGATCAAATTGCAGAAGCCATGCGCGAGTTCATCGACTCCCACCACATGCTGCCGGAGGGCGCCGCTGGAGTCGCGATTGCCGGTCTGCTGGCCAGTGGCCACGAATACCGGGGCAGGAACGTCGTCGTGATCGTCTGCGGCGGCAATATCAGCCGGGAAACCCTGAAGAAAGTCATCTAGCCGGAACAAAGGCGTGGATCTGATTCAATGAAAACTTTCACAGTCCTTATAATGAGTTCGCTGGCTGCCGTATCACCGGCATCTGCCGAGTCGACCGCATTCGTCAACGTCAACGTCATTCCGATGACATCGGAAACAGTGCTGGGCGCCCGCACCGTAATCGTTACCGATGGTGAAATCGTCGTCATCGGCGATGTTGACGAGACGCCGGTGCCAGCGGATGCGGTGGTCGTTGATGGGACGGACCGCTTCCTGATACCGGGCCTGTTCGAAATGCATGGGCACGTGCCGGGAGTCAGTTCAGGCCGTCTCGATCGGATTTTGCATTTGTATGTCGCGCATGGCATTACGACGGTGCGCGGAATGCTCGGCCAACCATCTCACCTTGATTTGAGAGATGCCTTACAAAAAGGCGACAGGCTGGGCCCCCGACTGTATACATCGGGACCGTCGCTGAACGGTCGCAGTGTCACCAGCCCCGCAAAGGCGATTAGCATGGTCGAGCAACAACATGCGGCCGGCTATGATTTTCTGAAGATTCACCCTGGTTTGACGCGAGAAGAATTCGACGCGATGGCGGCGACCGCCAATCGATTGGGCATGAGATTTGCCGGTCATGTGCCGGAGGATGTCGGTATCGCGCGCGCGCTGGCAGCGGGAATAGCGACGATCGACCACCTCGATGGTTACATGGAGTCCTTACTCAGGCCGCATGACGATCCTTCGGGCGGTCTGAGCGGGCTTTTTGGTGTATTTATCGCCGATCAGGCGGACGAGACCAAGATTGCCGGCATAGTTGCAGCAACTGTCGAAGCGGGCACCTGGAACGTTCCGACGGACTCCCTGTTCAGACATTGGGCTTCTTCCGAGGCAGATCCTGACGACATGGTGGACTGGCCGGAGATGAAGTATATGCCGGCAGACACTGTTGAGCAGTGGCGCCGCGCCAAGCGTGAGATGCTTGACGATGCAAATTATCATCCGGATACAGCGGCCCGCGCCGTAGCATTACGGCAGCAACTGATACTGGAATTGCATCGTAACGGAGCAGGATTGTTGCTCGGCTCGGATTCACCACAAATATTCAACGTACCCGGCTTCGCCATACATCGTGAACTTGAGTACCTGGTCGACGCCGGCCTCACGCCATTCGAGGCTTTACAAACCGGGACTGTCAATCCTGCGGAATTCTTCGGACGGCCCGGCGATGTCGGCGCCGTGGAGACTGACGCCGAGGCTGATCTCATCCTGCTTGACGCAAACCCGCTCGATGACATTACGAACACCCGCCGCATCCACGGCGTGATGTTGCGCGGACGCTGGCTTTCCCGCGCAGAACTCGACGGCCTTCTCAAGAGGCTAGAGCGATAATTTATTCAGCTATTCAGGTTCTAGGCAGACGCATCACGATTTTGGGCTGCCTTTGCAAGTTCGCGCTGCAAATGATCGCGCTGCTTAACGGCATCGTATTTCGCCGGATTCGCTTTGCTGATGAAGTGCTCCAATGGTGAAACCATCTCATCGTCATTAACGGCAAAGAACATGACAATGCTGTAGCGTTGTTCGCCGGTGTTGCGAACCCGATGCCCCGTCGCCCTGAAGAATCCATTGGTCCAGCGTTCCATCATGTCGTCGAGCATCACCAGGAGCCGGCCATGGTGTACGGGCACGTCGTACCACTCACCGTCAGTGGCCAATAACTCCAGTCCCGGGGCGGTCTGATAGATCAGCGTTATGCACTCGAAGTCCGTATGCGCCGAGATGCCGACATTGGCATCTGTCACCGGTGCATCGTTCTCGGGATAGTGGAGCAAACGCAGCGTATTGAATTGTTGGGATCTGCAGCGATCAGCAAAAAACGCCCGATCCAGGCCTGCCGCGAGGGACAGGCCCTCCAGCATTGCGCTGCCGGCCTCCGCCAGCGCATCCCAGCAGGCCCGCACATCGCGCCGAAAATCTGGCAGGTCGGGCCAGACATTCGGTGGATCATCGCAGCCCTGTGGCGGGCGCCGCCCGCAATCGAAGGACTCGACATGTGCAATCGTGCCGGGCTGGTATGGCAGCTCCCCGTAAAGCGGTGTCCATCCCTGATCGGCTTTGGTCACGGCTATATTGACGGCCTGTTTTCGCTGGTCAGCATCGTCAAGCGCGAAAAAAGTATTCATCTGCCCGAGAACATGCGTGATCGTGCGCTCATCGTCGAACACGTGGTCGAGGTAAAAGAAGCCAGTATTGAGGCAGGCATCGCGAATCGTTGCGATGATTGAAGCATCGCCGTCGGCAAGTCTGCGCACATCAATGCACGGCACCGCACAGTGCCTTTGTCCGCGGGCCGGGTCTGTCTGCTGCAAGTCGCTGGTCAGTGGCATAACCCCTGCTATTTTGCCAAATTCGCCTGCTCCATGTCAGGGATTCGGCGGATCTGGCATGGCAACGCACGACTGAATTTTTCCGCGGGAATCTGGTCTGATAGGTAGTCCGACCACCGATCATAGTGCCGCGCGGCGGTAAGCGTGGTTTGGCATGGCTTTCTGAAGCACCTGGTTGCGTTGCAGAGGGCCAAAATGGTCTAGAATTGCGGTAACAGCGGAGTTTGAAAACATGGGCAGCCGATTTGTTCTACTGACAGTGCTGGTTCTTGTCGCGCCGCTTTGCTGGGGACAGGCGAGCAGGATGAGCAAGGATCCTAGTACGATGACCGTAATCGGTCCGCGTAATGTTCCCTTATACGATGGTGCGCAGGAATTGCTCGCTGGCAATGCTGCGGAAGGCGTTCGCCTGACGCACAAGGGGCTGCAACTGGCGCTGGGGGCGCGTGAAGCGGAAGCAGCACTGTCGAATCTTTGCGCCGGATATATCAAGCTGGCTCTTTATGATAATGCACTCGAATATTGTGAACTGCTGCTGGCGCGCAACGACAAGAACTGGCGCGGCTATAACAACCGGGCCATTATTTACATCATGACCAAGCAGTGGGACAAGGCAGATCAGGACCTGACTCGTGGCGAAGAACTGCATCCAAACGCAAGGACTCTGAAGGTTGCACGTTCGATGTATATGGATGCGGTGTATCCGGTCGCGCCTGAAATTGAAATCGATGATCGCCAACGGCAAATCGGTGCAGAATCCAATCCGCAATAAGACCCACACTGCATTGACCAGCGCGGCGCTGACAGCAGCCTGGTTGCTTGGGTCGGCGTTGGCATTGGGACAACAGGATTCGATCTCGGTGGTTCATTTCCTTGATTCGAATACCGACCGGGTGCCATTGCTGACCGCATTTCCGAGTTATCCATCAATCGCACGGCGTGACAGGATTCAGGGCGAGGCAACCGTGTGCTTCATGATCAAGCAGGACGGTGGTATCAGGCGAGCGAAACTCAAGGTTACCACTCACCGCATATTCAAAAGGCCTGTACTCAAGGCGATGAAAAGGTCGTCCTTCGAGCCGCTTTCTCCCAACCAGATTCTCGGCGTTGCGAGGACCTGCCGTACCTATCGCTTCAGACTTGAGCCGATCCTGGTCGAAAACACCTCGAACTGAAACCAGCAACCTAAGCGCCGGCGTTCTCCTGACCGGCCTTCAGTTTCGCGTCGATCGCCAATATTCGTTCAGCGGCCTGCTGCAAATTGCTGCCGGTACTGATCAGGCCTGAGTCATGTCCGGCCATGACCGCGATCCCGGTTTTCTGAAAATCAGTTTCCCTGAAAAGACGGCGAAATTCCCGCGCCATCTCGGGTGTGCCGTACGCGACTTCGGCATCAGTGGTTGCCACTGAACCCATCAGTCCTGCCCACAATTGCTCGCTATGAACATGGACAATCGCGCCAATTTCCGGATCCAGTTCGTAGATGATCGCATGCGTCATGGATTCTGATGATGCTTCACACGCACCAATCGAAGAGACCCGGTTCCGGTCAATGTCGTAATCTTCAACCAGTGCGTAATGTTCGGCGCCAGGATCGGGGAGGTACCCGGTCTGTGAGCCACTGATAATGAACTGGCCCTTCTCACCTGCACGAATGCTCAGGTTGCCGAAACCAATCCCGTGTTGTTCGTAGTGCCCGATCAACCCCGCGTCATAAAGTGGCCGGCGCCAACGATTCAGTGCTTTGATTTCAGGATTATCCAGCGCCCTGGTTTTGCGCCAGTGCGAATCGAATTTGATCGCTCCTTCATCAATCATGAGGCGCTTTTTGATTGCTCCGGAAATAATGCGGTCAGGCCATCTTCGCTGGCTGCACAAATGCCCCGTTCGGTAATCAATCCCGTTACCAACCTGGCCGGCGTGACGTCAAACGCATAGTTTCTGATCGCCGTATTACTGCCCACAGTCTGCACCGTGCAAAATTCGTCTCCTGCCTTGCCATAAACTTTTGCAACCTCGTCGGGATCGCGTTCCTCGATCGGTATCTCGGTCAGGCCGTCCCTGATGGTCCAGTCGATGGTGGTCGAAGGAAGCGCCACATAAAAAGGAATATTGTTGTCATTGGCGGCGAGTGCCTTGAGATAGGTACCAATCTTGTTGGCAACATCGCCGCTCCGAGTGGTGCGATCCGTACCGGTGATGCAAATATCGACCATGCCGTGCTGCATCAGGTGCCCGCCAGTATTGTCGACGATCAGCGTATGTGGCACATCGTTTTCCGCCAGCTCCCAGGCGGTGAGTTGCGAGCCCTGATTTCGCGGCCGCGTCTCGTCCACCCAGACGTGTACGTCAATGCCTTTGGCTTTGGCGAAGTAGATTGGCGCAGTCGCAGTGCCCCAGTTAATCGTCGCGAGCGAACCGGCATTGCAGTGGGTAAGAATATTGACGGGCTCACCCGGTTTCCTGGCCGCAATTTCCTCGATGAGTTTGAGACCCTGCGCGCCGATGCCGCGGCAGATTTCGATGTCCTCGGCGCAGATTTTGCAGGCCTCCTGCTCCAGCGCAGCTTCGATTTCATGCGGATTTTCTATGCGTCCGAGCACGCCAAGAACCCTGTCGATCGCCCACCTGAGATTCACTGCAGTTGGCCGGGTCGCGGCAAGCTCCCTGGCAGCATGCCGGATCAATGGTTCGCGGCTGGATTCGCCACGGCTCTCGAGCGCTGCGAGGTAAAGACTCCACGCGGCAGTGGCGCCA
>SMUY01047411.1_pt1 | contig 15629 bp, 14 predicted proteins | sample 2456441 | NCBI WGS metagenome assembly SMUY01 (sample SAMN11095931, study PRJNA526329) | marine sediment metagenome | biome: Marine sediment; feature: Surficial sediment; material: Deep marine sediment; isolation source: Hadal surficial sediment | place: Pacific Ocean | collected 2014-11 | depth...
GGACGAGCCCGACGAGATAGTGCTCCTTGCGTGCCACGCATCCTCCGGATTCGATCGCGAGAACGGAAGGTTATCATTCGGGCCGTCCTGCTGCGCCGGAGAGGCCGCAATCTGAACGAACGGTACAGCGTGGGCCTTCTTCGGGCCCGCGCAAGAATACCTACCTCTGTTCGGCCGCCGATCCATCCCGCCTCGTGTCGGTGTATAACTAGGGTCCTGACCCGGTGGGTCAGGGGCATGCCGGCTCTTGCACGAGGCACCATCGACGCATACGGCTGGTGCTCGATGACACACGGTCACACGTGTAACCGAAGAGAGAATCGATGATGATGCAGCGCTGCCTGTTCGTCGCGACGGTATGCTTGGTGGTCGGTGCACTCGCAGGCGCGCCGCACGCGCAGACGCGGTCGGACGAGACGCCCGTCCGCCCGTTTACCCCGGTAACGCCGGAGCGGCTGCTCAACGCCGAGGCTGAACCGCACAACTGGCTGATGTACTCCGGCAACTACAAGAGCCAACGCTACAGCGGCCTCGACCAGATTCACCGGCGGAACGCCGCCGAGCTGGAGATCCAGTGGGTCTACCAGCTCGGGACGCTCGACCGGGCCGAGACGACGCCGCTGGTCGTCGACGGCGTGATGTACATCACCGAATCGCCCAGCACCGTCATCGCGGTGGACGCGGCAACTGGGGGGCGCTACTGGCGGTACCAGCACCAGCTGCCGGACGACATGGTCTTCTGCTGCGGCCGGAACAACCGTGGCGTCGCCGTCCAGGGGGACCGCATCATCATGAGCACGCTCGATGCGCATCTCGTTGCGCTCGATACCAAGACCGGCAGCGTGGTCTGGGAGACCGAGGTCCAGGAGACCGCGTCGGGCTACAGCAAGACGGCCGCGCCGCTGATCGTCGGCGACACGGTGTTCACCGGCGTCGCCGGCGGCGAATACGGCATTCGGGGTGTGATCGACGCCTACAACATCAACACCGGCACCCGCACGTGGCGCTTCTACACGACACCCGGCCCGGACAACCCGGACAGCCGGACGTGGTCGGGCGACTCGTGGCGCACCGGCGGGTCGGCCACCTGGATGACCGGCTCGTATGACCCCGACCTGAACCTCGTCTACTGGGGCACCGGCAACCCGGGGCCCGACTACGACGGCACCGTGCGCATGGGCGACAACCTCTACTCCGACTCGGTGGTCGCGCTCGACGCCGACACCGGCGAGATGAAGTGGTACTTTCAGTTCACGCCGCACGACGTCCACGACTGGGACTCGACGCAGATTCCGATTCTCGCCGACACGTCGTTCGGCGGCGAACAGCGGAAGCTGATGCTGTTTCCGAACCGCAATGCGTTCTTCTATGTGCTGGACCGCGAGACCGGCGAGTTCCTGCTCGGCACGCCGTATGCGAAGCAGACCTGGGCGGACGGACTTGACGAGAACGGCCGCCCCATCCTCCTGCCGAACAAGGAACCGTCGATCGACGGCACCGTCGTCTCCCCCGGCATCACGGGCGGGTCCAACTGGTGGTCCCCCTCCTACAGCCCGCGCACCGACCTGCTGTATGTGATGGCCTACGACGCCGAAACGCGGTACTACATCCGCAAGACCGCCTACGAGGAGGGCGACAGCTTTCGGGCCGGCGGTGGCGAGAGCCCCGAGCCCGCCGAGACATATCACCGTGCCGTGCGCGCCATCTCGCCGCAGACCGGCGACGTGCGCTGGGAGTTCCCCGTCAACTCGCGCAGCACGTCTGGGTTGATGTCGACCGCCGGCGATCTCGTGTTCGGCGGCACAGCCGACGGCTTCTTCTTCGCGCTGGACGCCCTGACCGGCGAGGAACTGTGGCACAAGAACATCGGCGGGCGTGTCCACGCGGCCCCGATGGGCTATGCGGTCGACGGGAAGCAGTACGTCGCGATTGCTGCCGGCAACGCGATCTTTTCATTCGCGCTGCCTGACTAAACCCGCAGCTCACGTGTGCTGCGAGTTCGCAGGGGGTTCAGCGGGCCTCAAGGCCCGTGCTACCATGCTCGGCCGGCGCTCAACTCAATTGAGCGCCGGGACTAGGGGAACGTCTTCTTGGAGGCTGTCGCCATGCGTAATCAGATTCTCGTGACCGCTATCGTGTGTGCAATGCTCGCCGGGTGTGCGGCCGAGCCTGAGCCGCCCGCCCCCGAGGCGGCACCGGAGGCGGCGACGCCAACCCCAGCGCCGCTTCCAGAGGTGATCGTCGCAGAGCGCGGAGGGTTCATTCCGGAAGGCATCGAGTACGACATGACGAACAACCGGATCCTGACGGGGTCGCTCGCCGAAGGCTCGATCTTTCAGCTACACGGCGATGGCCGCGTGACATCCGTGGTGACCGATCCGGATCTGGTCTCGTCGATCGGCATCGAGGTCGACGAGCTGCGCGATCGCCTGCTGGTGGCCAACTCAGATTTTTCGGTGTTCCAGACCGGTGGTGCCGGCCAGGCCAAGCTGGGTGTCTACAACCTGGCGACCGGCGAGCGACTTGCGATGGTCGATCTCGCGGCGGTCATCGCAGACCCGCCCGATGGCGCGGTCTACTTCGCGAACGATGTCGCCGTCGCAGACGATGGCACAGCCTACATCACCGATACGCGGATGAACCTGATCTACCGCGTCGACACCGACTACCAGGCGTCGGTACTCCATCAGTTCGATGATGGCGGCACTGGGCCGAACGGCATCGTCCACCATCCTGCTGGCTATCTCCTGGTGGCACGGGGGGCGGCGCTCTGGAAAGTGCCGGTCGACGATCCGGCCGCGGCGACGGAGGTGACGCTGCCAGAAGAGGTCCCCGGACAGGACGGTATGGTGTGGACGGCCGGTCGCCTGGCCATCGTCAGCAGTGCCGACAACCGCGTGGTGGCGTTGACGAGTGACGACGACTGGGCCACGGCGGAGCTGGCGGGCGTCGCCACCTACGAGGAGGGCCAGGCCACCACCGTGGCCGTCGTCGGTGATGACCTCTACGTGGTCTATCCACACTTTGGCGACGAGGACCCGCCGAGTGTGAGACGCGTGGTGCTCCAGTAAGACCCTGCGACCTGCTCCCGGGACAGGAGCGGCGAGGCGAGCACCGCCGTCTTCACCGGAGTCAACCCCAGAACGAGTCTTCTGGCCTTGCCGACCTACCGGGCTGCGCGGCCGGCTCGCAACGCGGCCTCTGCTGACGCCGGCAGGCCACCGCCGGCGCGACCGGCGCCAAGCATGCGGAATCCCTGTGCGGTGCGCCGTGGCATGTCGGCCGCACTCGCTGTGATACCACAGGCGATATCGTGGGTCTGGCACGCGTTGACGATCGTCTCGATCGCCTCTTCGACCTCGGGCGCGTTGCGTGCGACGCCGAGCGAATTGGAGAGGTCGCTCGGACCGATATAGAAGCCTGCCACGCCCGGCACCGCTGCAATCTCGTGGACATTGCGCAGGCCTGCTGCCGACTCGATCATCATGATGGCGACAAGATCGCCAGCCGGATTGAGCGGCCACAGGTCGGCGTGGCGCACGTACGCACTCGTCGACAGTCCCCAGAACCATGCCGCGGCGGCCGGTCCGGAGCCCCGCAGTCCTCGTGGTTCGATGTACGGCGATCCCCGCCGTTGCGGATACCGCATCGCGCGCACCGCGTTGAGTGCCTGGTCCGCCGTGTCGATCGCGGGGAAGATGATGCCCATCAGACCCAGGTCGAGCGCCTGCTTGACGACCCACTGGGTCTGCTCGCGCCCATACGGCGCAAACCTGGCCAGGGGTGTGACGCGCTGCCGCAGGCTGCCGCTCTGGTGGACGGCTGCCTTGTCGGTCATGCCGAGCAGAAAGATCTGCAAGGCCGCGAAGTCCATCGCGCCGTGTTCCATGTCGACATACACGTAGTCGATGTCGGCCCGAGCCAATGCGCGCGCGTTCTCCAGCGACAGGTCATAGGTGCTGACGCCGAAGACGCGCTCGCCGCGCGACAGCTTGTCGACCAGCGAGCTGACATGGTCTTCGGTCTGCTGAGCGAACAGTCCGACGGTGACACACACCACGGCCGTCCAGGTTGCGACGGCAACCACCCGGCGGGGCGGCGGCGGAGAGAGGGTTGACCGCATCGGGACGGCGCTGGGCTTCCGGTTCAGCGAGGTCGGTCGTACGGCGCGCCGGTGCCGGACGATCCGACGAAGAACGTCGACCCGTCGGGCAGCGTGATGTCGCGGGCGTTCGCGGTGTTGGACCCGTCCTTGGCGCCAAAGCCGTCGATGACGAGCTCGGTGCCGACGGGGATCGAGTTCTTGTTCAGGCCGCGACGCATCAGCGCGTTCGGGGCCCCGCACTCGATCGCCCAGGTCGCCAGCTGGCCGTTCTCGCCCTCCACCTCGATGTGAATCCACGAATGCGGGTTGATCCACTCGGTCTTGGCGACCTTGCCTCGCAGCTGCAGGGGCCGGTTCACGTCGAACTCCGAGGCAAACGCGTGGTGTGCCCCCGCTGGCCGCCCAGCCAACAGCAGGCTGATGCCGGCGACCGCAAGGACGGGTAATGTTCGCATCGTTCTCACCTCGTTGCATGCACCCGCGCGGCATCGATATCCGTGCCGGTCATGAGCGAAATATTGCGGCCGTTCCCCTCGTGACAGGCGTACTCGAACAGCATGTGGTCCTCGGGCGCCCGCGTGAGGGCGTCGAACACAATCGTCCACGGCTGCGTGAACACCTTCGGGTCCTCAATCGTCACTTCGTAGTGAATCGTGTCGGCGTCGCTCATCGTGAAACGCTCGACCACGTGCAGCGCGTCGCTGTGGAACACACCGTGTCCGGTGGTCAGCGCGCTTGCCGGCGCACCTTCGGGCGGCGCGCCGTGCCCGACGACCCAGGTGTTCTCGGTGAAATTGGTCACGTCGACCACGAGCGTGTTCCCCTCCCAGTGGCCGCGGGAGTCGCCCATCCCGAGCCGGATGTCCGCGTTGACATGCGGGCGCCCATCGAGCGGGATGTAGCGATAGAGGTGGTTCCACTCGTACAGCATCACGACGTACCCGGGAATCTGCACGATCTGATACGTGTTGTAGCCGACCGGCAGATGCGCGCGCGGCAGCCCAGACGGGAGACATTTCACGCGCGGGTCGAGATACTCGAGCACGTCTTGCCGCGCCATGATCTCGCCCCGCTGCTCGGCGGCCCACGGCTGAAACGGGATCCGGCCATCCGCGGGATCGACCACCATCGGGGTCGTGATCCGCGCGGCACGCGGCGGCGCGTCGGGGTCGGGTTCGAAGAACCGAGAGAACGCGGCGCCCTGGCCGAGATTGGATCCCTCCGGCGGTCGCCAGGAGTCGTTCACCGGCGTCTCCATCGGCTGGGAGGCACCGGGGAGATAGTGACCCCGGAAATCGGGGTCGCCCCACTCCGTCCGTGGGGGCGCATAGGCGCCGTCCTGGCCGCCGCGCGCGGACATCGGCGCCAGCAGCAGACCCAGTGCCATCACGGTCGCGACGCAAGCGAAGGATCGGACTCTCACCGCGCACCTCCTTCCTGACGGGTCAGCGACTGCAGGATAAAGTCGACACAGTCGTAGTCCAGGAGCTGCAGCCCCTCTTCCATCCGCCGATACAGCGGCATGCGCATCGTCCACGGACGGGTGAACACGTTCGGGTCCTCGATGACGACTTCGTAGTCGATGTGATACGCGCTGGTCGGGGTGTACCGCTCGACGACGTGCAGCGCGTCACTATGGAAATTTCCGGCCGCGTCGAACCAGGTCTGGTCGTTGAAGTGCGTCGTGTCGACGACCAGCGTATCGCCATCCCAATGCCCGCGTGAGTCGCCCATCCAGAAATCGTTCGGCAGCGGATGGGGGCTGCCGTCGGTATAGATGATGCGCACGACGTGCGCAAATTCGTAGGTCATGACCACGTGGTCCGGGGTCTGCAGGATCCGGAACGGGAAGGGCATGTAGGTGGTGCGTGGGACGCCCGGCAGGTAGCACTTGCGGACCGGGTCTGCGGTCATCCGGTTCGCGTAGTTCTCTTGTTGCCGGGTCGCGGCCCACTCCTGGTACGGGATGTCGTTGCCCTCCACGACGCCGAGCCCGGCCGGGACACCGTCCTCTGCGTTGTGCGCCCGGATGTCCCACGCGGCCGGGCTCAGCACCTGCCAGATCCCGTTCAGATCGGGCTGCCCCTCCGCGGTACGTGGGCCGTCGTAGCTCGACGCGGCGGCGCCGGCGGTCTCGGAGGCAAGCGATTCCAGGTAGGCCACGACCTGTCGCACCTCGTCGTCAGACAGCTCGCGTCTCGAAATCGGTGGCATCTGGCTGTAGCCTTCGCGCACGACGGCGAGCACGTAGTCGGCGTCGAAGCCGAGCGGCACCAGACTGGGACCCAGGTCGCCGCGACCGTCCGACCCATGGCACAGCTGGCACACCCGCTGATAGGGGTCCGCACCGGCATGGTCCTGTGCGTCGGCAGCCGGCACCACAGCACACACGAGACAGGCGGCAAGCAGCACACGCATCATGGTCACCGTCATCACGTCACGACTCTTCAGGCAGGGCAAACGCCACCAGCGCGGCATCCGGCCCGGCGCCGGTCGCGATCAGGATGAACTGTCTACCCGAGCGCGCGCGGTAGGTCATCGGGTTCCCGCTGGTCCGGAACTCGGTCGCCACACGCGACACCTCGCGCCCCGTCGCGGCATCGAACGCGTACAGATACGGATCGCCGCCGCCAATGAACACGAGTCCGCCCCCGGTCACCATCAGGCCGTTGGCCCCGGGGGTGCCGAGGCGATCGGGCAGATCGGCGTCCCGCAGCAGCGGGTGCCGGCGAACGAGTGCGCTGCCCTCGCCGAAGGGCACGCGCCACGCGATGGCGCCCGCCTCGAGATCGATCGCCACGAGCCGCGCATACGGCGGCTTGGTCAGCGGAATCGGGCCGAGGCGGCTGCGGAAGACCGCGGCGGCGCCGGGTTGCCCGCGGTAGATGGCGGCCGCCGCGCCGCGCGGGCAGTTGTTCGTATACGCGACGTCCACATCGGGCAGGTCGGGGTCGGTCCGGCACACCTGATTCGCCGTGGTGCCCTCCGTCGTCCGCAGATACAGCGTGTTCGTGGTCGGGTCGAGCGCCGCGCCGCCCCAGTTGGCGCCGCCGTCGACCCGCGGCCGTTGCAGCGTGCCCCGTAAGCTCGGCGGGGTGAAGAGCGGCCCGATACGATACGTCCGCAGCTCTTCCAGCGCGAGCCGATGGACCTCCGGGGTCAGGTCGTTCGCATCGTCGAGCGACACGCCCTGTTGGGCGAAGGGCGGCGGTTTGGTCGGAAACGGTTGGGTGGGGTACGGCACCTCACCCGGCACGTCGGTCTCGGTGTCGACCGGACGCTCCTCGATCGGCCAGACCGGTTCTCCGGTCACGCGGTCGAAGACGTAGGTGAAGCCTTGCTTCGAGACTTCCGCCACCGCGTCGATCGTCCGCCCGTCGACGGTGAGCGTCATCAAGTTCGGCGGCGAGGTGAAGTCGTAGTCCCACAACCCGTGGTGGACCGCCTGGAAATGCCATTCGCGTTCGCCAGTCCGCGCATCGAGGCACACGAGCGACTCGGCGAACAGGTTGGCGCCAAGACGGCGTCCTCCCCAATAGTCGCTGCTCGGCGTGCTCGTCGGAACATAGAGGAGGCCGCGGTCTTCATCCAGCGACATCAGTCCCCAGACGTTGGCGTGGCCGGTGAACCGCCACGACCCGTTCTCCCACGTGTCGGCCCCGAACGCGTCGTTCGACTGGGGCACGGTGTAGAAGACCCACCGGCGCTCGCCGGTGTTGGTGTCGAACGCCTGCACCGACCCCGGCGGGTCGAACCGGTGTTGCACGCGGTCGGGTACGCGGCTCCCGACGATGACGAGGTCCTCGAAGACGACCGGCGGCGACGTCTGGTCGAACTCCTCGCGGGTCACCTCGTTCGGGAACCCGTCGGTCAGCAGCACCTTCCCGTTGTCGCCGAACGGCCGGATGAGCTCGCCCGTCTTGGCGTCGAGGGCGTAGAGGCTGTCGCGGCTGTTGAGGAAGATCCGCATGTCGTCGCCCGAGCCCCACACCGCCACGCCGCGATGTTTGAAGCCGCCCGGACCGGCGCCACGCGGACCGGTGCGGTAGGCTTCGGGGTCGAACACCCACAGCTCCTTGCCGGTCTCGGCATCGAGCGCGACGACGCGCGTGTACATCGTCGACAGATACACCACGTTGTCGATCATCAGCGGCATCGCCTGGAAGCTACCCGGCCGCGTCCCGAATTCCTCGAGCGGCAGCTCGCCCGGCTCCCATTCCCAGGCGATCTCGAGCTGGTCGACGTTGGTCAGGTCGATGTCGTCCAGCGGCGAGTATTTCGTGTGCGACTGTTCCGCGCCGACGTATCGCCATTCGACCATCTCGCCCGCACGGTCCTGCGCACCCAGCGTCACCGTGCCGACCACCACCGCGATCGCGCAGAGTCTCTTCATGTAATCCTCACGGGTCGCAGAACACCTGACCGGACCCTCAGGTCCCGGTCAGCTACGGCTCCGGCGTCGACGAGTCCCGGGCATCGATGGCCCGCTGCCCGCTGAGCGCGTTGGGGACCGCGTAATTGCCTTCGTGACAGGCATACTCGAACATCTCGTAGTTCGGCTCCGCCGTGAGCGGCATCGAGATCGTCCAGGGAGCGGTGTAGACGTTCGGGTCCTCGATCGTGACCGTCCACATGAGAGTGGTCTCCGAGACCCGCTGGTACCGCTCCACCACGTGGAGCGCCGTGCTCGTCGGGATCCCCTTCAAGCGGCCCCCGGCGAAGCTCGACGCGATCCAGCCGCGGTTGTGGAAGTGCCGCGTCTCGATGACCAGGACGTCCCCCTCCCAGTGGGCGCGAGCGTCGCCCATCCACTGCCGGATGCGGTCGTCGATGAACGGAGCGTCGGACAGCGGAATGATCCGCACGTCGTGGATCATCTCGTGCTGAATCGCGACGTGATCAGGTGTCTGCACGATGCGATAGACGTTGTTGTAGCCGGCCGGGAGCATCGAGCCCGGGACCCCCCGCGACAGGCACCGGTCCCAGACGCTCATGTGCGCATAGTGGTCACCTTCGTTCGCCAGGTTGTACGCCTTCGCGTCCAGCGCCCACTGCTTGATCGGGGCCCGGCCGTCCGGCGGGTCGACGACCATCGAGGTTTGCCCGGTCGAGAGCACCGTGTCGCCCGAGTCGAGCCAGTAGCTGCCGTAGCCGCCCACGTTGCGGCCAGCCTCGTATTGCTGGGCCGGCGCGGCGTCCTGCGCCGCCTGGCTCTCGGCCCGCCGCTGGTTGAGGGTGGCCATCTCTTCATCGGTCAGGAACGCGCGTTCCTCGCGGGCAGGGCGTTCAATCGGCGTGATCGTCTTGTTCCCCCACTTGCCCTGCAGATCCGGCTGGCCGTCCGGCGTCCGCGGCATCGTCCACGTGGGGTCGACGACCCGTTCGATCTGGGCCGTGGCCGACGGGGTGCCGATCAGCGCGCAGATGAGCGTGATGACGACCACCCTCAGCGTGCGCGGGGTAATGCGTGTCTGCATGGGTCGGCTCCTTCCGCGTCCTCGCCGCGACACGCCAGGCGAACGGTGTCGGACAGTCGCGCCTTGAATTGTTCGATGCCTACGGCCATCACCGGCTCCATAGTAGTCACCAGTCGTCACTACCTCAAGTCTGATCCGTCGGCCATCGTCACCGATTCGGGGAGCAGATCGAGGATGGTCCGGAATCGGGAACTCGCCGAACGAGACATGCCCCGCAAGAGGGCCGACCGTGATGCCCCGCACCTCGAAGACAGAGCCGAGCGGCGGCGGCGAAACGCCAACGGAGAACGTCTATACTTGCGGAATGGACGCCGCCCCGCTGCTTGCTGAAGTGGGACGCCGCTTGCGTGAGGCCCGTCTGGAAGCCGTCCTGATCGGCAACGCGGCGGCCGCGCTGCAGGGGGCACCGGTCACCACCGTAGACTTCGACTTTCTGTTTCGCACGACATCGAGAAATCTCGCGAAGTTGAAGGCGGTGGCCCGCGGCCTTGGCGCCGTCATCATGCGTCCATACTATCCGGCGTCCGATCTCTATCGTGTGGTTCGCGATGATGACGGGCTGCAGGTCGACTTCATGGGCACGATTCACGGCCTGCGCTCATTCGAGGGTGTCAGAGACCGTGCGACCCACCTAGACATCGACGGAGCGTCGATTCTGGTCGCGTCGCTGGCTGACGTCATCAAGAGCAAACGGGCGGCCCATCGGCCCCGCGACCTGGCCGTGCTCGGCATCCTGGAGGCGACTCTTGAAGAAGCCGCGAAATCGTCGCGCAAAGCTGGCCGCCGTCGCCCGCGAGAATGAACGCGGCATCATCGAGATGATCCGCCGGCGGCTCGCGCTCCCCCCAGAGCGACGCACGAACTTCCTGAGGAAACGGGTGTCGGTCGGCCGGAGCGCCCTGTAACCGCAGGTCCCGGCTACGGGACAGGCCACTACTGGCCGTCAAAGATGTACTGCACCGTGGCCCGCAGTCTGTCCGGTTCCGCCACGAAGTCGCTGTATCGACTGGGCACCGAGTACGAGCTGACCACCTGGTCCACCGACCGGCCGGCGGTCTGCCCCGCTTTCGCCGTGTCCACGAGGTCGTTGTAGAAACCGGCGTAGTTGACGAGGTCGTTCCACACCAGCGGTTCGTCGTTGTGGCCTGGGATGACGGTGTCGACATTCCGGATGCCGGCCACCGCCTTCTTCAGCGTCTCGCCGAACTCCAGCGCGCTACCGTTCCCGTTCGCCACGTCGAGGAACGGCAGTCCCTTGCGCGCGAACATGTCGCCCGCATGCACCGTGCGCGCGTTCCGGAAGACGACGAACGTGTCGCCATCGGTATGCCCCCGGCCGAAGTAGTAGAGGTCGATCCGATCCTGCCCGCTGAACAGCGACATCTGGTCGGCGTAGGTCGTCTTCGGGAGATACTTCGCGTGCTCCCCCTTGAACGCATCGCAGTTGGTCACCGACTCGCAGGTCGCGCGCGACATCTGGGCCAGTGTGTTCTCGTGCACCACGAAATCGACCGTGTCGGGAAACTCGACGTTGCCGCCGCTGTGGTCGTAGTGGGTGTGCGTGTTGATGATGGTCGTGATCGGCTTGTCGGTGATCTTGCGCACCTCGGCCAGGATGTCCGGGCCGTACCCGAAGATCTTGGTATCGACCAGCGTGACCCCGGACGACATCACGAACACGGCTGTGTTTCCACCGCTACGCATCCCCTGCTCGGCCGGGTCGTTGGCCAGCATGTACAGGTTGTCGGCCACGCGGTGCACCACGAGCGTCGCGTGCGGTTGCCGCGCCTCGTAGGTGGCGGCCATGGTGACGACCGCGGCAAAGGTGACGGTTCCAAGGCACACCATGCGCTTCATCTGTAGCTCCCAAGCTGGACCACGACGTGGTCGACGCACGGACCGCGTCACAGCGCCAACCGCGCCGGCTAACTTGCGTCGCATAGTCTCACTCCCTCAAGATCCAGCTTTTAAGCGTCGAGCATAGCAGGTTCGTCATTGGCGTCGAAGGGGCCTAGTGTAATGTTACGGCTCTGGATGGGTCGCGCGCGTGGTCGCTGGGACGGCGATACGCTGGTCGTAGAGACGACGACATTCACCGACAAGAGTGCCATCAGAGGTCATGCCCACAGCGACGTGCTGACGGTGACCGAGCGTTTCACGCGCGTCGACGCGGACGCGCTCGAATACGAAGCGGTGGTGAACGACCCGGAGACCTGGGTCACACCGTGGACGGCAGCTATTGGCCTGAGCCGTGACGACGACTATCAGATGTTCGAATACGCGTGCCACGAGGGGAACTCGTAGATGACTCCGGTGCCGGGGGCCGTACGCATGAAAAGGCACGCCGTCCAGGGCTGCGTCCAGGTGGACGGGTCATCGAGCGTGTACTCGTACTGCAGCATCTCGGGACCCACCCGGGTGAACCGCTCGGTGACCCGCACATCACGCGTCGAGCCGCTGGCCCGGCGCGACAGGTTGGTGGTCTCGACCACCAGCGTGTCCCCCTCCCAGGGCCCACGCGAGCTGCCCATGGCGCTTGGCGGGCCGGCCTGGCTCGGCGCCGCGTCGCCGATCGGGATCAGCCGGGTGTCGTGATGCATCTCGATCTGAATGGCGACGTAGTCGGTACTCTGATAGATCCGGTAGGTGCTGTTGTAGCCGCGTCCGGTCAGCAGAGCCCAGCCGGCGGCGGCAACGCGATCTTCGTGTTCGCACTGCCGCAGTAGGCGGCGAGCCGTCGTGTGACAGGCTACTCCGGCATCGGGAAGTAGGCGATCCGCTCGCCGCGATAGGAGCCGAGCCACATCTCGTTCCGGATCTGCATCGCGGTGGTGGAGGCCACGAACCCGTCCATGGCCGGGTGCACCCAGATCCGCTCGACCGCCAACGTCTGGGGGTCGATCGTCGCGACATTCGACGTCTCTCGCAACGGCTCTCGCGGCTCAGTAATCGAGTTCCCGTCCTTGTCGGTGTGGCCCGCCGCGAATATCACCGAGCCGTCGGCCGACATCCGAAGATTGTCGGGCCGGAACCCCAGGTCGATGACCTCCTTCTCGACCGGCGTCCGACCGCGCGACAGACGCGTGAGCTTCTCCTCGGCCCAGCCGGCGATGTACAGCCACCGTCCGTCCTCCGAGATCTCGATGCCGTTCGCGGCGGTGTTTTCACTCCCCGGGATCAGCGCCCACCCCGTATCCGTGTGCCACTCCCACACGTCTCCCGTCGCGAAGCTCGTGGTCGCGAAGCCACCCTCGGGCAGCGCGACCACGGAATTGAGCCCGAGCCCCTCCGGCGCCACGGCGCACCCGATCCATGTCAGGACCGGCCTTGCGCGGGCGTCCACCTCGAACACCTCGATCGATTCCCGGCTGCCGTGGTGAACGACGTGCAGGGTGTGGACGTCGCCCGGGCCCGGGGTGAGATACAGCCCGTGGGCTCTGAACGCGTCCCCCTCGTCCGGGAGCGGACCGGGACACGACGGGTACGTCGCGGCGTCGAGCCGCTCGCGGGATGGCGACGTCGGGAACAGGACCGTCGCGGTCTTGTCCGGCACGCTGACGAGCTGGATCCGCCCGCCCTCCTGATCACCGGAGGCGATCACCCAGTCGGCGCCCGGGACGACCGCCAGATCCTCGGGGCTGATGAGGTCGCAGATGAACTGCACCTCTCCCACGGCGTCACACGTTGCCGCGTCCTGTCCCGCGACTCCTTCAGCGGGGCTCTCACCACATGCGCCCAGAGACAGCGAGAGCGCGAGCGCCAATCCGAGCAGTCCTGGTGTTCTCATGACATCCCGCCTCGAGGGGCCACATGCCGGTTGGTCCGGGTCACCCTGTCGTGCCCTCATTCGTCCGGCAACGCGAAGACGAAGAGCCCGTTGCCGCCGTTCGGACGACGCTTCTCCGGTGTGAGCTCGAGTGGAATCGTCGTCCAGCTTCCGCCACCGGTGCCGGTCGGGACCGCCACATACTGCCTGCCGTCGACGGCGTACGTGATCGGGAACCCTTGCACCGACGTCGGCAGGCGCGTCTCCCAGAGTTGCTCGCCGGTCTCCACGTCGTAGGCGTAGGTCTGTCGGTCGAAGGTGCCCACGAACACGAGACCGCCCGCGGTCGTCAGCGCGGCCGACGTGTACGGCGTGCGTTGCCGGTGCGACCAGAGGATCTCTCCGCTCACATCCATCGCGACGAACTCGCCGAGGTTGCCGTCACTATCGGGATGCAGGAAATTCTCTCGAGCCACCATGCCGTCGCCGCCGCCACCTTCCCGCCACTCGACGTCGCTGTAGATCGACCGCTGGCAGTTCAGCGTCAGCGGAATGTAGAACGCGTCGGTCTCGGGGCTGTAGGACATCGCGCGCCAGCTCTTGAGACCGGAGTGGCTCGGACAGAACTCGAGCTCGACGTCCAGCTGGGGCACCATGCCGGGGCGAAACGACATGCGTCCACTCGTCGGATCGATGTCGACGAGATTCTGGTAGCCCAGGTCGGTCGCCTTGATGAACTGGCCGGTCACGCGGTCCAGCTGCCACAGGATGCCGAGCTTGCCCATCGTGAACACCGATGGTCGGCCATCGACGTCGACGAGGACGCGCTCGAAGACCTCGTCCATGTCGTGTGACTCGCCCGGCAGATGCTGGTAATACCAGCGCATCTCGCCGGTGTCGGGGTCGAGCGCGAGCGTCGAGCTGGTATACAGGGCCTCGCCGTCGGTTCTGCGGCTCACCTGCGCCCATGGCTTCGCCTGGGCGACACCCCAGAAGGTCAGACCGAGCTCGGCGTCGTAGGTGCCGGTAATCCAGGCGTCGCCCCCACCGCGGAACAGCATCGGGAGGTCACCCCAGGTGTCGCCCCCCGGCTCGCCGGGGCGAGCCACCGTCGACGTCCGCCAGAGCTCGCGGCCGGTGCGCGCATCGTGGGCCGTGATGAAACAGCCGTCATCCCAGAAACGCAAACAGCCGGCCATCCCCGAGATCACTTTGCCGTCGGCGATGAGCGAGCCGCCGGTGTAGTAATACCCCTTGGCCGAATCGGCGACCTCCGCCTCCCAGACCACGTCGCCGGTGCGCGTATCGAGCGCCACGATATTCGCGTCTGCGGTGTTGAGGATGATCGTGTCCTCGTAGATGGCGATGTTGCGGTTGGGGCGGCCCCGCCCGCGCCCGGTCGGGAACTCTCGCCGGTGCTCCCACAGCAGGTCCCCGGTTGCCGCATCGAGCGCCTGCACGATGTTGCCGGGGCTGGCCAGGAACATCACGCCGTCGTGGACGATCGGGGTGGTCTGCTGCGACCCGGTCTCCATCGCCCACGACCACACCAGCCGCATGTCCCCCACGTTGTCGCGGGTAATCTGGTCGAGTGGGCTGTAGCCCCACCCATCGGGGGTCCGGCGCCAGTTGAGCCAGCTCTCGGGCGGAGGGTCGGCCAGCATCGCGTCGGTCACGGGGCGAATCGCCGGGGCCTGGGCCGCGGCCGGCACGGCCACGGTAACGAGTCCGAGTGCGGTGAACACGGCAAGACGGCGCATCTCGCAACCTCCTTCGTCTGGTCCTCGCGGGCTGCTGCATCACGCCAGCCCGCAGGCGTTGGGCTTCGGGCGCTCACTCCCGCTCGGAAGCGGGTGCGCGGCCGCCTGTCATCGGGCGAGCGGCCATGAGCTTGACCGTCCCGGGCCGCTCCCTCGCGGTCGCCGACGGTGCTGAACGAGTGCAGACTCCTCGTGTGGACGGCCATCTTGCGCACTTGCTTCTTCGGGTCGCGCAGCCACGGCGACTGCGCCAATTCGCATGGCCCATGCCAGCCTGTACCGCAGGGAACGGATCCTGGCCGATGTCGCCCAACTCCATGACATACCGATAGACGTCCGCCCCGTCCATCTTGGTGACGAGGTCTTCGTCTTGGGTGCTCATCTCAATGGCACGCCTTGGGGTGAGAGTCGATGCCTGCCAGACGTCTCGCAGTCCGTGGTGAAAGTCCCGCTGCATTCGGCCGGCGCTGCATCCGCCCTGCCTGCGTTGTTTCTCGGTCGAATACTGCCGGTATGCTCCC
>SMUY01151163.1_pt1 | contig 15625 bp, 11 predicted proteins | sample 2456441 | NCBI WGS metagenome assembly SMUY01 (sample SAMN11095931, study PRJNA526329) | marine sediment metagenome | biome: Marine sediment; feature: Surficial sediment; material: Deep marine sediment; isolation source: Hadal surficial sediment | place: Pacific Ocean | collected 2014-11 | depth...
ACGAGGCGATGGCGCGGGCTAAGGAAGCCGACAAAGCACTGGCCCGCGGGGAAAATTGGGGCGCATTCCACGGCGTACCCATGACCGTGAAAGAGTCATACAACATCGCTGGATTGCCCACCACCTGGGGCAATCCCCTGTGGAAGGACAACGTCGCCAAAGAAGATGCCGAATCGATCAAGCGGCTCAAGGCACAAGGTGTGGTGGTGTTCGGCAAAACCAACGTTCCCCTGATGCTCAGCGATTTTCAAAGCTACAACGATGTATACGGCACCACCAACAATCCGTATGACCTCGAGCGCACCCCGGGGGGTTCGTCCGGAGGCTCGGCCGCCGCGTTGGCCGCCGGTCTCACCGGCCTCGAAATCGGCTCCGACATCGGCGGTTCAATACGAAATCCAGCGCACTTTTGTGGAGTATTTGGCCACAAGCCCACCTGGAACCTGCTTTGGATGCGGGGTCATGCACCACCTGGCGATATGCGCGGGACGCCCGACATCTCGGTGATTGGTCCCCTCGCGCGGTCGGCAACGGATCTCAAAACAGCCGTGAAAACCATGGCGGGGCCGGATGAAATCATGACCCGCGGCTACAAACTCAATCTACCTGACCTGGACAGCCGAACCTTGGGCGACCTTCGCGTGGCTGTGTGGGCTGACGACGAGATGTGTCACGTAGACACCGAAGTGCGAACCCGTGTAGAGAACGTAACACAAGCGTTCAAGGACGCAGGAGCGAGCGTCGATGAGAGCGCGCGACCTGACTTCGGTTCCAACCACTCCCATGAAACCTACCGGAACCTGCTCCAGGCGACGATGTCTGCGCGGATGCCGGACGCCGACTACGAAAGCCTCAAGGCTTATGTTGCAACCCTGGATCCTGACGACAATAGCAACAAGGCCGCGACATTGCGCGCTCAGGTGGCGAGCTTCAAAGACTGGAAGCGTAACGACGAGCTTCGCGCTCATCTGCGCTGGAACTGGAACGAGTTCTTCAAAAACTACGACGTTCTGCTGACCCCCATCATGCCAACGGCGGCATTTCCCCACGATCACGGCGACTTCGGAGAACGAACGGTTCTGGTGAACAATGAAGAACGACCCTACTTCGAGCAGGTATTCTGGGCGGGCTTAACCGGGGTGAGTTATTTACCTTCGACGGTGATTCCGACTGGGCTCAATGAGCAGGGTTTACCCATCGGGCTGCAGATCGTCGGGCCGGAATACGCCGACTTGATCACGATCGGCGTCGCGGAACAGCTCGAAACCGCCGGTTTCCGCTTCACGCCACCGCCGGACTACATATAGGTCCAATGGCCCAGGCGCCAGTGCAAGCAAAGGCGACAACCACCACCGTTGCCGAAGCGCACCCCAACATCGCGCTGGTGAAATACTGGGGTAAACAAAACCGACCGGGGAACTACCCGGCGACGCCTTCGTTGTCCATCACCTTGGATACGCTCACCACCCGCACAGAGGTGAACGATGCCACCGGTGGCGACGAGTTTTTTCTGGACGATGAACCCAAAAACGATACCAAGGTTAGCGCTTGCCTGGCGGCACTGCGCACCCGTTACGATATTCCACCGCTATGTATTCGCAGCGCGAACAACTTCCCGACCGCGGCGGGGCTCGCCTCCTCAGCTTCCGGATTTGCGGCACTCGTCTGCGCAATCGATGCGCACTGCGAGCTGAACCTGAGCAAGGCCGAACTGTCCGCAAACGCGCGCCAGGCTTCAGGGTCCGCTGCTCGCTCGATTTTCGGCGGATTCGTCGCTATGAGCGAGCCGGACTGGACAGCGACCGAACTGCTCGGTCCCGAAGTCTGGCCGCTAACCACGGTGATTGCGATTACCGCGACGCAGGCTAAGTTAACGCCGTCATCCGAAGGAATGCGCATCTCAGCGGCCACATCTCCGTTCTACCCCGCCTGGATCACCAGTACTGAAGAGGATTTCCGCCAGGGTATCGCCCACGTCATGTCCCAGGATTTCGCATCGCTGGCAGAACTTGCTGAGCACAGCTGCCTCAAGATGCACGGTCTCATGATGAGCAGCCAACCAGGGCTCGTTTACTGGAACGCCGCCACCTTAGAGTGCATCCAAGTCGTTCGTACTCTGCGTGCGGACGGTCTACCGGTATTTTTTACGGTTGACGCTGGCCCCCAGGTGAAAGCCGTGTGTCAGCCTGAAGTAGCCACCATCGTCGCCAAAGCGCTCGCAGCGATTCCGGGCGTGCTGCGAACAATGGCAGCACGTTTGGGGGATGGCGCGCGAGTACTCGCTCAGGTAGCCGAGAAATGATTCGTGCAAGCGCCCCCGGGAAGGTTGTCCTGTGGGGAGAATATGCGGTACTGCGGGGTGCGCCTGCCATGGTGATGGCGGTGGACCGCGAAGCGATTTGTACGATCAACTGCAACGAGGATAAATCCCACGAGGACGATTCGACCGCTATCACCGACGATCTGTGGAGGTTCGAATCACTCGGTTTTAGCTCCGCACCCACATCTGTCGGTCGCGAAGCGTTGTTAGGCGGCACTCAACCAAATGATTCGAGCGCGCTGGGACTCGCCTGGCATGTTCTGCAGACCATGAACCATGCAGCACTCCCTGCTGGCGGCCAGGTCATCACCGATAGCCGTCCTTTCTATGCAGCAGGAGACAAGCTCGGCATCGGTTCGAGCGCGGCCATCTGCACCGCCCTCGTCGGCGCCTTCGCTGCCGTCATGGACCAGCCACCGACCTACCCGGCAGCCTTGGCCGCCCACCGTCACGCACAAGGCAAGCAAGGGAGTGGAATAGACGTTGCAGCCGCATTCCATGGTGGTCTGCTGAAGTTTCAGAACGGCGAAGTGAGACCAGCAAACCTGCCGGAAGCCCTGAACATGGTCTTCATATGGACGGGTCAGCCGGCCCGCACGGTCGACCATTTGTCGCGCTTCGCCCAATGGTTGGAAACCGGGGATTTGACCCCACTTTCCTTGTTAACGGAAACCGCCGAGTCGTTGTTTGCGACAAATGACATATTGCGAGATCTTTCGAGGTACACGGCTTGTCTGAAAGTCCTCGACAATGTGGCCGGGCTCGGAATCTACAGCCCCGCCCATGAACAGTTGGAGCACCTTGCCAACACATGCGAAGTAGTCTACAAACCATGCGGCGCCGGTGGCGGAGATGTCGCTGTGGCTTTCAGCGACCGCATCACACGCCTGGAGGACTTCGCGCACGCCGCAACTGTAGCGGGTTTTCCCCCGATCCCATTGGAGACGGCTGAACATGGCATCCGAGTTACCCGCTGAAAGCGGGTCACGCATCCCCAATTTCTTTCGCATGAGCATCAGCCAGCGTATCTCGGCATTACACCGGCGGGGTCTGTTGGGTGACGACGATATTCGTCTGCTCGCCTCAGGCGATCACGCGTTACGACTGTCGATAGCAGACAAGATGGTCGAGAACGTGGTGGGTGTGTTCGGCTTGCCGATGGGGCTCGCGCTCAATTTTTTGATCAACGGCCGCGATTACGTCATACCGCTGGTGGTGGAGGAACCTTCCATCATCGCTGGCTTGTCCATGGCTGCACGGATGGCGCGCTTGAGTGGCGGTTATCATAGCGAGAGCTCAGAACCGATTCTCATCGGACAGGTTCAAACCGTGAACATTGAAGATCCTGAGCGGGCGATGGCCGATCTGCTCGAACACAAGGACGATATCCTGTCACTTGCGAACAGCCTGCATCCGAAGATGGCGGCGCGCGGTGGTGGGGCGATAGACATCGAGGTGTTTTCTCATCACGCGCCGGAAGACGGGCGCGACATGGTCGTGCTCCATCTGTTGGTCGACACCCGAGACGCCATGGGGGCTAACCTCGTAAACACCATGTGCGAAGGTATTGCGGCGATGGTGGAAACCATCACCGGGGGAAAAGTTTTCCTGCGAATACTCTCCAACTTGACCGATCGTGCCATGGCCACGGCATCGGTTCGCATCCCCGCGAAGAACCTGGAAGGCAAAGGTTTTACCGGCGAAGAGGTGCGTGATGGCATCATCCTCGCTACCGATCTCGCGACGGTAGATCCGTACCGTGCAGCAACCCACAACAAAGGCATCATGAACGGCGTTGATGCCGTCGCACTTGCCACCGGCAACGACTGGCGAGCCATCGAGGCTGCGGCGCACGCTTACGCCGCGCGGGACGGTCGTTATACGGCACTCACCCGTTGGTACAAAAACGCAGAAGGCGATCTCATCGGTGAGATCAATATACCCATGAAGGTGGGCACGGTGGGCGGTTCGCTCGAGACCAACCCAAGCGTGCGCATCAATCACCGCCTGCTCGGCTCGCCGAACGCTCCGGAATTGGCCGGCATCATGGCAGCGGTGGGCCTTGCACAAAACTTTGCCGCATTGCGCGCCCTGTCCACCGACGGCATTCAGCAGAACCACATGAACCTGCATGCCCGCAGCGTTGCCGGTACGGCCGAGGTACCTGAAAATCTGTTCGAAACCGTGGTCGAGGCACTGATCGAATCCGGCGAGATCAAGGTCTGGAAAGCCAGGGAGATCGCCAACAACCTCTCGCACAACGTCACCGACCCCGGTCACGCCGAGCGCAGCTCCGCCTGTGGCAAGGTTATTCTGCTCGGTGAACACGCCGTCGTTTATGGCCGCCCGGCGCTCGCGTTGCCAATACCGCTGGCGGTCGAGGCCCACGTTCAGAAAGGTGGCGACGGTATCAACGTAGTGATTCCGCGCTGGGGCTTCGAGCAGCGGCTTCGTGCCAGCAGCGCGCAAGGTATCAACGGGATACTGCTGAAGGTGATCGAGCAACTCGACCTCGATCGAGAATCGATGACCATCGAGGTCATGCCCCACGTGCCACGCGCCATGGGCCTGGGTGGATCGTCGGCACTGGCGGTGTCGATCATTCGTGCGCTGGATCGGGCTTATGCGCTTGGCCTGAAAGACGGCACCATCAATGCGCTAGCGTATCAGTGCGAGAAAGCTGCCCACGGCACACCGTCAGGCATAGACAACACCATTGCCACCTACGGCATGCCGCTGGTTTATGAGCGGCCCTTCTTCATCGATGAACCCGCCGAACCTGTCGAACCGCGGTTTGCCGAGGTCAAGCTTGCAGAGCCAGTGCCACTTGTCGTGGGAATCACCGGCAAGGAAAGCCTCACCGCCAATATGGTTGCCCGGGTACGTAAATCCTGGGAGTCCTATCAGACCCGCTACGACGGCATCTTCGATCAGATCGCCGCCCTCACCCGCGCGGGCGTCGATGCGCTGAGTGCCGGACACTTCCAGGAGTTAGGTGAGTTGATGAACCTCTGTCAGGGATATCTGAACGCCCTGCAACTCTCGACGCCCGAGCTTGAAGACCTCATCCACATCGCGCGCGAAAACGGTGCTCTGGGTGCGAAACTTACCGGCGGCGGGGGCGGCGGCTCCATGATCGCCATATGTCCCGACTGTCAGGACGCGGTCGTCGGGGCAATGGAAGCCGCTGGCTACAAAACCTTTAGCTTCACCGTCGACTAATCATCCAGGCTGAGATGAGAGATATCGGGCGCCGGTGGTGCAGTCTCGTCGTCGGCCTGACCGATATCGGCCCCCACCTCCGCCAGGTCGAAACCCTCTATATCGATCTCGACTTCCAACTCCGGTTGTTGGTCAGGCCCCTGCGGCAGGACATCCGACCCAACCTCCGCGATCTCGAAATCGACAACGGGTGCAGGTATTTCCGTCGAGTGATTTCTTTCATCGGCTTGATGTAAATCAATCCCCACTTCTGCCAACGAGAGGTGGGATATTTCCAGTACTGGCGCATCTGCGACATTCGAATCCGACGCTGCACCGAGATCGCTACCCACATCCAGCACGGAGAGGTGGTCGGTGTTTACTTCGCAAGCCTGGTCAGTTTGCCTCTCCGCGGTGGTCAACACGTCGCTACCGGCAGGCAATACATCAAGAGTTGAAGTCCCTTCGGTTGGCTCGCCAGTTGTGTCGTTCACCTGAGTCGGACTGGCTTCGGACGACGACGATTCTGGCTCGGGTGCTTTCGTGGTGCCGGCCGACTCAACCGCCTTCACCCGTAACCGGGCACCCGCTTTCTTGAAAAGTGCTTGAAACTTAGCTGCGGTTCTGCGATCGACTTCTCGCTTGAGCACCACAGGCCGCCCCGCAAAGAGTTTTTCCGCCTGCGCCTCATCCAAGTTGAGCAATCCGGCCAGACGCTTCTTAACCACTGAGGCGTGTTGTCCTTGCAACACTTCACCGCGAAAAGTCAGTCTGTACACCTCGTCCATATTGCGATTGTAGCTCATTGATCAGGCCGCAGAGACCGCGTTGCGTCTCACTGTGCTTCGGGTCACTATCTTCGCTGGACGCAACACAAAGGGGATGGGAAAGATGGGTACACCTGCACGCGTGGTGGTTCTGCCGCAAGGCACAAATACGTTACGGATCGAGGAAATCGACCTGCCCGATCCAGGTCCAACTCAAGTTGTTGTGAAGCAGTACGCATCCGGCGTGTGCCATTCGCAACTTCACCAGATGCATCGACCGAGAAAATCGCCCGTGATCTTAGGACACGAATCGACTGGCGTGGTGACTAAGGCCGGATCCGACGTTCAACACGTTCGCGAAGGAGACCTGGTTCTGCTCACCTGGGTACCACGTAACGCAAGTGCCGCGGACGACTTACCTTTGCGCGCTACATTGGACGTCAGCGATGGCGTCGCGCATTCAGAAAATGTCTTCACCTGGGCGGACAATACACTTTGCGATCAGCAGTACGTGGTGAAAGTCGATCCACACATCAAGACGGACGTAACGGCAATCATTGGCTGTGCGGTCATGACCGGTGCGGGCGCGGTTATTAACACCGCTAACGTACAGCCCGGTCAAAGCGTGGCCATCTTCGGGGTTGGAGGTGTTGGGCTCTCAGCAGTTGTGGGCGCAAGAATGGCTGGCGCGGATCCCATCATTGCTGTGGATCTCGACCCCGCGAAGCTCGAATTCGCGAAACAATTCGGCGCCACCCACGGCATCAACGCAAGTGTTGAGGATCCCATCGAGGTGATCCATGCGCTCACAGCCTGTACCGATCGATTCACCATCATGCGCGCACCCGTATCCGGCGTAGACTTTGCGTTCGACTGTATTGGTGTCAAACAGACCATGGAGCAGATCGTGCCGGTCTGTCGATCTGGCCATTTCGGCGTTTGCGATGGGGGCACCGCGGTACTGGTGGGCATCCCGAGCACACCGGTGGAACTCAGCGCAATCGATGTCGTCGTCAACGAGAAACACTTCATCGGTAGCATCGGCGGCTCCTGTGCACCCGACCGCGATTTTCCACGTTTTCTCGAGTGGGAAGAGAGCGGCGATCTGGATCTGAACGCCATGGTGACCGCTCGTTACTCGATCGACGACATCAACGAAGCGACCACCGCACTGGCAGAAGGCAAGATCAGCGGGCGCGCCATCCTGGAATTCAAGTAATCCAGGCTAGAACAAGAATGCACACCACCCATTTCATTGCCAACGGCAAGATTCAAACCGCGTTTCACGATGTCGGTAGCGGCCCACCGTTCGTGTTTGTACATGGCTTCACCGGATCAAAACTCGATTTTCACGATCAGCTCGAGTGGTTCGAAGATACCCGGAGGTTGATCACCTTCGACCAGCGGGGCCATGGGGAGAGTTCCAACAACGGTCCATATAGTTTCGATCAGCTCGTCGCCGATCTATTCGGCTTTCTCGACCAACTGGGTATAGAGCGATGCGACCTTTTAGGGCACTCTCTGGGGGGCATGGTGGCTATGCGCGCTGTGATCAAACATCCCGAGCGATTCCGTTCGCTCATACTGATGGATACGGCTGCGGAAAAGATCGAGATGTGGTCGGATGATCAACGCCTGCAACTCGAACGACTAGTCGAAGCAGAGGGCTGCCAGGCACTGTTACCTATGATGCGGGATCAACCGGCGAACAAAGCCCAGCAGCGAGGCATGGACTATCTCGGGGAGAAGGAACATTGGCGGCGAATCGGGGTCAAGCTCGGGCAAATGGATCCCGAGGCATTTTCCGCGTTCAGCGCAGAACTCACAAACTTTGAGCCAATGCTCGAGGCTTTAAGCGCGATTCGATGTCCAACAACCATCCTGGTCGGTGCGAAGGACACGCCCTTCGTCGCACCTTCCAGACACATGGCAGCAACTATTCTCAACGCGCGCCTGGTTACTATTCCACTTGCCGCTCACTGCCCTCAGTACGAGAACGCCGAGGTCTGGCGGGATGCCATTCGCGCGCATCTCGTGGAAGCGTGATTATGGAAACCCAACGATGAGCTCGAAAGAGAGACCCATTCTGGTAGGCGCGGGTCAATACATGGAGCGCCCGCAAAATCTGGAAGATGCTTTGAGCCCCTCTGACATGATGGAGGAGACTGCCCGGCTTGCTGCAGAAGATGCCGGGTTGACGAAAGCCGCGCTTGCCGAGCTGGATCGAATTATCGTCGTCAACAGCGTCGGTCGCACTATTCCCAACCCGACCGCTGCGCTCGCTAAACGTTTGGGCGCCGAGTCATGCGATCAACTGTTGACGATTACGGGTGGTAACACGCCACAGTTGCTCGTAAATCATACCGCCGAGTCAATCGCAAAAGGCGAGGTATCCATGGTGTTGCTGGCAGGAGCGGAAGCGCTGGACACCGTACTGAAAGCTCGAAAATCCGGCGTCCGTCTCGACTGGCAGGAAGGTCAGTTCGCCGAACCCACCCTGTTTTCCGGAGAAAAACCTCCTTCGAGCGAAATGGAGCTTGCCCATGGCATGATGGCTCCGATCAACACCTATCCTCTGTTCGAAAATGCGCTTCGCCACCATTACGGGCGAACTTTCCAAACCCACCAGGCGGCATTGGGCGCCCTTTGCGCCCCGTTCACGGAAGTCGCAGCCGCCAATCCATTTGCATGGTTTCCAATTCGCCGCAGCGCTGAAGAAATCGCCACCGCGTCCGCCGACAACAGATACATCGGGTATCCCTATACCAAGTTCATGAACGCCATTATTCGAGTGAACCAATCGGCAGCCGTTTTACTCACCTCGGAAACAAAAGCGCAAGCGCTTGGAATCGACCCTTCACGGTACGTCTATCTGCACGGCTGTGCCGACGCCAACGATATCTGGCATGTAACCGAACGGTTGGACTACCACAGCTCTCCTGCAATTCAGGCCGTTGGCGAACGGGCGCTCGACATGGCGGGAAAAACGATAGACGAGATCGACTGCTTCGATCTTTATTCGTGTTTCCCTTCGGCTGTCGAAACCGCACGCGACATGTTAGGTATTCAAGAAGGCGATCCGCGACCGTTGACGGTAACCGGTGGGTTGCCTTACTTCGGTGGTCCTGGAAACAACTACGTGATGCACTCCATAGCCGCGATGATGGCACGGCTGCGCGAATCACCCGGTGCGTTCGGCATCGTCACCGGCAATGGCTGGTATCTCACCAAACATTCCCTCGGCATCTACTCCACAATACGACCCACTGCGGAGTTCATAAGAGAAGATCCACAGATCCTGCAGGGGCGCATCGATGGTGTTGAACACCCGGCGAGTGTAACAACACCATCGGGTCCTGCGACGGTAGAAACCTACACGGTGCTGTTCGACCGGCAAGGTGAACCAGAACGGGGATTGATTATCGGGCGGCTCGACAGCGGGGCGCGTTTCGTCGCCTTCACTTCGAACGAAGCCGCACTGCTTAGCAATCTCACCTCGGAAAGCCCAATCGACCGGCGTGGCCAGGTGCGTCAGGCAGGGCCTACCAATCTATTCGAGTTTGCCTGACATTCTATAAACGAGTCCTGGGGCCAGGTACCCGCTCGAGCGCCTCGACCAGACAGTCGAGGCGTATGGGCTTGGCTACAAAGTCATCCATACCGACATTCGTGCAGCGGTCGCGATCTTCAGGCATGACATTGGCCGTCATGGCGATGATATGCGGCTGGGTCAACGTCTCGCTACGGCGGATGAGTAGGGTCGCTTCCAGACCGTCAACTTCCGGCATCTGTACGTCCATGAACACAATGTCATAACTCCGCCGCTGCAACTTTTCCACCACTTCACGACCGTTTGTGGCCACGTCCGCCAATATCCCCAGCTTTTTTAACAGCGCACAGGCAACTTTCTGGTTCACCGGGTTGTCCTCGGCAACCAACACCTGGTAGGAAAAAGTGGGACGTTCACGCTTAGCCTGTTGCTGGTTCGGGATTGAGTCTGGGGTTTGCGAAAACTGCTGCTCCAGTGCATCGGCAAGCTGTCTCGGTCGCACCGGTTTGGTAAAGGTGACATCGAACAACCCGTCGACGTCCACGTCGCCAAGCGAAGAGAGAAGGAATAGCGGGGGTAGATCGGTAAACTCCTCCCGAAGGCAGACCGCCAGCTGTTTCCCGTCCATGCCTGGCATGTGCATATCCATGATCAACACATCGAAGTCTGAATCTTTCCGGAATCGTTCGAGCATTGCCCGGGGCTCGGCGAACACTTCACAGGCAACACCGAGGTTCTCCAGGGTTCGCTGCAGCACCTCCCGGTTGGTTTTGTTGTCGTCAACGGCAAGAATCCGCTTACCCTGCGAGTGTTGATGGGAGATGACGCCGCTCGCCGGGGGTAGGCACAACGTGAATCGAAACGCCGTCCCCCTACCCGGCGTACTTTCCGCCCAGATCTTTCCACCCATCAGGTGCACCAGTTCACGGCAGATGTTCAAGCCGAGCCCGGTGCCACCGAAATTGCGCGTGGTCGACGAATCCGCCTGTGTGAACGCATCGAATATACTGCCCAGCTGTCCGGCGGGGATACCGATTCCAGTATCGATGACGGATATCATGATCTGGCGAGTATCGACCTCTCCTTCCTCGACCGGCGTCACCTGTAAACGGATCTCTCCGGATTCGGTGAACTTGACCGCGTTGCCTAACAGATTGATCAATATCTGGCGCATCCGGGTACTGTCGCCGAAATACTGCTCCGGTAAATCGAGATCCCAATCGAACAGCATCTCGAGACCCTTGCCTGCTGCATCAGGCAACACCACGTCCAGGCAGTCCGCGAGACACCCCTCCAGATCGAAGGGTTGCGATTCCAGCTGAAGTTGGCCGGATTCTATTCTGGAAAAGTCCAGTATGGAGTTGATGATCGTAAGTAATGCTTCGCCGCTGTTGCGGATTGTCTCTGCGTAATTTCGCTGCAGATCCGTCAGTTCAGAATCCAAAAGCAGCGCAGTTATTCCGATAACTCCGTTCATCGGGGTGCGGATTTCATGGGACATATTGGCGATAAACTGGCTTCGTGCTGCGACTGCACTCTCGGCGGCTTCACGAGCCGCGGTCAGCAGCCGTGTCTGCTCAACCTGGTGGGAAATGTCTTGAAACGTCCCTAACACAAGCACTTCCTTTCCCGGTATGCGCTGGCCGATTACCCGGACATCTATCTTCTTCCCCGAACCGGTGGTTACCCCGACTTCGTATTCGAACTCGCTTGTCTCCCCGGTTAGCAGCGCGTTCATACTCGCTTCCATCTTCGGGATATCTTCCGGCTGAAACAATGCGGTCGCCTCTTCAAGCGATATCGACGGTCGGGCTTCGACCTCCAGCAGATCACAAAGCGACTGCGTCCAGCGCAGCAATCCCGGACTCCGGTACTCCCACCCACCCATTCGCGCGATGCGTTGAGCCCGTTCTAATATCTTCTCGTTGTGGCGTAGCTGGTTTTCTGTCTCCACCTGTCGTTCGTGCGCGGAGATAGAAGATGAGATAACGAAATAAATGAAGAAGCTATAAAACCCGATCGCCATCGCAAACGTCAGGGATGGAACAACAGGGTTGGGAAGGAGAAAGGCCACGCCCATCGCGCTTGCGGTGAAACAGATCAGAAAAAGCCTGAGATGACCACGAACGCGCAACGTTGCGCTCCCGGCAGCTAATTGAACGAATGTCTGCAGCGTTACGACAAAGCTCAAATTCTGCGTGTAATTGTGCACCGTTGACCAGATGATGCCGAACATGAGCACGGCGATCCAAGCTTTCTGCAGATGTTGCTCCCTGACCCTGGGGAGAAAAGTACAGATCGCCACGAGGTAAAACCCAGCGATCGTGGCGCCATACAGCACCCAGTCCCAGACCACGCGAGTCTGGTAGCTCATCTCTACGATGGCGCTAACCACAAACGCCGTTGCCGCGACCGAACCGAGGATCCGATAGAGCAACTTCGGCGAGTCGAACAGGTTTTCCAGGCGCAAGGGTGCTTTCGTCATAAACGAACCTTGGTGTACCCATTCAGCCTAGAAGATAAAATCGGGTCTTTCTGGTTTACTTATCCAGCAACTCGCCGGCCATCTAGTGTCCTGTTAAATCGGGAACCTCGAATTTGAACAGCCGGGCAGCGTTCAAACCCAGGATCTTGGCGCGTTCCTCTTCGCTCAGGAAATTCATCGTGCGTTCGATCGCGGCGGCGGAGTGCGGCCAGGTGCCTTCATGGTGCGGGTAATCGTTCGCCCACATGAAGTTATCACTCAAGTTGTGTAGCTGCGCATCGTGAAGGCCAGGTTCGTCCTCCTGAAAGCTTGCAAAGCCGTGCGCGCGAAAATAGTCCGACGGCAAACCCTGAAGTTTGGGTTGTACCCACATGTGGTGTTTCTTATAGGCTTCATCCATCGCAGTGAGCGCCCAGGCTACCCAGCCGATCCCCGCTTCTATGGTGGCGAAACGTATCTTGGGAAAACGCTCCAACACGCCTGACGCGCAGAGATTCGCGACAGGCTCGATGGTGGGTGCCAGGGAATGTGAAACGTAATTGATTACCGCGCCGCCATTTCCCGTCGCCGCGCGGGGATCACGACCCGTCGAAACGTGAAAGGTGATCGGTAGCCCGGTTTCTTCAATTGCAGCCCACAGTGGATCGAACATGGGTAAGTTGTAGTTGGGTTGACGCGCATCGTGGGGGCCAAAAATTGGTTTGCACGGCAATGTCAGCGCACGAAAACCGAGTGCCGCGGTACGCTGCACTTCGGCAATCGAACCGGCGAGATCCCCCGTGGCGAGACAGGCAACAGGAGACATACGATCGTTGTAAGGGCCGAAGGTTTCCCAGGCCCAATCGTTCCAACAGCGGCATTGCGCCATGGCAAACTCGGGATCCGGGGTAGCCCACATCGCAAGCCCTTTATTGGGAAAGATGATCTCCGCATCCACCCCATCGGCTGCCATGTCTTTCAGCCGATCTTCCGGGTCGGCGCCGGAGGAATTGCGTAGGCCATCTTCGCCTTCCAACGGCTGCTTGAAGCGGATTCGAATCGGCCGGTAACCCTCGGTGATCTGCCACTTGTCACCCTTCTCGTCAGTTTCCATCCTGGGCAATCGCGAACGGTACTTTTCGTCGATGCGGCTCGAGAGAAAATCATAAGGTTCATTGGCATGACAATCTGCGGAGATCATGAAGTGTTTGTTGGCTGCACCCGGTCGCGCCGTCTTTTCCCAACCTTCGATACCGGGGCTCGACTGCCGCCACGCATTTGCATCGTTTGTCATGAGCTTATTTCCAATTGTCGAAATTCGATGGCTAATTTTTCTTGTCTACACGCCACTGCAGCAGTGTAAACGGGTCGTCTACATCGTTGTGATGTTCAAACACACCCGTGACTTGCGAGCCGATGATAACAGGCTGTTGGGGATCACCCAGTAGATTGCCAACCAACCGCACCCCATCCGCGTGCGGCAACTCCACCAGCGCCACGAGATAAGCACCCTGCTCTTTGAGCGCCGGATGCACCGGATGCCAGACTCGCTCAAAAGAGTATATCGTACCCCGAGGCTCCACCGTTTCGAACTCAACCGTACTTGCATGACATCGGTGGCATATCCACTCTGGTCCCCACTGCCATTTCTCACAAGACTGACAACGTTGTAACAACAACAGCTCATCACGCAAACCTTGCCAATACGGGGCGTCCAACCCATCCGAAGTAGCCGCCGGTTGAGGCAGACCGGAATTGAGATAGTAGCCAGTCATCGGGTTGCCTCCGAACCGAATATGCAGGCACTCACTGGTGTCACCATCGGCCCGGATATCACCATGGAAACATTCGTGTCGGCAACCTGATTAGTCGATTGATTCCACACCTGGCGCACCGCCTCGATGTTGAGACCTAACCCATGCATATAACACTCGGCTAGATTGCCGCCGCTGGTATTGAGTGGCAGCTCTCCAACACCTGCGAGCAATCGTTCTTTGACAAAAAATTCGTTGCAAGCCTCCGGCTCGCAAAATCCGTGCTCTACAATGCTCATCAAGACTCCACCGGTAAAGTTCTCGTAACTTTGCAGCACGTCAACATCGTCTGGTTGGACGCGTGCCATGTCGAAAAGTCTGGGCGCTAACGTCTTGAACGCCGAAGTTGCATAGTCGGGAGCGTTGTGAACCGAGGCACCCGCTCGATAGTGGGAACCTGCAACGGCACTCAGCAGATAACAGGGTGGATTGGGCAGGTCACGGGCTCGCTCCGCCGAAACCAATACCATCGCCGCTGCCCCGTCGTTCTCCTGACAGCAGTCATACAAATGAAACGGCTCGACGATCCAGCGCGACGCATCGTAGGTGGCCTCGTCCAGCGGTCGCCCATACATCACTGCGCGCGGATTGTTCTGTGCATGCTCATAGGAGGCTAGCGATATGGCCCTCAGCGCATTTTGTTCGACGCCGTGATCAAACATGAAACGTTGCACCTTCATGGCAAACATCTGAGCGGGTGACATCAGCCCGTATGGCACAGTGTGAGCCATGTCTCCGGCAATAACGCTACGCCTGGGACCCTGGCCGAAGCGGCCAAACTGCCCTTGAGCCAGGGCCCGAAAAACTACGACACAATCGGCCATGCCACTGATGATCGCCGCGGCAGCGTTGCCGACTGCCGCCGAGCCGCCACCACCGCCGCCACCCCACTGCATGTTCGCAAAGCGCAGTTCCTTACAACCAAGCGCCGCAGCCAGATGTGAGGGATCGCTGCGATCGTTGCTGTATGAGGCGAACCCATCTACCTCACCGACGGTGATGCCGGCGTTTTCACAAGCGCTGATGATCGCCTTTAGCGCCAGTTTGAATTCCGCGTCGGGGGACTGACCACGTTTGTAGTAGTCGGTTTCCCCCACACCAGCAACCGCGACTTTTCCGCGTAAGGTGCGCTCCATTAATTCCTCCCAGCATTGGCCGACGTGTAGTGAGGGTAATCCGGCCACCACATGGCGGCATCAACCAGGTCTGCGAATTCCTTTTCCGATGATTCTGCGACGCCGTCGGTTTGTGCCGCCTTGGCTACTGCAACGGCCACGGCCTTCGATACCTCCCGTAACCGCGACACGGCCGGAAACAGGAGCCCCCGCTTAAGCTCGCTTTCGGTAACCTGTTCAGCGAGGGCGTACGCCGCTGCGCTCACCATCCCATCGGTAATGATGGTCGCACCAGATATGAGCGCACCAAGCCCAAGGCCTGGAAAGATGAAAACGTTGTTCCCCTGGCCAATATGGATTACCTCGTTTTTGTATTGTACCGGTTCGAAGGGAC
>SMUY01192449.1_pt1 | contig 15622 bp, 19 predicted proteins | sample 2456441 | NCBI WGS metagenome assembly SMUY01 (sample SAMN11095931, study PRJNA526329) | marine sediment metagenome | biome: Marine sediment; feature: Surficial sediment; material: Deep marine sediment; isolation source: Hadal surficial sediment | place: Pacific Ocean | collected 2014-11 | depth...
AAAGCCATTGCCGAATCTACCATACTGGCCAACTTGAGAAGCTTGAATTTGAAATCCAACAGCATTGGCGATGAGGGCGCCCGGATACTCGCGGAATCGACTACTTTGGTCAATTTGCGAAGTATTCAGCTGGTGGTGAACAATATCAGCGATGAAGGCGAACGGGCACTGATGAATTCGACCAGTCTGGTGAGTCTTTCCTCACTGAAATTTCAAGTTTAGGTTCTATTTATCTAATTGATTTCAAAGGGTTTTATCTCAAGGTTTGGGCTTTGAATTTAAATGTTGACTTCATTGCGGGCTTTTGCTATTTTTGGCGCATCCTAGTGGTGGCGAAGGGGCATTTTGGGCCCGGCGCTCGTATAGGTTTAACTCCCCTGATTTGAGTTCTTTTAAGAGCTTGGGAGGGTGGCTGGGTTTCATACAAATTAAATTTCACAAGTCTACACGGCTTTTTTATATGGCATATAAAAACGGTTTAATTTTACTTCCATCTGAAAGGGGGAGCATGATGTTAAGAAAAACGGTTGTCGTTTTGCTGGCAGGTGTGGCTTTCTTAGCGTTCGCCTCATTGGCCTCTGCCAATGAACAGATTGTTAAGTCCGGCGGTAGCACGGTTTGCTTGAATGCCTCTTGGATTGTTTACAACACCAGTGAATCTCGGTCAACGAAAGTGGATTTCTCTATTGGGCCGCTGGGTTACAGCTGGGACAAAAGATTTACCAGAAATTTGGCGCCCGGTGGGTCTCAGGGCAATGCATTGACCAAAAAGACCACATTCAAGAATAATGGTCCTGGTGACATCGTGGTCAATTGTCAGCGTCAGCGGTATGACCGCCATGACTGGAAAATCGATGCGGGTTCCGGAAAAACCTATCAGTCCAATTACCATCTGGACCATGTTCAGCCGTTAAGGTATATCGAGCCTGGTTTGGGTCAGCCGGAAGGTACCGAGCGTGGTGTTTTTGGAGTAAAGGGTTTCCGGTCCGAATCGAATCGCTAAGCTCCATAGTTTTCTAAAAGTATTATCAGCCGGAAGGTTTCGACCTTCCGGCTTTTTTTTGAATCCAATCCGCTGATAAGTAAATCATAATACATATCTTCAAAACAGGAGATGGGTTATGGGCGACCGATTTAAAGACAATGGCGACGGCACCGTGACGGACGCCGAAACAGGGTTGATGTGGAAGCAGAAAGATTCTTATCTGGACCTGAAAAAATTCATTTCGTTCACCGCGGCCAAAAAGTATGTGAAAAAAATCAATGAGGAAGCTTTTGCCGGGTTTTCCGATTGGCGCATGCCCAGCAAGCAGGAAGCGCACTCGTTGTTTTATCCGGATAAAGATAAAGCCATCGAAGATAAATATGAGATGGCGGTGTATATCGATCCGGTATTCACTGAAGGGTGCGGCTACGACACCTGGACCAGCCAAACCCGGGGACGGATCACCGCCTACGTATACTCTTTTGGCAGTGGCAGTGGCGGGCACAAGGAAGTGGATGATCAATTGAATACCAGTTTACGCTTGGTTCGAGGGACCATAATCCCGGAATCCGCGGCGGCCAAAAACAAAAAAATTCCCGCCCGCCGGGGAATGTATCTGACCGACCAGAGGTGACGCCCGGTGGTGCCGGAATTTTCATTGAAAACGGGTTGGCCAAATGCTAGTTTAACGGTATAAACTTATTTTAAATAACTGGTTAGAGTTTGGCAATGAAGCTGTCCCGCGCGGATAGTGGGGTCGCTTTTGCGTCCTGATTTTTGATGTTAGGGTTGAAAAGATATGGCGGATGATCAAAAGTCTTTTGAGGAAAATGGCAAAGGCGCGATCCTGCAGGTGGCAGAGGATCTGATGTGGTCCAAAAGGGATTCGCGGCAGGAGTTGGGCAAGTGGTTGAATTGGGATGAGGCCAACGCTTACCGGGATGCCTGCAATGAGCAAAAGTATCTCGGCTACGATGACTGGCGTTTACCCACCAAAAGCGAGATGCGCGGGTTGCTCAAAAATACCGATGTCTATTGGGAAATGTTTATGAGCCTGCCGCCTAAAAAGAAACGCAGTGTCTCGGATTATCAGGCGGGCGGGGAATGGAGCCTGTGGACTTCGGAAACCCGTTTCGATTCCTATGCCTGGAAATGTTATTTCCCCAAGATCAAGGAAATTTGTGTGGATCAACAAGTGTCCACCACTGGAACGTCGGTGCGCCTGGTGCGGGATGAATGATTTTGATGAATGTCCCGACTGGGAATCGTGAGATTTTATGGTTTGAGTAAATAAAGGGAGGCTGTCATGTCGGACGAAGAAGTTCGTGAAGACACCCAGGACGATAAAAAAGAAGAGAAGAGTGAGGTGGTTCCGGATGAAATCCTCGAGGATGAGGGTTTCGATACGGATGATGAGTGGATCGGTGAAGACTGGGACGAAGGCGAGGAGGAGAAGGAGGAGGAACTCGAACCGGAACTGCCCGACTATGTGGACAACGGCGACGGCACCATCAGCGATCCCCGCAATAATTTAATGTGGAAGCAAAGCGATACCTTCGCCAAATTCGGTTATGGCATCAACTGGTTTGAGTCCAATGACTATATTGAAGAATTGAACGAGAAAAAATTTGCCGGTTATGATGATTGGCGGCTGTGCAGTTTTGAGGAAGCCAACACCCTGTTTTCCTTCTCCGTGTCCAATACGGATAAGGACGGCGCTGAAGTCCATATCCATCCCATGTTTGAGACCGGTGGCGGTCATAATACCTGGACTTATGAAGAGAAGGCCGGTTATCAGCAATACGCCATGACCTTCAGCCTCATTACCGGCAACGATAAATGGGAACACAAGGACAACGAATTTAGCCATGCGCGGCCAGTGCGGGATGAAGTGAAGGACGGTTGGGAACCGGCTTGGCGAAATCAAACCCGAAAATTCGAGAATTGAGTGGGGTGGTCCCGCTGGCGCTGATGAAATTTTTGTTTGAGGCCGGTTATGAGCAGTTTTATGATTTTTGGAAAGGACGATTGTCCGCATACCCAGAAGGCGCGGGCGGATTTTAAGAAAAAGTGCATTCCATTTATTTATGTGAATGTCGACAACGACCCCCATGGTCTGCAGAAAATGCTGGAATACTCCAATGGAGATTATGTCGTTCCGGTGATTGTGGATGTCGACAAGGGGAATGTTGAAATTGGTTACACCGATGACTAAGAGGAACGATCCATGGCTGATGAAAAAGAAATGAAACCGGTTGTTTCCAAACCGGAAAATAACGAGCAGGAACTCGAAAAAGTAAACGAGCAGGAACTCGAAAAAGTAAACGAGCAGGAACTCGAAAAAGTAGATGAGGGCCCCAAGCGGTTTATAGAGCACGGTCCGTGGGTGATTCTGGACACAGAAACTGGATTGTACTGGCTGAAAAAGGATTCCTGGCAGGAGAAGGGAAAGTTCTTCAACTGGCATGAGGGCAAGGAATATACGGAAAGGAAAAATGTCCGCAACATCGGCGGGTTTTCCGATTGGCGGTTGCCGACCATCGAAGAGGCCGCCACGCTGTATGATGAGAGCCTCACCAACGTTGCCAAAGGCGGCGAGACGATTCACATCGATCCGGTGTTTCCGGAAGGATCCTTCAAGGTGGAATGGAGTGTTTCCAATACGTCCACCCGCCGGCCGCGTTTCAATTACGCGGATGGCAAGGTGATTCATGTGGATGAATATACATTCGGTTCCGCTCGCGGTGTCCGGAAAGAGCCCGTTAAAAAAGACCTTTCAAAACCTCGCCGGAGATGAGTGCGGATATTATGAGCGATGCAAAGACCAAATCCCAAGTCCGGTTTGTGGATAATGGCGATGGCACCGTCACCGACAAACGAAAAAACCTGATGTGGATGAAGGACGATACCTGGGTTGAGTTGGGAAGGCTCGTGTCCTGGTGGGAAAGCCAGGAAATCCTCAAAAAAAAGAATGCAGAAAAGTTTGGAGGTCACTCCGATTGGAGAATGCCCAATGCTCTTGAGGCCAAGGAGTTGTTCGACGTAGATCTCAGCAATATTGACATGCAGAAAAACGAGATCCATATTGACCCGGTGTTCACTTCCGGTTGCGGGCACACCACGTGGACCGTGGAAACCCGCGGGGCTAAAGCGGCCATGGGGTACGATTACAGGTCCGATTACGAATACTGGCTGGCCAAGGAAAATATAGGATTTCCCAGTTCCGCCCGTCTGGTGCGCCGAGTGACCAAGAAAGGCCGACTGCCCCACGACCAACGGTATGTAGATCATAAAAATGGAACGATCAGTGATCTCGAAACCGGACTCATGTGGAAGGCCAGTGATTCCTTCCTGGATTGGGATAAATGGGTGAGCTGGGAGGAAGCCAAGGTGTTCGCCAAGGTGCTCAATCAGGAGCAGTTCGCAGGCTATGAAAATTGGCGGTTGCCCACCCGCAAGGAAGCCGGGTCCATTCACGATCCTTCCTGCCCGAACACGGATACTTACGGGGACATCGTGTATTTGCCGGCGGTTTTTCCGCCGGGCTCTGGCCAATCAACCTGGACCAAAACCCTGCATAAGACGGATCAAAGCCTGGCGATGCGATTTAATTATTTAAGCGGGAATTACAAGTTTCATAAAAAAGGATTGAGAAGTCATGGCGTACGAGCGGTCCGGAATATTGAAAAGATCGACGAGGGTTGAATGTGATGGCTGATCCCGAACTCTCTGCGAAGGTCGAAAAAATCCGCTTTGTCGAAGATGGTGAGCACACCGTGATCGATATGAAGAGGCGGTTGGTCTGGCTTAAAAAGGACACCTGGCAACTGACCGGCAACTGGCTCAACTGGGTCCAGGCCCGGGACTACGCCAAGGAAATGGGCCAGCAACATTTTGGCGAGTACAGCGATTGGCGCTTGCCCACCGCTGAGGAAGCCAAAAGCCTGTTCAGTAAAGATTTCGATAATAAAGACTACATGGGACAACGCGCTTATTTGCCCCCTATCTTTGAGCCGGGGTTTGGGTTTTTATGTTGGACCAGTGACGTCCGTAACAAGATTCAGGCGGTTCGCTTCGGTTACCGAAAGGGCGGGGTCATGTACGATGATATTTATCGGGTATCGAGAGGCGCCACGCGTTTGGTGCGGGACATCAAAAAATAATTCTGAATGGTGAAATTCCATTGAGAGCAGATAAGGGTATCGGCAGGTATGGGAAAAAGGTTTGTGGATAATGGCGATGGCACGGTCACCGATACCGAATCCGGATTGATGTGGAAACAAACTGACGGGTTCCAGGACGAAGGTATTTTCTACCACTGGATGAAGGCGTACGACTATATCCGGGAATTGAATAATGTGAAGTTCGCCGGGTATCTTGACTGGCGCATGCCGAACCTGGAAGAAGCGGAAAGCCTCTACGACGAAAACACCTCCATAAGGGATTGCGACCGGTTCGATATTTTTATCGATCCGGCATTTTCACCGGGGGGCGGTTACACCACTTGGACCCGCGATTTGCGGCCTCATTTTGGAGCTGTCATCTTTTATTACAGGTACGGGCACGCCAATGTCAATAACCGGGACGACCCTGGCAAGGACTCGATCCGGGCGGTTAGGACGGTAGAACAATAAATCTGGAGTTTTTAAGAGACACGTTGGAAAAAGGAGAATTGTCATCGAAGGGTACAGCGTAATCAATCAGCAGGAAAGCCTCAATTCGGTCTTGACCTATCGGTTCGAGGTCGAGGACTTCAGGAGGTTGTATGTCCTTGAGGATTATTATTGCACCAATCCCTTCTGTGATTGCAATCATGTCACCCTGTCCCTGAACGATAAAGACGTTTCAGAAAATAGATTTTCTTTTTTGATGAACTTCAATAAAACGCAGGACACCCTGCCCAACCAGCAAGCCTTGAACAAGGAACGAGCGGCAATTGTCAAAGAATTCATCAAGGATTTGCCCGATGAATTGCTGGTTCTGTTCAAACAGCGTTACACCGAAGCCAAAGCCTACGGTGAAAAAAATCCAATGTCCTACCTCCTGTTTGAATCGGGGCGCTACACCAATTTCATTGAGATTGCTCCGCGCTCCAGTGAATTGCTCGATTTTAAATATGAGGATGAAAAACACTTCGCGGAAGACTCCTATGAAATCGATCCGAGAAACGACAACCGGGATGTGCAGTTGACCTTTTACAAGTTCGATCCCAATGATGAAAAACTGCCTCCAATATTCATGCACACATACCATTTCAGCGAGAAAAAAAGGGAAAAGGAAGACGCCAAGTTGACCCTGGAGCAGAGCGATATGCTGGTTGAGTTCCACCGCTTCATTCCAAACTTGAACGACATTCTGAAGGGTAGATACAAAAAGGTCAAAACCATCGGCGCTGAATTGTTGCAAACGGCTCCCAAAGACAGGATCGATCTGCAGAAAACTCAGAGAAATGCGTTGTGCCCTTGCGGTTCAGGGAAAAAATTTAAGAAGTGTTGCGGTTTGAAAATGCATTGACGGAAGCGGTTGCTGTTTTGCGGGCCCTTCCGGGTGGTAATTAAAGATCAAATCATCGCCGAGAGCTCATTGAGTTTCCCGGAATGAAAAATAATTTAACAGCGGGTGAGTCATGAGCACTAAGGAGAAAAAGGTTAAAAAGGTTCAAGCCAGGCATATTCTGGTGGCCACCAAGGAGTTGGCTGTGGAAATCAAGAAAAAACTCGATGATGGCGATGACTTCTCAAAGTTGGCCGAGCAGTTCAGCGAGTGTCCCTCTAAAAAACGCGGTGGCGACTTGGGATGGTTTGGCAAGGGATCCATGGTGCGAGCGTTCGAGGTGGCGGCTTTTAGCGCCGAAGAGGGAGCTATTGTCGGGCCGCTCAAGACCGAATTCGGTTGGCATGTGATTTACGTTTACGAAATCAAAGACGACGTCGATCCCGATGCGGGGCCTCCCACGGGCGACGAAGATGCCGACGACAAAACGTTGCTCATGGTGGCGGAAAACTACGCCCATGAATTCCTGATGCTGGGGTATTCCAGCAAAAAGGTGTTCAGTCTGTTCACCAGTGCGCACTTCAAGTCTGCCAATGCGGTTTACAATATTCTCGGTGCAGATGCCATCAACGAAGTCATTGCCGGAGTGTTCGGGCAAAGAAATGAAAAACCGGCTGAGAAAAAACCGGCTGAGGAAAAACCAGCTGAGGAAAAACCAGCTGAGGAAAAACCAGCTGAGGAAAAAAAGCCGGAAGAAAAGACCTAGCGGATGTATTCACCGCAGAGTACGCGGAGAATATAGGAACGGGTTCCTTATTGACAGGATCACAGGGTAAGAAAAATCCCCCCATCTCCCTTTAAGAAGGAGGATGGGGGGATTTCTGGTTTATTACGAAATATCTTTTGCGCCCAACAGCGGGGCATAACCTCAAAGGCCAGCCATTGGCTCCCCCTGCTAAGGAGTTAAAGCACGATGGAGTGAACCTCCAGAATGTTGGGAGTGTCTCTCAAATCCCTCAGGGTCTCGTTGGTCGGCGGGGAATCGATATTGACCACTGAAACGGCAGTGCCTTTTTCCTCCAGCCGTCCCAGAGAAAATCCCGCAATATTGATATGGTGTTTTCCCAGAACGTTCCCCAGGTTTCCAATCACGCCGGGCACGTCCTTGTTGGTCAGAATAAGCATGTGCTTCGACAGGACGGCCTCAAAGTAATAATCATCAAAGCGAACGATCCGCGGGTCCCCTTTGCCAAATATACTGCCGGTGAGTTGGCGCGTTCTTTCCTTGGTTTTCACCTGCAGTTGGATGGTGCTGGTGTAATCCTTTATTTCGTTGCTTTTAGATTCCTCAACCTCAATGCCCCGTTCCTTGGCGATGAAGGGGGCATTGACCATGTTGATGCCATCTACTGAGCCGGCCAAAAGTCCCTTGAGGACAGAAATGGTGATGGGCTCGACGTTGAGATTGGCCACCTCGCCGTTGTACTGGACTTTGATATGGGTGAGCGGGCCTTCCAGAAGTTGTGAAACGGTTTTCCCCAGGTCTTCTCCCAGCTCAAGAAAAGGTTTGATCTGTTTTAAGGTTTCTTCATCGATGGAAGGCATGTTGATCGCGTTGCGGACACTGCCGTATTTCAGGTAATCGATCATCTGATCGGCGATGGCGATGGCCACCTTGTCCTGGGCTTCCTCGGTTGAGGCTCCCAAATGCGGTGTGCAAATGATCTCATCCACATCCAGTAACGGGCTGTCTGGCGAGAGCGGTTCCGTGCTGTAAACGTCCAAGGCCGCTTGCGCCACTTTTTTGTCCTTGATGGCCTGAATCAACGCGTCCTCATCGATCAATCCACCCCGCGCGCAATTGATGATGCGGATGCCCGGTTTCACCAGCGCGAATTCCTCTTCACCCAGCAGAGGTTTGCCGCCGGTTTTAGGAGTGTGCAAACTGATGTAGTCGGAACGCTGAAGCAGTTCCTTCAGCTCTACGGTTTCCACGCCCATCTTTTCCGCGTGTTCGGGGGAGATGAAAGGGTCGTAGGCCAGAATTTTCATGCCGAACCCTTTGGACCGATCCGCGACCACCGTGCCGATACGGCCCAATCCAATAATGCCGAGAGTCTTGCCATAGAGCTCCACGCCCATGAATGCTTTCGGCGACCATTTCTTTTCTTTTTTAAGTGCCGCGCTGGCCTGCGGGATATTGCGGGACATGGCAAGCATCAAGGCCATGGCGTGTTCGGCGGTGGTGATCATATTACCGTCGGGCGCGTTCATCACAATGATGCCCTTCTTGCCTGCGGCGTCCAGATTGATGTTGTCTACGCCGACCCCGGCTCGCCCCACAACTTTCAGTTTGGTGGCGGCCTCTATAACTTCAGGTGTCACTTTGGTGGCACTGCGGACGATCAACCCGTCATATTCCGGAATGATTTTGATGAGTTCTTCCGGGGTCAGTCCGGTATTGACATCGACCTCAATGCCGCTTTCTTTTTGCAGGATATCGATACCCTGTTTGGATAAATTATCGCTGACAAGCACTTTCATGAGTTACTCCGATTTGTTGATTTATTGATCTACCACCGGCGGCCCCGTAGCTCCAGGCCGGTTGAGCGACCGGTTATATTAAAAGACGCTCATCCAGGGGCCGGTCCCTGGCAGAGCCTCAATAAGCTTCCATTAAAATTTCCTGCGCGGCGGCCACGCCTTTGCCCAGCTCCACGGGATGACCGAATTTTTTCAACGCCATTTCCAGCGCCGCCATGGCCACTACGATGTCGAAGGTGTCCACATATCCGAGATGGGCGATGCGAATGATTTTTCCCTTCCACTGATCCTGCCCGCCGGCCAGCGTCACGCCAAAATCATCGCGCAGGCTTTTGACCAGTTTAGCGCCATCGATGCCTTCTGGCACAAACACTCCGGTGAGGCTGTCGGCAGGCGCTTGCGGCGCGATCAGCCCGAGGCCCAAGGCCTGAGCGCCGGCCCGTGTGGCTCGTGCCAACCGGTTGTGGCGCTGGTGCACATTTTCCAATCCTTCCTCCTTGACGCCCTTGAGGACCGCCTGGAGGCCAATCACCAGGGAAACCGCCGGAGTGTAGGCGCTCGTCTTGTTTTGCAGGTTTTTTCGTTCCTTTTTGTAATCGAAATAAAAATGCGGACAAGTCGACTGGTCGGCGAATTTCCAGGCCTTGTCGCTGAGCGCAACCAGAGTCAACCCCGGCGGTAGTTGGAGCGCTTTTTGTGAACCTGTTACCATTGCGTCAATGCCCCACTCGTCCATCGGCAAAGGAAACACGCCGACGCCCGTGATGCCGTCGACCACCAGCAGGAGGTCGTCGCGCTGGCGGGTGATTTTCGACAAAGCTTCAATCGGGTGCGCGACGGCGGTGGAAGTTTCGCTGGCCTGCACCAGAACGCCTCGAATATCCGGCTCTTGGTCCAAAACGGCCTGAACCTCTTTAGGGTCGACCGCCTGGCCCCATTCGACGTTCAGCCAGACCGGCGTCATCCCATAAGCTTCGCAAAGTTTGCCCCATCGTTCGCCGAACTTCCCGGCATTGACCACCAGCAGTTTGTCGCCCGGAGAAAACAGGTTGGTGATGCAACCTTCCATGCCACCGGTGCCCGTCGCGGCGAGGATGAGCACGTCGTTTTGAGTTTGAAACAGGTATTTGGCGTCCTCGGCGGCTTCACCAAAAATTTTGCTGAATTGCGGCGTTCGATGATGCACCATCGGGGCCGCCATCGCCAAATTGACAGTTTCAGGAACCGGGGTGGGTCCCGGAGCAAGCAAGTAAGTTTTTTTCATATCCAACTGGGTCCTGTGTGAAGGTTGATCTGAATTAAAATCGAATTACCCGGGTAGACGCGATCTTGTCATGCCAGGCTTCATTATGGGTATCAAAAAGGGCCCAGTAAAAACCCAGGCCGAATGGGATTGTGGAAATAGAATAACCGATGAAAAACCGGTTGGCGGCGATGCTGTAATTGACCGGTGAGCCATTCTGTTGCCGAACTTGTATGCCCACCAGCTTTTTGCCGGGAGTTTGGCCATTGTTGCCGATGAAGCCAACAAAATACCACGACCCTAACGCAGTCAAAATCGCGCTGTAAACGAGAATGAACGTGAGGCTTTCCTGATCGATCCGATGCCCGGTAAACAAACTGATAAGAACGGACCGTAAATTGAGATCGACCTGTTGAATGAAAGGAAAAGCGATCAGCGCACCCAATATCTCCAGAAACAGCAAATCCAGAAACAGCGCCAAATAGCGTTGGCCAAAACTGGCTGGTCTCATGGCAGATTCCAGATGAAGGTGATGGGCGTGAGTTGACGTGACACAACCCATTGGCCTGATCACATCCCGATCCGGAGGCCCCAAGAGCTTTTCACCCAAAACGCGACAAAATGGGTCTTTTGGTTAATAATTTATAATGGAAAACGCGTGAAAAATCCAATGGTTTCGTACTATTTTCTTAATAATCCCTGGAGTTGTTTGAAGGGATGGGCCTGCGATTGGCGCTTTTAGACAGCAATGCTCACCTAGGGGAATAGGCGCTTGCAAATTAATGAGAGGGATATTTAGCGGGGGGAATTACTTATCTTTGTCGGGAGTTTCTTCCATTTCGAGACCACCGAAATCTATGCCGCCCTCTTCTTCCTTTTTCTTCTCGGCCACCTCTTCGGCGGGTTCAGCAGCCTCAGCGGGTGCGGCAGATTCAGCTTCGTCATCCATTGAAAATGATATTTCATCGTCCCCGTCGGTGTCGACACTGACCACGGGTTCTTCATCAGGAAGCTCAAATTCCGGTTCGGTATCGAGGTCCAGCTTGGGTTCGTCATCTGCCGTACCGAGGTCCAAATCCAGATCGTCTTCCGCGACCTCAATAACCTCTGCGGAATCAGTCTCTCCGGCATCATCCAGGTCGAATCCAATATCATCGAGATCGGTTTTGGTATCCGCCTTCACGGTCGGTTCCAAATCAAGATCGTCATCGGTGGTACCGAGATCCAAGTCCAAATCGTCTTCGACTGCCACATCGGCAACCAACTCATCCGCAGTGATCTCATCATCGATTTCTACGGAGTCGGCGGTTGGCGAGGGCGAAGCCATGACCTGCTCAGCGATGGCATCCGAGAGATCCAGCTCAAAATCGTTGGGTCCAACATCGGGCCCCAATCCGGAAGAAATAGCCGATTCTGGCGCCTCATCCAAAGCAATATCCGTGCCTTCCGCCTCGTCGAGATCCAACCCAAAATCACTGTCATCGGATACGGGTTCCTGAACGCCAAATTCTTCGTCCAAAGTGGTACCCGAACCATATCCAGACGCAAACTCCGGCATTTCCCCGGCGAAGACCGTGAATGAAGGATCTTCAGCCAATTCCACATGCGACTGGGTACCCTGCAAGGAAGTGTTGCAACTGGGGCACTTTTTTACACGTTTAAAATTTATGTAACCACAGTTATAACATCGCATAATACAAAGATATTAAACTATCAAAGATATAACGTCAAGAAAAATAATGAATTAGGGGATGTTCCTTTTTTCTGCGGGGGCGTGAAAGGGTTGCCGGCAACCCCTCATTAAAATAGATTTACCGGGTGATTTAATTTAAAATGGGTGTTCCAAAACTAATGGCGCCATTTTTAAAAGGGAGTAGATCATGAAACGAGTTTTGACTGTTTTAATAGCGCTGGCAATGTTTTCTGTTCCGTTAACGGTATTTGCAGAGAATCCTTTAGGGTTCCCGATGCGGGAGGGTTCGGATTCCAACGCTCATATGCATAATGAAGAAGGCATTATGCATTACAATAAGGGCCATTACGAAGAAGCGTTAAAACATTTTTCTGTATCCGAAAAGATCGATCCCAAAGTGGGTGCAAGCCATTACAACGTGGCCCTGTGCCTGGACAAACTGGGCAAGCACGGAGATGCCACCATGCATTTCAAAGTCGCGCTGAAACTGGCGCATGGCAGGAAAGATATCACCGAATCCAAAATCCTCAAGGGTCATATCGGACATTGAGCTTTGGGCTAGAATAGTTCCAAATCAGTGGATGCAAGAGGAACCGGGGTCGTCAGGCCCCGGTTTTTTTGTTGGAATTCTGCCGGTTTCAGATAGACTATTTTTATCTTTAATTCATGTGATCGAGGTTGAACCAGTGGACGCATTGGAAAAGTTGAAGCTTGAGGCCATTCAAAAGGCCACCCGGGAGAAAGGTAAAAAGCTCACCGGCCTGGAAGCCCTGGCAATTTAAAAACGGGTGGCGCAAGAATACCAGGGGTCGGCCCAACAGGTTAAAAAGGACTCTGGAGATCCGTTGCCATTGAGCCGGTACCGGTTCGATTGACCTCGCCCTTATTTATAAACCCGCACTTTTTGGAACCCTTGTCTTGATCAATCGCCGGGACATCGAAAAGCTGGAGAACAGCACGCTTTCCCCATGTGCAGTTAAAAGTGGTGAGGGTTGGGGGCGTTGTTATCGGGAGAAGGAGCACCCCTATCGCACCCGCTTCCAGAGGGATCGCGACCGCATCATCCATAGTTCTGCCTTCCGCAAGTTGGAATACAAAACCCAGGTATTCGTTTACCACGAGGGGGACTATTACCGGACCCGCCTGACCCACACGCTGGAAGTGGCCCAGATCGCGCGGTCCATTTGCAAATCCCTGCAACTCAACGAAGATTTGGCGGAGGCCATCGCGTTGTCGCACGATCTCGGGCATCCGCCCTTCGGGCACACCGGGCAGAAAGTGTTGAACCACCTGATGAAAGACCACGGCGGGTTCGAACACAATAAACAAAGCTTGCGCATCGTTAAATTTCTGGAAAGGCGTTATCCCCAATTCGAGGGCCTCAATCTTAGTTGGGAAGTTTTGGAGGGCATCAGTAAACATTCCCGGGACCCGGACAACCCGATCCTGCAATGTGCGGAATTCCGGTATCCCTCTTTGGAAGGTCAGGTCGCGGATTTTGCCGATGGCATCGCTTACAACGCCCACGATCTGGACGATGGCATCACCTCCAACCTGCTCAATCTGGAACAGTTGCAGGAGGTCACTCTTTGGCGGGAAAATGAAAAAAGTCTGGACCAGCAATACCCCGGCTTGGATTTCGAGATGAAAAAATACCAGGTGGTGAGGCGCATCATCAACGATCTGGTCACGGATTTCCGTAAAACCACCCAAAAAAATATAATAAAGCATGAGGTTCAGTCCGCGGACGACGTCCGCTCCTGCGAAAAAAGGGTGGCAGGTTTCAGCCCCAAAGTCAGCGCCAAAAACAAGGAACTGAAACAATTTTTATATGTCAATATGTACCAGCATCGGCATGTGCGGCGCACGGAATTCAAAGCGGAACTGTACCTGACGGAGTTATTCAAAGCCTATAAAAAAATTCCGGAACTTCTGCCGGAAGCTCTGCTGAAGAAAAACGGCCACGGTTCTTTGGAGAGACGGATTTGTGATTACGTTTCGGGCATGACGGATCGGTCCTCCATCAGCGAATATAAAAAATTGTTCAGCCCGGATACAAAGGACTCCTCACTTTAACCGCTATTTAAAAAAGCCTTCCATACTTTAAGGAGGCCGGGGGAAGGTATTATGGATGAGGCCATGCTTGGCAAAGATCCAAGAGCTTCCCGGGCGGGCCGGGAGTTTTTTCCTTGCATGGGGTGCTCGATATTCCGCCCATGCAAAGCTCTCATAAACCAAAAGGCCATCCCAGAGCAGGATGGCCTTCAATTATTCCGGTAGGAATTGTTAAGCGGTTATTCCAAATTTTTACCCATGAAGTACAAGAATCCGAGTCCAGCCAAACCTGCCAGACCGCCCAACAAATAACCAGTTGACGGTGCAAATTCCAACCATTCCATGAGAAACCTCCTTATGGGAAAGCGAATATTCAGCCGGGCTTCCATCCGTCCCGCAGGTTCAAAGCCGAACCCTTATTGCAGTTAAATATGGGACGCGGACTTCAATTTGTCAATGGCCAGTTAAATCAATAAAATTAATGTGTTAAGAGTCGCTGGGTTTGGCGTTGGAATTTTCCGGGGGCTACATGGTTGGGGTATACCGGAGTTTGATTTAAAATGGGGCCGTCATGGATGCTTGGAAACATAACAAAAAATCAATGAGAAGGCGTCGGGCCGCAATCTGGGGGGGCATGCTTCTGGGTTTTTTGGTTGCGGTCAATGGAGTGGCCAAAACGGCTGAGGACTGGTACCGGGAGGCCTTTGAACTTTCACTGGAAGGCCAACAAGAGCGGGCCATGCAATCCTATTTGCAGGCCCTGACCTTGAAATCCGATTGGGCGGAGGCCCACCATGCGTTGGCGGTTCTCTATTTCCGTTCCGGACAGGGGCCGCAGTCCATCGATCATTTCAGGCAAGCGGAAGACTTGTATCGCAAACGAACCGATTCGCAGGGCAAAAGAAACCTCGGGATCGTTCAAAAAAGTCTGACCCGAGCCTACTCTGCCCTGGGCCTGGACCCGAAAGATTTTGAACGGATGGAGATGGGTCTGGATCCCGTAGGGGAGGGGGAATGGTTGAGGTCGGGATTGGGTTTTTTAGTGGGCCGTGAAGGTTATCTGTTGGGGGCCGATCAAGGACTGCAGGATGCCAGGGATATTCGGGTCCGGTTGGCGGACGATACCCGGGTGCCAGCGGTTTTGGTCCGTTCGTTCAACGTGTATGGGATCGCCGTCCTCAAAATGAAGACAACGTCGTCTCCTCCCAAATCCGGATTGTTGCTGGGGGACTTTTCACAGCTGGCCCGGGGCGATCCTTTGTACTCGCTCAACCTGTCTCAAAGTACTCCCCCAACTTTGGATAAGGGGACGCTCCTCAGGCTGAGCCCGCTGGAAAATGATGAAATATTTTTTCAGGTGGACCTGTTTGTGGAAGAAGATGAAGTCGGCGGGCCGCTGTTCAACCGAAGCGGTGAAGTGGTGGGCATGATGTTTTCCCAAAACCACGTTAAAAAGAATTTCGCTCGCCTGAAAGACTTTCCGGGGCGGACCGGCTTTGGCGTCAAGTCCTCCTATTTGCGCGATATTTTATCTTCCCTGCCGGGCTCCGTTGAAGGGGTGAAGCCATCCGGCAACAGCGCGGAACGGTCGTTGCGTGGTCGGCCTTTA
>SMUY01059331.1_pt1 | contig 15612 bp, 11 predicted proteins | sample 2456441 | NCBI WGS metagenome assembly SMUY01 (sample SAMN11095931, study PRJNA526329) | marine sediment metagenome | biome: Marine sediment; feature: Surficial sediment; material: Deep marine sediment; isolation source: Hadal surficial sediment | place: Pacific Ocean | collected 2014-11 | depth...
CACGTCGGCGGCCGGCGTCCACCCCATATGGCGGAACATCATCACGCCCGACAGCATGAGCGAGCTCGGGTTGATGACGTCCTTGCCGGCATACTTGGGCGCCGTGCCGTGCGTCGCTTCGAAAAAGCCTACCTCGTCGCCGATATTCGCCCCCGGCGCCAGGCCCAACCCCCCCACCTGCGCGGCGCACGCGTCCGACAGGTAGTCGCCGTTCAGGTTGGTGGTGGCGAAGACGTCATAATCCGCGGTCCGCGTCAGCACCTGCTGGAACACGCTGTCGGCGATGCGGTCCTTGATCAGCAGACCGGGGCTATCGGGAGCATCGTCCTCGGTGTGGATCTGGTCGCCGAACTCCTCCCGCGCCACCTCGTAGCCCCAGTCGCGGAACGCCCCCTCGGTGAACTTCATGATGTTGCCCTTGTGCACCAGGGTGACGCTGCGGCGCCCGTTGTCGAGCGCATACTTGATCGCCACCCGCACCAGGCGTTTGCTGCACGTCTCCGAAATCGGCTTGATTCCGATGCCCGAGTCGTCACGCACGCGCCGGCCGAGCTCCCGCGACAGGAACTCGATGAGCTTCTTCGCCTGCACCGTGCCGCGGGCCCACTCGATCCCCGCATACACGTCCTCGGTGTTTTCGCGAAAGATCACGACGTTCATCAGCTCGGGTCGGCGCACCGGCGATGGTGTCCCCTTGATGTAACGCACCGGACGCACGCAGGCATACAGATCCAGGACCTGACGCAACGTCACGTTGAGGCTCCGGATGCCGCCGCCAACCGGCGTCGTGAGTGGGCCCTTGATGGCGACCTTGTGCTGACGCACCGCCTCGAGGGTGTCCGCCGGTAGCCACTCACCGGTCTGCTGCTTCGCCTTCGTGCCGGCCAGCACCTCGAACCAGACGACACAGCGCGCGCCGTCGAACGCCTTCGCCACCGCGGCGTCGAACACGCGCACGCTGGCGCGCCAGATGTCTGGGCCGATGCCGTCGCCTTCGATGTACGGAATGATCGGACGATCCGGCACGATGATCTGACCGTCCTTCCATTGGATGACACTGCCCTCTTCCGGTACGCTCGTCACGGACTCTAACCTCCCGCCGGGACACGCACTTTAGGGCACGTCCCCATGACGCGATGTAAGATCTTCACAGAAACTGTGGAAAACCTTGTGGAAAAATGTCCCCCTGGCAGCGAGTGAGCCGCGCCAACCGGGACCTTCTAGCGCTTTGCACCATCGTGGTGCGGCATGCGTTGTGGTGACCTGACCTCCGCCTGCGGTCGCCCATTATACTGTACGGTCTGAGTACACTGGCTCAGCGATTCGGTATAAGAGTCCCGGCCTCGAACGCGTGCCGCCTTTGGCCGGTACACAGCGTAAGTAAGGGAACACAAGGGAACACCGTGGGCATCTGTGACCCCACTGGGCCACAGCCCAGCGCCATCCGTCGCGGGATACCCTACCCGGAAACCATGGAGGCAGATCGCTGAACCGGACGCTGGCAACGCGGCCGCGCGCATCGTGTGTGCATTGCTGGAACACGACCGCGCGCGCCTCGGACCGCACACATCGAGGAACGACACCCTTATGAAGATCGTGATTGCCGATCCGCTGCCGTCGTCGGCGGCCGACCTGCTCCGGGACGAGGGCTGGGACGTCGATGCGCAGACGGGGCGAACGCCCGACGAGCTCCACGCAGCCCTCGCCGACGCCGACGCGCTGATTGTCCGGAGTGCCACCCGTGTCGATGCCGGCCTGATCGCGAGAGCGCCCAGGTTGAAGGTGATCGCACGCGCCGGCACCGGCGTCGACAACGTGGATCTCGATGCCGCCAGTGCCGGTGGCATTCTGGTCGTCAACGCGCCCGGTGCCAACAGCGTCAGCGTCGCCGAGCACACCTTTGCGCTGCTGCTGGCCGCAGCCCGATCGATCGCGTTGGCCGACGGCCTGATGAAGGCCGGCCGCTGGGACAAGAAGCGGTTGCTGGGGACCGAGCTACGGGGCAAGACGCTGGGGGTCGTCGGTCTTGGTCGGATCGGCCGAGAAGTGGTGCACCGGGCCCATGCCTTTGGCATGCGGACCATCGTCCACGATCCCTTTATCTCCAGTCAGGTCGCGGCCGACCTCGACGTCGAGCTGCTGGAGCTCGACGAGCTGTGCGCCCAGGCGGATTTCATCACGCTACACGTGCCGTCCACCGGCACCCGACCGCTCTTCGACGCCGCACGGCTGTCACGCTGCAAGCCCACCCTCCGGATCATCAACACGGCGCGCGGCACGCTCATCGACGAGGCGGCGCTGGCTGACGCCATCGAGCACGGCGTGGTCGGCGGGGCCGGGCTGGACGTGTTTCAAACCGAGCCTCCCAGCGACACGCGGCTCACCGGCCTGCCGCAGGTGGTCGTCACGCCGCACATCGCCGGATCCACACGTGAGGCGCAGGAACTGGTCGGTCTCGAGACCGCGACCTGCGTGCGCGACTTCCTGAAGACGGGGGTCGTGCGCAACGCCGTGAACTATCCGTCACTCGCGCCCGAGGAACTACGACGCATCCAGCCCTACACCGTACTGGCCCAACGGCTGGGCGCATTCCTCGGTCAGATCTCGACCGGCCGGATCGAGACCGTGGCCATCCGGTACTACGGCGAGCTCGCCGAGGGAAACACCGAGATACTGGTCGGGGCGACGCTGGTGGGCTTCTTCGGCACGGTGCTGTCGTCCAACGTCACACCGATCAACGCCCGCGCGCTGGCGAAGGACCGCGGCATTGAAGTCATCGAGTCGCGCAGCACGCGCCCCCGCAACTTCACCAGCCTGATCTCCGTCAAGCTGCATACGAGCGACGGCGAGCGCTGGGCCGAGGGTGCGCTGTTCGAACGGGCCGGACCACGGCTGATCCTGGTCGACGGGGTCAGTGTCGAGGCGCCGCTCGAGGGCACGCTCGTGGTCATTCGCAACAACGACCAGCCGGGTGTCATCGGAGCGGTCGGGATGATTCTCGGACGCCACCTCGTCAACATCGCGACCTTCGCGCTCGGCCGGGGACCCACCGGAGCCGTAGCGGTAGTCAACATCGACCGCGAGGGCGCCGACGACCCTGTGGTCACCGATGACGTCCTCGACGAGATCCGCGCCGTCCCCGCCGTGCAGCAGGTGACGATGGTGACCCTCTGACGCGCGACCCGACCCATACCCGTGTGGGTCTGTCGACCAGATCAACATCGGGAGCCGGGATCGCTTATGGAAGCGTGAGGCGGAGCGGGGTACCGTCGCGCAGGTCGAACAACTCGACGGCGTCGTCGGTGACGGCGCGCACCTGAAACCGGCCCATCACCTCGTCTCCGATACGCGCGAGAAACACACGCCCGTTGGCGGAGAGAATCGCCGTTCGCCGGCGACCGTAGGGCGTGCGCTCGACGCCGATACCCGCGAGCGACATGACCGGCTCGGTTGCCACGGTGTCGGCCACCGCCGGCGCGGGCCCGGGCGTCGCCGCCACCGCCCGAGCCGGTGGACTGGTCGCGCGGGAACGGGCCGTGAGCGTGAACGGGTTGCGCACCGGGTTGCGGGGACGCGGCGCCGTCTCGAGTCGCGAGGCCAGACGCGCAACCTCCCGCTCGAGATCCAGCCGGGCCGGTGTCGGCGTCACGGACTGCGCCGACGCCACCCCGACCCCGACCGGGGTGTCGGTCACAGGCGCCGAGGGCACCGTCCCCGCCGCCGACGACAGCCACGCCGCCAGCAACGCCACACCGACGCTCCCGACCGCAACTCGCGAGTAGATCATAGGAGTCCGACGGATCATCGTACCACGGGGCGACCGCTCCGCGCACCGGCGGCTGCACAATGTTGCACCGATTCTGCCTGGTGTGCTGTCCGCCGACGGGTCCCCTCGCGATGCGGAAACGATCGTCCCCCGGGCGGTCTGCGGCGCAGCTCCGCTCGCTGCCATACCGTCAAGCGACATGACATTCTGTGTTAGGCTTCGTCGTGCACCCTGCGACCAGGCTCCCGCGCACAACCACTTCAGCTGCCGCCCGAGTCGTCGCCATCATCCCCGCCCGATACGCGTCGACCCGGCTACCCGGCAAACCGCTCGCTGACATCGGCGGCCGGCCGATGGTCGAGCATGTCTATCGGCACGTCGAGGCGGCGGCGTTGGTGGGGACCGTCGTGGTCGCCACCGATGACCAGCGGATCGCGAGCGCCGTGACCGCCTTCGGCGGCCAGGCACGGATGACGCGCGCGGATCACCACAGCGGCACCGACCGCCTCGCTGAAGTCGCCGACACCCTGACCTGCGATGTGGTCGTCAACGTGCAGGCGGACGAACCCTTGATCGAGCCACAGATGATCGACGCCGCCGTCGCCGCCTGTCTGGGTGATCCCGCGGTCGTCATGTCGACGTTGCGGTGCCGCATCCGGGATGCCGCGGACCTCCAGAATCCCCACGTCGTCAAGGTGGCGGTCGACCGGGACGGGTATGCGCTCTTCTTCTCGCGTGCCGCAATCGGTCTCGGCCGCGCGACCGGACGCGGACCCGCGGCGCCTCCGGTGTACAAACACATCGGTCTGTACGCCTACCGGCGTCCGTTCCTGTTGACGCTGAGCCGGTTGGAGCCAACGCCGCTCGAACGCGCCGAACAGCTCGAGCAATTGCGTGTGCTCGAGCACGGCTATCGCATCCTGACCACGGAAACCGAGCGTGACCCGATCGGTGTCGACACACCGGAGGATCTCGCACGCGTGCGTCGTCTCGTGGCTGCCGGAGCCCCTGCATGAGTGAACCGATGCTCAACAGCGACGGTCGTGTCGTGAAGTTCATCTTCATCACCGGTGGGGTCGTCTCCTCGCTCGGCAAGGGGCTGGCGGCGGCGTCGATCGGCTGTCTGCTGGAGGGACACGGCTATCGTGTGACGCTGCAAAAGCTCGACCCCTATATCAATGTGGACCCCGGCACGATGAGCCCGTATCAGCATGGTGAGGTCTACGTCACGGACGACGGCACCGAGACCGACCTGGATCTCGGCCACTACGAGCGCTTCACCGACACGGTCACGACCAAGAACCACAACTGGACCACGGGCAAGATCTACTTATCGGTCATCCAGAAGGAGCGTCGGGGGGACTACCTCGGCGGCACCGTACAGGTCATTCCCCACATCACGAACGAGATCAAGGACTGCATTCGCACCGTCGCCACCGACGTGGACATCGTGCTGGTCGAGATCGGCGGCACCGTCGGTGACATCGAGAGCCAACCATTTCTCGAGGCGATCCGACAGTTCCGGCAGGATGTCGGGCGGGCGCACACGCTCTACATCCACCTGACGCTGGTCCCGTTCATCGGCACGGCAGGCGAGCTGAAAACCAAGCCGACCCAGCACAGTGTCCGCGACCTCCGGTCGCTCGGCATCCAGCCCGACATCCTGCTCTGTCGCACGGACCGTTTCCTGCCGGCCGAGATCCGCCGCAAGATCGCGCTGTTCTGCGATGTCGACGAGGACGCGGTGATCACCGCCAAGGACGTGTCGAACATCTACGAGGTCCCGCTGGTCCTGGGAAACGAAGGGCTCGACCGCCAGATCCTGCGCCGGCTGCAGCTGCCCGACTCGGAATGCGCGATGAGCGCGTGGCAGACGCTGGTCGACGGAATCCAGCACCCGACCGATCGGCTGGCCATTCACATCGTCGGCAAATACGTCGGGTACGAAGACTCCTACAAGAGTCTGAACGAGGCGTTGTATCACGGCGGGTTCCGGCACCGGCTGGCGATCGACATCCAGTGGGTCGAGGCCGAGGCGCTCGAGTCGGACACCGGCGCCCAGCTGCTCGACGGCGCCGATGGCGTGCTCGTCCCCGGCGGCTTCGGCGACCGCGGCAGTCGGGGCATGATGCGCGCGGCCCGCATTGCGCGCGAACAGGGGATCCCGTATTTGGGCATCTGCTACGGGTTTCAGTGGGCCGCGGTCGAGTACGCGCGACACGTCTGTGGACTCGAGGGGGCCGACTCGACCGAGTGCGAGCCGGACGCCGCCCACAAGATCATCTACAAGCTCCGGGATCTACTCGGCGTGGACGAGCTGGGCGGTACCATGCGGCTCGGCACCTATCCGTGTCAGCTGAGCCCCGGCTCGCTGGCCCACCGCATCTACGGAACCGACGAGGTCTCCGAGCGCCATCGGCACCGGTACGAATTCAACCGCGCCTACGAGCGCGTACTCACCGAGCACGGGCTGGTCATCTCAGGGCAGTCCCCGGACGGAAAGTTCGTCGAGACGATCGAGCTGCCCGACCACCCCTGGTTCATCGCGGTCCAGTTCCATCCGGAGTTCCGTTCCAAACCGCTCAATCCGCATCCGCTGTTCGCCGACTTCGTGCGGGCCAGCTACGAGCACAAGGTCGCGACCCGGTCCCGCACAGAGTCGGCCGTCACCTGAAGAGGATCCCCGAAAAAGATAGAAGGTAGCAGTCAGCAGGCAGAAGGCAGAAGATCACCGGTGGGCGTCGCCGTCTTCGACGGGATCGTGTCGGTCTCGTTCGAAACCGCGGCCTGATCCGATGCTGGCGATCGCCAACCAGCTGCCTTCTGCCTGCTGACTGCTGACGTCTAGGCGTGTCCCATATCTATAATGGTCGCGTGCCTGGAGTGCGTGTCGGCGACGTGCCGATCGGAGATGGGGCGCCGCTCGTCTTGATTGGCGGCCCCTGCGTCATCGAGAGCGACACGCACGCGCTGTCGCTCGGCGGCGCCATCGCCGCGGTGGCACGTCGTCTCGGCGTGCCCTACGTCTTCAAGGCGTCGTTCGACAAGGCCAATCGGACCGCCGGCCGGTCGTTCCGCGGCCCGGGTCTCGACGCCGGGCTGGCCACGCTCGCGGCGGTCAAGCAGGCGCACGGCGTCCCAATCCTGACCGACGTGCACGACGTGCACCAGGTGCCGGCGGTCGCCGAGGTGGCCGACATCCTGCAGATCCCGGCGTTCCTCTCACGGCAGACCGACCTGATCGTCGCCGCCGCGAAGACCGGCCGCGCCGTCAACCTGAAGAAGGGCCAGTTCATGGCGCCCGGCGACATGCGCCACGCCATCGACAAGGTGACCGCCACCGGGAACGACCGCGTCCTGGTCACCGAACGCGGCGTCAGCTTCGGCTACCACAACCTGGTCGTGGACATCCGCGCGTTCCCGCAGCTGCGGGCCCTCGGAGCACCGGTGGTCTTCGACGTGACCCACAGCCTGCAGCTCCCGGGCGGCGGAGACGGCGTCACCGCCGGGCAGGCAGAGTACATCGAGCCCCTGGCCGCGGCCGGTGTCGCCGCCGGGGTGGACGCCGTCTTCCTCGAGATTCATGAAGAGCCCGCGCGGGCCAAGAGCGACGCACAGAACGCGCTCCGGCTCGACCGACTGGAGCCGCTGCTCGAGCGGCTGCTGCGGATCGACGCAGCGGCGCGGATGTGACCCCCATGGCAGACAACGAGGTCCCGTCCACCGACACCCCGTCCACCGACGCCGGCGTCGACATGCGCGTCGCACGACGGGTGCTGGAGATCGAGGCGGCAGCCATCGGAGCGCTCGTCGACCGGCTGGACGACCGGTTCGAAGCGGCGGTCAATACGCTCGACGACTGCACCGGCCGGGTCATCGTGACCGGCATGGGCAAGTCGGGCATCATCAGCCGGAAAATCGCCGCGACCCTCGCCAGCACCGGCACGCCGGCGTTCTTCCTGCATCCGGCGGAAGCGGTCCATGGCGACCTGGGTGTCATTCAGGGCGACGACGTGGTCGTGGCGCTGTCGCAGAGCGGTGAGACCGGCGAGCTCCTGCGACTGCTCGAGACGATCAAACGCGTCGGCGCGCGCGTCATCTGTCTGACCGGCGCGCCCGATTCCACCTTGGGGCAGGCCGCCGATGTCACGCTGGACTGCGGGGTCCGTGTCGAGGCCTGCCCGATGAACCTCGTTCCGACGGCCAGCACCACCGCCGCCCTGGCGCTCGGTGACGCCCTCGCGATGACGCTGCTGGTCAAGAAGGGGTTCCGCGAAGAGGACTTCGCCACTCTCCACCCCGGTGGCGGACTCGGCAAGCGGCTGTTGCGCGTCGACCGTCTCATGCATGTCGGGACCGGCCTGCCGCGGGTCGACACCGGGACCCCGATGCGCACGGTGCTGCGGGAGATGTCCGACAAGCGGCTCGGCATGACGTGTGTCCTCGCCGCAGATGGACGGCTGGTGGGCGTGATTACCGACGGGGACCTGCGGCGCCGGCTCGTCCGGGAGGACCGGCTGCTCGAGCGCACAGCCGGTGAGGTCATGACGACGAGCCCGAACACCATCGCCCCGTCGGCGCTGGCCGCGCAGGCGTTGCAGATCATGGAGGCGCAGCGGATTACCTCGCTCGCCGTCGTCGACGACGACGCACGGGTGCAGGGCGTGGTGCATCTCCACGATCTGTGGCGGACCGAGCTGTTCTGATGAACGAGTCGCTGACCCTGTTGGCCGTGCTGGTCGCGTTGTTGCTGGGGCTGGCGGCGGGCAAGGCATGGGAGCGCTACAAGCTGCGCGAAGGCAGCTGGGTCGACCGCCGCAAGGTCCGCGAATCCCCCCACTACATCCTTGGGCTCAATTTCCTGGTCTCGAACCAGCTCGATCTAGCGATCGAAGAGCTGACCACCGCGGCGGACATCGACGCGGACGCGCTCGAGATTCAGTTGATCCTCGGCAACCTCTTTCGCGAGAAGGGGCAGGTGACGCGTGCGATCCAGATGCATCAGCAGCTGTTGCAGCGGCCGAAGCTGACCAAGCTCGAACAGGCCTACGTGCTGCTGTGTCTCGGTCTCGACTTCAGACGCGGCGGGTTCGTGGACCGTGCGCTGGAAGCGTTCACCGAGGTGCTGCGATTCGACGGTGACAACCAGTACGCGCTGCTGAACCTCGAGAAGCTGCATGAGGAACAGCAGCAGTGGCACGAGGCCTATGCCATCCGACAGCGGCTGGCAGCCCTGGCCGACGACGCGCAGAAGCCGAAGCACCAGGCCATTCTGGCGTTCCTCGAGACCCAGCTGGGGCTACAGGCCCTGGCCCGAAGCGAACGGGCGACCGCGGTCTCGCGGTTCGAATCGGCGATCGACCTCGACACCGGCGCGGTCCCGGCGTATCTCAACCTCGGCGACGTGCAGCGGCGGGAGGGACGGCTCGACGAGGCGATCGCGACCTGGACGCAGGTGATCCGCATCGCCCCTGAACGCGCCTACCTCGTCTTCGACCGGATCGAGGCGGTGAGCAACGAGCAGGGCGATACCGAGCGGTTCCCGGCGCTGTGTCACCGGCTGATCGACGCGAACCCGCAGGACTGGCGGGCCCGGCTGGCGCTGGGACGTTACCTCGCGACACGGGACCAGCCGTCCGAGGCTCTGGACCTGCTGCTCGACTCGCTCGTGCACAACCCACATGCCCTGTCGATCCATCAGGTGATCTGGCAGGCGCTGGTGGCGCTCGGGTTCAACGAGGCGCGGGTGCAGCGCTACATGGAGATCACCCGCGAGGCGGTCTTCTATCTCGACCCGCACATCTGCATGCGCTGCCGCTACCGCAGCACCGAGCTCCTGTGGCAGTGTCCGCAGTGCCACGAATGGAACACCTTCGTCGAGGAGCGGATCACCGCGGCCGAGGAGAGCGAAAACGACCCACATTGAGGGACATGTGCGCAGGGTCGTGCTGACGGGCGGCATCGCGACCGGAAAGAGCTACGTGCTCGACCGGTTTGCCGCGCTCGGCGTGCCGACGACCGACGCGGACCAGCTGGCGCACGCCGCCGTCGCGCCCGACGGCCCGGCGTGGCAGGCCGTGCGCGACCGCTTCGGCGCCGGGATGTTCGACGACCAAGGCCGGCTCAACCGCCCGAAGCTGGGCGCCCTTGTGTTCGCGGACGAGACCGCCCGCGCCGCGCTCAACGCCATCGTGCACCCCCACGTCCGCGTCGCGATCAACAGGTGGTTCGCCGATCTCGATCCGGCCGGAGCACCGCAGCTTGGCATCGTCGCCATCCCGCTGTTCTACGAGACCCCACGCACGGAGGTGTTCGACCGGGTCATCGTCACCGCCTGTGACGACGGGACGCAACTGGCCCGGGTGGTGGCCCGGGGGCTCTGCGAGTCCGAAGCCAGACAGCGCATCGCCGCCCAGCTCCCGACGCGTGAGAAGACGCGACGCGCCGACTACACCGTCTGGACCGACGGCACCCATGCCGAGACTGATCGGCAAATCGACGAGATCTACGAACGCTTGTCGGCAGACACGCCCACCGACAGGCAGCAGGCGTCAGGCGTCAGGAGTCAGGAGACAGCCGACTGAGGCCGTCCCTCGACAGCAAGACGCTCGTGCTGTGCTCGGGACACCCGAGGTCGGAGACAAAAACGCGGCCTCACCGCCACTCACATCGAAGCGTGCGACGAGCGACCGCGGGCGGTTCTGGACGCGGCGCAGTCCCCCTGTTTCCTTCCGTCTCTTCTCTGCTGACTCCTGTCTCCTACGAGCGTCACACCCCCCGGCGCATCTCGGCGGCGCGAACCGTGTTCGACAACAGCATCGCGATCGTCAGCGGGCCGACCCCGCCGGGCGACGGCGTCAGCGCCCCGGCCACAGACGCGACGTCCGGGTGAACATCGCCGACCTGGGTCGCGCCCCGTCGCGCCAGCACCTCCAGCCGGGGCGAGTCGGCGCCGAACAGCGACACAATCTGGTCGCGGTCCGTGACCTGGGTGGCCCCGATGTCGATCACCGTTGCGCCCGGCTTCACGAACTCTCGTGTCACGAACCCCGGCCGTCCGATCGCCGCCACCAGGATGTCCGCCGTGGCCGCCACCGCCGGCAGGTCTGCCGTGCGCGAATGGCAGATGGTGACCGTCGCGTGGCGATGCAGCAACAGCATCGCCATCGGCTTGCCGACAATGTCGCTCCGCCCGATGACCACCGCCCGCGCCCCCTGGATCGGGATCTGGGCGCGGTCGAGCAGCGCGATCACCCCTGAGGGCGTGCCGGGCGCGAGCGCGGGCCGGTTCTGCACGAGCCGCCCGACGTTGACCGGGGTGAAGCCATCGACGTCCTTCGCCGGGTCGATCGCGTCGAAGACCTGCCGCTCGGCGTCGCGCCCCATGCCCGCCGGCAGCGGCGACTGCACCAGGATGCCGTCAGACGTCTCGCTGGTGTTGAATCGGTCGACGATCGCCATGACCTCGCCGAGACTCGCCTCCCGAGGCAGACGCTGGAGGTCGACGTCGATCCCGAGCGCGTGGCACGCCTTCACCTTGTTGCGCACATAGATCTCCGACCCCGCGTCGTTGCCGGCGAGCAAGATACCCAACCCGGGCGGCCGACCCGCGGCCGCCGTGAACGCCTCGATGCGCGGTCGCAGCGACGCGCGGATCGCCTCCCCCACCGCCGTGCCATCCAGTCGTCTCGCCACCGTTCCTTCGATGTGCATCACACCCCCGCATGACCACGCTCGGCCGTCCACGACGGTCGTCAGCAGGATCTTAGCAGGCTGCTGCACGGCTGGCTGCGACCCTCAGGTGTGGCCACGTGCTGCCTCGGCTCTGGGCTCTGGGCTCTGGCCTGGGGGCGCGCGATGGAGGGCTGCCGGGTGGCTCCCGTCGCTCCTCCCCGAGCCACGGACCACGCCCGTTTGGTGTACGCTCCTGTAGAATTTCGCCGGAATGACAAGGCTGGCAGATGGCGTCCACCGCTGAACGGGGCACGTGGGGCTCGCGGGCCGGGTTCATCCTGGCGGCCGCCGGTTCCGCCGTGGGGCTGGGCAACATCTGGGGCTTCCCGACCCAGGTCGGACAGGGTGGCGGCGCCGTCTTCGTGCTCATCTACCTCCTCTGCGTCCTCCTGATCTGTCTGCCGATCATGGTGGCGGAGCTGGTGATCGGCCGCCACGCGCAGCTGGCCCCGGTCGGGGCGTTCGACGCGATCAGCCCGAACACCCGGTGGTGGCTCGTCGGCGTCCTCGGGGTGCTGGCCGGGGCGGGGATCCTCTCGTTCTACTCGGTCATCGCCGGCTGGTCGGTCGCCTACATCTGGTTCGCCGGCACCGGCGCCCTGACGGGCGACGCCGAGACGGTCGAGGCGTTCTTCGCCACGTTCACCGCCAACGGTCCGCTCAGCATCGCCCTGACGCTCGTCATCCTCGGCACGACCGCGACCGTGCTCGTCGGCGGGGTCCAATCCGGCATCGAGCGGGTCACCAAGCTGATGATGCCGGCGCTGATCGTCCTCCTCCTGGTGCTGGCGATCCGGGCGGTCACGTTGCCGGGCGCCGCCGAGGGGCTCGCCTACTACCTCCGGCCCGACTTCTCGCGCCTGTTCGACCCCACCGTCATCAACGCCGCGCTCGGGCAGGCGTTCTTCTCGCTCAGCCTGGGCATGGGCGCGATGCTCACCTATGGCAGCTATCTGGGCAAACAGGAGAGCATCGTCACCGTGGCCTGCTGGGTCGTGGCGCTCGACACCGCGATGGCGCTGCTGGCCGGGTTCATCATCTTTCCGTCCGGCTTCTCGATCGAGGGGTTCGACCCGAGCGCGAGCGGTCCCGGTCTGATCTTCGCCGTGCTGCCGCGGTTGTTCGCCACCCTGCCCGGTGGGCAGCTCTTCGGCGCCGCCTTCTTCATTCTGTTGACGATTGCGGCGCTGACCTCGACGATCTCGCTGCTCGAGGTCCCGGTGGCGCATTTCATCGATGTACACAAGTGGCCGCGCCCCAAGGCGGTGCTGCTGGTGACGACCGTGGTGTTCCTGATCGCGATCCCGTCGGCGCTCGCCAACGGCGCGGTCGGCTTCTTCAGCACCCTGCCCGGATTCGGCACGGACTTCCTGAGCCTGATGGTGGTGATCTGGAACAACTTCGCGCTTCCGATCGGCGGTCTGCTGACCGCGGTGTTCGTTGGCTGGGTGTGGCGGGTGGACCGTGCCATCGAGGAGGTGGAGCTCCACGGCTCGCCGTTTCCTGGCCGCGCCCTGTGGAGCGTCCTGATCCGGTGGGTCTGCCCGGCCGCGATCGCCGCCATCATCGTCTCCGCGATCGTGTCGATGTAGGGAACGAAGGAGGTAGGAGACACACACCAGGAGACGCGGTGACCCTGTGGCGCAGGCCTTCGGGCCTGCGAGGCACGGCTTGAAGCCTTGCCCCACGGATGTCTGCATCACCGAGCTCCGGTCTCGTGAACCCTGAGCGTGCATGGACGTCATCGAACAGATCATCCGGACGGTCAAGGACTACGTCGATAATTTCGGCGTCCCGGTAGGCGAGCAGGTCATCCCGCTGAAGGTGATCGCGCTGCTGGGCACCGGCTGCTTCCTCACCCTCCGGCTCGGCTTCGTGCAGGTGCGGCGTGTGGCGCACGGCTTCGCCGTGGCGAGCGGTCGGTACGACGACCCCAACGAGCCTGGCGACGTCTCCCACTTCCAGGCCCTCACTACGGCCCTCTCCGCCACGGTGGGCATCGGGAACATCGCCGGGGCGGCCCTGGCCATCCACTACGGCGGCCCGGGGGCCCTGTTCTGGATGTGGATGACGGCGCTGCTCGGCATGGCCACGAAGTTTGCCGAGGTGACGCTGGCCCAGGAGTACCGCGAGGTGAGCGCCGAGACGCACAAGCATGAGGGCACCGTGGCCGGCGGCCCGATGTACTACATCGAGCGCGGCCTCGGCAGCCACTGGAAGTGGATGGCGACGTTTTTCGCCATCGCGCTGGGATTCACCGCGTTCATCACCGGGAACGCCATCCAGGCCAACACGCTGGCCGACACGATGGCGTCCACCTTCGGGACCCCGAATGTCGTGACGGGGCTCCTCGCGGCCGGCGTGGTCGCGGCGGTGATTCTGGGCGGCATCACCCGGATCGGCCGTGTCACCGGGGTCCTGGCCCCGCTCATGGCAGGGGTGTACGTGCTGGGCGCCCTGCTCGTCATCCTGCTGAACCTGGGCGACGTCCTCCCGGCCTTCGGGCTCATTCTCAGCGAAGCGTTCACCCCCTCCGCCGGGGTGGCCGGCACCGGGATCGGGGCCTTGCTCGTCACCCTGAACTGGGGCGTCAACCGTGGGCTGTTCTCCAACGAAGCGGGACAGGGCTCGGCGCCGATCGCCCACGCGGCGGCCAAGACCGACGAGCCGGTCTCGGAAGGGGTCGTGGGCCTCGTGGAGCCGTTCATCGACACGATCGTGATCGTCACGATGACCTGCCTCGTGATCATCATCACGGGGGTGTACGAGGATCGCGTCCCCACGGAGATGACGCTCGCCGGGGGCGACCTGTCCTTTGTCGTTCCGGCGGCCGACGGCAGCTTCGACGAAGCCGCGGCGCCGGCCGAGATCCGGGTGAACGACGGGCGCCAGACGATCGCCGAAGGGCAGGTGGCCTTCGCGTGGCACGATCTGCCCGTCGAACGGTTCTACACCGACGAGGCGCAGACCCGACCCTTCAGCGGCATGCTCGAACCAGCGGCCGGGGTCGCGACGGCGGACGACGGCACCCCCTTCACCGTGCTCTACGGGGATGCGCCCGAGAACGGTGCCCCGCTGACGCAGCTCGGATTCCAGCGCGGGCTGTCACCGATCGGCGACTGGGGCGGGTACATCGTGGTGTTCTCGGTGATCCTCTTCGCCATCTCCACCGCGATCTCGTGGAGCTACTATGGCGACCGCTGCGCGGCGTACCTGTTCGGGAGGCGGGCCGTCTTGCCATACCGGTGTGTCTACGTCGCCATGGTCTTCCTGGGCACGGTGATCGCGCCGGCCGCCGCCTGGGACCTGGGCGACATCGCGCTCGGCATTGTCATCCTGCCGAATCTGCTGGCGCTCATCCTGCTCTCTGGCAAGACGCGGCACCTGATGGACAGCTACTTCGAGCGACAGCCCTGGGTGTCGCAGCCGCACCGGTAGGGCTACGCGGCGCCCCGGGGCAAGGCTAAGTGCGTATCCAATGTGGCGCAGGCCTTCAGGCCTGCGAGGCAAGGCGGCAGCCTTGCCCCGGCGTGCGTACCCAGGGAGGCGAAGGCCTGGCGGCCTGCAAGGCAGGGCTAAAGCCCTGCCCCACGAAAGCTGACCGCGGGCGCTCAGGCCCCACCGAGCGCGTCCACGTACTCGCGGACGCGGCGGGCAGGGTCGCCGCCGACCAGCAGGTCTGCGATTACCGCGACCGAGGCGGCGCCGGCCGCGATCACGTCAGGCGCCGTGGCGAGCGTGATGCCGCCAATCGCCACCACCGGCCGATCGCCGGCCACCCCCCGTGCCCGACGCACCGCCTCCAGTCCAACCGCGGCATGCCCGGTGTCCTTGGTGCGGGTGGGATATATTGGTCCGACCGCCAGATAGCTCAGCGGCTGGCGCACGGCCGCGTCGACCTGCAGGTCATCATGGGTTGAGAGCCCGATGAGGGCCGTGGGGCCCAGCAGCCGGCGGGCCGCCGCAATCGGCAGGTCGTGCTGTCCCAGATGCACGCCGGCGGCACCCGCCATCAGCGCCAGGTCGCACCGATCGTTGACGATCACCCGGGCGCCGAGCGGCGCCACCAGCCGGACGATCGCCTGGCACCAGCCGAGCTGGGTCGCCGGGTC
>SMUY01057356.1_pt1 | contig 15576 bp, 13 predicted proteins | sample 2456441 | NCBI WGS metagenome assembly SMUY01 (sample SAMN11095931, study PRJNA526329) | marine sediment metagenome | biome: Marine sediment; feature: Surficial sediment; material: Deep marine sediment; isolation source: Hadal surficial sediment | place: Pacific Ocean | collected 2014-11 | depth...
CAAGCGATAGAAGAGATAAGCGATGATCGCCACTTCGACCAGGTCGATCCACCCGAAAAGACTCAGCCTGTCGATCAGGAAACCCATCCGACTCCCTCGCTCCGTATCGCCGCCGCTACTGTGGCCACCCGTCGCATCGCCCGTACGTCGTGTACACGGACAACGTGCACGCCCGCCAGCACCGCGGCCGCCACCACCGCGGCGGTGCCTTCCAGCCGTTCTTCCGGAGGTAGGTCCAACACCGCGCCGACGAACGACTTGCGCGACGGGCCGATGACGATCGGCCGGCCGAGCGAGCGCAATGCCGACAGATGACGCATGAGCGTGTAGTTCTGCTGCGCATGCTTGGCGAAACCGATGCCCGGATCGACCAAGGTCAGCTCCGGGTCGATGCCCGCTCGGTGGGCTCGGCCCAAAGCATCCCGCAACTCTCTCACGATATCCGCTATCAGGTCGCTGTAGCGAGCTGCTTCGTGCATATTGCCCGGCGCCCCCCGCATGTGCATGAGCACAATCGGCACGCCCGCGTCGGCCACCACCCCGGCGAGGTCGGGGTCGGCGGCAAGCCCGTGGATGTCATTGACCATGGTGGCGCCGGCGGCGATGGCGGCGGCGGCAACGTCGGCTTTGGATGTGTCGATCGATATCGGCACGTCAACGGCGCCGCTGAGGCGCTCGATCACCGGCAACACGCGCTCGAGCTCGAGCTCGACGCTCACCGGCTCCGCACCCGGACGGGTCGACTCGCCGCCTATGTCGATGATCGATGCGCCCTCCTCGACCATGGCGGTGGCGCGATCGACAGCGGCGTCGCCGAGCAAACGGCTGCCCTCGTAAAAGGAGTCGTCGGTGCAGTTAACGATTCCCATGATGTGCGGCTGCAGTCCACACACCAGGCTCCGGTTGCCGACCCGCAGCTCGAAACCGTTGCGGTGGTAGGCGCCGAGGGTGGCGACGACCTCCTCGGCGAGACGCGAGAGGTCGACACTGGCGGCAAGCAGCTGGGCGCGCAGCGCCTCGACCTGCGGCAGGGTGGCGAACAACACGATTTCCAGGTGGTCTCCGCCGGCGCCCCCCGAAGGCTGCGTGTGCGACGCCGCCCCGACCCGTCCGACCGCCCGCAGAAATGGGTCGGCGAGCTCCCTGTCGATGCCTTGGAGCTTGACGGCGTAGGTTCCGTGGCTGGCCGCGAGCTCGTGCAGGCCGGGACTGTCGTCGGGAAACTGCAGCGGTAACGGGTCGTAGCCCGCCAGCACGTGCGGGTTATGCGGATACAACCGCTGTAACAGGTCCGAAGGCCGGGGTCGGGCGGTTTCGGTGCCGACCTTTGACATCAACTGCGATGTCCCCCGGGCCCGACCCACCGCACCTTCACCAAGAACGGCTACCCCTCGGCCGGCTGGCTCTCGTCGAGGCTCGGGATGCTCGCCGCGTCATGCGCCGACGATTCCGGCTCCGCCTCCAGCTCGGTCCCGGTGCCCGCACCGTTCGATTGCGATGGGCCCGCCGCCGGCAACTTGACCTCGGGGAGGCTCTTGCCCTGCGCCAGCAACCCGACCTCCTCGCCGTTCAGCGTCTCGCGCGTCAGCAGCGCCTCGGCTACCGCGTGCAAGGCTTCGGTGTGCCCGGCGAGGACCTCGGTGGCCTTCTTGTAGGATCTATCGACGAGCTCCCGGATGGCCTCGTCGATCTTGCAAGCGGTGTCGTCAGAGTGGTCCTTGTGCTGCACGAAATCACGGCCGAGGAAGACCTCCTCGTTCTTGGCACCGAAGGTCAACGGACCAACCTGGTCGCTCATGCCCCACTCGGTGACCATGCGCCGCGCGATATCGGTAACGCGTTCGAGGTCGTTGCCGGCGCCGGTGGTCATCTCGTTCATCACCAGCTCTTCGGCAACGCGGCCGCCGAGCAACACGGTGATCTGGGTCTCCAGGTAGGTACGCGAGTAGTTGCGGCGATCGTCCAGCGGTAGCTGCTGGGTGACCCCCATCGCCCGGCCGCGCGGAATGATGGTGACCTTGTGGAGTGGATCGGCCGCGGGCATGAAGTGCGCCACCAGGGCATGGCCCGCCTCGTGGTACGCGGTGATCCGCTTCTCTTCGTCGGAGATAATCATGCTCTTACGCTCGGCGCCCATCAGAACCTTGTCCTTGGCCTCCTCGAAGTCGTCCATCGTGACCTTCGTGTGGTCACGGCGCGCCGCGAGCAGCGCTGCTTCGTTGACCAGGTTCTCCAGGTCGGCGCCGACAAACCCCGGAGTGCCGCGCGCCACGCGCCGCAGATCGACGTTCTCGTCGAGCGGGTTGCCACGCGTGTGGATGCGGAGAATGCCCAGGCGTCCGCGCACATCCGGACGATCGACCATGATGCGGCGGTCGAAGCGACCCGGGCGCAGTAGCGCCGGGTCGAGCACGTCGGGGCGGTTGGTGGCCGCCATCAGAATGACACCCTCGTTGGCTGCGAAACCGTCCATCTCGACGAGCAACTGGTTGAGCGTCTGCTCGCGCTCGTCATGGCCACCGCCGAGGCCGGCGCCACGATGACGACCGACAGCGTCAATCTCGTCGATGAAGATGATGCAGGGGGCGTTCTTCTTGCCCTGCTCGAAAAGATCGCGAACCCGCGATGCGCCGACGCCGACGAACATCTCGACGAAGTCGGAACCGGAAATCGAGAAAAACGGCACGCTGGCTTCGCCGGCGATGGCGCGCGCCAGCAAGGTCTTGCCGGTTCCCGGCGCGCCGATGAGCAACACACCTTTAGGGATGCGGCCGCCGAGGCGCTGGAAGCGCTGCGGCTCCCTGAGGAACTCGATAATCTCCTCCACCTCCTCCTTGGCCTCGTCGATACCGGCGACGTCCTTGAACGTCACCTTCTTGTCCTGGCTCGAGATCAAGCGAGCACGGCTCTTGCCGAAAGCAAGGGCGCGGTTGCCGCCGCTCTGCATCTGCCGCATGAAGAAGATCCACACGCCGATGAGGATGAGCATCGGCGCCCAGGAGATCAGCGCCGCCAGATACGGGCTCTGATCGACGGCGACCAACTTCACGTTGACGCCGTTCTCGAGCAGAGTGTCGTAATAGGCTTCGTAGTCGGGGGCGACGGTGGTGAACTCGGAGTTGTCGGTAAACAGACCCTCCACCGTATTGCCCGGCGTATTGATGGTTACCCGGGCCACACGCCCGCCACGCACGTCCTCGAGGTGACGCGAGAAGTCAATTTCAATGTCCTGGGGCGCCGTCGTGTTGAATACGTTCCACACGACGATGGCGACGACAATCACCACCAGCCACAGACTCAACGTTCTGATCGTTGCGCTCATAGGTCAAATAGTACACCAAGCGTTGTGGGAGGGGCCAGCCGCCGTGTTGGCCCCAAACCCTGATTGTAAGCGGGTTTCATCGATTCCCGCATCCGATTTGAGGGGTTGCCAGGCGCCGGCCATCGAGCGGCAGGAAACGGACCACGCCACGCTCGCACCGCACCCGAACGCCCGGTAGGTCACGCGCTGCTTTGCGCTCGACAGCCTCCGCGTCGATGACCCATTCGACGTGCTCGTAGCTGATGTCGCGGCAGTGACCCCGGACCTCCCCGATGACACGGCGCACGACGCGGCGCTGCAAAGGTCGCGGCAGTTGCGCCATCGCTGCGGCGTTCAGAGCCATTGCTCCCGGGTACTCCTCGTCCGTGATCACCGCGGCAAGTGCTTCCGCCGCCAGACTGTCCAGCCATTCCTCTTCCTCGTGCAGCAGGCTTGCCGCACGCGCCACGTTACGTACGGCTGCGGGGTTGATTTGTTGCAGGTCGCTCAGCAACCTGCGACGCAATCGGTTGCGTGCCAGCGAAATGTCTTGGTTCGACGAATCCTCGCCCCATTCAAGGCCGCGCGCGGTCGCATACACCCGCAGCTCGGCCCGCTGCCGGCCGAGGAGCGGTCGGACGATGAGCAGATCCTCCACCCGGGCGCGGTTGCGCATGCCCCCCAGCCCGCGGCGCCCGGTACCGCGGGCGAGGTGCAAAATAATGGTCTCGAGCTGATCGTCGGCGGTATGACCCAGCGCCACCGCGTCGGCGTCCCAGTTTCCCGTGACCCCGTCGAAGAACCGCAGGCGCGCCTGGCGCGCCACCTCCTCGCGGGAGCCTGCTGTCGCGCTCAAATCGACGTGGCTCGAAAAGAACGGCAGCCCGAGGCTTGCGGCCAGCCGCTCGGCGAGGTGCCGGTCGGCGTCGGCTTCCGCACCGCGCCAGCCGTGGTGCAAGTGCGCCACCGCCAGCTGCAGCTCGAACGCCGGCGCCAGGCGCGCCAGGATATCGAGCAAGGCAACCGAATCGCCGCCGCCGCTGCATCCTACCAGCAGACGCGAGATGCCGTCGAAGAGGCCGGTTTGACGAGCACCGGCGGCGATGTCGTCGATCAGGTCGGGCATGTGGTGTCTGTTCTCTTGCGGCGGTGGCAGGGTGTCAACCTGAAGAACTCCCGGGGGTGCCACTACGGGCGCCCACAGGCACCCGGCGCAGGGCCCGCGGTGGTGTGACCCGCGAGCCCCCCCGGGACAGTGGCGGTGGAGGGACTTGAACCCCCGACTCGGCGGATATGAGCCGCCCGCTCTACCGACTGAGCTACACCGCCGGGTGAGGACGACCCTCGGGAAGGTCGGAAACCGACTCGAAGAAGCGGAATCATACCGCATGCTGCAGCGTTGGGGCCTCTTCCCGAGCTACCGGATAACCCTGTCGACCTCGGTCTCTCCCTCCGAGCGCGCGATGATCGCCGCCCCGCAGGAGTCGCTGAAGACGTTGACCGAGGTCCGGTACATGTCGAGCGGGCGGTCGATGGCGAGCATCGAACCGACGATGATGTTCACGTCCGGTCCTCGCAGACCGATCGCCTCGAGGACGATGAAGATCACCACGAGTCCTGCCGAGGGAACCGCGGCAGCCCCGATGGAGGCCAGCAACGCCGTGAGGACCACGACAGCTTGCTGCATGATCGTCAGCTCGAAGCCGAGAACCTGGGCGATAAAGAGCGCGCCCACGCACTCGAAGATCGCGGTCCCGTCCATGTTGACCGTCGCACCCATCGGTAGCACGAAGGACGCTACCTTGTTGGAGACGCCGACCTTCTTCTGGACGGTGTTGAGCGTGACGGGAAGGGTGGCACCCGAGGAGCTCGTCGAGAAGGCGATCAACAACGGCTCCCGCATGTTCGCGAAGTGGATTCGGGGGGAGATCCGCCCGAGGACGAACAACAGGATCGGGAGCGTGATGAAGAAGTGGATCGTAATACTCGAGCCGATCGTGGCCGCGTACAGCGCCAGCGGCCTGAACGCGTCGAAGCCCGTCGTCGCCACCATTCTCGTGATCAGCGCGAATACGCCGATCGGCAGGAACTTTATGATCCCCGAGGTGAGTCGCATCATCGCTTGGAAGAGAGCATCGAAGAGCTCGGTCACGATGTCGCGGGTCTTGTCGGGGAGCGTCGTGATAGCCGCCCCGAAGACGATGCAAAAGAAGATGACCGCAAGCATGTCGGCGGCGGCCGCCGCCTGGATGACGTTTTCGGGCACGATGTCGAGCAGTAACTCGACCGGAGACGTGGCGGTCGCCAGCTCCGGGAGCTCCTGCCGCGTCGTTCCCGTCATGTTGGCGCCCACACCCGGACGGACGAGGTTGACCATAAAAAGGCCGACCAGCACGGCAAGCAGGCTGGAGAGCAGGTAGTAGGCGAGCGTCTTGCTGAAGAGGCGGCCGAGCGCCCTGCCCCCCCCGACCGACGCGACCCCCGAGATGATCGAGGTGAGCACCAGCGGCACGATGATCATCCGCAGGAGCTTCATGAAAAGGTCGCCGATCCAGCCAAACGACTCGGCGGCCGGCTCCCCGACGACGACGCCGGTGATCGCACCCGCGACCATCGCCGCCAGTACCTGCCAGTGGAGCTGTCGGTACCATGGAAGATTCGGATTGTGTTCCATGGAAGTCGGCTGGCTCACGCCGATTTCTTGCGCTTGTTGTTCAGCGCGATGGCCTTGGCAATGGCCTCGGAGATACGCCCCTCGACCTTGTCCTCGCTCTGCCGTTCGACGATGGCGATCTCAGAGACAATCAGGAACTTGGCCTTCTCGTACATCTGTTTCTCGCGATACGACAACGCCTTGCGCTGCGACAGATGCTCGAGGTTCTTGAGCACGTCGGCCATGTCGAAAAGATGCCCGGAGCGCATCTTTTCGGCGTTTTCCTTGTAACGGCCCTTCCAGTTGGAATAGCTGTCGATATCGCCGCTTCTCAAATGGTCGAAGAGCTCGGCGACCTTGCGCTTGGCGAACAGCTTGCGCAGACCCACGGTGCGTGAGTTCCCCACCGGGACCATGACAGTGGTGTCGTTGGCGTAGATCCGCAGGTGGTAGAACTCCTGCTCGGTGCCCGCCAAGTGGCGCGAACGAACGTCCTCGATCTCGCCAACGCCGTGGTTCGGATAAACGACTTTATCGCCTGGCTTGAAACGCAAGGCACCCCCGGGGTTCATGTTGATGGGGATCTGGAATGGAGATCCGCATTGCGGCGTTGAGGCTTGGAGTGTAGCGGCATGGCGCCCTGCCGTCAACTTTGCACTCGGCGTAAAGCCTTGTCCTGCTTGGGTTTGCACCGATCGTCGCGGACGCCCGGAGGGGCTGGCCGGATACGCCCCGACAGCAGACCCCGGCGGGCTTGTGGCCGTCGGCTGTACCCGGAAACAAGCGCGATTCGACCCCATATCGACAGTATCTCCACCATGTCTAGATACGGTCACGATCTAGTGTCGGCCAGCGGACATAGCCTCCGTCCCCATCGTTGGCAACTCCTGCGCTACGACGCACATAGCAACCGTTTCGACGGATCTGGGCCATCATCGCAAGTACTGGCACGATGCTTGCTCTCTACGATAGCGGTGGTTCCAGATTAACGCTCCCATTCAGCGGTGGCCGCCCCAGCGGCGCCCAATGATCTGGAGGTGGACATGCGATGCCGAGTCTTTTTCCTGTCGACCCACGCCGGTCTTTTGCGCCGCGGTCCCACCAGCGCCGTTGTCTTCGGCCTGGGGTTGCTGCTCACCACACTGGCACCGCTGCCCGCCGCGGCCACACCCCCGTCGGGAGAAGACCCCGAGCCGCAGGGTCAGAGTTCGGGAACCACCGGTGGCTTCGCCTTCGGAGAGCCCCGAGGCTTCTTTCTCATCAAAGGTGGTCTGTACCTGCCGCGTGGCGGCAGTGACGTCTTCGCCTTCAACGAAGAGCTGTTGACCCTCGATTCCGGCAGCTACAGATCGGGGCTATTCGGCATGGACGTCGGGATCTCGTTGAACAGCCGCATTGATCTGGTCTTCGGGTTCGAATACGCCAGCAGCTCGCCGGTCTCCGAGTTCCGCGATTTCGTCGACGAGTTCGACGCACCGATCGTGCAGCAGACCAAGTTGCGGCAGGCCCCGCTGACCGCCAGCGTGCGCCTCAATCTCATCGAACGCGGCCGCGCGATCGGCAGCTACGCCTGGATTCCCAGTGGTGCCGTTCCGTACGTCGGCGGCGGCGTCGCTATCATGTGGTGGCAGTACGAGCAGTTCGGCGATTTCGTCGACTTCAGCGACCTCACCATTTTCACCGACCATTTCCAAACGCAAGGATGGGAACCGAGCCTGCACGCGTTCGGCGGCGTCGACGTGTCGATCTCACCGCGTATCGCACTCAACTTCGAGGCTCGATATAGCTGGGCAGAGGGCCAGATGGCCCCAGCTTTCGTCGGATTCGAGCCCATTGACCTGGCAGGATTCCGCGCCACCTTCGGCGCTTCGTTCAGGTTCTGACCCAGAAAAGGAAGACTCTCCTATGTGTTCCATCAAACGAATCCTCATCGTGACCGGGACGGTGGCACTGCTACTTGCCGCCGTGCTGCCGGCGTCGGCGCAGGAGCAAGCTCGTACAGTGGCCACCTCCAACCAGGTACAAGCGCCGCTGCTCGAGTCCCGCTGGCTGCCCTGGCTGGGTTGCTGGGAGCTCACCGCTGATGTCGTCGACTACCGGATGGTTGATAGCACCGGCCGCCGGGTGGTGTGCGTCGCGCCGCGACTCGACGGCCTCGGCGTCAACCTCACCACCCAAATCGAAGGCCGGGTGATCACCGAAAACACCGTCGTCGCCGACGGCAGCGCGCGCATCCTTCCAGAGGCCGACTGCGACGGCCAGCAGACCGCTTCATGGTCGGCGGATGGACGCCGGCTGCACAGCTCGGTGAGCGCCACCTGCGCAGAGAACTCGAAACGCTCGCTGATCGGCCTCAGCATGCTGGTGGAGGCTGGTCGTTGGATCGAGCTGCAGTCGGTGTCGTTCGACGGCGGAGAACACCGCGAGTTGGTGATCCGCGAGTATCAGCGTCTCGACAACACCGAGACCCGGGAGCTCGGCTTCGCGACCCTCGACCCGGCGCTCGCTGCACGGGCGGCCACCGCACGGGCGGCCGCCGCCGCGCCCCTCGACATCGATGACGTCCTCGAGGCCTGGGAGATCTTCCCGGTGGAGATCGTCGAGGGCGCCATCCTCGAGTCCAACTCGATGTTCGCGCTCGACACCAACGCCTTGATAAGTCTTGACGACGCCGGGGTCGAAGATCGCGTCATCGACTTGATGGTGGCGATCTCGTTTCCCGACAAATTCGTCGTCGACAACGGTGCACCCTCCGGCGGTGGCGGCGGCTACGGTGGCGGTGGCTACGGCGGCTACGGTGGCTACGGCGGCTACGGTGGCTTCTACAGTGCTTACCCGTCGTGCTGGGGCATGTACTACAGCCCATTCTACGGCCCCTACGGCCCCGGCTGCGTTGGCAACTACTACCCCTCCTACTTCGGGGGTTACAGCCCGCCCTACTACGGTCCCGGCGGGGGGTCTCGCCCACCGACGCAGGTACCGCCCAGCGGCAGCTTGTACGGCGGCAAGGTGTTCAACAACCGCGGCTATTCGGTCTCCAGGACCCCCGTAAACCTGCCCTCGTCGTCCGGTACCGGTACCAGTCTTGGTAGCAGCGGCAGTCTTGCTACCAGCGGCGCTCTGGGCTACACCGTGCGCCGCGCCTTCCGACGCAACGACAACGGCGGCAACGGCGGATCACGGGTATCGGGCGCTTCGCGCTTCAGCGGCAACAGCCGCAGCTCGGTGAGCCGCAGCGGTGGTTTCAGCAAGTCCGGCTCGAGCGTAGGCAGTTCGGCAGGCTCTTCGACCGGCACGTCGGGCGCGACCCGGTCCGCGAAAGCCAAGGCGAAGCCCAAAGGTGGCGGCGGCAGCTGACCCGGAGTTAGGGGTTCGTTAGATCAGGAGGGAGGGTCTGGGTTCGCTCAACGCGCATCTCCCGGCGAGGGGCCCTCCTGATCTTCGACCACCAGGTCGACACCGCCCTGGCGCACCACCACGCGTAGGCCGATGCGGCCGGCGAGCAGCCGCAGGACATCGTCCCCGACGATCTCGCGGCGCCAACCATCAAGCAGGCGGATGGGCCCGATGCCGTTGCCGTCGACATCCTCTCCCACCGGCGGCGGTGCACCGCCGTTTTCGGCCATCAGGCGGATGATCGCTTCGAGATCCTTGCGATTGGCAAGCAACTGCGGTGCCAGGTCCATGTCGCGTGCCCGGGTGTTCATATAGGTGTTGGCCAGGGCTGCGGCGATAGAGACCTGCGGGTCGTTTTCCAGGCGCGATGGCCGGCGCCCACGTGGCATGGCATCGTTGGGCGCATCCAGCCCCACCCGCACCGCGGCGATGACGGCCGCACCGGAGCGCTCGATCTCACGCGGATGGAACCCGCGCAGACCTTGGAGGTCCTCGACGCGCTGCGGCGCTCGTCGCCCGAGCTCCAGGATGACCCGGTCGGGGATGATCCGCTGACGTGGACGATCGCGGCGCTGTGCCTCCTCTTCACGCCACGCCGCGAGCTCGCGCAGCACGCTCAGCTCGCGCGGCCGCGAGGCCCGCCGCCCCGACAGCCGACGCCATTGCTCCCGGGGTTCTGCATCGCGCAGGGCGATTTCGCGCGCCTGCTGGAACTCGCTCTCCGCCCAGTGGCGCCGGCCACGCTTTTGGAGACCTGCGGCGAGCCGCTCGTAGACCGGCAACAGATAGCGCACATCGTCGAGGGCATACTCGAGCTGATCCGGCTCCAGCGGCCGGCGTGCCCAATCGGTGTAGGCCCGAGAGCCCTTCAGCTGCACCGAGCAACACGCCTCGACCAAGCGCGCGTAGCTGATCGAATGGCCGTGGCCGAGGAAGGCGGCGGCGATCTGGGTATCGAACACCTGCTGGGGGATGTGGCCGAGGTGGCGACGCAAGATCGCCAGGTCCTGCCCCCCCGCGTGCACGGCAAGGACGATGGGGCCGCCCAGCAAAGCCGCCAGCGGCGACAAGTCACCGCAGGTAAAGGGATCGACGGTGGCGGCGATCTCAGGCGTGCCGATTTGCACCAGGCACAGCCGCGGGTAATAGGTATGCTCGGTGAGGAACTCGGTATCGAGAGCGATGACCGGCGCGCCGTCGAGATCCTGCGCCAGGCGACGCAGTCCCGCCTCGTCATCGATGAACCGCGTCTCACTCACACGGCACTCCGTCGGTCTCCTTTTCCGGAATCGCGTGCCCAGCAGCGTGCCGGGAGTTCTTCAGCGCCCTGCTAGGGATCATTCTCCCGACGCCGTAGCTCCGCAAGGGCTTGGGCGCGTAAATCGGTAGAATTGACGCACCAGGCTCGGCGAGATACTCGCTTCTCGGTTACGATCTCGACGAAATGAGCGACGAAGCACTTTCCCCCGGCCGGCAGACCCTGGTCGACGCGCTGCAGCAACTCGACACGCTCGATCTCGGCGCCACCGAGCCCGCCGCCGCCTTTCGGCCAATCTCGTGGGCCGGCCCAGCGGGTCCGGGATTCGACCTCGGGGCAATCGCCGGGGATGCGACTACGGCAACTGCCGCGGATCCAGGTCCGCTGCCCGCCCCGACCGACGAAGCCACGCCGCCGGCCGCCGAGAAGCTGCCGGCAGCGTGCGCCACGATGAGCGAGATCATCGCCGCCGTGAGCACCGGCGAGACCAGCGCCGAGGCCGTGCTCGACGGCGTGCAGCAGCGCATCGCGGCGTGTGATGCGACGCTCAACGCCTTTATCACCCTGAGCCCCGAGCGCGCTCTGGCCGAAGCGCGCGCCGTCGACGAGGTGGTCGCCGCGGGCGAGCGGCCGCGGCCGCTGGCCGGCGTACCCGTGGCTCACAAGGACATCATTGCCACACGCGAGCTGCGCACCACCGCCGGATCCGCCCTGCTTCGCGACTACGTACCGGCGGAGGACGCCACCGTCGTGGCGCGCCTGAGCAACGCCGGCACTACGCTGGTGGGCAAGACCAACACGCACGAGTTCGCCACCGGCACCACCGGGACGGTGTCGTACTTCGGCGCCACGCGGAACCCATGGAACCTGCAGCATGTCACCGGGGGCTCGAGCTCGGGTTCGGGCGCGGCACTCGCCGCCGGACTGGTTCCGGCGGCAACTGGTACCGACACCGGTGGGTCGATCAGGATCCCGGCCGCATGCTGCGGCATTGTGGGGCTCAAGCCCACCTACGGCCGGGTCAGCCGCACCGGGGTGGTGCCGTTCGCTTGGGGTCTCGACCACGTCGGACCGATGGCTCGGAGGGTGCGCGATGTCGCCATGTTACTCACCGCCATGGCGGGCCACGACCCCTACGACAGAGCCAGCGCCAGCGAACCGAGCGCCGATTTCAGCGCCTCGCTCGACCAAGGCATCGAAGGGCTGCGGTTCGCCGTTGCGGAGTTCTGTTTCCTCGAGCTCGCCACCGCGCCGGTTGCCGCCGCCGTCCGCGAAGCCGGTCGCACCCTCGAGCAACTGGGCGCCCGCCGCATCGAGGTAAGCTTGCCGCAGGAACTGGCGCTCGTCGGACCGGCGGCAATCGCCCTCTTTCTCGCCGAGGGCGGCACGGTGCACCATCGAACGCTTTCCACCCATCCCCATGCATATGGCGACGAAACCCGCGCCTTCTTGACGCTCGCCGGGCACGTTACCGCGCACCACTATCTGCAGGCGCAACGTCTGCGCGGCATCCTCGCCGATCACCTGGCGCGGGTATTCCAAACGATCGACGTGCTGGTGACACCGACCCTGCCGATGACGGCACCACGGCTCGACGATCGCGAAGTCGACGGCCCCCAAGGGCCCATCGACGTGCGCGCGGCGATGACCCCGTTCACCCGGCCGTTCAACCTCACCGGCCTGCCCGCCTTGAGCATGCCGTGCGGTTTCCAGGACGGCCTGCCGATCGGCCTACAGCTCGTCGGCCGGCCGTTCGACGAGGCCAGCCTGCTACGCACCGCCCAGGCTTACGAGGCCGCCACCGACTGGCATACGCGCCGCCCCCCCTTGTTTCCCTGACCTTGAAGTTTGCCTTCGCGCCCCCCATTATTTGCACCTCATGAAACTATCTCCCGTCGCCGTCGCCGTGAGCGCTGCCTTGGTCTGCGGCACCGCCATATTCATTATCGGCGGCATCAACTCGGTGGTGCCCGACTATGGCGAGCCGGTGCTCGCCCTGGTGGTGTCGCTGTACCCCGGCTACGACGCCAATGGCGGGCTCGGTGACCTCCTGCTGGGCACCGCGTACGCCGTCTTCGACGGCCTCGCTGGGGGCTTCGTGTTCGCTCTGCTGTACAACACGGTGGCGAAGCTGGCTGCACCTGGGACGGAGCGCACGCCCGCGGCAGCAATGACCCGGGTTGACACCGAGCTGCCGGCGAGGCCGCCAGAGGACACCAGCACCCCTCCGGAGCCGGCAGGCTGAAACCCCGGGCAGCGAGACACCGTCTTATGACCATGAGTTTTGCACCCTTGACGATTCCCATTGCGATGCTGGCGCTGTGCAATGGCATCGCTTCTCCCGGGGAGCCCACTCGCTCCGCCGCGCCACCTTCGGAAGCCTCCGAGAAGGCCGCATTCAGGGCTGCGCAGGACGATGTCGATGCCTTCATGGAGCAGGCCCTCGCGAAACGCGAAATCGATTGGGAAGCTACCTACGACTACGTCTTCAATGAGGTCGAGAAGCTGCGCATCCGCGGCGCCGAGATCGCCGCACTGCAGAGCTTCGACCACGAGTACACCTGGTACGTGCGCGAGGGCTACTTGGTGCGCAGCCCCTGGAGCATCAACGGCGTCGAGGTCGACAAGGAGACCCGCGAGATCGCGGAGCTCGAGTGGATCGCCGACGTCAAGGAAGACGAGAACAACGCGCGCATCCAGCGCGACAGCTTCTTCGACTTCGAGTTCGAGCCGGGCAAATACCTGTTTGCCGGTCGCGAGGTCTTCGAGGGCCGTGAGGTCGTAAAGATCGAGTACTACCCGACCGACGCGGTGTTTGGCGACGACGATGACGGCGAGCGCCGGCAACGGCGCGACCGTGATCGCGATCGCGACGAGGACGACGAGTTCGACGAAGAAGAGTTCGAGCACATGTTCGCGAAGACCTCGCTGGTGACCCTGCTGGTGGTCCCGGAGGAGCACCAGATCGTCAAGTGGACCTTCGAAAACGTCGGCTTCGAGTTTCTTCCCTACCGCTGGCTGTTCCGCATGGATGAACTGCGCGCCTCGATGTCCATGAACCAACCCATCGAAGGGGTGTGGCTGCCCCACCAGATCCAGGTCTCGGCGCGCGCCAGCACGGCGAGCTTCGATCTCGCAGTGGCCTACTCGCGCGAGTTTTCCGACTACAAGGAACCCACGGTCGGCGCCGGCGTCGTGTTCGGCCGGCCAAAGCGCTGACGTGGGCGCCGCAACCGCGCTCGTCATGGCGCTCGCGCTGGCCGCGGGCGGCGGTTGGCTGCCCGCCGAGCGCGGACTCGGCAGCGCCACTTCGACCAACCCGGAGACCGCCGTCACAGCGCCCACGCAGGCACAAGGGCAGGGGCAGGCTTCCGCCGAAGTCATCGTGGAGGTCCGCTTTCGCGGCAACTACTCGATCGCCGACGAGGACCTGTTCGCGGCCAGTGGGGTACACATCGGGGATCTTCTGACGGCCACCACCCTGGCCGACATCGAGAGGCGCCTACGCGACTACGAGGGCGTCGGTTCGGTCGAGATCCTCAAGCGCTACCGCTCGATGGCGAACGTCCGTGACCTGGTGCTGCTGGTCAATGTCACCGAGCACGTCAGCGTGAGCGAGAAGTTCATGTTCCTGCCGGTATTCACCTGGACCGATGAGTACGGCATCAGCTTCGGAGCGCGTTTCGCCACCGTGGATCTGCTCGGCCTCGACGAACGGCTGTCGTTTCCGCTCACCTGGGGGGGCGAGCGCCACGCCGCCGCGGAGCTCGCCCTCGGACTCGATCGCGCCGCCATCACGCGCCTGGACGGCGGCTTCGGCATCACCCAGCGTGAGAATCCACATTTCAAGGTCGCCGACCGCCGGGTGAGCGGCTGGATAGAAGCGGTAAGACGCTGGGAGATGTTCGAGTTGGCCGGCAACCTGCGGGCCGCAAGCGTGGAGTTCGATGAGGTGGCGGAAAACCAGATCGAATACGGCGTCTCCGCGACCATCGACACGCGCCAGGACGCCCAGTTGCCGCGTGACGCCTTCTATATCGGCGGCGCCTGGGACCACCTGCAGCTGTTCGACAGCGATCAGGGCTTCAACCGCTTCACCGTGGACCTGCGGGGTTACAAGACCTTCATCGGCCGCACCATCATCGCCACGCAGGCCTACTACCGCGGCGCCGACGGCAGACTCCCCGACTGGGAGCGGCCCTTTCTGGGTGGGGCGCAGACAGTGCGCGGCTACGACGCCGGCAAATTCATCGGCGACAACATCGCGCTGCTCTCGGCAGAGTGGCGCGTGCCGTTGACGCCACCCGCCCCGGTGGGGCTGGTGGGACTGAACTTTTTCTTCGACAGCGGCACGGCGTACGACTACGGAACCTCGCTGGGCAGCGCCCGCTTCGTCAACGGCGTCGGCGGCGGGATCTACTTCTTCGTCGCCTTCGTCGGCCTGCAGATAGACCTCGCCTATGGCCTCGAGAGCGACGAGGTGCACGTCCACTTCAGCACCGGTTTCCGCTTCTAGCCCCAAGTTCTCAACGGGTCACGGCTGCGCGAGCCCGATGGCCGCGAGGTCAGCTCCCGCGGGCGGCACGGCTACATTTCGCCCGGTTCATAGATGGCCCTGAGCGGCGTGACGAACTCGATACCGGACAGGTACCCGCCGCTCGGTTCGACCGACGTGCGGACGACCTGGCCAACGGCGTTGTTCGGAATGACCCGCCCCGCGGCACCGCAGATCTCGATGGAGCACGGATTCCGGGGCGACAGATAGCGATCGACGCTGAAAAGCGCGCCGCCCAGGGAGACGTTGACCAGGGTGCCTTGCATGGTGATGGGTCCTTCTCCGAGCTTTTCCGTGCGGATCCGCACCCCATAGTGCTGCGAGGAGCGTGGGTGCTTCCGACGATCCAAGCCGCTCAGAGACCTGGCAGAGCCTGGTGTGGTAGGACTCGAAAGACGCATCGAGTATTCCTC
>SMUY01078758.1_pt1 | contig 15576 bp, 12 predicted proteins | sample 2456441 | NCBI WGS metagenome assembly SMUY01 (sample SAMN11095931, study PRJNA526329) | marine sediment metagenome | biome: Marine sediment; feature: Surficial sediment; material: Deep marine sediment; isolation source: Hadal surficial sediment | place: Pacific Ocean | collected 2014-11 | depth...
GCCAGCCGGCACGCTCGTCGAAGCGGCGAACCAGCACCAGTAATTCATAGCTGGCGGCATTGATGTGGGTGGCGAGCTTGACGATGGCCCGATCGAGTTCGTCGATGGCCGGATGACCATTGGCCGGGGAATGGGTGGTTAGCATGGCACGTCCCTGTGTAGTGAACGGATACTGTTGTTATAAGTACTGGTATTATACCCATCATATTCCCATTAATCAAATGATAATCAATGAGTTACCAGTCTTTCCGGGAGCCGGCGATGCAAACTATTCCGCGTAACCCTCCGGCAATTGCATATCCAGATTTCTAACCAGGAACGCCCACCGATCTGCATATTCTTCAATTACCTTGTCTGTCGGTACACCCGCGCCATGCCCGGCCCGTGTTTCAATCCGGATCAATACGGGCGCATCACCACCCTGTGCCTTCTGCATCGCTGCTGCATATTTGAAACTATGCCCGGGAACAACACGATCATCCGTATCCGCGGTGGTTATCAGGATTGCCGGATACTTGGTTCCTTCCTTGACGTTGTGATAGGGCGAATACGCCAGCAACGCTGCGAATTCCTCCGGGTCCTCCGATGAGCCATAGTCATCAACCCAGAATCTGCCGGCGGTGAAATTTTGAAAGCGCAACATGTCCATGACGCCGACGGCGGGTATTGCAGCGCCGAACAGTTCAGGCCGCTGATTGGTAACCGCACCCACCAGCAAACCACCATTGCTGCCGCCAAAAATTGCGAGCTTTTCCGGGCTGGTGTAACCCTCGGCGATCAGGTACTCAGCTGCCGCAATAAAATCGTCAAAGACATTTTGTTTTTGTAGTTTGGTACCGGCTTTATGCCATTCCTCACCATACTCGCCGCCGCCACGCATGTTGGCTACCGCGTAAATTCCGCCCATCTCCATCCATGCAAGGCGGGTTGTTGAAAAAGATGGTTGCAGCGAAATGTTGAAACCGCCGTAGCCGTATAACATCGTCGGCCGCACACCGTCCGGCACAACGTCTTTGTGATGTGATATGAACATGGGTACGCGCGTACCGTCTTTCGATTTATAAAATACCTGCTCAACAACATAATTATTTGGATCAAAAGCAACCTCCGGCGCTTTGAATACGTTGACCTCACCCGTCGAGACGTCAAGCCTCGAGATTATTCCCGGCGCATTGAAGCTGGAGTAACTGAAGAAGGTCTCGGGATCATCTGCCTTGCCTTTGAAACCGGATGCAGTACCGATACCTGGCAAATCCACGTTGCCAACTACTTTGCCCTGCAGATCAAAGATTTTTATCACCGACCAGGCATCCTGCATGTACTCTGCAACAATCCTGCCGCCGACAAGGCTTACGTCGTCGAGTACATCGTCTGCTTCAGCGATAACTTCACGCCAGTGCTCAGGTTCCGGGTTGTCCATATGTATAGTGATCAGGCGATTCCGCGACGCATTGTTATTGGTGCGGAAATAAAGCTCATTGCCAATGTTGCCAATCAGGTGGTAATCGAAATCAAATCCCTCGATGATCATTTTCGGTTTTGCGTCGGGGTCGGTCAGATCCTGATGGATAATCTGATGGCGGTCATCCGTGCCAACCGCAACAACGATGATGAGGTGTTCTCCGTCGTCCGTCACTTCATTGCCAAAAAGCCAGTCCGGGTGATCAGGTCGTGCATAGACTATTTCATCTTCTTCCTGGAGGTTACCGAGTCGGTGGAAGTAGACAGCCTGATTCTTGTTCAGCGACTGAAACTTTTCTTCTTCGGATGTCGCCGGGAATCTTGCGTAGTAGAAACCGGAACCGTCGCCAGCCCATGAGATGTTAGTAAACTTCATCCATTCCAGGTGATCGTCAAGGACTACGCCGGTCTCTACATCCAGCACTTTTGCCTCGCGCCAGTCCGAACCACCATCCTGCACCAGGTAGGCGAACAAGCGGCCGTCCGGGCTCGGGAAATACGCTGCGAGTGCAACCGTGCCATCGTCTGACCAGTCATTGGGATCGACCAGCAATTGCGGTTCTGCAGCAAGGCTTGACTGTGTATAAATCACGTTCTGATTCTGCAGTCCGTCGTTATAGGAATAAAAATAACGATCTCCTGCCTTGGTCGGTAATCCGTAGCGTTCGTAGTCCCACAGCTCCGTCATGCGTTTTCTTATCAACTCGCGTTCCGGAATCGTGGCCAGATAGGCGAACGTCACTTCATTTTGTGCATCCACCCATTTCTTGACGGCATCGCTTTCACGCACGTCGTCCTCCAGCCACCGGTATGGATCGGCAACTTCGGTGCCGTGATAGTTATCGACGTGTTCGACCATAATTGATTCCGGATAGTCACTTTGAGTGTTGCTGGCATCCGGCGCTTCCGCGCTGCACGCAGCCAGACAGGTTGCCAGAAACAGGCAGCCATACGATGCTGTTTTCTTCATGTCGGTTTCCCCTTGGGAATTGCGCCGGAAATCTATTCCTTGCGGTATTTGGCAAACCACGCAAGTATATTGTCGACCTTCGCAATCAGGTGTGATGGCCGGCCAGCTATGCCATGCGATGCTTCCGGTACGCGCACCATCACCGTATCGACTTTCCTGAGTTTGAGAGCCTGGTAAAACTGCTCGGACTCCGGAATAGGCGTGCGATGATCGTTCTCGCCGGTTAACAGCATTGTCGGCGTTGAAACATTGCCGACCAGAGATAACGGTGAGCGCCGCCAATAACTTTCCTGGTCTTCCCATGGTGGTTTGGCGAACCAGTACATCGGCATAAATGCCGATATGTCGGTGGTCAGCACCGTACTGGTCCAGTTGATCACCGGTTTGGCCACGGCTGCAGCGGCAAAGCGATCCGTTTTACCAACAATCCACGCGCTCAGTATGCCGCCACCGGAACCACCGGTCACGAACAACTGTTGATCATCGATGTAGCCTTTCGCGATGACAGCATCCACACCTGACATCAGGTCGTCGTAATCCTGCCCCGGGTAGTTGTGATGAATTTCATTGGCGAACTCATCACCGTAGCTGGTTGAACCGCGTGGGTTGGTATACAGAACAACATAGCCTGCCGCTGCATAGAGTTGTATCTCGGCAGAAAAATGCGGCCCGTATGCCGCGAATGGCCCGCCGTGAATCTCAAGTATGAACGGATATTTTTGTCAGCGTCGAAATTCGGCGGCGTGACGATCCAACCCTGGATTTCGTGATCTCCAACCGACGACAGCCAGGTGATCTCCTCAACGTTGCCCAGCGTCTTATGCGAGAAGAGATCGTCATTCAGGTTTGTCAGTCGAATCGCGGCGCGCCCGCGCTTGCCGCTCGCGATGTCTGCCGGCCGATCCACACTGCCCATCGAATAGGCATAGGCACCATTGTCTGCCACCGAGAAACCACCACTGGTATACGGGCGTCCCAGGCTGGTACTTCCCAGGTCATCGGCAAAGGGTTCAATCTTGCCATTGAGCCCCAGTGTCGCCAGGTAGCGCTTGCCCCGATCATCGTACTGGATGTAGAGCCGGGTCGAACTGCCCGCCCAACGTACGCCGGCGACGGAGCGATCGAAATCATCGGTCAAAGCCTGTGTCGATCCGTCATCCGTATCCATTACATAGACGATGCTGTTGTGATAACCCATCTTGCGATCGTCAAAGCCCAGGTAGGCGATCTTCGAACCGTCCGGCGAATACACCGGCGCAGCATCGGGCCCCAGCCGATCCGTTAGCTGTTGCATGTCACCCGTGTTCACGTTGATCGACCATAGTTCGGATTGCAGCGGCTGGTATTCCCAGTCATCAAGGCGATTGGCCGACAGGACAATCGTGCGGCCATCCGGCGACCAGGTTAATGGGCCGTTGTGATTGAAATCACCCGAGGAGATCTGCCGCGGTGTGCCACCCTCTGCCGGGATAACAAATATTTGATTGAAACCCTGCTCGAGGTAGCCGCGACCATCAGCGCGATACTGCAGCGCATCAATGACGATTACAGGTGGCGCCCATTCGGCTCCTTCCGGCGTTTTGGGTGGTTTCGCCAGGGTTGTCGGTTCTCCTTTGACGAAAGCCGAAAACGCGATCTGCCTGCCATCAGGTGACCAGGAGATAGCGCTGGGCGTTGCAGGCAGGTTGCTCAGCAATGCCGTCTGGCCAGTATCCATCCAGCGGACATACAACTCCGCTCCACGCCCCTCGGCACTCGATACATAGGCCAGACGATCACCCGCAGGCGACCAGCGTGGGCTGGTGAAGGAGTCCGCACCGGACAACAGCGGCCTGTGCCCTGTTCCTGAGTTACCGACAACCCAGATGTTCGATCTGGGTTTGTCCGTCATGATATCCATCGCGAGACGAACATAAGCAATCTTCGAGCCATCCGGTGAAATCTGCGGGTCAGTCGCAACTTCAAGCTCGAATATATCGGTAGTCAGAAAGACGCTGTTATCGACATCGTCCGCTGCAAGTGCAGTACCGAATACGAAAAACAGGACCGCGATCAATCTTTGCATAATTATCACTCCCCCAATCAAATTGTTGTTCTTCCTGAAGCATCGCTGACGCCGGGCCCGGATGCAACGTATACTGTCTATCGGGTAGGTAAAGAGATATTCGATGGCTTCATTAACTACCAGCTCGGATGAAATGCCGATTCTTACGCTCGGCCAAACCACTGTAGCAAGCATGATATGGCATCCTCCGTTCAAACTTGTTTTCTCGTCAGTCTATTCCTACTTTGCCTGCACTAAGCTGCAGCGGGCTAGGACGACTTCATTAACGGTTCGGGGCAACAAGCGTCAATGAAAGTCGAGGGCCATGTTGAAAAGAAATACATCATGAAACTGGAAGCTCCGACTTCGGCGAAAAAATACTGCCACGTATCTGTCGATATTAGCTACCTGCAAAAAAATACATCGGCGATCGTCGACATTTTGTTCGATAATCCGGATTGCGCGGCCTCAAGCGGCAGTTACACCGTTGCAGTCAGGGTCCGGGATGAAAACAACGAATCGCAAACCACTAGTTTTGACGAGATGTGGCAGCGTGAGGACGACCAATCACTGGAAAGCCGGCAAGACTATTTCATTGGTGAAAACGTCGATCTCATTAATGTACGAGTCAAGAAACCAAAATGCGGGTGTACCGAGATAGCGGACGAGGTGAGCAACCCTTACGAACCGACGCCGTAAAAATTAATGGGGGACAGATGATGAGCAGCATAACTCGACGACGGCTCCTGCTGGGCGGTAGCGCCCTTGTGGGCGCCGGTTTGATTTCAGCGATACCGGCAACACCATTTACACCATCAATGAAACTGATGCGCAGCGCGCTGGGCGCTGAAATATCACCACCGGATCATGTCATCCGGGCACATTCGAACGAAAACCCCTACGGGCCCTCCCGGGTTGCAATTCAAGCGATAGTCGAATCTATCGATCTTGCCAACCTGTATATGGATGACCCAACCGATCTCGTCGAAGTATTGGCGCAACTGAACGACGTGCAACCCGACAATATCATGGTGGGCTCGGGTTCCAGTGAAGTGCTGAATGTGGCCGGTCTGCTCGCCGGTATGGCCAGGGGATCGGTCGTGTGTGCCAATCCTACGTATCAAGCGCTGGTCCGCTATGCAGAGAATGCGGGCGCGAGCATCATTCGGGTCCCGGTCGACGAGAACCTGGGGACGGATCTCAATGCGATGAAACGAGCGATCAAGAAAGACACCAAGCTTGTTTACCTCGTCAACCCCAACAATCCTGTGCCGTCAGTAATCGAAAAAAACGCGCTGCGTGAATTTGTTCTTGAAGTATCCGAAAAGCGACTGGTATTTGTTGATGAGGCCTACCACGAGTTCGTATCGAGTTCTGACTATTCCTCGATGATGGACCTGATCGGACAAGGGCAGAAAAACCTTATCGTCTCGCGGACTTCATCAAAAATCCACGGGCTGGCCGGACTGCGGATCGGCTTCGGCTTTGCCCACCCCGACCTGGCCCGGAAGATGATCCAGCGTAGAACCGGGCGACTGAATATTATGGGATTGAAAGCCGCATACGCCAGCTACCAGGATCAGGAATTTCAGGACTTCACGATACGCAAGACGAAAGAATCGCTGGCGATTGTCAATGCAATGTGTGAGGAACTCGGTATTCGCTATATCAGGTCCGAGGCCAATTTTACCTTCATTGAAACCGGTATCGAAAATGAGATTGTGCAAGCGAAGATGCTGGAGCACGGCATCATGACCGGTCGCGCATTTCCACCCTATACGAAATGGGCAAGGATCAGTATGGCCAAGCCGGATGAGATGAGATATTTCGTGCAGGTCTACAAGAAACTGTTTGCTTAGCCGCGAGCGAAAAATGCGGGTGCCAACGAGCTGAATTCTGCAGCTCACCGACACCCGTCTTACGATGCCCGGAAGGTTGAATTAACTTTCGTGAATTTTTGTTAGCAGAGCGCTGTTGACTTTCGCAACTGATGACGTCAGCGAGGTCTCGTAGCAGCGTCGCATTTCAGCGACTTCCCTGAGCGAGCCGGCATTCTTGTACGATTCCACGCCGCAGGCTTTCTTTGATGCCTGTTGCAGGCGGCGATACAAAACTTTGGCGCCAGCTTCTTTTTGCAGATTCAGATCAGCATAGGATACTTTGACCGACTGACCTTTCAGCCCATTGACTGCACCGCTAGATGCGGTGGCCGGTGCGCAAATGGCAAAAACTGCGATTGCAGTTACTAAACCTTTTAGAACTTTCGACTCTTTCATGGTTCTCTTCCTCAATATTTTAGACAAGCGAATTTACGATTCACTTTTAGGAGATGCCAACCTCTCGTATGGAAGTGACCTACCTGAATTGAATTAAGTTCATTTCCGTTTAGTATTTTGATGCAACAAATCGTAATATGGTTGCAAAACTTTTTGTTATACCGTCGAGTTGATCCAAAAGAGGCAAAAAGATTACAAGTGACTCGACATTTGAATAAATGATTGGATAAAAAGTTTGTTACACACCGAAACTATTTTTTAGTTATATCGGCGCAGGCGGTAATTATATTTTGCAAAAGCACGCCGCGTGAACTTCCTGAGTGATACCCGGTCAATTAACACGATTAGTAGGCGTGCAATGCGTCGCCCGAGGCTGGTGTGACTTCGATTCCGTCGGCTCCTTCGAATACGATCGGCACAGATTCAAGCCGCATGCCAAGATTTTGCATGACGGCAAAATGCAGATGCGGGCCACTGGAAAATCCGGTATTCCCCGATTCTGCGATGTATTCGCCCCGTTCCACCTGGTCACCTGGTCGGACCCTGATTCCGTTCCAGTTAAGATGCGCATAAAGCGCATGCGTACCATCGTCATGCAGAATTCGAATAATGTTTGCTGACTCGGCATCAAGTTTCTCGTCGACGCCGCCACGAAAGTTCGTGCTGGCAACCTCAAAAACGGTACCCGCTCGCGCTGCGTAAACGTCGGTGCCGATTGGCATCGCGATGTCTACCGCGTAGCGGCTGTCCACGGTGTCATGTGTTGTGCCCAGTGGAAAAGCCTGCGAAATCAGATAATCGCTGGCGACAGCAAATGGTGCCCGGTACGGCCCTGGCGGATTGTGTTGACTGGCCGGGTCACCGTGCAGCCAGATGTAACGATAATCTACTTGTGGGGCAATGTTGTCTTCGAGGGCCGACAGCTCTAAAAGAATTAAACGACTGTGTGGCGCCAGTACCCAATGCATGCTCTGATCGGGCATTGGCAACTCGACGTTGTGCAGGCCGTCCAGTGCAACAATGATCTCCACCGGCGCATCGAAATCGTTGTGGCCCGTAAATCGAATCTCGCGCCCTACCAGGCTGGTCGTCACCGAAACGGACGGGTCTTTTGTGCCTGTCGGTAAATCGAGTATCTCTGCCTGGCGCTGATCCGCTGGCTGGCGGTCCGTGTATATCCAGGTGCCATCGGCATCCTGGTACTTATACATGGACTGCGCCAGCACGATGCCGCTAAGGGCCAGCAGTAGCAGCGAACTGACTAAGCTCGCGAGACCGGGCGCAGCTGATTTCGAGCGATAATTCCGACTGGCGATTTGGCTAGCCGATCGAGGTACGCTGCCAGCCGTCTTTTGTGCGTCGTATTTCATAAGCTGGCCAATACTGGTTGTCCAGTTTCAACGTAATCACTTGCACCGCACCATTCCAGGTAACTGTCTTGAGGCGAACCGATGTCTGATCCTCCTTGCCACGCACAGCGTCCACAAACGATTGCAGATCTGGCGTTGCCGTGTCATCGACGGCGACAATGCGTCTCCCGGCCCACAGGCCATAACGTGTTGCCGGCGAACCGTAATTAAAGAACGCTACGTACACGCCTGTACGTTCGATGCCGCGTTGTGCTGCCATCGCCCGGTGTGGGTCCTGCAGCAGCGCACCTGCCCACGATATTGCCCATGTAATCCCTTCCCCGTCCAGTGCGACGGTTCCGGTTTCAAGATTCAGTTCTGCACCATCCCGCCATACGGTCAAACTGACCTCGGATTTTTGCACGGCTCGTTCCATTTCGCGAAACGTCGTCACTATCTGCCCGTCAACAGCGAGGATCATGTCACCATTTCTCAGTAGTTCGGCTGCCGGTGTGCCTGCGACGAGCCGCGAAACGCTCAATGCACGACGACCCGCCGGGTTGTGCTTCTCCAGGCGCTCCAGCCAATTCTCGTCCAGACCAAGTTTGCGTGCGGAAAACAACGGTGTGTAACCAAGCTCCGCCTCCAGCGAGTAGATCGGACGACCTGAACGGACGATGTCAACGAATTCACTCACCAGCTCGCTGGACAAGCCCCGATTGAATTGTCCGGATTCACCGCCACTCTGAAACGCGAAACTGGCCCACTTGGCCATTACTTCGCCACGCTTGTTTACGATAACGCCGTCTATGTCGCCGGGTGCGTTAACCAGTGAAATCGCTTCCAGGTTCGTATCGCGGAAACGCAGCGTTCGTGACAGCGGCAACGTCATCGGGTCAACCGATGCAACCGTACTTTCCTGGTGCACCAGTTGGTGATCGCCTTTCAAGCCGATGACCCAGACATTATCGCCCGGCTCCAGTTCGTCGTTTGAGAACGTCGCCGCTTTCACAGGCGTATCGCCGATCAATGCCGGGTCATAGGAAATCATGGTCAGGTTGTGCAATGGATGGACGTAGGCAACGCTGCCGCGTATTTGCAACGATCCCGCAAAGGTAATGCTGACGTCGCCCATGGCAACGGGCACGGTATTCCGGTCAACGACGATCAGGCCAAGTTCCGTATCAACGATCAGGCCCGTGCCGTAGTAATTGCGTTCCGAAACGCCCGACACCGTATAGGGCAGGTCAAAAGTCACCATGACCAGAGATGGCGCTATCTTGTTGACTCGCGGATCGCCATTGCGGGTAAATTGTGTGCTGCCTGACTCTGGCGCTGATGGTTCCGGCCCGGCATCAAGATCCTCACACGGCCAGATACCGGCCTCATCGTCGCGCCAGCAATGACGCGCAGGGAACCAGGTACGATCCATTTCAACGGAGCGGATGATGCTGTTACGTGGATCTTCGATCGTCTTGTAGCGGAAGGTTGTGCGATCACCGTCGGCCAGTTTAGCCAGCTGTTCTGCCAGGTCTGCGATATCCGCCACCGGTGCACCACCAACTTCAGAGATGACAGCGCCGCGTGGAATCGCCGATCGGCCCAGCATGTAACCCGGATTCGCAACATACACACCGCTTATCGCGCGGTTGTAATGACGGGCCTGCTGATAAGACAAATTGTTGACGATCGAATCGCCGAACTCCAGGAACTCATCGGGAGAAATCTCGTGCAGATCAGTCACCGGTATTTCTTCGATAATACTGCGACCACCGCGCTCGACCACCACCGTGACGTTCTCGCCAACTGCATTATCGAGAATGCTTGCCAGCGGTACAAATTCGGTCATCAGGGTACCATTGACGCTCACCAGTATGTCGCCCGACTCAAGTTTTCCATCCGCCGGAGAGTCAGGAATCACCTGCTGCACAGTCAGCATTCCGGTTTGCCCAGGAAACCTGGAGCGCATTACTTTTTCTGTTTCGTCGGTCAGTCCAAGGCGCCGCAATTCGTCATACGCTTTACGCTCGAAGATGGTTTCCAGCGTGCCGCGTGTAACCGGCTCGCCCTTTTGCAGCAGATGCAAGGCCCGTTCAACCCGATACAACGGCAGGTAAAAACTGCTCGCAGCAGTGTTATGACCACCGGCGTTCAATGCGATGACTTCTCCGTTGATGTTGACGACAGGAGAACCGGAAGAACCCCCTGACGTGCCGGATGCCGCCTGGAAGTAAAAAGTGTTGAAATCGTTGTACTTGCCCCGGCCGTATGCCGGTGCCTTTCGATCCAGGCGCGCAATCGTGCCCGCCAGGATCGACAACTTTTCGCCGGCATCATTGCCTACCACACGAATTTCGCGACCGATACCTGCGCCATCGGGTACCAACAGTAACTCTGCGGGTTCCATGTACACGAGGTCGTCCGGGTTGTAGCTGAAAAAACCGAAGTCATGCACGGGGTCGCGATAAATCGGTTTCAGCCGAACCTCTTCATTGTTCAGGAAAATAGCTTCGGCAACGACCGGTCCCGGGGTAACAACATGTCGATTGGTCAGGATCAGTCCGCGTTCTGCATCGACCACGAAACCCGTCGCCTGGCTGGAGGCATTCCACTCAGTATCGAAGGCCCGCGTGCTGTCGATGCGTATCGATACGACGCCGGTGGAAATCCTTTCCAGTGTTCCGGCCCATTCAGGCTCCTCCGCCTGTGCAAACGACGCCAGGGTAAAGCCAACAAGTAGTACAAGGTGCTGTATTTTCAACATTAATTCCTGCTTTCAGACGAAAAGTTTGATTTGAAACCAATAATCTTATGTCCGCAATTCGGACCGACAGATCGCCTCACGGTTCCCACCGCCAGGCACATTTTAACCAGATAGTTGCGAGACGTCAGTGATTATGCCGGATTTCAGCGTCGTGTTTCGCCGCCGGAGTCCACAAATCTGATCTAGAGGCCAGATCCGCGCACAGATTCAGGGCGCGGGTCTCCATGCCAGATCGGGATGGCGGGCGGCCTTGACGTCATCAAGTCTTCGTACCGGCGTGCTGTACGGCGCACCTTTTGTGTGCTCTGGATTGGCCTTCGCTGCCGCTACGATCTCGACCATAGCCGTGACAAAACGATCCAGGGTCTCTTTGGTCTCCGTCTCTGTCGGTTCGATCAGCAGACATTCGGGAACCAGCAATGGAAAGTATGTGGTTGGCGCGTGAAAGTCCTTGTCCAGTAGCGCTTTCGCAAAGTCCATTGTGTTTATGTGTAATTCCTTCGCTTCGTTTTTTAACGTAACAATAAATTCATGACTCGCCCGGCGATCAGGAAACGCAAGCTCGAAGCCGGCATCTCGCAGGCGTGCGAGCAGGTAATTGGCGTTGAGCGTGGCAAATTCTGCAACACGTTTCATGCCGTCCCGACCCACCATGCGCATGTAGACATAGGCGCGTAATAACACACCGGCATTGCCCATGAATGCGGACAGGCGGCCGATCGTTTGCGGCAAGTCTTTCTCGTCAAGCCAGTCGTAGTAAGCCGCGCCGTCTTTCTCCTGCTTGCCGACGATCGGAATCGGGATAAACGGCAGTAATCGCTCGCCAACCCCTACTGCGCCGGAGCCCGGTCCACCACCACCGTGCGGCGTCGAAAACGTCTTGTGCAGATTCAGGTGGATGACATCAAAACCCATATCGCCAGGTCGTACTTTGCCAAGAATAGCGTTCAGGTTGGCACCGTCGTAGTACAGCAGTCCGCCGGCATCGTGAACGATCTTCTGGATTTCCATTATTTTGCGTTCGAAAACACCCAGCGTTGACGGGTTCGTCAGCATGATCCCGGCAGTCTTCGGGCCGACTGCTGCTTTAAGCGCCTCGATATCCAGGTCGCCGTCAGCCTGGGTCGGTATCTCCCTGACTTTGCAGCCGCACATCGTCGCCGTCGCCGGATTCGTGCCATGTGCCGCATCCGGACAGATGATTTCGTCACGTTCATGATCACCGCGCGCGACATGGTAGGCACGAATCATTGCGACGCCAGCCAGTTCGCCCTGAGCACCGGCCATCGGCGTCAACGACACCGCTTGCATACCGGTTACCGCCTTGAGCATCTCTTGCAATTCATACATACAGGCCATAAAACCCTGGCCATGACTCACAGGTCCCAGTGGATGCCGCCCGGCAAGCCCCGGTAGCAATGCCAGCGCATTGCACGCACGTGGATTGTATTTCATCGTGCAGGAACCGAGCGGGTAGAACTGCGTATCAATCGAAAAATTCTGCTGCGACAGGCGAGTGTAATGGCGCACGACCTGTAACTCGGAAACCTGTGGCAGCAAGGGTGCGCTGTCACGACGCAGGCTGTCCGGTATTTCGCCCGCCGATGCGGCCAGCGGTGCCTGCGCGAATGCGCGCCGGCCACTGCGTGATTTTTCGAAAATTAGTTGTTCGCCCATGGAGATTCCTTTAGAAGCGCATTGCGGTCAGTCTTCAATTTCTTTCGGATCAACATCGATGCCAAGTGCCTTATAGGCGGCGATGTAATCCGGTTCATCACCGATATCTGCAATTTGTTGCCGATATACGACGGTATTATTTTCGTCGAGGACCACGACCGCCCTGGAAAACATGCCGGACAGTGGTCCTTCCACAATCTGCACACCGTAATTCTCGCCAAAACCGGCATGTCGGATCGCAGACAAGCCAACTACGTGTGTCAGCGAATGTTGTTCGTGAAAACGAGCATGGGCGAAGGGCAAGTCGTAGGACACCATCAACATCGTGACGTCATCGTGATCTGCAGCGATCCTGTTAAACACGATGACTGACTTCGCGCACACTGGCGTATCAATACTCGGAAATATATTGAACACCTTGCGCTTGCCCATGAAATTTGCCAGCGACACATCCTGCAATTCCGTATTGACAAGCGACACATCGGGTGCCCGGCTGCCAATTGATGGCAGCTCGCCGTAGGTACGATAACTCTTACCGTCATAAGTGATCTGATGCATCGGTAGCAATTTCCTTGTTGTGCCGTCGCCGTTTATGTAGCGCTCATAACGTCTGCCAGTTCCCTGGCATAGGTTTGCAAATCTTCTTCTGTCTTGGTTTCCGTAGCGCAAACCAACAGTGCGTTGCCAAGTTCCGGGTACTCGACAGAAAGGTCAAAACCACCGAGCACGTTGCGGGCGGCCAGCGCTGCCAGGACGGGACCTGCAGGCCGGTCCAGGCGCAAAGCGACTTCATGAAAGTGGGGTGCCGAAAATACTCGTTCTACGCCATCAATTTCGCTCAACAGATTTGCCAGCTTGCCGGTTTGCTCCTGTGAGGCGAGCGCCACGCGGGCCAGACCCTCAGCTCCCAGCAAGGACATGTAAATGGTTGCCGCAGTGACCATAAGCCCTTGATTTGTACAGATATTTGAAGTCGCCTTGGAGCGGCGGATATGCTGCTCTCGCGCCTGTAACGTCAGCGTATAGCCGGGTTTGCCATCGAGGTCAGTGGTCCGGCCAACAATACGGCCCGGCATCTGCCGTACAATTTTTTCCTTGCACGCCATGATGCCGAAGTAAGGTCCACCAGATGACATTGGCACGCCCAGTGGTTGCCCTTCCCCACAGGCGATGTCGGCCCCGTCGCTGCCCCAGTTTCCCGGCGCCTCGAGCACCGCAAGCGATGTTGGATTGATAACTGCAATTACCAGTGCGCCCTGCTCGTGCGCCCAGTCAGTTAATGCGTCAACTTGCTCGAACGTACCCAAAAAAGACGGTTGCTGAATGACAATTGCAACCGGCGCTTCATCCTGATCATCAAGCGCACTGAGGTCAGTCGATCCGGTCGCAATATCCAGTGGCAAGCGATCGAATGTCAATCCCTGGCTGCCTGCAATGGTCTGTGCAACTTTTTGATAGGTCTTGTTAACGCCCGACGCCAGCAAAATACGTTTTGACTTCGATTTACGATTGGCCCGTACCGCCATCAGCGATGCTTCGGCAAGTCCGGATGCACCGTCATAAAGCGACGCATTGCTGACATCAAGTCCTGTCAGGCTCGCAATCATCGACTGATATTCATAGATGACCTGCAAGGTGCCCTGGCTGGCCTCAGCCTGGTAGGGCGTATAGGCGCTGTAAAACTCACCGCGTGTCGCAATATCCCAGACCGCGGTAGGAATATGATGCTCGTACGCACCGGCACCGATAAAACACAGCGCGCCACGATCTTCGCTGGCGCGTCCGCGCATCAAACGTGAAATTTCCATTTCACTGAGCGCCTCGGGAACGCCGTCCAGTTCTTTAATGAGCAAGTCGCGAGGAATTTCATCGAACAGGTCATCGATACTCGGGGCACCGATGGTCCCCAGCATAGCCTCGACTTCGTCTTCCGTATGCGGAATAAATGGCATGGTAATTATCTGTTTTTTAAGGAAAAATTATTATTCGCCAAGCTCGTCCAGAAACACCTGGTAAGCATCCGGGTCCAATGTTTCACCGGCATCATCTGCTGGTTGCAGGCGGACTATCCAGCCATCGCCATACGGGTCAGCATTGATCTTTTCAGGATCGTCGGACAACGCCTCGTTGACCGCGAGTATCTCCCCCGATATAGGCGCGTAAACGTCCGACGCAGCCTTGACTGATTCGACCACGGCCATTTCACCGCCGCTCTCGACATCCTGCCCCACTTCCGGCAACTCGACATACACGAGATCGCCCAGCGCACCTTGCGCGTGATCTGTAATACCAATCGTGACGCTGCCGTCTTCTTCCTGGCGCAGCCACTCATGTTCTTTCGTATATTTGAGATCGCCTGGCAATTCATTCATTCTTTCTCTCCACTGTACAAGTTTAATTTCGTATTCAATCGAATAATGTCTGCATAGACTTTGCAGATTTACACGTCGATAAGAATTTTCCCGTTACGCACAAACGGCAACTTCACGACACGTACATCAAGTAATCGTCCGCGAACCTCGACCTGCGCGTGCTCATAATCACCGCCGGGTATGCGCGCCATTGCGATGGAACGTCCCAAAGTTGGGGAAAACCCGCCACTGGTGATTTCACCGTCTTCCAGCCCGTCAATCACCACTCGCTGGTGGTTGCGCAACACACCTTTGCTCTCCAGCAACAGGCCCGCGAATTTTCGCTTTCCCTTGTTCGCACGCATCTCAGCAAGCGGCTGACGACCGTTAAAGTCACGCTCTTCGGGGTCCCAGCCAATCGTCCAGCCGAGACCGGCCTCCAGCGGCGACACCGACGTATCCATATCGGTACCGTACAAATTCATGCCGGCTTCCAGCCGCAGCGTGTCGCGTGCGCCGAGTCCGCAGGGTTGAACACCGGCATCGATGCATTGCTGCCAGAAGTCCGTGGCGTCTGCCGCCGGCATTACGATCTCCCAGCCGTCCTCCCCGGTATAGCCAGTACGTGCAATAAATTTCTCACCCGCTTCCAGCGCATGAAATGGTTTTAAAGTCAGCGCCGCA
>SMUY01123545.1_pt1 | contig 15552 bp, 17 predicted proteins | sample 2456441 | NCBI WGS metagenome assembly SMUY01 (sample SAMN11095931, study PRJNA526329) | marine sediment metagenome | biome: Marine sediment; feature: Surficial sediment; material: Deep marine sediment; isolation source: Hadal surficial sediment | place: Pacific Ocean | collected 2014-11 | depth...
AAAAATTCTGTTAGAAACTACTTATGCAGATTTATCAGATATTTCGGTGAAAAATTTTAATAAGAAAATGCCGCCGATAAGAAATAAGATAAATCAAATTGTTTTAAAACGGAAAGAACTTATACAACAATATAAAAGGAAAGATTTGTTGCAATATGATAAAAAATTATTTAACCTAACTAAACAAATTCAAGAAAAGTTCGATAATGTAATTGAATGGTATAAAACAGAAACACTTGAAATTGCTCAAAAATTAGTGCAGATTAGAAATAGAAAAAAAATAGCTAATTATGTAAGGTGAATTAAATGGATATCAAGGGTATAAATAATCAGTATCAGTATTCCAAAGATGTAAAAAGCAATAAGTTTGGAAAAACCGATAAAAAATCGGATAAAGACAAATTGGAAATTTCGGAGAAAGCTAAAGTTTTAAGCAAGGCACAGCAGGAGGATGTTAAAAAACTTGAAGATATAAAAAATAAAATCGACTCAAAATTTTATGACTCAAATGAAGTAATTGCAAAAGTAGCCGATAAAATTGTAAAGGATTTAAAATCTAAATAACTATTAATTCTCAATTTGTTTTTCAGTTCATTTCTTTTAACTTAAACCTACCAATAATTTAGTCAAATCAATTTTTAATTAAAATTTAAAAATTAATTATATTTCAATTTGAAATGTAAAATATTTGAACTTTATCCGTCCGGTAAATATGTCTACTGATAAAATAGTTAACAATAAGATGGAAATTCTAGGTAAGCTTACCGCAAGTCTAATCCATGAACTGCGTAATCCCCTATCGGCAGTAAAGCTGAACCTAGATTATCTTAAAATGTTAAAAGATGAGTTGCCAGATCATATCAATGAAACTGTCGATTCAACCGGCGAAGCACTTGAGCGAATTAATTATTTAATAGAAAATATATTTGATTTTTCCCGTCAAAGTCTGGCTGGAAATATGCCTTGTCAGATTAATAAAGTTACCAGAAAAGCAGTGGATATTATTAAAGGAACACTTAGCAGAGAAAGTTTAACAATTGATATCAGCTTAGATGATCATCTGCCACTGTTACTGTGTAATGAAAATAAATTACTACAAGTATTTCTGAATTTAATAACAAACGCTATCGAAGCTTGCGAAGGTCCCGGAAAAATCTTTATAAAAAGTTACAGAGATAAAGGAAAAGATATATTTTGGTCAGTTAGAGATACTGGTGTTGGTATAAAACAAGATGAGCAGGATAAAATATTTGAAGATTTCTTCACTAAAAAATCGGATGGGACCGGTTTAGGACTTAGTGTTTGTAACAGGTTATTGAAAGATATGGATGCGGAGTTATCCTTCAAAAGTGAAGAAGGAAAGAGTTCCACTTTTTATATTAAATTTAATCCGGAGAAAATTGTAAGTGCCAAACACTCTGATTAAAATACTTGTAATTGATGATGATGAATTAGTCTGCCGTTCACTTCAAAAAGTACTTACCAAGCTTAATTACAGTGTTGATATTTGCATTGAAGCTGCTGAAGCTGAGAGAAGAATTGAATCATTTGAACCGAATATAATTCTTTTAGATATATATCTCACCACGCATAATGGATTAGTGCTGCTAAAACAATTTAAAATGTCTTATCCCGAAATTCCCATTATAATGATAACCGGATTTTCCGATACAAAAACCACGGTTGCAGCAATTAAATCCGGAGCGTTCGATTTTTTATTAAAACCAATGGATCTCGATCATTTGAAATTTGTGCTGAGTAAGGCGGCTGAAGAAGTAAATCTGAAAAATGAAGTAAATAAATTGCAACTGCTGCTGAAAGATGAAAAACTTTCGCGGGAATATTTTGGAAAATCAAATACAATAAAACAGGTTATTAATTCCGTTGAAAAACTTGCCAAAAGTCCCGACACAACAATTTTAATTGAGGGTGAAAGCGGAACCGGTAAAGAAATGGTTGCAAAATATATTCATCAATACAGCGACCGCGGTAATTCTACTTTCATTCAGCTCGATTGTTCTACTATACCAAGAGAGCTTGCAGAAAGTGAACTTTTTGGACACGAAAAGGGGGCATTTACAGGAGCTCAAAATAAAACCAAATTAGGTAAGTTTGAATTAGCAAACGGTGGTACGCTTCTATTAGATGAAATTGGTGATCTGAATGTTAATCTTCAATCTAAACTTTTACGCGTTCTGCAGGAGAAGAAATTTTATAGGTTGGGAGGGCAAAAGGAAATTTCGGTTGATGTTAGAATTTTAGCAGCAACCAACAAAAATTTGGAAGAAGAAGTTTCTAAAGGAAATTTTAGGGAAGACTTATTTTACAGACTGAATGTAGCCAAGGTTTACCTCCCCCCGCTTAGGAAAAGAAAAGAAGATATTCCTTTGTTTGCATATTCTTTTCTTGAAGAGTTTTCGAAAAAATTTAATAAAGAAGTAAAAAGAATTACTCCTGAAGCCATCGATTTATTAAAATCGTATGAGTGGAGGGGTAATATTAGAGAGCTGCGAAACGTAATGGAAAGAGTTATACTACTTTTGGAGGATGATGTGATTAGGGATTACCATTTAGATCAAATTTTAGGAGAAAAGAAAATGCATCCTCCTTCATCAGACGAATTTCTTTTAAAAATACCCGGGGAAGGGGTAAAAGTAGATCTGGTTCTGAAAACTTTAATTCAGAAAACATTACAAATTACAAGCGGAAATCAAGTTCATGCGGCTAAAATATTAGGTTTGTCCCGTTCAAAACTTCGTTACAGAATGGAGCAATTGGGAATAGAAGTAACCAAAAAAATCAGCTAATTTTACTATCCTAATTTGCTTACATACTATAATTGTATTAGAGTAATTGTATCTAAAATAGGTACGGAACCCTAAATAATTTTATCCACCTGCCACAAGACTTCAATTATTAACTTCTGCAAAAAAAATTCGATACTATTTATAGTATAATCTATATAATTCATGGATTAAGTTTTAAAACAGTTATTCATTGGGATTTATATGAATCAAGAAATGATTCGTATTGATGATAAAACAATTTCTTTATCGGATGTTCTTAATTCCGTTAGGGAAATTATTTACGTTACCGACAAGGGAGGGAAACTGGTGAGTATTTATGGTAACGAGATAGTTAAAACGGGAATTGGAAACAATAATCACCTGGGCAAATTAATTTCCGAAATTTTTGAATTTGATGAAAATCATATTCACACATCTTCTCATCGCCGTTGTCTTAATGGTGAAAGTTTTTCTTTTGAGTGGGAATTAAACTTTAATTCAAACACTTATTATTACAGAACATTTCTATCTCCAATACAGAATGATCTCTCGGAGATAAGTGGAATTACAGGAATGATTAGAAACATCAGCAAAGAAAAAGCTCTTAACAGATTTCATGAAGAAATTGAAATGATGTTTAGAACTTTAACTAATGCTGCTAAATCTGCGATTGTATCAGTAAACGAAATAGGTGCAATTGAATACTGCAATCCTGCAGCAGGAAAATTATTTGAATATAAACAAAATGAGTTGTTAGGTAAAGAATTCTCGGTATTATTTTATAATGAAGATCTTACATCTGATACTGATGCAGATGGAAAAATAAAAATGGATCAAGAGTTTTTCAATACCTTAAGTTTTGAAATGAGGGGCTTAAAAAAAAGTGGTGAACAATTTCCAATTGAGTGCAATATATCTCCGTATGATATTTTGAATATAAGACATCGCGTAATAATTATTCAGGATATTAGTGAAAGGAAATTAGTGGAGGAACAACGAAAGTCTTATCAAAATAATCTGGAAAAGAAAAATAAAGAAATACAGGATGCCTTAGAGTATACAAAAATGATGCAAAACCAATTGGTACATTCAGAAAAAATGGCATCACTGGGAGCACTTATTTCTGGAATTGCACATGAGATAAACAATCCCTTAGCATTTGTAGCAAGTAATCTAAATCGGTTTGATGAATACTTTGCTGACCTATTCATCCTTTTAGATAAATGGAAGAGTTTGGGACAGAACTTAAATAAACCGGAACATTGTTTGGCTGAACTTCATGAAATTGATGCTTTGGAGAAGAAGATTGATTATGAGTTCATTGTGTCTGATTGTAAAGAACTGATGAAACATAATTTTGAAGGAATTGAAAGGATTAAAAAGATTGTTATACAGCTAAGAGGATTTGCACATATTTCGGATGATCATGCGATTGATGCTGATATTAATAAAGCAATTGACGAGACCTTAATTATAGTTTGGAATGAAATAAAATATAAAGCCACGGTAAAGAAGATTTATGGCGATATTCCACAGGTGCAATGTCATATTGGAGAGATAAAACAAATTTTTGTTAATCTTTTAGTGAACGCAGCACAAGCTATAGAAACAAAAGGCGAAATAAAAATAGAAACTTTTAACGATGACGATAATGTGATAATTAAGATAATCGATACAGGAAAAGGAATGAACGATGAAATTAAAAGAAAGGTATTTGACCCGTTCTTCACAACCAAAGCGATAGGAGAAGGATCCGGTCTTGGTTTATGGATATGTATGTCTCTAATACATAAGCATAATGGTAAATTAGAAGTTAAGAGTCAGGAAGGATTAGGAACTACCTTTACAATAACATTACCAATGGAGTTTAAATCAAATAACAATTATGAGTGATATTATGGAAGTCACAAACAATGACATACATGAAGAAATAGAGAAAAACGGTAAAAAGAAAGTCCCGTCAATTCTTTTTATTGATGATGAAGAAGCAATTCTATCAGCAATAAAAAGTTTGTTGAGAAAGGAAGGTTTTGAACAGTATTACTACTCTTCGCCAAGAGAAGCATTAAAATTTTTGAATGAAAATCGTGTAGATTTAATTGTTACCGATTTGCGGATGCAGGAAATGAGCGGCGAACAATTTCTTTACCATGCTCAAAGTGTTGCACCTAAAGCAATTAAAATGATCCTGAGTGCTTATGAAGAAAGATCTCTCGTTCTGGATTTATTAAGTAAAGGTAATGCTCAGTTTTATTTATTAAAACCATGGGACGATGGTGAGTTTGTATACATACTTAAAAAGTTTACTGAATTGCATAATGAGCTTGAACAAACGAATCTTCTAAAGTATTTAAAATCATTATCCGGTTTGCCAAACCCATCTTCATTTGATACGGAAATAATAGAAATGATTACAGAGGAAGTAACCATTAGTCAAATTGTTCAGCACATTGAAAAGCATCCGTTTATTGTTACCAAACTTATACAAATAGCAAATTCTGTTAGTTTCGGAGCTTACAGGGCGATCACATCTGTTAGAGATGCAATAATTTTAATGGGAATTGAACCATTAAAAGAATTGCTTCTTTCTCTCGGCATTCTGCATAAATTTCAAAACGTTATGAGTAAGGAAAATTTATCGCAAGTGAATGAAATTTGGAACAGAGCGCTTAGGAGAGGAATTTACGCTAAAAAGATTTCGCTGCTGTGGGATAAGCCATATAATAAAGGAGTTGTGTTCATCTCTTCATTAGTCTCTGATATTGGTTTTTTCGTTTGGTTATTTACAGAACCGGAAAAGTACAAGGAATTTATGATTCAAATGAAAACCGAAGAAAGAACACTGCAGGAAGTTGAGGAAGAATATTTTAAATATCCGCACCATAAATTAAGTGCGACTCTGCTGGAACTGTGGAACTTCCCTTTTGAAGTTGTGAATGTTGTACGCAATCATCATGGAAAAAGTGTTGGCAACGAAGTAATTAAAATAGTACAACTGTCAGAAATATTAGAAGGATCCTTTCCTAACATTCAATACGATAAAGTGATAGATAGTTTGATCCCATACTATAAGGAGAAATTAAATAATGAATGATTTTACTCCTAACAATAAAATATTATACGTAGATGACGAGGTAAATTTACTATCTTCATTTCGTTCCTTAATGCGGAAAGAGGATTTTGAAACGTTTCTTTTGCAAGATTCAACATTGATTGAAGAAATGCTGGAGAAGAGCGGACCTTTTTCTATTGTTCTTTCCGATCAGAGAATGCCAGGATTAACTGGAGTAGAACTTCTCGAAACAGTAGCTAATACTCATCCTGAAACTCTAAAAATATTAGTTACCGGATACAGCGATTATGATGAAATGGTGAAAGCAATTAATAATGGCGGTATCAGTCATTATATTGCAAAACCCTGGAAAGATGAAGAACTAAAAAACATTTTACGAACGATGTACGATCGGTACAATTTGACTACTGAGAATAAGTATCTTATTTCCGAATTAGAATCAAAGAACAATAAATTAAAAGAATTACTTGATGGGACAATTTTAGAATCAACTCATTTATTAGTCGATGTTCTATCATATATCAATCCGCATGCAGCAAGTCAAACAGATAGAATTAAATCTATAGGTTTACCAATACTGGAAAAGATAGTAGATTTATCGCATCAGGAAAAATGGGAAATTTCAATAGCATTTGATTTGTTTAACCTGGGAATTGCAGTTATGCCAACGTGGGTACAATTGGCACTTAATAAAGAAGGTTTATCTGCGGCAAGCAGGTTTTCCATTTGTAATGATCATCATCTCCTCGCTGCTCAACTTCTGGAAAGGATCCCTGGTTTCGAAGGCGCAGCTAAAATAATTCAGCTTTCAAGAAAAAATTTTAACGGTACTGGTTCACCTGAGAATGTAAAAATAAGTGGGAAAGACTTACCATTAGGTGCAAGATTTTTAAAGATTTTCGTTGATATGGATAAGCTAAGCTCACCACATTTTAAGGATATCGAAATATTAAAATCAATGGCTGATCAAACTGCAAAGTATGATATTGAACTTCTAAACCTGGTAATAGAATCGTTTACTGATGTAATTGAATTGAAAACCAAAGAACTAATTGTTTATTCTCAGGATTTAATGCCGGGTATGCTTATATTACAAACGATTCAAACTACATCGGGTATTAAACTCGTTAACCCAAATACAGTATTGACTAAAACTTCACTAATGGCAATCAGATCGTGGGAAAAACTTGAAGGTGTACAGGAACCAATTAAGGTTGAAATTCAAATCGATCCTTCAAAATGATTTTTACTAAATCACATTTGGCAATATTATTCTTAGCTGCTTCTATTGATAGAAAAATACCCTCGAATCATTTAAAAAATTCTACATCTGGTTAATATTCAACACTTACCGACATAAAAACTAACCTATTGTACATCCAAAGTATCTTTTTTTCGGCATTGATTTTGCGAAATGTATAAAAACATATTGAAAAATGTAATTAAACCGATACAATTAAACATCAATACAAATCAAAAAAGAATTATATGCAAGATGATTTTTTAGAACCTATTTATGATGAAATAACTCCGCTTAGTTCTTCATCAAAGAATATAATAAAATCTTCGGAGATTAAAATTGCAGGCAGTGTAAAGTTATCGATGGATGAGGGCAGTCACGACGATGTAAATATCTTCATAAAAAAAGATGCTGACGATAACATTCACGAAATTAAATTTATCTGTTCGTGTGGTAAAACCAAAGCAATAATTTTAGATTATTCTGATTGATAAACTTACAATAATAATCTTTACGATAAACTATTAGGGTTAAATTACAACAATGTAATTGGTTATTTGCTTGAACAACATAACTATAATAATTAGAAAACAATATGCCATCATCTATTAAACAGCTAAAATATTTTATTGATTACCTGGTGGTAAAAAACGATGTTCTAAGTAAAAACATTGCAAACATTGGAACTAAAAACTACAAGAGGGAAGATGTGGTTTTTAAAAATTTGATGAATGAAAATATGAATAGTGTATTAAGAACTACTAGCCCAAAACATTATGGCTTTAATAATTCTGGTTTTGTAGGGGGCAGAAGTTTTCAGATGGTGTACGACAGCGATAACGATGCTGTTTCGGGAATTAATAATGTAGATATTGATAAAGAAATGACCGAATTGGCTGAGACAACTCTTTTATATCGTTTCACCTCAAGAAAGATTGGAAACTATTTTAGAAGTATCCAAAATGTAATTAGAGGAGGAAGGTAATGAAAATAAATACAAAACTTCCCGGATTTGGAATAAGCGCATACGGTTTAAGTATTCAAAGGAAGAGAATGAACTTGATTGCTGAAAACATTGCGAAAGCAAATACTGTAAGAGATGTTAATGGTCAGCCGTATCAAAGAAAAACTTTACTTGTTAAACAGAAAAAAAATCAGTTTGCAAATTCATTAAACGGTAACCAAAATACAATAAAATTAAAAATGACAAATGAAAATCATATTCCTAATGCTGTTGTAAAACAAACCAATGGTAAGAAGCCGGAAAATCTTCATATTAAAGAAATAATTGATAAATCGGAAGGCGAAATTGTTTATATGCCCGATCATCCTAACGCAGATGAAAATGGATACGTGCAAATGTCTAATGTAAATACAATTACGGAAATGGTGGATATGATTGCAGCAACCAGAAGTTATGAAGCAAATTTAACAGCATTAAATTCTTCAAAGCAAATGATAAAAGACACCCTGGAGATTTAGTAATATGAAAATATTGATGAATGCAGTTAACAATTATACTTTGCAATCTCTTAATAAAATTGATAATCGAAATAAAATTAAGAACGAGTTAGCCGGAGCTCTATCAAAAGATGAAAAGAATTTTTTCGCAGAGGTTTATCCAAAAAATCGAAGTGAAATAATGGATTATCATTATTATAGCAATACCGGTAAAATGTCAGGTGTTTCAGTTGGTTCAAACATAGATAGGAGAGGATAAAAATGAAAGTAGGTGCAATAAGTAATTTTATTACAAAACCGCAGATAAGTGACCCTGTTAATAAAAGTAATAAACCAAAATTTGATAATATGTTAACAGATTTTATCGGGGAAGTTAATAAAAGTAATTTAAAAGCAGGCGAAATGGTAACCGGTTTTATAAACGGCGAAGATATACAACTGCACGAAGTAATGATAGCGGGAGAACAAGCAAAAACAAATCTTGAGCTGTTAATGGAAATACGAAATAAAGCAGTTGATATGTATAAAGAGTTAACTAGAATGCAGATGTAACGATGAATAATTCTGCTTTCCAACAGATATTAAAAGCGTTCAATAAATTTACTCCTCAGCAGAAAATGATAACGGGTGGAGCTCTGCTGATTTCTACTATTATATTCATAGTAATATTTGTATTTCTTAATGACTCGAATTATTCAACTCTATATACAAATCTTTCGGATATAGATGCTTCAAAAGTCATCAATTATTTAAACACGCAAAAAATTTCGTATGAGTTGGCAGATCACGGAACAACCATAAAAGTACCAAAGAATAAATTGTATGAAACCCGGTTTTCATTAGCAGGAAAAGGCATACTTAATAAGGGTGTAACAGGATATGAGATATTTGATAAAAGCACGATGGGAATGTCTGAATTTATGCAAAAACTAAATTATAAAAGAGCACTGGAAGGTGAACTTGCAAGAACAATTATGCAGCAGGACGGTATTGAAGGTGCGAGAGTGCTTATCGTACTCCCCAAAAGAACAGTCTTCCGGCAGGAAGAAGAACCTACCAAAGCATCTGTTGTAATAAAGTTATCCGGCAGCAACACATTTTCAAACAGTAACACAACAGCTATAATAAACTTAGTTGCCAATAGTGTGGAGGGGCTTTCCCCACAAAATGTAACCCTAATAGATACAAAAGGAACGCTTCTCTCAAAAAAAATAGGCGATGATCAAGAGAGTGTTATAAACTCGAAACAATATGAAATTAAACAATCGGTTGAACAGTATCTTTCTAAAAAAGTAAAATCTATTTTAGACCGGGTAATAGGTTATGGTAATTCAACTGTTCAGGTTAATGCGGAATTTAACTTTACCCAGATTGAAAAAACCATGGAAACCTTCGATCCTGAATCTCAGGTTGCAATAAGCGAACAGACAATAAGAAATGAAAACTTAGGTACAACACCCACTGACTCAACGGTTGAATCGAGCCAGACGACCACAATTAATTATGAGATAAATAAAACTGTACAAAGAGTTATTGAAGGTACGGGAAATATAATAAGGTTAAGCGTTGCCGTTGTAGTAAATGATATTGAAAAAGAAGTTAAAAAAGGGGAAGAAACTGAAATTGTTTACGAACCCCGTTCGCCCGAACAAATTAAAAAACTTGAACTTATAATTATAAATGCAATTGGAATTGATACTGAAAGAGGAGACCAGATATCGCTTGTAAATATTCCGTTCGAAACGAATGATATTGGAAATCTAGATTACGCAGAACCATCGGGCGCATTTGATTTAGATAGAATTATTAATTTGGTTCTGATTTTAATTGCAATAATTGCATCATTCTTCCTGCTTAAAGGAATAATGAATAAACTAAAAAATGAAAAACTTTTAATTGCGGAACAAACTTCAAAAGATCAAAACACTAACACAACCGTTAAACCACAGATAACAGCTTTTGAAAACAATATTCAGAATAATCTCAACTTTAAAAGAAACAGAGAAATTATGATGGAAGGCGATCTTGAAGATGAGATCACCGATGAAGCTATGAGGAAAAAAAGTCAACAAGATAAAATAAGCTCGTATGTTTCTAAAAACCCTGAAGATGCAGCACGATTAATAAATTCATGGTTACATCAGGATGAATTCCAAGAACAGTAAAAACAAAAGCGAAAGCAAAGAATCCGAACTTACCGGTGCGCAAAAAGCAGCTTTACTCATGATAGCACTTAATGTTGAAACAGCTTCGCTGGTATTCAGAAACCTTGACGTTGATGAAGTAGAAGCTATATCTACTGAAATATCCAAGGTTAAAAATATTCCGGCTTTCCAGGTGCAAAAAGTTTTGGAAGAATATTATCATATGGTTACTGCAAGGGAATATGTTTTGGAAGGCGGGCTTGAATATGCCGAAGCAATATTAGAAAAGTCTTTCGGCTTAAGTAAAGCTGTAGAGGTTGTTGAAAAAGTGAAAAACTTAACAACTCTTAAAGGATTTGATGTTTTAAAGAAGGCAGATTCAACACAGGTAGTTAATTTTTTGAATAAAGAACACCCGCAAACAATTGCATTAATACTCGCACGTCTCAATCCCAATCAAACTGCTAATGTACTTATAGAACTTCCCGAAGACATTCGTTCAGAAGTTGCATATAGAATAGCCACTTTGGGGAAAATATCTCCGCAAACATTAAAACAAGTTGAGCAAGTTGTAGATGTTCTTGCAGGATTGAGTATGAGCCAATCAATAAGTAAGGTTGACGGCACAAAAAGTTTAGCCACAATTCTTAACCGAACGAGTATAAGTCAAAGTAAAGAAATACTTCAGAAGATGGGAGAGATTGATGAAGAAGTTGCCCTGGAAGTTAAAAGATTGATGTTCATTTTTGATGATATCATCAACATTCAGGATAAAGATATTCAAAGAGTATTGCGCGAAGTTGAAAGAAAAGACCTCGCATTATCATTAAAAACTGCCGATGAAGAATTATGTGAAAAAATATTCAACAATATGTCTGAAAGAGCAGCCGATTTGCTTAAGGAAGAGTTGGAATATATGGGTATGATTAAGTTGAAAGAAGTTGAAGCAGCACAAACGAGAATTATAAATGTTGTAAAAAACCTCGAGGAAGCTGGCGATATTGTACTTAACACAAGAGGAAATTCGGAGGATGTTTATGTCTGATATACTTCGGCTTAACGGAAATTCTAAAAGACTGAAGGTAAAAGTTCAAGATTCAATATCTGATGAAGTTGAGGCAGAGAAGGAAAAAGAAGAAAATTATATTCAAACCAATCTTCAAAATTATTACGACCGCGGTTTTAATGAAGGCAAAGAAAATACAGAAGAAGAATTAAAGAAAGAATTTGGAGATCGTCTTACTGATCAAACAGAAAAATTTAGTTCTGTGCTTTCAAAGCTGAATGAAAAGATTGAAGGATATGATAAAATATTTAACAATCTAATTATTAATCTCTCTTTTATGATTGCGGAAAAAATTATTCAAACAGAATTAACTCATAAATCTATAATTGAAGAAACTCTTCAGATTTCACTTAAAAAGGTAATTGGTTCAAACAATATCATCGTAATGTTGAATCCGAAAGACTTTAATGTAATTAATAAAAAACCAAATGCATTTATACAGGAAGGAAATTTATCGCACATTAAATTAGAACCTGATGAGAGTATTGAAGCAGGCGGCTGCTATATAGAAACCGAGATTGGGAACGTGGATGCCAGGATTTCAACTCAGTTAATTGAGTTAAAGAAAATGCTTGAAGAAAACTTTTAACAAACATGAATATTCAAGCTGGATATATCGAAAGATTTAGAACAATCATTCACAATAGTGATCCTATTAAACTAAACGGAAAAGTATCCGATGTGATAGGATTGGTTATTGTTTCAACGGGACCAAATGTAGCACTTGGTGAGATTTGTAAAATTGTAGATAAAACAGGTAAGGAAGTTTGTGACTCTGAGGTAGTTGGTTTTAAGGATGGTAAGGTTTTATCGATTGCACTTGGTGAAGTACAAAAAATATCTCCCGCTTGCGAAATAATTGCAACTGGTGAGAGTTTTAAAATTGGTTTGAGTGAAAATTTACTCGGAAGAGTAATTGATGGCTTGGGTAATCCGATTGATGGTAAAGGAAGAATTGAATCTTACATTGAATCCGATATTTATAGAGAGCCCCCCAATCCATTAGAAAGAAAAAGAATAAGTGATCCTTTACAAACAGGAGTAAGAGCCATAGATGGATTGCTTACAATTGGCAAAGGACAACGAATGGGAATTTTTGCTGGAAGCGGTGTTGGTAAAAGTGTTACTCTGGGTATGATTGCCCGAAATACAAGTGCTGATGTTAATGTAATCATGCTTATCGGTGAGCGAGGCAGGGAGGTAAGAGAGTTCATAGAAAAAGACCTTGGTGAGGAGGGATTGAAAAAATCGGTTGTTGTTGTTGCTACAAGTGATAAATCAGCTTTAATTAGGATGAAGGGAGCTTATATAGGAACAACCATTGCCGAGTATTTTCGCGATATGGGAAAAGATGTTGTTCTTATGATGGATTCTGTAACAAGATTTGCAATGGCTCAGCGAGAAGTTGGATTAACGATTGGAGAACCTCCTACAACTAAAGGATATACACCATCTGTATTTGCGATATTACCCAAATTGTTGGAACGCGCAGGTATGACAGATAATGGTTCAATCACAGGATTTTACACTGTGCTTGTAGATGGTGATGATATGAATGAACCCATAGCTGATGCTGTTAGATCAATCTTAGACGGTCATATTGTATTGAGTAGAAAGTTAGCACACAGAGGACAGTATCCTGCAATTGATACCTTGCAAAGTGTAAGCAGAGTTATGCCTGATATTATTGATACTGACCATTTTAGAAGAACCCAGGTTTTTAATGAAATTCTTGCAACTTATAAAGAAGCTGAAGAGTTGATAAACATAGGTGCTTACGTACGAGGAAGTAATCCTCAAATTGACCATGCAATTTCCAAAATAACTGATTTACGACAGTATTTAAAACAAAATATGACGGAGATAGCACTTTACGAGGAGTCGCTTGCAAGATTAAATGAAATTATAGAAAAACCAATTGAATAAGTTATGGCTACATTCAACTTTAAATTTAAAACTGTCCAAAACGTTAAGAAAAATTTCGAGAAAAAAGCTCAGAAGGAATTAGCGTTAATTGATTCGAAAATTAAAGGGTTGGAAAATATAAACAAAGAATTACAACAGGAAATAAAAAATCACAAACTTTCTACAGAGAATAATACAAAAGTGGCTGATGTTCAATTTATAAAAGGATATGCTATTTATCTTGATGCGATTATCAATTCTAATAATAAATTAATTGATGAACTTATAATAGAAAGGAATAAAAAGATTGATGAACTCGTTCAAAAAAGTAAAGAACATAAAATGTTCAACAAGTTGGAAGAACATCATTTAGAAAGATTTAATAAAGCGCAGAACAAAACAGAGCTGAAAAATATGGATGAAATTGCAATACAAAAATTTGCAAGAATTAAGAAATGACTTCAAAAATTATTTATATCGTACTTTTTCTTGGTGCTTTTATTTTAACAACAATTATTATCGCATTTTTTAATTCGCAGTTCAATAATATTTTTCAATTCGATTTTTCTCCACCTACTGAAGTATTATCAGCCGATATTCCTTTATCATTAAACGATTCATTACATTTATCTGCTGCAAAAAATACGGTGCAAGATGCTCTTAATATTTTTAATGAAGACGAACTTACAGCTGTAGAAAATACGGGAAAAGATGCTCTTAATATTTTTAATGAAAACGAACTTAAAAATAATGTTATTGAAAACAACAGGTTGAGGGATAGCCTGGATATTTTGAAGTCAGAATTAGAACAAATCAAAAAAGATGAAGCGAAAATTGAAGAGCAACCAAAAAAAAATAATGATAACACAAATTCAAATTCCAACAAAAACGACTATAAAGCGTGGTTAAAACAAACATCTGACCTCTATGCTGCAATGGATTCAAAGAAGGCAGCTAAAATAATTCAGAATTATTCCGATAATATAGCGAGAGATTTACTGTACACTATGAATAAGAAAAAGGCAGCACAAATATTAGGCGAACTGAAACCTGAAGTAGCAACAAGAATAATGAGAGTTAATTGATGCAATTTAATCCTATATTTTTACCTTCTAATCCTATAACTAACATATCGAATGGAAATAATATTAAAGCATTTGAAAATGCGAAGTATTTATTTTCAGATCTTGTTAAAGTTGAGGGTGATGTAAAACCATATCATCAATTATTAAATGAATTTATTCAGGAACCTGACGTTGATCTTCATCTAACGATTGCCGATAACAAATTACAACTTAATTTCGAAAAAAGCGACGAAACTGAATTCATATCACAATTAACTTCGGAGTCAATTCCTTCGATAATTGTAATTCTTAATTCATTGTATAGTTCAATTTCGCAAAATAGCAATATTCATTCAATGATCGGTAAAGTAAACAATGATACAAAGCCGATTGAAGAAGTTGTAATTAAAAATGTTGATGAAAAAATGCTTCGGCAATTTCTTGTTGATTTAAAATTTAATTCATCTGGTGCAAATTTAAGTTTTACTGATTTGGAGAGTGATGAACATTCTGAGCAAAACAGTTTAATTAAAGATATTCCAGGCAGCAGTAATAAACTCACTCATTTTAGTATTGAAGATGTGATTAAACATTTAGAGAATAATACAAAAGTCAGTTTTAAGCTGAATAAATTTACAGCGGATGGAAAAGTGATGAATTCAGAGTCAATTATGAGTCAAATTGACGATTTAAACATTTCACTTAATCCGGAAATAGTAAAGGAAAACACAAATCAATCAAACAACATTGGCCCCAAAAACGAATTAACCAATAGTTTGAACCTAAATACCATTAAAGAAGAAGTTAATTTTA
>SMUY01065454.1_pt1 | contig 15550 bp, 12 predicted proteins | sample 2456441 | NCBI WGS metagenome assembly SMUY01 (sample SAMN11095931, study PRJNA526329) | marine sediment metagenome | biome: Marine sediment; feature: Surficial sediment; material: Deep marine sediment; isolation source: Hadal surficial sediment | place: Pacific Ocean | collected 2014-11 | depth...
AAGACCCTGCCCCTTTCGCTGGCCGGGAAAGACGTGGCCGGTCAGGCCCAGACCGGGACCGGCAAAACCGCCGCGTTTCTGATCTCGACCTTCACGCGCCTGGTCAATAACCCGCCCATGAAGCAGAAGGGCAAACAATGGGTGGCGCCGCGCGCGCTCATCATCGCCCCGACCCGCGAGCTGGCCCTGCAGATCGAGCGCGACGCACAACTGCTCGGCAAACACTGCGGCCAGAAAATTCTCTGCGTCTACGGCGGGATCGATTACGAAAAACAAAAGGAATCCATCAAAAAAGGAGTCGACATCCTCATCGCCACGCCGGGACGCCTGATCGACTATTACAAACAGCGGTTGTTCAGCATGAAGGCGATCGAGGTGGTGGTGATCGACGAAGCCGACCGGCTGTTCGACATGGGCTTCATTGTCGATGTGCGCTACATCATGCGCAACATTTCGCCGTATGACAAACGGCAGTCCATGCTGTTCTCGGCGACGCTCAATTTCCGCGTGATGGAGTTGTGCTACGAACACATGAATGATCCGATTCCGATCAAGATCGAACCGGAAAAGATCGTGGTCGACCAGGTCAAGCAGGTGCTGTACCACGTCGGCAAACACGAGAAGCTCAATCTCCTGCTAGGCCTGCTGAAAAGCGAGACGCCCGGCAAAACGCTGATCTTCACCAATATGAAATCCACCGCCGAACAACTGGAAGCACAGCTCAAATACAACGAATACGAAGCCCGGCAGATCAGCGGCGACCTGCACCAGAAAAAACGCATCAAGGTACTCCAGCAGTTCACCGATGGCGAGATCGACATTCTCATCGCCACCGACGTGGCGTCGCGCGGACTGCACATCGAAGACATCACCCACGTCATCAACTACGACGTGCCGCAGGACGCGGAAGACTATATCCACCGCATCGGCCGCACCGCCCGCTGCGGGAAAGACGGCGACGCCATCACCTTCGCGTGCGAAGACTACGCCGAGGCCCTGCTGGCAATCGAAGACATGCTGAAAAAGAAAATCCCGGTCGAGTGGCCGGAAGACGACCTGTTTCTGGAACCGAAGGAAGGCATGCCGGTCTTTAAAAGACGCCGGTCCGGACCCTTGGCACGAAGGCGCGAAGGCGGCGACCGGCGCGGCGCCTCGTCCAACGGCAGACGCCCGCGCAGAGACGGCGGTCAATCCAGAAGCCGCGGACCCAAATCCTTTAGTAAATCCGGCAGTCCCGGCTCCGGTCCCAACCGGCCCCGGCGACGCCCCAGCGGCCAAGGCCGCCGCTCCCCCTCCGGCAATAAATAAATCCTAAATATATCCCGACATCTTATTTCAATAAAGGTTGTCTTTTAAGCAACTCATTCCAACATCCCGCTGTTGCTTCTAATAATCCCAACATACATTTTTCAATATGTTTGCGGATCGTTTTATATTCCCACAATTGATGTTTTACCGGAATAGTACTAAACGGAACCCCTTCTATCTTACACCGTTCAAAAACTGTCTCTCTAAAATCTGGATCGGGATATTTCTCTTTTAACCTATCTTTAAATTTCTGAATTGATTCGGAGGTTGTAAGAGGAACCAAATAAGGGATTTCTTGGTGAGGACCCGTTTGATACATTTCAATTTGAGGCTCCATCCTATGCACTTTTAGATGTCTATATTTTTCAATCCGCTTGAAATCATCTCCTTTTATTTTTTCAAGATATTCAATAAACTCCTGATGGCCCTCCAGTTTTATTCCAAATTTAACTGGGGCTAACAGTCTTTCTAGAACCCCCTCATAAATCAATATTTCCTCTTTTTCATTAGGGTTGAATGGACAAAAATATGCCCACACCATTAGAGCCAACTTATCCCTACAGGAATCAATCATGGTAATACAATTTCCCGCATAAAATGATACCTGCATGACAGCATTTGAAGGCATTGAGCCTTCAGTAATCTTATTTTTATAAAAATCGGCCCAGGCCTCTGCCCAACAAAATCCAAAAACAATTTCCTTGCAAAGATTGGCTAAACTATACGCCCAAAAAACTGAGTTAAATCTTGGATCAAATGAAAAGCCTACTTTTTTAACTTGTTCTTCAAGCCTTTCCCAAGTTTTGACAAATGCTTTCCATTCTTCTCGTTTATTTACCCAGGCTACTGAGTTTGGAAAATAGTCTCGGGCGACTATTAAATGATCACCTTCTTTACTATTCATTTTTTTTTAAGAGCTTCTGAAACTCTTCTTCAGTGAGAATGGCAATGCCCAGTTTCTGGGCTTGGGTGAGCTTGGAGCCGGGGTCGGTGCCGGCGATGACATAATCGGTCTTGGCGGAAACGGATGAGGTGACGCGGCCGCCGGATTCGACAATTTTTTTCTTGGCTTGGTCGCGGGTCATGCTTTCCAGCGCGCCAGTCAGCACGAACTGTTTGCCGGATAAGTTTCCCCCGCCCGTCTTTTTTCCTTCGGTCATGACCAAGCCGTGCTGTTTGAGCTTGCACAGTTCTTTCTTGTTATGCTTCTCGCCGAAAAACTCGCGGATCGATTCGGCGATCCTCGGGCCGATCTCGTCAATCGCCTCCAGGTCCTCGTACGAGGCTGTGGCGAGATCGTTTATCGTTCCATAGGTCTGCGCCAGGACCTGCGCCACGCGCTGTCCGGCGTGCCGGATACCGAGCGCGTACACCAGGCGCGACAATCCCGCCTGCCTGCTCTTTGCGATGGCGTCGATCAGGTTCTGCGCTGACTTTTCAGCCATGCGTTCGAGCGTGCTCAGGTCCTCAAGTTGGAGGTCGTACAATTCATAAAAGGACTTCACTTTGCCGGTGTCGACCAGTTGATCGACAATCGCCGTGCCCAGATGATCGATGTCCATGGCGTTGCGCGACGCGAAGTGGAGCAGTCGCTCTTTCAGTTGTGCGGGACAGGCGGCGTTGACACAGCGCCACACCGCTTCGCCTTCCGGTCGCTCAATCTTCGAATCGCATTCGGGACAGGTCTTCGGCATTTTAAATTTCGGTTGGCGGCCCTTTCTTTCTTTATCCAACACGCGCACCACTTTGGGAATAATTTCTCCGGCCTTGATGATGACGACTTTATCGCCGACGCGCACATCGAGTCGTACAATCTCGTCTTCGTTGTGCAGGGTGGCGCGGCTGACGGTGGAGCCGGAGACCAACACCGGCGTCAACTCGGCGACGGGGGTGATCGACCCGGTGCGCCCGATCTGCACGCGGATATCTTCGACCACCGTCTCGGCTTCCTCCGCTTCGTATTTGAACGCCGCCGCCCAGCGCGGATGCTTGTTCGTGCTTCCCAGTTTGTTCTGCATGGCGAGGGCGTTCACCTTGATCACCAGTCCGTCGACGTGGTAGTCGAGCGTCGATTGCTTCTCCTGCCACTCGTCGATCATCTTGAGAATATCGTCGAACGATTGGCAGAGGCGCGTGTTCGGGTTGGTGCGGAATCCGAGCTTCTCCATTTTTTTCAGCATTTCAAAATGGCTGGTGAAAGCCGGGCCTTCGAAATGGCCGAGCGCATAGACCCAGATATTGAGCGGACGGCTGGCGGTGATACGCGAATCCAGCAATCGCAACGACCCGGCGGCGGCGTTTCTGGGATTGGCGAACGGCGCTTCGCCTGCCTCCTCGCGCTGGCGATTGAGCGCATCGAACCCTTTGCGGTTCATGTAGACTTCGCCGCGCACTTCCATGGATCGGTATCCGGCTTTCTGCATCGGGAGGGTGAGCGGGATGGAACGGATGGTTTTGAGGTTGGCGGTGATGTCTTCTCCGGTTTTACCGGTGCCGCGGGTGGCGCCCCGCACAAAAATCCCGTTTTCATAAAACAGGGAGACGCCGAGACCGTCGATTTTGAGTTCAACGACGTATTCCAGTCCCTCTTCGGTGCCGAGGTTCTTGACCACGCGGTTGTGAAACTCCTTCAGCTCGTCGAGGTTGTAGGTATTGTCGAGGCTGAGCATGGGGACTTTGTGGACGACGGTGTCGAAACCTTCCGCCGGTTGGCCGCCGACCCGCTGGGTGGGGGAGTCGGGGGTAATCCATTCCGGATGCTTCGCCTCCAGATCCTTGAGGCGTTGCATGAGGCGGTCGTACTCGCGGTCGGATATCTCCGGCTCGTCCTTCACGTAATACAGATGATCGTGCCGTTGAATGTCCTTGCGGAGTTGTTTGAGGGTCTGTCGGTCGCTGTCGGACATGGTCACTCGGTAACGAGGAGAAATGGCAGGGGCCGTATTTTTTACGGTTCTAATGTAACATAATACGAGTTCCTGCCGCGCTGAACGAGGAGCAGAACCGAGCTCAGCTTGCCCGCTTGGAGAATGGCGGTGTTGAATTCCTTCTGGTTGCGTATCTTGTTTTCGTTCATCTGGCGGATGATGTCGCCGGGCCGGATGCCGACCTGCCCGCTGGGACCGGACGGGTTGACCCGGGTCACCACCACGCCGTGGCGCGCCTTGATCTTGTACCGTTTGGCGTGTTTCCAGTCAATGTCCGCGACCGATACGCCGAGCCACTGCTTCGCCATCTCCCTGGCGGCGGAGGGAGAAATGGGGGAGATATGGACATCGACGTGGTGGTTGTGCCCGCCGCGCAGATAGTCCAGCCGAAAATGGTCGTCCACGGTGTACGAAGCGATCTTGCGGAAGTAATCCGGCTTGTCCTCCAGTTCGTGACCGTCGATGCTCAATAACACGTCACCGGGCCGGATGCCGGCACGCCTTGCGGGGCTCTTCCGGAACACGTTGGTCACCAGCACGCCGTAGACATGGTCCAGGCCGAAATGGCGCGCCACTTTGGGGGTCAAGTCCTGCACCGAAACACCGAGCCAGCCGCGCCGCACCTTGCCGTACTGAAGCAGATCGTCGACGATGCGCCGGGCCTTGTCGATGGGGATGGCGAACCCGATCCCCTGCGCGCCCTTGAAGATGGCGGTGTTGATGCCGATCAGGTTGCCATCGATATTGAGCAGGGGGCCGCCGCTGTTGCCGGGGTTGATCGAGGCGTCCACCTGGATGAAATCGTTGTACACCTGTTTCTTGCCGACGCGGATGGTGCGGTCGAGCGCGCTGATGATGCCGGTGGTCACGGTATGCTTGAGGCCGAAGGGGTTACCGATGGCGACGATGGTTTCGCCGATCATTAAATCGTCGGAGCGGCCCATTTCCACGTAGGGCAGAAGGCGGCCGGAATCGATCTTGATGACCGCCAGGTCGGACGTGATATCGGCGCCGACCACGCGTCCTTCGAACTCCCGGTTGTCGATCAGGGTGACCTTCACGCGCACCGCTTTCGCCACCACGTGTTCGTTGGTCAGGATATATCCCTTGGGATCGATGATGACGCCGGAACCGAGACTGCGCCGGTTGGACTCACTTTGCTGATTGAAATCCTGGAAGAACCGTTCGAACAGGCGGTCGCCCATGAAATCCCGAAACGGGTTTTTCACCTGGCGCGGGGCTTCTTCGGTAAAAATGTTGACGACCGCGGGCCCCACTTTTTCGACGGCGGTGACGATGGGGGTTCGGCGGTGATCGGTCTCATGGGCGGCGGCCAGGGCCGGAATGAAGCCCCAGAGGATCGCCCCCGACCACAGAACGCCACTCAGGAATGTGCACCGGGATATGGCCATAGCCTGCCTCTGTTGGAAACAAGAAACGGTGGACCCGGAGGACCCACCGCTTTGCAATGTCTGACTTGGGAACGGGGTTGGCGTTATTGCAGTTTAACGGCAATGTAGATCGTGGTTCCACCCCGCTTGACCAGCATGAGGGCCGTCGTGCCGCGTTTCAGCTTGGCGGTGACCCGGTTGAAATCGTTCGTGTTCTTGATCTTCTTCCGGTTGACCTCGGCGATGATATCGCCGCGCTTGAGTCCCGCTTCGCCACCGGCCAGGCCGGGAGTAACATCCGAAACCAGCACGCCTTCCACCTCTTTCAGGTTCAGGCTTTGCGCGATGTCCGGGGTGATGTCTTGCACCTGAATCCCCAGGGGATCCAGAGCGGCCACTTTCATTTGTTCATCCTTGAGCACGGCGATGGTGACCTTCAACGTTTTTTTACTGCCGTCGCGAATGACTTCCACCCTGACCGCTTTGCCGGGAGCGGTGCCGCCGACGATCTTGGGAAGCGACTCCATGGTTTTCACTACATGGCCGTCGAATTTGACGATCACATCCCCGCGCTGAATACCCGCTTTTTCCGCCGGGCTGTTGGGAATGACATCCCCCACCAGAGCGCCTTCGGTCTGGTCCAGTTTGAAGGACTCCGCCAGATCGGGAGTGATCTTCTGAATCATGACGCCCAGCCAGCCGCGGGTAACCATTCCTTTTTCCTTCAGGTCCTTCAGGATTCCCTTGGCGACGTTGATGGGGATGGCAAAACCGATGCCGACATTGCCGCCGGTATTGCCGGAGATGATCGCGGTATTGATGCCGATGACATCCCCCTTGATGTTCAACAACGGACCGCCGCTGTTGCCGGGGTTGATCGAGGCGTCGGTCTGAATGAATTCATCGTACGGTCCGGAACCGATATTGCGCTCCTTGGCGCTGACCACCCCGACCGTGACGGTGTGGCTCAAACCAAAGGGATTGCCGATGGCTACCACCCATTCGCCCACTTCCAGATGGTCCGAATTCCCCAGGCTCAGCGTCGGAAAACTTTTGCGCTCCCCTTCTTTCAGAATCAGTTTGATCAGAGCGATATCGGTTTTGGAGTCGGCTCCCACCAGCTGGGCTTTATATTCTTTTTCTCCGTTGTCGCCGTCCTGAATCAGAACCACAATTTCATCGGCACCGGCGATGACATGGTTGTTGGTCAGGATATGGCCCTCCTTATCGATGATGAAGCCCGAGCCCATGCCGCTTCGGGGTTTGCGTTCGCGGTCGCCGAAAAACCGGTCATAGAAATCCCGAAACGGATCCTGTCCCGGTCGGTTGGGCGATCGGGGGGTCCGTGGGGCCCGGAGGGTCCGCTTCGTCTTGGTGCTGATATTCACCACCGCCGGGTTCTGCTTTTTGGCGATTTCCACGAAAATATTGCTTCCCAGGGGCATGCTCTTGGCGCTCACCGCGTGGGCCTTGTGGATTAAGGGATTGCCGCCTTTGATACCGGTGAGGGACACCGGAAGAGTCAGCACGGCCAGGCCAAGCATCAGAAGCAAAGCTTTAGAAATCTTGCAAATCATTGAACATCCTCAGTAAAAGGAAAAAGATGAAGGGATCCGGAAGAGCAGAGGTAAACCGGAGATACTCTCTCATCCAAGTGCGTATTAGAGGCGGGTTTACCCACACCTGAGTTATTTGTTTTCATTATATAATGCCCCTTTCTTTATTTACAAGTCCCTTTCTATCGGACCCGACGGAGCTGTTCCCAATTGCCTGTTGACTCCCCTCACCGCTTCAAACATAATCGAATCGGCTCGGTCTCCCTCAATGTCTGTTTTTATTCGATATACAGGCTGTTTGGAACGCACCCCGGATTCGGTGGGCCTATGAACTTAATCTGGATTGGTTTGGGCTTGATGATGGTTTTCGAGGGGATCCCGTATTTCTGTTTCCCCAACCAGATTAAACAGCTGGCCCGCAAATTGCCGGAAGTGGAAAACTCCGTTTTAAGATGGATCGGGCTGGCGTTGATGTTGCTCGGCCTGGCCGTAGTGTACCTGGCCATGGGGGCGATCCAAAATAATTAAGTGAACCGGTGCGTCGGCGGGATGGGATCACCGAACCCCATGGACCCGCCGCCGGATGGGTCCCTCTGCATCCATACCCCAAATGGCTGAACACGATGGCTCCTCCCGGCAATGTATCCTACACTTTCCCGCCCGTCCCGAATACCGTTTTACCAACTTTATCGTGTCGAAAGGATCCCGCTTTGCCTTGGCCTGCGCGCGCGACATCTGCTCCGGCGATCCGGTGACCTATCATTCATTGTACCTGTCGGGAGCCGGCGGACTGGGCAAGACGCATCTCTGGATGTTCATCGGCAACCACCTGGCGGAAACCGGCAAGCAGGCGTTGTATGTGCATTGCCGGGACCTGATCGATTCGCTGGACAAAGGCGAGGACCGGCTTCCGGGAAACCTGGACAGACCGGAGTCGGAAATCAATTTTTTATTGCTTGATGATATCGACCGGGTCGCCGCCCACCCCGGCGCGCAGGAAGCGGTGTACCGAATCTACAATCAGACGCTCGAACGGAAAGGAAAAATGGTGTTCGCCGGGCGCACCCCGGCGGACCGGCTGGAAGCGACGGAACGTTTCCTGACCTCACGATTCAAATGGGGCATGACGGCGGAAATCCTGCCGATGGACGACGAAGCCACCGCGCAGTTGATCCATAAACTGGCGGAGGACGTCTCCCTGGACGTTCCGGATAAAATCGTCGCGTATCTGCTGAAACGCATTCCACGGGATTTTCAGTCGGTCAAAAACGCGGTCACCGGCATCAACGAAGAATCGCTCCGCCAAAAACATAAAGTCACCCTGCCCCTGATCAAAACCGCGCTGGGTCTGTAACGCCTTATGACCGCCCCTTCTCCGGAAAACATTGCGCACACCCTGGAACGCCTGGCGGAGGAAAGAGGCGAGGCCGATGCCCTCATCGTTCCCCGTGGCGGCTCCGTTTCCAGAATGACGTTCCGGCAACTCGACCGGGACGCGAACCGCCTGGCGAACGGTCTGCGCCGCTATGGCATGGCCCAGGGCGACCGGGTGCTGGTGATGGTGCCTTCCGGCATCGATTTCATCGCCCTCACCTTTGGGCTGTTCAAAATCGGCGCGGTTCCCGTATTGATCGATCCCGGTCTGGGCCACCGCAACGTTCTCAACTGCATTGCCAGCGTCCAACCCCAAGGCATGATCGCGGTGCCCCTGGCCCATGCCGCGCGCCTGTGGTTTTCCAAATCCTTTAAGAGCGTCCAATTGAACGTAACCGTCGGCCGGCGGTGGTTCTGGGGGGGCGCCACGTTGAACCGGATTCGCCACCGGGGCGGGACGGAGACTCCTTCCGAAACGGTGGCGCCGGACGACCCCGCCGCCATTCTGTTCACCAGCGGCAGTACCGGCCCTGCCAAGGGCGTGCTGTACACCCACCGCATGTTCTTTCAACAGGTGGAGTTGCTGCGGCGCATGTTTCAAATCGAACCGGGGGAAATGGATCTGCCCACCTTCCCGTTGTTCGCTCTGTTCGGCGTGGCGCTGGGCATGACCTGCGTGATTCCGGATATGGACCCGACCCGGCCCGCACAGGTGAATCCGCAAACCCTCATTCAACACATCCAGCAATATGCCATCACCACCAGTTTCGGTTCGCCCGCACTGTGGAACACCGTGTCCCGATTCTGCCTGGAAAAAAACATTCAACTGCCGACGCTCAAACGCATCATGATGGCGGGAGCGCCGGTGCCGGGCAGTCTGCTGGAACGGTTCGACCGCATCCTGTCTCCCGACGCGGTGATCCACACCCCCTACGGCGCGACCGAAGCTTTGCCGGTGGCTTCCATTTCCCACCGCGAAATCCTGGACCATACCTGGGAACAGACCCGACAGGGCAAGGGGACCTGCGTGGGCAAGGCGGTGGACGGGCTGACTCTCAAAATCATAAAAATCACCGACGACGCGGTGGACCCATGGGACGATTCACTGGCGGTGCCCGATGGCACCATCGGCGAGGTGGTGGTCCAAAGTCCCTGGGTGACGCAACAATATTTTAATCTGGAAGAGGCCACGCGCCGGGCTAAAATCCGCGACGGCGAAACCTTCTGGCACCGCATGGGGGATGTGGGTTACCTCGACGAACAAAACCGTCTGTGGTTTTGCGGACGGAAGAGTCATCGCGTCCAAACCGCGGAGGACGTGTTGTTCACCATTCCCTGCGAAGCGGTTTTCAATACCCATCCGAAAGTAAATCGCTCGGCCTTGGTGGGCGTGGGTCCGAAAGCCAACCAGACACCCGTCATCATTATTGAAGCGGAGGAAAACCTCGACCGGGAATCGGTCACTCAAGAATTATTAAAATTAGGCGCTTCCCACGCCATCACCCGGCCGATTCTAAAAGTGCTGTATCACCCGGCGTTTCCGGTGGACATCCGGCACAACGCCAAAATCGGACGGGAACAACTCGCGCGCTGGGCGGCAACGCAGTTGACCAACCCTACCTGAATAGAAACTCGGCAGAAGGACCGCTCCGGACTAGCGGAGGGCCTTGAGGTGGGACTCGACCTGATCGAGAAGGGATTGGCTGAACAGCTTGCCTTTCATTTTGGCTTGAACTTCTCTCCCCACGGCATAAAATTTTTCGAGCTCGCCGGCGTCGGGCAGGGGCGTCATTTTCAGTCCATTCTGTTGCATGACGATAATGGCCATGTTGTTGTCTTCCTGAACTTTCTTCACCAGTTTTTCCAGGTAATTCTTGCTGACTTCCCGGACGGCTTTTTGATATTTGTCCGGCAAACGGTTGAACGCGCGCTTCGTGATCAATACCCCGCCGGTGGCGTTGGCCATACGCAACTCGGACATGTATTTCACCTTGGTGAACCACTGCAGGACCAGCGCAGCCATCGGGGAGGCGTACACCGTATCCACCATTCCCGTCTGCAAAGACAACAGGACGTTTGTCACCGAAAGCGGATGCGGGCTGACGCCGAGTTGCCTGTAGGTCTCCTCCACCAGCGGATCGCCCTCCCACATCCAGGCCTTCTTCGGCCGCAGGCTGGCTATGGTGGACACCGGCTCCTTGGAAAAGAAATGAATCCATCCCACCGGAACCCAGCCGAGCAGGATGTAACCTTTCTCCTCGAAGCGGGCGGTGAAATAATCCCTCATTTTTTCATAGATGACTTCAATCTCCCGGTCGTTGCGGAACAAAAACGGCAGATCCAGAACGCGCACTTCCGGCAGGATTTCTCCGAGGCCTACGCCGGTAAATCCCGCCGCATGAATCTGGCCGATGCGCATTTTGCGGATGACGTCGATCTCGTCTCCCGAAACGCCGCCGGGATAAAACTTGAACCCCACCTCACCTTCGGTCACGCGTTGCAATTCTTTTTCCAGAGAGCGCATCGCTTTCATCCACGAGGATCCTTCGGGAGCCAGGGTGGAAAACTTGATGCGGGTTTTGGGGGCCGCCAGCGCGTCCGGCGCCTCGGCGAAAATCAGCACCAGCGCGAACAACAGGGAGGCGAGAATGCCGCAAACGATGCACCCCAAAGTCGCGGGGCGAAAGATTCTTTTGTTAATGTCCGGCCATCGGGAAAGTAACATTTTACTGCGTTTAAAATAATTCATCCGCCGTCTCCAAAAGGGTTTGGGCCTTCCTTTTCGCCACGGCATTGGCCAGCCGTTGTTCGGGTAGGATATCCGTCGGGGCTTCCAGGACCTCGTTCAACAGTTTTTTGAACAGCTCGCGGTCCTGGACCTGGACCGCATAGAATTTCGCGTACAGCAACTGGGCGATCAGATATTTGCGTTCCACGAGCTTGAGGCACAGGTCGAAATGCTGGCGGGCCTTGTCCGGATTCCCTCCCAGCATCTTCGGGCGGCCGCCGTAAAACACGCCGAAAAACAGATGCGGCCCGGCATAGTGGTAGGACGCGTCCAACTCCAGCATTCTCTGCATGGCGGTTTCCACCTGGGCCATGGCCACAAAGGCCTGCAAATCGTCCAGGTTGATCATCAGCCAGTTGGCCCAGCACTGGCTCATCCAAAACAAACCGTTGCGGTGATCCGCGTTCAACGCCTGCACCGATTGTTTGAATTGTTCCGGGTTCTGCCGGGTCAGGTTTTCCGGCGCTCCGTAAAGGATCAGCAACCGTTCGGCAAAATCGCGCCCCCTCAGGTACAGGCGTGAGGCGCGCTCCGGATCGGTATCCTCCGCGAAACTGAAGGCGTATCCGCAATACCCTTCCGCAAGCCGGCTCAACACAATGGCGTTGTCCGGGTCCTCCCGCAACAGGCCTTCGAGCATTTTCAGGCTGGTGGGGATGGCGTGTTCCGCCAGCAAAAGATCGGATTCTTCATTGATGGCGGCGTACTGGCTTTCCACCAGGGGACTCGCCATACGAACGGACAGGGTGGAGCACCCGCCCAGCAGGATCAGTAGACTCAGGACCGCGATAAGCTTGTCAACCATAGGATTTCTATCATAACAAAACCCGGATAGGGCAACAACCGGCACCCCGATTTTGACAAGCCCCGGACTAACTGCTATGCTTGCGGCAATTACGCTGGCAACCCAGCCTTCAGGGAGATCGGATCATGAGCGACGTGGAAGGACCGGGCTTCACCATCAAAGACAAACGCTCCTCCAATCAGTCCGAAGAGGAAGCCAAAGCCGCCGACGCATCGCAACCCAAAGAACAGGCACCGCCGGAGGAGAAGGAGTCGCCCCCGCAGGGTTTTGAACTCAACTTTTCCACGTTCATGTTGTCCCTGACCTCGTCCGCATTTTACCATCTGGGAGACATCCCCGATCCCATAACCGGCAAGAAAGAGGAAAACCTGCCGGCTGTCAAGCAGACGATCGATATCCTCATTATGCTCAAGGAAAAAACCAAAAATAATCTCGATGCGGATGAAGCCAAACTGGTGGAACAGCTGATCTACGAACTGCAATTGAAGTACGTGGCCAAGCAACCCAAATAACGATTATTATCCCTTCCCCGCCCTCCGTTCCCCATTCCCTTTCCAATGACTATTGCCTTCCTTATAAATAGAATGGTATTTTGTTTCTTTCAACCGAAGCGAACCTTATTTGCTCATGACCCTTTATTCCGATCAGATTGGCGCTTTTATTCAGGGAGTGACCGACCCGGAAGAGTTGCGCCATTATATAAAGCAGAAGTTTACCGAAGCGGAAATCCAGTACGCTTACGAAGCCATGCTGGCGGAGACCCGGGCGCTGGCCAAGGCCGAGAAGATTCCCCTTCTTAAAGCATTCTGGAAAGTGCTCGACCGTGCCTACGCCGCCAAAGCACCTCCCCTAACCTGCCGTAAGGGATGCAGTCACTGTTGTTACACCGGCGTGGCCCATACCCAGTTCGAATGGGACGGCATGGTAAATGGTGCGCGCGCAAAGGGCATCGACCTCAACGAGATCATCGAAAATTCCGGAAAAACCGTCCAGCGGGTGGCCAAGGTGCTGGAGTCCGGGGTCGACCCGGAAACGGTGGACTGGTACCAGACGGTGATCAATCAGCGGTGCCCGTTTCTGGATGAAGATGAGTCTTGTATGATCCACGAGGACCGGCCTCTGGACTGCCGCCTGATGGTGGCCTTCCGCGATGTGTGCGCTTCTAAAAATCTCGAACACGCCCAGCGCGGGGTGCTGGTGGAGGAAGCGGTGGCGCCGACGGTCATCGCCCGCCTGCAGTACGAGTCGACTCCCAAAATCAAGCGCCGGAAGTTTACCGGCTCGCCGAAACTCAGGATCATTCAACGTTGGCTGTTGACCTGGAAGGATAAAAAGACCGGTAAAAAGAAACGCTGACCGTTACCGGAGCCCTCGAATTGAGATCCTTGTCCAACAGGCCGAGCCCGTCGTAGGTGACGGTGGCGGTGAGACTGCGCGGATTGGTGAAGGCCTTCACTGTATATAGTGTTATTGAAATACATCGAAAACCTTGCCAGTTTTAGCATCAATATAGACAAAAATGACTCCATCCATTGTTACCTTATTAGAAAGTAGTTTTGGAGAAAAATTTACTAACCAATAGGTTTTATCCTTTAACTTGCTTAATAATTTATTCAATCGTTTTAATTCTTCGATTTTCCCGGCTACCAATTCGCTTGATTCAAGCATGCCAATCACTTCTTGTTTAGATGGGAGGTAGGGATTCCAAGCATAGGTATACATTTCTGCCATCTCAATCTTTTCGCTTAAATTAAAACCCAAAGTAGTTGCCTCATTTTGTGCAATTTTCAAGGCCCTTTCCTTGGGAATTAAATGGTCTTTTGCAATACAAAAATCAGGGAAAATGAGAGCTGATAATGCAATTAGAACCATGAGTAAAAATGAACAGTCATTAAATCCTTTTTTTAGCATTTACAACCTCTCAGTCCTTTTAAGATTTCCTTAACCTTATTAGTATTGGGGTCAAATTTTTTAATTTTTCCAAAGGGAGTGATAATAAAACTTGGAATTGACCACCTTCGACTTTGGATCTTATCTTTTCCCGAGAAAGCCGATGGGAATTTTAGGTTAGGATTATGGGTATGGTATTGTACTTGATATCCTACGGGGGCAGAATCTAAAGTTACTTCTCCGCCCTCCGTTGGCCCTGGGACTGCCTTAGTGTAGCTGAATGTTTTGTCTGCCCTCATATAGATCCATCCACCGTATTCACGATCTTCCTGACAGGTTTTTGCGAAATTTCAATACCCCGTCCATTTATTTTTCTTCGGGGAGAAAAGCCTTAAAACCTTACTCCAGCGGACAGGGTTTAAACTGCTGGAGATTCGGCGATCTTCGATTCTTCCGCAATTGAAAGTCCTCCAGTTTTTACATTGGGTTTTTAAAAGCATCCAACGAATGAAGCCTGGAAAAGATCGGAAGGAAGCCGCCAATGAAGGAGCAACCTCCATGAAGTCCCTCCCCTCAGCTCCCGCGCCGAAGGGCAATCCAGGCGTACCCTTGCCAATCCCGGTCAAAATGTTGGCCCATGCGTTTTTGCACTTTCTCCGATACACTATCGGACGCGGTTTACCGAAAACGGGGAGACCGCAAACTCTGGTGGTAATTGCCAGGAAGATTTAGAGCAGAGTCCAATATCTGCTACCGTCTTCAAACTCCTTTTAATGAGGAATCACCATGCTTCTGGCCGCATCCCTGATCACTGCCGTCCAACCTCTAACCCAAATCCAAAACGCTTTGGAAAAGGCGGAAAAGAAAGACAAAATCGTTCTGCGCCTGTCTCAATGCCCTGTTGTGCCATATCCGCCGCCGCCGGGAGTGAGGATGCGAATGCGGTCTCCCGGTTGGACGGAGATTTCATTTTTTCCTCCCAGATTGAGAGAGGTTCCATCCTTTTTAACGAACCAATTTTCCCCGAGTGCTCCCGGCTCACCTCCTTCCAATCCATAGGGGGCGTAAACACGGCGTTCGGAAAGGATGGCCACGTTGAGGGGTTTCAAAAATTCGATTTCCCGCACCAAGCCGTCTCCTCCCCGGTATTTTCCCTTGCCACCTGATCCTTTACGAATGGAAAATTCCCGTAACAGGACAGGGTACCTTTTCTCCAAAACTTCGGGATCGGTAATACGGGTATTGGTCATGTGGGTATGAACCCCGGATTGGCCGTGCCAGCCGGGCCCGGCCCCGGCCCCGCCGCCGATGGTCTCATAATAGCCAAAACTGCTGTCCCCGAAGGTCAAATTGTTCATGCACCCCTGGGAGGCGGAAGCGGCGCCAAAGGCTTTCAACACCACGTCCGTCACACGCTGGGAGGTCAACACATTGCCACCCGCCACCGCAGCGTGTTCCGAGGGGCACAGCAAAGACCCCTCTTCCACCTTGATCTGCACCGGATTCAAACA
>SMUY01161298.1_pt1 | contig 15545 bp, 12 predicted proteins | sample 2456441 | NCBI WGS metagenome assembly SMUY01 (sample SAMN11095931, study PRJNA526329) | marine sediment metagenome | biome: Marine sediment; feature: Surficial sediment; material: Deep marine sediment; isolation source: Hadal surficial sediment | place: Pacific Ocean | collected 2014-11 | depth...
ATATTGGCCCACCTTGGAACTTTATCTGACACAACAGGCCCCGAAACCTTAATTCCAGCTTCTTCTATTGCATTTTTAATAATATTCCCAGTGAGAAGAGTGGGGTCTATAACCGGGATTTTCAAGGTAACAATCGCCCTAGGTCTAATTCTGCCACTGAGTAAGATTGTTTCATTATTCTGCCAAGTAGTTTTAAGTGCGCCCTTTTTGCTGCTAGTGAGAGCTTTATTTACTATTTGAATATTTGATCCTTTGGGCTCAATCTTTACAGCAGGACTGTTTCCTGGCTTTGAGGCATAAACTTTTAATTCGATAATATTGTAATTAAAGGAGAGCGCGCTAATCGCCGGGCTGTAAAAATCGTCCTTCCATTCTTCCTTCCATCCTTTTGCATATCTAGTGTTTCCGAAGTAAGAATCATCAACTATTATGTTGCCCTTGATTTCTTTAACGCCTCTTCGTTTAAGCTGAAACACTATATATCCAAGATGTCCCTCAGAGAGAGTCGCATCACCGTAACCTTTTATATACAGGCCGCCATGAAGAACGCCGTTTGATATCCCACCACCAGAATAGAACTCGGTCTTAAACCTATAGTCTTTACCCAGAAGGGAGAGCGCAGACACTGAAATAATTATCTTTTCGTTAGATGCAGGAATGTACATTTTGTGGGGATTATGCTCAAATATAGTTTCTCCCGTGGTTAGTGATTTAACTACTACTCCAAGCTTTCCATTTTTACTGGGGTTTTCATTTAGCAATGGTCTTAGACTGGCTGCGTATGTATCATTTGCTGATTCGGCAACCTGGCTTGTCGCAATAATGAGGAATAATAAAAGGGAGAATAAAAAGCTTCTCATATTAGAATCAATATATTAACACTAGGCTCAATTCTTTGCAAAGAATGTTTTCGGATTTTAAAATTGTCATCTAATTAAGAATGGATTTGCATATTCAATAAGCTTGTTTGGATATTGGAAAGATGCCTTAAGGCTACGCATGTGATATCCTTTTATTTATTGCCCAGATGGGCGAAGTCTTTAGAAGTTTAAATTAAATTGAGGTTTAATTATTGGACTCTATTAAAGCCATTTTCTTTGATCTTGGGGATACTCTAGCATCAACTGACCCTCCTTATCTATATAGAATTGCTCAGGCCATGAGAGAGGCGGGACTTGAGATTTCTAATGAGGAATTTGAGGTCGAGTATATAAAGGCAGATTATAAGCTCTTCTTAAAACATAAGGAAAGAGGTGGTATAACCCCGAGGGAACATCGAGAATGGTTCCTGCCTATTCTTTATGAATCTTTATTACCCAGTCAAGAGGTGGATCAGTTCCGCCGAAAAGTTAGAGAAGCGATGGGTCAAATAGAATTTGGCAGAGTTACTCTTCCCGGGGCCACTGAGCTCTTGGATTATTTAAAGGCCAAGGGATATATACTAGCGGTTATATCAAACAATGACGGCAGGACTGAAGAGAAATGTGATGAGGTATCTATAAGGGAATATTTTGATATCATTTTAGATTCAACAAATTTGGATTTAATAAAGCCCGACTCCCGTATATTCGAGCATGCGCTTAGTAGGCTTGGACTTACCACATCAGAGGCCATTCATATAGGAGATATGTATGGAGCTGACGTTATGGGGGGCATGAATGCGGGTTTGGATGTTATTTGGGTTAACCATAGAAATATTGAGGGGTTCAGCCATCCTTTGGTGAAAGAAGTCTCAGGTTTGGCTGAAATAAAAGACCTTTTTTAATAAATCTAAAAAGTCTATTAAAGTAATTACACAGATTAAATCTAAGTTTTTTTTCATTCAAATAAGGGCATATGATTTATGAAAGGCGAGATTAAAATAGAGGGTGCGAGAGAAAACAATCTAAAGAACATTAATGTCTCAATTCCTTGGCATAAGTTCACAGTCATTACAGGGCTTAGCGGTTCAGGGAAATCTTCACTGGCGCTCGACACCTTATATGCTGAAGGTCTTAGAAGATATATTGAGTGTCTCTCAACCTACGCAAGGCAGTTTCTTGAACGTGTTGACCGTCCTGATATGGACGATATTTCGGGGCTTCCTCCCGCTGTTGCCATTGAGAGCAGGAACTCGGTTAGAAACTCACGGTCTACGGTAGGTACTACAACCGAAATTTACGATTATCTAAGATTACTGTATTCAAAAATTGGGAAAACCTATTGCCCTAATTGTGATATCGAGGTTAAACTCCGCTCGCCCGAGGACATTGTCCACGAACTACTAGAAAATTATCATGATAAAAGGGCAGTATTAACATTCCCGATTGAAGATATGAATCCTACGCCAAAAGGGTTGCTTTCTAAGGGTTTTACAAGAATTTTGCTGAATGGAGAAACTAAAGACCTCGAAGGATTGGATGAACTTCCCAATGGTTCTCAGGTAGTTATTGACAGGATCGTAATTAAGAAAAGCTCTTTTTCGAGGATAGTCGATTCTTTGGAGGTAGGTTTCTCGGATAGTAAATATATAAATGTTCACATTTTGGAAGATAAGGCGCTACGCTACTCTAAAGATCTTGAATGCACATCGTGCCATACCCGGTTTGATGAACCTGTGCCACTTCTGTTTTCCTTTAACAGCCCACAGGGTGCGTGTCCACAGTGTAATGGATTCGGAAACATCTTAAAATTGGACCCGGACTTAGTAATCCCTAATCCCGATAAAACTCTTGCCCAAGGAGCAGTAGAGCCTCTTACCAAACCGTCTCATCAATTCCGGATGAGAAAGCTCCTAGAGTCTGCGGAGGAATACGGAGTCGATGTTCATAAACCGTTTTCAAAATTACCTAAGAAATCCAAAGACCTTGTATTTCAAGGTATGGGTTCGTTTAAAGGGATAGATGGTTTTTTCAAGTATTTGGAACGAAAGAGTTATAAGATGCACGTAAGGGTGTTCTTAAGTAAATACCGCTCTGCCATTGGCTGTGATCTATGCGGAGGAAGCAGGTTAAAGAAAGAAGCCCTTTGGGTTAAGATCGGAGGAAAGAACATATCTCAAATTTCAGATTTATCGATTGATAAGCTTAAGAATTTCTTCGATAAATTAAGAATCACTGACTATGAAAGCCAGATCGCGGATGAGATATTAAAACAAATAAATTCCAGGGTCTCTTTCTTGGTTAAAGTGGGTCTGGAATATCTTACTTTGTCCAGGCTTTCAAAAACCCTTTCAGGGGGAGAGGCGCAGAGGGTAAATCTCGCATGCCAGCTTGGATCTACACTTACCGACACACTCTATATAATGGACGAGCCCTCTATAGGACTTCATCAGAGGGATTTGTCTCGCTTGATATCTTTAATAAAAGAGCTTCGTAACAGAGATAATACGGTTGTTGTTGTAGAGCATGATTTTGATATGATAGGCTCGGCTGATCATATAGTAGAGCTTGGTCCAATGGCGGGGGAAAGAGGCGGGTATATAGTTTATCAGGGATCGGTCAAGAATTTCTTTAAAAACGGTAACGATTCACTGACAAAAAAGTATATATTAGGAAAAGAGGGGATATCTGTTCCATCTAAAAGGAGAAAAGGGAGTGGAAAAAGTTTAACGGTAGTTGGCGCAAGGGAGAATAATTTAAAGAATATAACTATGCCCTTTCCTTTAAAGACGTTTATATGTGTGACAGGGGTGTCGGGATCAGGTAAAAGCTCACTCGTGCACGATGTGCTATATTCAGGGATAGCCAGGAAGTTCCATAGCGATATAGAAAGGGTTGGTAAGTATGACGAGATTAAGGGCATGGATAATATCTCAGACGTGATTATGCTCGACCAAAATCCGATTGGTAAAACCTCAAGATCAAACCCTGTAACGTATATCAAGGTTTATGATTTGATTAGAAAAGTTTTAGCCGAAACCTACCAGGCTAAGTCAAAGGGGCTTACCCTGTCTCATTTCTCCTTTAACGTCTCAGGAGGAAGATGTGAAGTCTGTGAGGGTGAGGGAAGACAAAAAATAGAAATGCACTTCCTGGCAGATGTGTATGTGATCTGTGAAGAATGCAATGGTAAAAGATTTAAAAAAGAGGTGCTGGATGTTAAGTATAAGAATAAGAACATTATAGATATCCTGGCACTAACTGTGGATCAGGCAATTAACTTTTTCTTTGAGGTTCCCCAATTAGGCAGGAAGCTCAAGATTCTACAGGACGTAGGGCTTGGCTATATCAGACTCGGACAGCCGGCGCCTACTCTATCAGGTGGCGAAGCGCAGAGGATTAAGATCGCTAGGGAGCTTGGCAGGAGGGGTGGCAATGACATTCTGTATATCCTGGATGAGCCCACTGTAGGGCTTCACGCTGCGGATGTAAAAAAACTCTTGGATGTTATCAATAAACTCGTTCTTTCAGGACATACGGTTATTGTCATTGAGCATAACATGGATGTGATTAAGTCTGCTGACCATGTGATAGACCTCGGCCCTGAGGGCGGAGATAAAGGTGGGCATCTAGTTGTTCAAGGCACACCTGAAGAAGTAGCGGAATGCAAAAAGTCTCACACCGGGAAGTACCTAAAGAAAGCTTTGGGACTATAGGTACGCTCACAACTCTTTAGTTTATTGGTAATGTTTCATAAATCATATAAAATATCATCTTTAAAATTCTTGGAGTCCACTTAAATTTAGACCTATAGACTTGTAAATCAATAAATAGGGTATATATAAGTTTTAAAAGGGGTAAATATCCATATGGCAGCCGGAAAAAGGGATTATTATGAAGTGCTGGGTGTATCTAGAGATACAGATCCGCAAGAGATAAAAAAGGCTTATCGCAAACTTGCGATGGAGTACCATCCTGACCATAACCAAGAACCTGATGCTGAGGAGAAATTCAAAGAATTATCTGAAGCCTATGGGGTTTTATCAGACGCTGAAAAGCGCTCCAGATACGACAGGGGTGGTTTTGCGGGCTTAGACGGCATGTCCGCTGAGGATATTTTCGGGGGCATAAACTTCGGAGATATTTTTGGTAACAGAGGCGGAGGGCTCGGCGGCTCTATATTTGATGATATATTTGGTTTCGGACGTGGAAGAAGAAGAGGCCCAGCCCCGGGAAGCAATGTAGAGGTAGAAATCACCATACCTTTAAAGCGAGTACTTACAGGGGGCGAAGAGGCAGTTGTTTACAACAGGTTAGAGGCTTGTCCTTCGTGCGAAGGCTCGAGAGCAAAGGCGGGTACAGAGCCTAAAAAATGTGCCGAGTGTGATGGTGCGGGACAAAAGGTTTACACTACTCATCAGCAAGGCATGACATTTCAGCAAGTTGCGGGCTGTCCGGCCTGTCAGGGACAGGGATCCATAATTGAAGAGCTTTGCCCGGATTGTGATGGTAGAGGAAGTGTTGAGAGGGAAACCAAAATAGAAATCAATGTGCCCCCTGGTATAGAAGAAGGGGTTGCCTTAAGAGTACCAGGCCATGGTAATCTGAGCTCCGATCAAGGAGCTCCTCCGGGAGACCTTATAGTCGTAATTCATACAGAAAAAGATAAGAGGTTTGAAAGAAAGGGCGAGCACCTCTACCGTAATGTGAAAATTCAAATTTCAGATGCGGTATTCGGAACGAAGATAGATGTTCCTATTTTGGTTGGAGAGGTAGAGGTTAAAATTCCTGCCGGCACGCAACCGGGGACAGTGATGAGGCTTGGAAATGAGGGTCTACCAGGATTTAGATCTGGAAGAAGAGGAGATATTTATCTCAACATCCAGGTAGAAATACCTAAGAAACCTTCTAAAGCGGAAAAGAAAATTTTTGAGGAATTAAGAGATCTAGGTAAGAAGAAAGAATAATTAAAGCAATCAATAATCTTGAATTCCAACAGAGAAGGGAAAGCTGACTACATTATGCTTTGTCGTTCCTTCAACCGAATAACCTATATCCAGTGTAACATGATTCGCTTCGCTGATGGTGTGTCTGAAGTAAAGATATCCGGTTACAGTCGCCCCCGGATATACAGGCCCCAGGCTCAGTGCTTGAGTTAAGATATCTGAGGTGTTAACGGGTTTTGAATAATAGGCGGGGGGAGGCGGGTAATAATACACTGGAGAATATCCGTAAATACCAAGCGACCTGTATCCACGTCCATATCCACGGCGTCCGTAACCGCGCCTGCCGTAATATCCTCCCCCAAAACCGAATCCTACTCCTACTGATACTTGTGGATATGAATAACCTCCCTGATTTGTGACACCGGAAGAATTATTGAAAATACTTGCTACTGTATCGGGAGACAGAGGAGTGTATTGTGTCTTGAATTGATCAAACAGGACTATGTCTTCATAGTCAACGATTATAGTCCTGCCAGAGTTGTTTACAATTTTTACGTAATAGGGAGTTACATAATTCTCGAGGTTCTTTGGAGTCCAGGGCCAGTAAAATGGAGTTACTGCGATAATTACACCATCTTCAGTAGTATTTGTGGTTGGGATAGGTTGAGGTTGATAGCCCCCTCCGTAAAGTCCTGATGAAGCGCACCCCGTGACTAATAGCGCTGAGATTAAAAATATAATCCCCGTGTGAATAGAGTTGTATTTCACAATACGTTTAAGTATAAGAGATGAATCTTGCACTTTCCATGGAATTTTTATTTGATTCATTTTGTGATTTGGCTAAGATACCCTTATTTGCTAAGCTATGGTTCAAAAATCCAAAGGAGATCAGGAAAAAATGGGTAACTATCCGCCGGGGCTTGATGTTGCAGTTGACTACAAATTTATGGACGCTCTTTTCGAAAGAAGATCGAGAAGGTTCGGTCTCGGGATGGAGATAGAAAAGGGACCGCTTCAATATAAATCCAAGCATGAATCTGTACCCCTGACCGAGCTTGAGGAAGCCTTAATTGTTTGGAACGGGCTGGGAATAAAAAATATAAACCTCTCCGATTTTCCGCCTCATGTTGGACTTGATCTGGAAATGCAGTTTACAAGTAAAACTATCCCTGCCCTTGGAGATGTTCACAGGACTGAGCTTTTTTACACTAATGATGAAGCTACTTACATGGTAAAAATGCATGATAAACGGGCCGAAGATTTTAGAGGTCTTGAAGGGCTTAGCCGTGATAAGAGGGTCGATAGAATTTTAGAGCTTTTTAGAGAGTCTAGAGTAAAGCTTGAAGATAAGCGTGCCGACCTGCCATCGAAACCGCCCGGAATAGCCGGACACAATCTCTGGAATGTGAATAAGCCCGGCACTACCCTATTTATGCCGGTTACAGATCTTTCAGCCTGTATTATAAACCTTTTCTTCTTCTATATGAGGCCCGATCACAGGTTTAATTTTGTAGATGAGCTCCATAATTTAAGACTTCCCGGAACCACACAGTGGCTTGAGAGCGGATTTCTTGATAAAGGTAAGCGCATGCCGCTTATAGAAGCTGAGCTAAGGTTTGCAAACGGATATATAGCGGAGCAGGCGTTTATGGGCCAGAATATGGTGTTAACACTCCAGACGCTAGGACTTGGTGGATGGCTCTTTAGCGGATTCGCTAGCATGTTTATGCTTGGAGGAACGCCGTTTAATAAAGGTCTTGGCTTTAGATTCATAACACCTGACCTTAAAGGCGATACGGGAAACCCAAATCCCGTTGCAGTGGGTAAAGATGAGCTGTTCCATTCATTCTGCCCTCCTTATTATAAAGATATGGGGGAGGCGGTAGAAGCATTTAACGATGCTAAATGGACTAATTGGGAGTCCCATACTTTGCCTTATTTGAACCCAGAGAGTGTATTGGCAGAGGTCGAAAGACCCGGCAAAGACGAGATACAGGTAGTAAAGGATATTTGCAACTATCTCTATGATACTTACGGCAGGTTCCCTGCTTTCTCGGATCCGATGTTTCTAAGGTTCATGGTTCAAGCTCATCACTTGGATCTAGACTTCTACGACGAATTCTATCCTCCTGGCGCCTACACCGAAAACCATAAGAATCATTTTAAACTCTGGCATCCTGAGATTCCCAACCCCTTTGAAGGTAAATGAAAAAGATCTTCGTAACCTCTCAATATCCCGGGGAATCAGTAAAACATCTCGCTGGAAAATACGATGTGGAGGTGTTTCCAAAATCTACATTGCCAACTAATCAGGAACTTTTGGAAAATGCTAAAGGGGCTGTAGCACTAATTACAACAGTATCGGATATGGTAGATAAAAAAGTGATCGACCTCTGTCCCGATTTAAAAATCGTATCCAACTCAGGGGTAGGGTATGAGAATGTTGATATTTTCTATGCTACCGAAAAGGGTGTTTTCGTTACCAACACCCCAAACGTGCTTACGGAAACAACTGCCGATCTTGCCTGGGCATTGATGTTCTCTGTAGCGAGAAGAATTGTTGAGGCTGATGCTTACGTAAGAGAAGGCAAATTCAAATGCTGGCACCCGTCCTTGCTTTTAGGCATGAACGTTCATGAAAAGACACTTGGTGTTTACGGCATGGGGCGTATCGGGACTGCCGTGGCTAAAAGGGCAAAGGGTTTTAATATACGCGTCATATATCAAAATAGGGGTAGAAACCAGATTGCGGAAGATGAAGCCGGTGCTTCTTTTGTAGATTTTGAAACTCTTCTAAAAGAATCGGACTACATTGTCATAACGGCCCCATTAACCGAGGATACAAGGGGTCGCTTTGGGTTGGATGAGTTTCGAAAGATGAAACCCACATCCATTATTGTTAATGTGGGCAGAGGGCCGATCATAAAGGAGGGTGAGCTTACAACTGCGCTTAAAGAGGGGTCTATTTGGGGCGCCGGGCTAGATGTTTTTGAAAATGAACCAGAAGTTAACGAAGAGCTCTTAACACTATACAATACTGTTTTACTGCCTCATATAGGTAGCGCTTCAATCCAAACGCGTGAAAAGATGATAGACATGGCTGTAGAGAGCGTTGAGCTTGCCCTTAGCGGAGGTATTCCTAAACACTTGGTGAACCCGGAAGTTCTTCAAACCAAATAGAAGTAACAAAGGGCTTATGCTTTTATCTTACTTGTCCTCAGTATCTGAAGAAGATCTGAAAAGAGACCTAAAAGGTATTTTGAGAAGATAAAGTATGACTGCCGGGCGGAGAAAAATAGATGTAAATTGCCATATGTCCCCTGGAGTCATATAAATTTTAGAGTCCCAAATACCCATTTGTCCAGTTAAAACTACAAAATCTCCTTCTACGAATGCATCCTTAACAGTAATATCAAAATCGCCTGCATCGCTGCTAACTCTCATAATTCCTCCGATTTTATAACTTCATCTCTATCAGCCTAATTATCTCACAAATGAGCATTCTTTGCCAACCTGAGAACACAATGGTCTATAAGTTTAATATAAACGGGGGAGGGTTTTTAAAGTATGAAAGGAGTATTATCCAAGGGCTTTTTTCATAATTTCAACAGGCGCGTTCTCACCTGTCCAAATCTCAAAACTCTCTGCTCCCTGGTAAAGCAGCATGCTGAGTCCACCAGAAGCTTTATGTCCTAACTGCTTCGCTTCTTTTAAAAGGCTGGTATCAGGCGGTTTATATACAAGGTCGTAGACTACAGCATTTTTGTTAAGGCTTGTAAGAGGTATGTCGAGAGATCCTACGCCGTCCATTCCGGCGGGAGATGCATTTACCAAAATATCAGCTTCATTGAGTTTTTGCTCAATTAAGTTTTGATTATCTAGTTCCACAGTTTCAATTGTAATGTTTTGGAAATTAGCTTTAAATTGGTTTGCCAGCTCGAGCGCTTTGTCCTTAATAATGTCTGTAATATAGACAACTGCTCCGCCGTTCATACAAAACGCTGATAAAACTGCGCGTGCAGCGCCGCCCGCTCCGATTAGAAAGAGCGTATTGCCTTCAGGACTGAAATCAAGGTCCTCTCTAATCGCTCTTAAAAACCCGCCTACATCGGTGTTGTACCCCAAGAGTTTTCCGTTTTCATTTTTAACTGTATTAACCGCTCCTGTGAGTTTTGCGTCAGGGGATACTTCATCTAAATAGGGGATGATCGTTTGTTTATGGGGAATTGTGATATTGATTCCTCTAATTCCCATTACTCTTATCGCTCTTGTAGCCTCCTCTATACTTTCAGGATCAATATCAAACGCTACATAGACTGAATTCAGTCCCAGAGTGTTAAATGCGCTGTTGTGCATATCAGGGGACAGGCTATGTTTAACCGGATGGCCAAATATACCGTAAATGTCTGTAGTTGCTTTTACTCCCATTTATTGTCCTCACTTCGATTATAATAAACTAGTTTTTCGAAAGTATGACGTTTACTCTGTCGACGTCTTTTTTTATTTGCTCAACCAGGGCTTGGGGACCATTGAATTTCTGCTCATCCCTTACCCGGTCTACAAACTCTACCTCTATTCTTTTCTTATATATGTCCTCATTAAAGTTAAATATGTGTGTTTCAATTACAAGTTCGTTATTTCCGAAAGTAGGTCGATAACCTACATTAGTTATGCTATTTAATACTATGCTGTCTACATGTGCCAGTGTCGCATATACTCCGACTTTTGGAAGGATATCCCAATCCGTATCCAGATTGGCCGTAGGGAATCCGATTTGTCTTCCTCTTCCTTCACCTTCCTTTACCTGACCCTCGATATAAAAATTATATCCCAGGAATTTGCCTGCTTTTGTCATGTTGCCTTCCCTGACCAGGTTTCTAATTGCAGTACTGCTGACTATTTCACCATCAATTAGGGCAGTTTCAACGACCTCCGTATCAAAGTCATATTCCTTTCCCATTTTATCTAGAAGGTCCAGGTTCCCCTCTCTCTTCCTTCCGAATGAAAAGCCCGGTCCTACAATCAGGTGCTTAAGATTGAGCTTGCCAATGAGAATATCAGTAACGAAATCTTTTGCCGGAATCTTAGCTATGTCTTTTGTAAAAGTGTAGCATGCTACAACGTCAACCCCCTCTTTCTCCAAAAGCTTCAACCTTTCTCTTATGGGAACTAAAAGCGGAATATCAATATTTTGAAGAACTTTCTGCGGATGGGGATGGAAAGTTATAACACAGGAGCTAAGCCCCTTTTGTTTAGCCTCTTCTTTTACGGCGGCAATGATTTTTTTGTGCCCTACATGGACGCCGTCAAAGTTTCCTATTGTTGCGGAGGTAGAGTTTTCTATCGGCTCTTCTGGGTCAAAAATTACTTTCATTTTTTTTGAGTGAAAATATTACCGGATTTATTTTTTTGGATAATTTCTTATTATTTCAGATGCTCAGAATATTACCATAACATATATAAAGTAAAAGCATTTATAAGGTCTTGAGTGTTTTGCGGTGATTACCTTCTCCAGAATGCAGGGGTGAAAATGACCAGGATAGTAAATAGCTCAAGCCTTCCGATTAACATCAAAAAAGAAAGTACGATTTTCGTAAAACTTGAGAGATTTGCGTAATTCCCGGCAGGGCCGACTTCTCCCAACCCAGGACCTACATTCCCGATCGAAGCAGCGCATGCGGAGATTGCTGTGATAATAGGAAGATCTTCGGCGGCCATAACAATAAGTGTGGAGACCAAGAAAATAAAGAGATAGATTAAGAAAAAGCTGGTAATACTTGATACAATTTCCTGGCTTATAGGCTTTGCATTTACTCTTATGGGCACTATTGCATGCGGATATATAATTTTGTGCAGTTCCTGGTAACCCTTTTTGAATAGAACCATTATACGTATGATTTTAATTGACCCTGTTGTCGATCCTGCGCATCCTCCGAGGAACATAAGCATCAAAAGGAACCATTTAGAAAAAGAGGGCCAGAGGTCAAAGTTTGCAGTTGAAAATCCGGATCCTGTACTTATTGATATAACCTGAAAACTACCGTACCTCAAAGCTTCAAAAAAGTTTGGATATATAGTTGACCATAGCTCAAATGAAACGATCAGGATTACACTAAGATTGAGAAAAAAGTAATATTTTAATTCTGAATTCCGGGTTAATCTTTTAAAATCCCCCCGGAGTGACCAGTATAGAAGAACGAAGTTCATCCCGGCTATGAACATAAATATCGTAATTATCACATCTATTATAGAGCTATTGTAAGAACCAACACTTAGGTTCTTAGGCGAGAATCCTCCGGTTGACATTGTGCTGAGTGACTGAAGCACCGAGTCAAATACCGGCATGCCGGCAAATAAAAGAAATACAATCAGCAGAAAGGATAAGAGTAAATATACTCCCCAAAGTTTTTTTGCTGTTTCTGCTATTCTTGGTGTAATTTTTTCGGTTGTAGGACCAGGTGCTTCAAGACCCATTAGCTGCATACCGCCAACCGCAAGTCTGGGAAGAATCGCGATTCCTAAAACGATGATACCCATACCCCCAAGCCACTGACTAAAGCTTCTCCAGAACAGCATACCGTAGGGTACAACTTCTATATCTGTCAAAACGGTGGCCCCAGTAGTAGTAAATCCAGCTACAGATTCAAACCAGGCGTCTACCGGGTGATTGAAAACTCCATAAATTAAATAGGGGATTGCCCCGAATATACTTGCTGTAAACCAGAAGAGGGCAGCTATTAAAAAGCCCTCCTTTCTCTGTATTTCTTTGATCCGCTCTGGGGGTTTAGTCGCAGTCTCAAGAATAAAGCCAAAGGATGTAGTAATAAGGGCTGAGATAATAAACGCCCATAAATCATTTTCTTTATAAATAACCGAGATAATCACGGGGACGAGCATTAAGAGTCCCAGGTATTTCATGAAGTTACCGGTTATATGAAGGGAGAACCGAATGTTCACTGTCCTAATATCTTCTCAACTTGTTTTACGGCATCCGGGAGAGTGAAAATGATGACTCTGTCTCCCGAAGCTGCAACATAGTCGCCTTTTGGAATAATTACTTCCTTCCCGCGAAGCACAATTCCCACTATTGACCCATGCGGGAAATGTATATCTTTAAGAGGGGTTCCTATAATCTTAGTATCGTCAGTTATATTAAACTCAAGAACTTCAGCTTTTCCCTCTTCAACAAGCGCGACTTGGGCTACTCCGTGCATGTGTAGTAAGCTAAGGATTTCATTTGCCACTGATAGCCTCACGCTTATAGCCCTATCAACACCTATAGCCTCGATAACGTCTATGTAATCTGGCTTAGTGTAAAGCACTGTGGTTCTTTTTGCTCCGAGGTTTCTTGCGAGAAGTGCGCTTAAGACGTTATTTTCATCATCTCCGGTGAGTGCTATAAAATAATCTGCTGACTCAGTACCCGCCTCTTTAAGAGTTTCCGTGTCTGTAGCATCTCCCTTAAATACGAGTACATTGTCCAGGTCTTCAGCGGCTTTTCTGGCTCTTTCAGGGTTACTCTCAATTAGTTTAGTTGATACATTGTTTTTTGCGAGGATTTTTGCAGCTCCTCTTCCAAGCCTGCCCCCTCCTACAACGACTGCGGATTTAATCTCCTCATCATGAGCGCCGAATAGCTCTTTAAGTTTGCCCAGCACGTCAGGCACTCCAAGAGCGAAGACATAATCGCCGGATTCAAGAGTTGTCTCACCAGTAGGTATAGTTATTTTCCCGTTTCTTGAAACTGCAACGAAAATCCAGGCTTTTGGGGGACCCAGGTCGGCAAGAGTTTTACCCACAATAGGTGTGTTGTCTTCAACCTTTAATTTGAACATCTTAATTTTCCCCATGGCCAGTGTTTCAGTTTTCCACGCGAAAGGGGAACCAATCAGACTAGTAATTTTTTCTGAAATTATTGCCCAGGGATGAACTACGGAAATGTCAACATCTTTAAGGAGTTTGGGATATTCTAAATAATTAGGGTTTCTGATTCGTACAATGATTTTTGGTATACCAAGAGAAGCGGTATAAAAAGATGCCATAATATTAGTTTTGTCATCTCCAGAGATCGCGAGCAGAATATCTGCTTTCTCTACTTGCGCTTCTTTAAGGACTGATACGTCTTCGCCGTCCCCTTCTATCACGATTACGTCAAATGATTCCCTTAGTTTTTCTGCGGTTTCTTTGTCCTTTTCAATTACGATTATATCGTGATCGATGCAAAGGTTTCTTGCGATAAAAGCTCCAACTTGTCCTGCTCCAATGATAACTATGTGCATTAACACTCTCCTCAGTAGACTTGAGACTCTTTGCGGTTTTCCTCGCGTTGACCAACCTTGTAAAGCATTACTCCTCCCGCAACTACGAGTATTATAGAGATTATCTGAGCTTGAGAAAGACCTGGTACAAAACTAGGTGTTGTACTTCTTATAAACTCTATTAAGAATCTCTGCACACCTAACACCATTAACGTAACCGCTGACATCCATCCTATTGGGAAATCTTTTTTGCGAATTTTCCAAAGAATAATAAAAAATATTGCCATTGAAATAGTATCGTAAATTTGAGTAGGGTGAACGGTTAAGTAAGTTGGAGGCGAGCCGTTTGGGAAAGAGATCGCCCATGGTAAGGTGCTTGGTGTTCCGTAATCGTCACCGACCAGGAGACATCCAATTCTTCCCACAGCATATGCGAGTATTATTCCCGGCGTCAGAGAGTCCATTACTTTCAAATAACTCACTCTTTTCATTTGGGTGACAAACCAGATTAAAATTAGTACTCCCATAAAGCCGCCATAGAATGTGAATCCTGATGCAAGATATCTCACCGGATCTGCAATAAGTTCTGAAAAAGTTGCCTGTTGATATAGAAAAAGAATTTTTGCGCCTCCTAAACCTCCTATGACGCAGGCAATCAGTATCAGGTCGGCAAGGTTGCTATTCAAACCCTTTCTTTTGAGCTCAGATTCTCCTACAAAGTAAGCGACAATAAACGCAATAAGAACCATAATAGAAAAAGAGGAGACATATATATCCCCTATTGTAAAAAGTGTCGGATACATTCTCGCTCCATCTAAATTATTTAGAAAATAAGTCTTACATGGTTTAAACCTCTCTGCAAACTATATCTGGGTCTCAAGTTCTGTTGCCATTGATTATAAAGATCGGTGAAAATCTGCCGGGATGATTTATCAATATAAATTTTATATTCTCGACTCGTAATTGTTTGTTTTGAGTCTTTATTTAATATCTTGTGGTAATTTATTTATCTATGAGTAGAAAATTGGTTTTGTATTTCATCACGGTTTTGTTAATGTCACCCGCGAATTTTGTGTTCTCAAAGCCCGATTGTGAGAATGTACAAATTACTCCAGAGAGCATAATCTCGCATATCCGCTATCTGGCATCAGATGAACTGAAAGGGAGAATGTCAGGCACTCTTGGAGCGGACAAAGCAGCAGAGTACATTTCCTTACAGTTTAAAAAAGCTGGACTTAAGCCACTTGGAGATAGCCGCTCTTACTTTCAGAAATTTTCTTTTACTAAAGGTATAAAACTAGGTGGTCAAAATAAACTTGAATTCGCAATTGATAAATCAAAAACTGAATTAGGGCTGGGAAAGGACTTTTATCCTCTAAGTTTTTCAAGTAGCGGAGATGTTAATGGTGAGGTTGTATTTGCCGGTTATGGAATAAGTGCTCCCGAGCTTAATTACGACGATTACAAGGGCATTTATGTAA
>SMUY01138947.1_pt1 | contig 15539 bp, 16 predicted proteins | sample 2456441 | NCBI WGS metagenome assembly SMUY01 (sample SAMN11095931, study PRJNA526329) | marine sediment metagenome | biome: Marine sediment; feature: Surficial sediment; material: Deep marine sediment; isolation source: Hadal surficial sediment | place: Pacific Ocean | collected 2014-11 | depth...
CTTTCCGAACGTTACGCCCGTATGCTCGCACGCGTACCGGCTCTCGGGCTGCCACCCGTAGAGGAACAAAATGTACGCAGCTGGTTCACATTCCCCGTGTTACTACCCGCGGGAACCGACCGGGCAATGGTTATGCAGCAACTCGACACCGCCGGGATCGAGACTGCCGACTACTTTCCCGTGGTTCACAAGATCCCGGGCTACTGCGAGCGGCTCCGCATACACGGGTCGCTCGCCGTCAGCACGCTGCTCGGTGAGCGACTGTTGTGTCTGCCATTCTGGAGCGGCCTCGAAGAACAGCTCATGGACAATGTGGTGGTTGCGCTCACAGCCGCGCTCGCCCCATGACCGGCGAGAATCACTGCGATGATGAACGAGATCTATGAGCGGATCGTTGCAGTTTATCGAGGTATGCCCGTCACTCGATGATGGCCTGATAGGTCAAGTTCTTGAAGTCCGAACCGAGCCGTGTGCGGTGCGGAATGCTCTGCACCATGAAGATGCCGATGAGTTGTTCTTCGGGGTCGATCCAGAAACGCGTACCGGCCGCGCCGCCCCAGTTGTATTCACCCACGGAACCCAGTTCTCCGATGCGACCCTGATCCAGGGCCACGGCAAAACCGAGCCCAAAACCGATCCCGCGTCTACCGAACCCCATCTTAATGTCCCCCAGGTGGTTAATGGTCATGAGCTCCACCGTTTTGGGCGACAGGATGCGCACTCCGTCGAGTTCGCCGCCGTTTAACATCATCTGGCTGAAGCGCATGTAGTCGCGGGCCGTCGAGACCAGTCCACCACCGCCGCTTTCGAAGGTTGCGCCTTCCCGGTAACTGTCGTTGATGGTTGCCGCAGAAACCACGAGTTTTGCAGACGTGCTGGGTGTCAGGAAGACGCTGGATCCCTCTTGAGTTCCTTCGGGACTATAGATTTGTGCAAGGCGATCGAGTTTATCTTGCGGCACGATGAAGCTCGTGTCTTTCATATCCAACGGCTCGAAGAGGCGGGTTTCAAGGAATTCGCCGAAACGCATCCCCGCAACCGCTTCGACCAGACGGCCCTGGATGTCAACCGATACGCTGTAGTGCCAGCGTGTGCCGGGATCGTATTGCAGTGGAATTTCCCCCAGTTGCGTGACGAATTTCTCCAGCGTGTCGTCGCTTTGCATCAGTTGTTCTGTGCGGTATTGTTTGTCCACTTCGGTGTTGCCAAAAAATCCGTAGGTAAAGCCGGCGACGTGGGAGAGCAAGTCTCGAATCGTGGGCTGGCGAAGCGGTTTGCGTGTTTGCCCCAGTTTGGATTCATCACCTTCACCGAGCGTGCTGCTGGTTGTACCGTCCGAGACCGCTGTGGTTTGCCCATCGGCGGTAGAGGTAGCAACGACCAGGTTGGCGAGTTCCGGAATATATCGGGCTATCGGATCGTTCAAGAAGAAGCGACCTTCTTCGTACAACATCATGACGGCGACGCTGGTAATCGGTTTGCTCATTGAATAGATGCGAAAGATGTTATCCATCGCCATGGGCTTGGCGGCCTCACGGTCACTTTGTCCGTAGGTTTCACGGTATACGACTCGACCGTTGCGGGCGATCAGCCCCAGGCCACCGACCATAACGCCCTCTTCGACGGCTTGATGCATGTGATCGGTCAAGCGTTGTAGTCGCTCGGAGGACATCCCCACTCGCGAAGGCTGCGTGGTGGGTAGTTCACGGCCGAAGGCATTGGGAACGGCCGAGACGAGTAAAACGATCGCCAGGTAAATCTTGACGATCCTGAGGGGCGTTGACATATGGATGGCTCCTGGAACTTAAGTGCTGAAAAAAACGGCATAGGCTAATCGGTTGTGACCAATCGCACAATGATGGAATGTGCAGGCGCTACTTGAGCGTGGGAGTCTGCGCCGTTTTGGTGTGGTCCTTTGGATCGTAATCGAAACTTTGCCAAGAACTTACAAAGCCAGTAGTTCTAATGTTCCGGATAAGGCAGATAATGATCCGGGATTTCGATGTAGGTGAGACAGATGACGACTTCTCAACTGAAAGGCCAGATTTTTGCGAAGGATGGAACGAGTTACCTGGTGGTTGATGAAAACGATTGGTCAGCGGACATGCTCAACGTGCGGGCGATAGATCCAGGAAAGAAACTAAGCCAGATGCCTCGCGAGGAGATTCTGCAGAGAGTGCAACACGGATACACCGACTCTTAAGCTCGCACACGTTATTCGATCGTTCGCAACGGGACCTATCGTTCCTTTTGTCGTATCGGCAGGCAGGTTGTCGAAGACACGCCAACAGCAAGCAACTCCGTACCGTTCCATACCAGGATGCTCGTAGACGCCAGCCCACTTACGATTGCGCGCAACTCGCACGACGCGATGAGATGACCTTTTGGATCTTTTATTCCGCAGAAACGCAGCGACAGATCGGGGTTTGGTGTCGAGGCAGAACCTCTCACCGCGCGCGCTACGGGTGGGCCAACCGAAATGTCCGCCGCGATGCAAGCGGCCTCGGCAGAGGTGCCAGGTTCCTGCCAGACCACCTTCGTCGCGGTTGTGGTTTCCTGGTTTTTACCACCGAGGCTCCGTGGTTCGAACGTTTCGATTAGGGGAATGTTTTGCCCCTTGGGTTGCCGCCAGAGCTTGCCAAGTTCCCAGTCTGCGAGATCAGCGTCGGGCAACACTTGATTGGGATGTTGGACGTGGTCGGCCAATGCGCTTTGCTCGACAAGCGTAATTACCGAATGTGTGCAGAGGCGATCGTCGGCATCAAATATGTCAATGCCCATGACGCTGAGCGTTCGTCCAGCGTTGAACGTGGTTATTTCGACGCGAGCCGTGCCGGGTCGGAAGCCACGAATGTATCGGGAATCGATGCTCGCTGGACGACGTTTCGCCTCCAGGCGTGCTACGTGGACCGATATTGCAGAAAGGACACCCCCGTTGGTCCCCCCGAACGCGCCATTGAAGTGTTGTTCGAGTTCGAAAGTCCATTGTGTTGCGCTTTGTCTACGGCCGCCGAAGGTCTCGAGAAAACCAGGCATCAGACTTTGAATGTGGCTTTTGCCTGGGACAGGACAACCTTGCCGTCTTGGGTGACTGCCTGCAGGACGGCTTCGCCTGGTTCGGTATGCCAGATCCGAGTTTGGATCTCGTCGCCAAACTCCACCCGTTCCGAAAAGCGCCCGTTGAACGACACAAAGCGTGCGGGGTCGCCATCGCAAAGGCCTTGTAAAGCGGCCCGGCCAACGAATCCGAAAGTGCACAGTCCGTGCATGAAAGGTTTTTCGTAACCCGCTTTCTCAGCAAACGCCGGGTCGATATGCAGCGCAACCCGGTCACCGCTCAGTCGGTACAACGCCCCTTGTTCTTCCTGGGTCAGGTAGCTCACGGTGAGATCGGGATCCCGCCCGGGCGGCAGGTTGAGCGTTCTACTAGACGGTCCCGGCTCCCCACCGAAACCGCCAGCGCCGAGATAAAAGAGCGTCGAGCGTGTGCTGAAAACCGGCCCCTCGTCGTCGCTGAAATCTGCTTCGACGCCAATCACCGCTGCTTTGCCTTTATCCCAGACCTCGGAAATATGGCTCGTCATGATGAGTTCGGCTTGTGCTGGGAGTGGTCGATGGATCTCGATGCCTTGTTCACCATGGAGCAACCGGGCTACATCCAGCTCAACGGCTTTGCCGATATTACCCATGGCCCGCATGCCGGGGATCACGGCGTAGGTTGGGAGCACTTTCGGGCCGTGGTGCTCATAGAGAAAGTCGAGTTCGGTTCCTGGTTTACTGCCAACACCCAGTGCGTAAAGCATGACGTCTTTGCTAGTCCAGGACACCGTGCGGGGTTCGAATTCGATGCCCACGAGATCAGCGCTGAGGGTTTGGGGTATCATTTTGTTACCCCGAGTTCCATCTGCGCATACGCGCGGATCTTGTCGTAGTCGGCTTTGCCGTTGACCGCTCGCTCGAGGTCATCCTTGGCGAGAATCCGCTTGGGGAGCTTGTATCCGGCCAGGTGGCCCCGGGCAAATTCACGCAATCCAATTTCATCCAGTTCGAACCCTGAATTCAGCTTTACGACGGCTGTGATTGCCTGACCCCAGCGTTCGTCCGGCAGGCCGATCACGAGCGCATCCGCTACTGATTCGTGGTGTTTGAGGGCTTCTTCTACTTCTTCGGGGTACACTTTTTCACCCGCTGTATTGATGCAGTTACTACCACGGCCAAGGAGTGTCAGCGTTCCATCGTGCTCTACTCGAACCCAATCACCGGGAATGGAGTAGCGCACACCGTTAATCACGGGGAACGTCCGGGCGGTCTTTTCCTCGTCTTTGTAGTAGCCCACAGGTAAAAAGCCGGTCACGGCGACCATCCCCGAAGCCCCTGAACCCGCTTCTACTTCCTGAAGGTCTTCGGTAAAAACCTTACACTTTGGACCAAGCGTGAACTTGGCGACTTCGATCTCCTGGTCTTTGGTCATCACGGAGCTGCCGAGCCCGATCGCTTCGGAGGAGGAGAACCCATCGATGAGCATGAGATTGGGATTGTGGCTCAGTAAACGTGCCTTCACGTCACGTGTCCACATGACGCCAGAGGAACTGATTAATCGCAGCGACGAGATATCGTATTTACCCGGATGTTCATCCAGCGCATCCGCCATCGGACGAGCAAAAGCGTCGCCGACGATGGTGGCAGCGGTCACTCGGTGGCGGTCTATGGCGGCAAGGGCTTCATTGGCATCATAACCGCGTCCAGTGAGCATGACGGCAGTGCCACCGTGGGTCATGGCGGTTATGGTCGACAACAACCCGGTGCCATGCATGATAGGCGGTAGAGGTAGATTCACCGGTGGATCTCCTGCCTGTAACCGCTCTAAATAGTCATCGAGATCCACCGATGGTTGCAGATTGATTCGTGGGTTACCACCCGCGCCCATCACGCACCAGAGATCCTGTTGACGCCACATCACACCCTTCGGCATCCCCGTTGTGCCCCCCGTATAAAGAAACAACATATCATCGGGGGAGCGCGATAACCCCAAGGGGGTGCCGTCGCCGTGGTTGACGAGAGCGTCGTAATCCAGCACGTCGCTGCCGCCTGGGTATCCGTCGGCCACCTCGATCCATTGATGAACATTGGGTAACTGCAGGCGAATTGTTGCTACCTGGGATGCGAACTCGGCCGCGTAAATTACGATTGTTGCATCGGAGTTGTCGAGCAGGTAAATCAGCTCGTGGTCGATGTAGCGGTAGTTGACGTTGGTATGGGTCAGGCGAGCCTTGAATCCTGCGGCGATAGCCTCGGCATATTCGGGTCGATTACGCATATAGAAGGCAATCTTCTCTCCTGGTTCGGCGCCGTTGTCGAGTAGTGCCCGGGCGAGGTTGTTGGAGTGTGTTGTGAAGGTTCCCCAATCGACAACGCGGTCCCCGTGGATCAGCGCCGGCCGATCGGCTGGTGTGATCTCGTCAACTGCATCGAGAATATCCCCATAGTTCCACGCAAACGTCATCGGCCCTCCAAGTTCTGCTCTCCTAAGTAATAAATATGCACTAATCCTGCGCAGGCTTGAAGTCGACCTTCAGGCGCGCTCTTAATATTGTAATAATAATGTTTATTTATTATTTGATGTGGTACATTGTTTTCCCCGTTCAAGTTTGCCTCCATCGGGGGGTTATGGGTGTTGGGAGATGATCGATGTCCACGCTAATAAAACCAGTTGCAATCGAAGTCTCCGACCTCGATACCCTACAAGCCAAGGGTGTCATCGTCGTAAAAGGCGAGCAACGGCGCATTGCAGTATTTGCGGACGGCTGTGAGGTTTTTGCCGTAGAAAACAACTGCCCACACATGGGCTTCCCGCTCGCTAAGGGGTCGGTGCGCGATGGCATACTCACCTGCCATTGGCATCAGGCACGATTCGATTTGAAAAGCGGATGTACCTTCGATCTCTGGGCAGATGATGTGTTGCGTTACGACTGCTGGGTTGATGACGGTATCGTATTTGTCGCGTCGACTCCAAGTACTGTGCTCGATGAAACATTCCATCGCAAACGCTTGAGCCGAGGCATCGAGCAAAATGTCGGCCTGGTTCAAGCGAAAAGTCTACTGGCCTTGATCGAAGGAGGTGCGGAGCTCAAAAGCATCGTTGCCGAGGTCGTCCAGTTTGCTTCTCGCAATCTGAACCGGTTCGGCGAAGGCATGACTCGGCTCGGCTGTGTCGTGAACCTGTATCCGTTCCTCAGTAAGGACACCGCTTACCAGGGGTTGTATTACGCCATTCGCCAGTTAGCCGAAGAGATTAGCTCAGCGGTTCCCAGGCGCCAGCGCCAGCCCTTGCAGGGTGGTGATCATACGCTGGCCGAGCTGCTGCCTTGGATGCGGCAATGGGTGCAGACACGACATCGCGATGGTGCCGAACGAACCTTGCTTACCGGCATCAACAACCTGGATGAGACTGAACTGGCTGAGCTGGTGTTCTGTGGTGCCTCGGAGCGGTTGTATGCGGATGGGGGGCATCATCTAGAGGATTGCAATAAGGTTTTTGAGTTTGTTGACCATCTCGGTAGTGAATCTGCGGCCGAGTTATTTCCGCTGGTAGTGCCCAGCATGACGAGTGCGATGGGTCGGGAGGAAAGTACCGATTGGCATCACCCAATCGAAATTGTCGAGCCGCTGCGAGAAGTGGAACTCGAGTTACCCGAACTCCTGAAGGCAAAGCGACTTGCAACATGGACCGCTGAGGAAACGTTTACGGAAACACTCTCAGGCGATGATCCCGTTGCGATCATCGAGGCGCTGAAAACGGCGCTCGAGGAAGGTGCTCCCGTCGTTGGATTGGCCCAACAGGTTAGCTACGTGGCGGCGCTCAGGTTGGCGCGATTCGCACTGTCCAATGAAGTGACCGATTGGTTCAACCCACAACATACCTTCATTTTCACCAACGGCGTGTACGAGGCCGTGCGACGCAGCGCAGCACCTCTTGTCGTGCGAGCTGTTTTCCAAGGGGCTATTGCGGTTTACATGGATCGTTACTTGAACGTGCCACCGGCCCGACCGCCAACGGATGTGGTGATTGCCGCGTTGCCGAATACCGGGCGCGAATTGGTTGGCCGGCTGCTCTCAGAACTCGATCAGCGGGGCAGCGTTGAAGCATCTGCAGCGATCGTTACTCGCTATCTGCGGCTCGAACTGCCGTTTGCTGAACTCATCGATACGCTCACGCTTGCCACCGTGCGGGAGGATCTGGATTTTCACTCCCTTCAGGTGTTGGCCGCGGGAGTTAATCAGTGCCTTGCCTGGGGAGAAGGCAGGGAACGCGAAAACATCCTGGTTGGTGTGGTACGTAACCTTGCCGCGCACTGCCCGACACGCAGGGCAGGATATCAGACTGCTTCGATTGCTAAACGACTCCATCGGGGGGAACGTATTTACGAAGGCTAGGAGTCTGCGCTGCTCAGGCTCCTAGCCAAACTCCCTGACCCCAAACTTATGTACCTTTGAAGTCGGCTTTGCGCTTCTCCATGAATGCCGCCATGCCTTCCTGGAAATCATCCGATTTGAACAACGGCAGCAGCTGCAGAAAGACATGATGCACGTGATCGTTGAAGGTCTCGTTCATACCCATGCGCATCATGCGTTTGGATGCCTGGACGGCGAGGGGTGCGTTACTTGCGATTTCCAGCGCCAGGTCGCGCGCGGCGCTTGCAACATCCGCCGTCGGTACGACGTGGGAGACCAATCCTAAGGATTTGCATTCATCGGCCAGCAGGGTGCGGCCAGTGAAGATGATCTCTGCTGCCTTTGACCAGCCCACAAGCCGGGGCAAGATCCAGGTCCCGCCGGACTCAGGCAACACACCCCGGGCGGTAAAGGCCGCAGCCAGCTTGGCCGAATCCGCCATCAGCCGGATGTCACAGCCGAGGGCGATATCCATCCCGTAGCCAGCCGCTGAGCCGTTTAAAGCGCAAATGGTGGGCTTGTCTATCCCATGCAGCACTGTTGGTGGCGTATAACGTAGGTCCAGGTTGCTGGGTGATGAGGTCTTCGAAGAGAGCCCGCTGGCGATGCCGCCACCGCTGAGATCCAGCCCTACACAGAAAAACTTGCCGCTACCGGTGATGATCACCGCGCGTACATCCGGATCTTCATTGGCCTTGAGGAGGGAGTCGGTCAACATCTCCAACATGAGTCCGGAGATGGTGTTGCGCTGCTCTGGGCGGTTGAACGTTATGGTTGCTACATGATCGCTGACCTCAAAGAGAACCTCATTGGACGTCATTTCATTAGTAGATGTCGCCATCGTTTGTGTTCCTCGCTCGGTGTTTTTTCAGAAGTTACGAGGTTGCTCTCATTCACGCAAGTTTATGCCCGCTACACTGGCGAAGGGGCATCTGGCCGACTAGATTTAAGTAAACCGGCACGGATAGTTACATGTCCCAGAACGACCAAGGATTGGTGGACCTATTAGAGATTTATCACGCGCGTAGATTACGGAACGATATTTTGACTAATTTGCGCCGGTTGCGCGTCGACAATCAGCAAAACCCTTTCCAGGATCATGCGAGAAAGCGCGAGACCCGTGGTTTTTACGAAACCATGTTACTGGCAGCGGCTGAACTTCTGCGTGGCCTCGGCGACGATTTCCCCCCGGCATAAGAACATCGCCTTACTCCGGTTCGCGATCGGGCATCTTCCATTCAGCTGATTCATAACCCGCGTCTGGTGGAATGCACAGGTAGGTTCCGTCGTGTCGATGTTCGGTCCAGGGGAGAACGGTCACCGGTGGTGAGGTCTCGGAGGCTGCGGTGATTGCGGCTTCCGGCGTTGCATGACGTCCCAGCTTTTCGATGTTGCGTAACGTCGGAAAGATCACAGTGCGCTTGCCACTCTCGGCATCCGCCAACACCTCGGCGGGTCGGATCCAGACGGAATCCACAGATTCGTGACCATCGTGCATGGCGACCTGGTCGTCAGGTGCCAAGGCCAGAAAAAAGTGTGTATCGAATCGCTTTGGCACCATTGGCGGCGTGATCCAGTGAGCGAAGTGGGTGAGAGTGTCGCAAGCGAGCCGCAGGTTCTCCCGTGTCACGAACTCGAGTATGGTTAGCTCACCCTGATTGAGCCGTTGCCGGTAGGGCTCGAGTTCTGCGAGTCGCTCGCCACCCAACAGTTCAATGGCTCCAGCCGGGCGAGCCAGCAGAATGCCACATTCCTCGAATGATTCGCGGATCGAAGCCACCTGAATCGCACACATCTTGTCGTCTTCACTGGCGCCATCGAGGTACTCGCGTAATTTTGGGTCGAAGTCTGCAGGATCGGCCTTACCCCCAGGGAATACGAGGGCCCCGGAGGCGAAGTCGATCTGGTGATGGCGCACCACCATGAATACCTCCAGGCCACCTGCTGAATGTCGCAACATCAAGACGGTGGCCGCTGGAACGGGAGTGGTGGGCTGGTTGTCGGCCATTTTAGTCAGCGTCCGGCGACGTCGTTGATGAACTGGTCCAGGGTATCTATTTTTTTGTTACCCGTGCCGAGGGTAAAGTCGGGCACGATGAGTTCATCGACGCCAATGTTTTCGTATTCGGCGACGATGTCGCGGATTTCTTCCGGGGTGCCAATAATGGTTGCCTGTTGGAGGTTGGAATTACGCGTCCGTTCGAGGTATTCAGGGTCTTCGCTCATAAAAAGGAGTGCTACGGCGGTTCGTTTGATCTCCTTCGGGTCACGCCCGACGTCGGCGCAATGTTGATCGAGGATCTTCATTTTTGCCCGTAATTTGTCGACATCACCCCAGACATTCCACTCATCCGCGTATTTGGCGGTAATTTTCAACGTTACCTTTTCACCGCCGCCACCGATGAGCAGAGGCAGCGGGTTCTGTATCGGTTTGGGCGCAAGCGATGCATCTTGCAGCTGGTAAAAACGGCCGTCGAAGTCACTCTTCTTTTCATTAAACAGCAATTTGATTACCTGACAGGCCTCGTCCAGCCGCGCTAACCGTTCGCCCACCGTATAGAAGGGTATGCCGTACTGTTTGTGTTCGTTCTCCTGCCAGCCGCTACCTAAACCCAGTACGGCCCGTCCACCAGAGATGTGGTCCAACGTTGCGGCCATTTTTGCAACGATGGCTGGATGGCGGTAGGTATTGCCCATTACCAGGGTTCCCAGCCGCAGCCTGGGTACCGTGGCGCCGATGGCCGCCAGCGTCGTCCAGGCTTCCGGCCAGGGGGTGCTGGTATCCGGTGCGTTCGCCATGAAGTGGTCGGCATACCAGATGCCATCCCAGCCGGTTTGCTCGACGTGTAGCGCCAGTTTGAGGACGTCCTCATAGCTTTGCGATGGATTTGGCCAGAAACTGAAGCGCATGACTCTTCCTCCACTTGAGATTTGCCTGAAAGGTCAAAATGTTCGCTTATGTGGTGAGCTATGGCAAACTTAAGCATAGGGAAGGGTGACGATATATGCCGATTCTTAAGACGGAAAGGCTCATTCTGCGTCCCATTGTCAACTCTGATGTGGACGTGCTGCACAAGTTCTGGACCGATCCCGAGGTAAGGCGTTACCTGTGGGACGACCAGATCATGCCGAAAGATACCGTGGCGGACATCGTTCGCTCCAGCGAAGCGTGTTTCGATGAGTTTGGTTCGGGTTTTTTTGCTATCGAGGTGCCTGACAGAAGGGTTGATCTGGTCGGGTTCTGCGGCCATCGCAAATTCGAAGATGGCGATCAGATCGAAGTTCTCTACGGTATTATGCCCGAATACTGGGGTGAGGGGTTTGTAACGGAAGCGACCGTGGCAGTGTTGCGCCATGGCTTCGAGACCTGCTCGATCGAGCGCGTAATCGCTGCAACCGATACACCCAACCAGCGTTCGGTCAGAGTCATGCAGCGGCTCGGTATGGTGTTCGAAGAGCGTCGCGAGTGGCACGGTCTCGATACCGTTTTTTATTCCATAAGTAAACTCGAATTCACCGGCTAGCTGGTTTCGGTCCAGAAGGGACAGGAACTCGCGAGATGGAGCACGGTGTAGCTACTACGTACGTATCCTTTTCCCTTTCAGTAGGAGAGGGCAATTTCTGGACGAGAACCAAGTAAGTGAAGGTTTGCCTTTTGCAGATTGATTTTTATCTCGGTGGATGTCGCTCGCTCAAAGAGAAACGCCACCGGCTTAAGGGCATCCGGGATCGGTTCGGTCGAGCGGCTAACGTTGCCGTCTGTGAGAGCCATCATCAGGATGTTCACCAACGGGCTCAGTGGACTTTTGTGGCGAGTGCGGCCAGTAGCGATGTTGTGGAGAAAACGCTGATGGAGATCGAACGGAACCTGCAGTACTCCGTCGACGCGGAATTGATCAACGTGCAGCGTGAATGGTTAATCTAAGGCATGGGAACAGATCTCTTTGCAACCAGAACAGGCGTCTGCAAACTGAGCTTGAATTCGATACCTCAAATGGGTGAGCATTAGCAATGGCCGCCCTTTTTGTCGTTATTGTAGTTGCCGCGCTTGCGTTCGCTTATGTCAAGGGAACCCGGAGCAACCGGTTGCGTTGGCTCAAGCGACTCGACCTGCCAGGTATCTGGCATTGGGAAGATCACGAGGGGACACTCGAACTGGCCGGATCCTTTGAGGAGGGCCACTATCGATTTCGCGAGCCTGAGGGTAACGAAAGTGGCCGCTGGGTTCTGCAAGGCCAGCTGCTGGTGCTGACGCCGGAATCGGGTGCAGGACCCGCCAGCTACGATGTGCGCTTTTTTGATGAAGGCAAGATCGGTGTAGACGGGCCCGGGCGTTCGCGACGGATCTACGTCAAAGAACACTCGAACGTGGTTCCCCTACGGCGCAAGCTCTGAATTCATCACGCAACAACCATGAGCGCTCAGAATCATGAGCCGTAAAGCTCGCAACTGGGTGCTCATACTCATCGTGATGATGTTCATCATCGTTATCCGCGCAACGACAAGCTCCCCCATCCAACCTACGGCCTACTTTGATGTTCCCCAGCCCATGGTCATTGCCCACCAGGGTGGGGATGGGCTGCGCCCCGGCAACACTCTGGTGGCTTTCCAATATGCCGTCGAACTCGGGGTGGATGTGCTGGAGATGGACGTGCACGCGAGTTCCGATGGAATACTCGTACTGATGCACGATACGACGGTGGACCGCACGACGAATGGCACCGGCCCGATCAGCGAGCTGACGCTGCTTAATCTCAAGGAACTTGATGCGGGTTATCACTGGCCGTATTCGGGCGATGTCTGGCCGTACAGGGACAAGGGGGTAAATATTCCCACGTTGGATGAAGTCTTGCGACGTTTCCCCGACATGCGTTTCAACATAGAGATCAAGCAGACAGAACCATCGATCGCTGAAGAGCTTTGCGCCATGCTGCAGCAGTTCGGTCTTGGCCCTCGAACGTTGGTAGCCGCCTACGAGCGCGCGCCTATTATCGAGTTTCGTGAGAACTGCCCGAATGTGGCCACAACCGCTTTTGATCTTGAAGTCGTGTGGTTTGTTGCATACCAGAAGCTGAGACTGACGAAGTTATACCATCCGGTTGCTCACGCGATGCAGTTGCCGCCTGAGTCACTGGGAATCGATCTCACCAGTTCGACCTTCCTGGCTGCTGCGAACGAACGAGGCATGCACGTCGATATCTGGACGGTGAACGACCCGGGTCGGATGCGTTTGCTGATTGACAAAGGTGTCGGGGGCATCATCACCGATCGGCCGGATGAGATGCTGGCTATACTGGGTCGCTGAAGCGGGGTTAGCGAGACTTGCGGCGGTCGGGCACTTCCGGATGGCGACGAGGTGTGAAATCTTCCGCAGTCCGTTCCGCATTGCGGCGATCCTGGGAGGTAACACGCCGGTCTTTGTAACCTTTGCGGCGTTCTTCTTCTGAGGGCTCTGGCATCGGATCCAAGGCATGAGCTCACGAGGCAAATCAGCCGGAAATTATATCACTTTTTGCCTCGCCGGTTCCTGTCCAGAACGGCGCGGATACCCATTGGAACTAGTTGGCTCATCCGCACACTCGAACGGGTACAATTCGCGGCTTTCGTTTGGCCAAACATGTGGCCCCATTAGAGGATGGCTTTGAACAAAACCGTCGAAAAGCTGGTCGGGGAGGCGCTGGAACTCCTGAGTAGAATCTTGCGAATCGTTCCAGCACCGGAGCCGGTAGATTGGTCTCAGTGTAAGGCTGCGTTGTGGAAAGTTGATCGATGGGGAGGGGAATTTATCGCTCATCGAGAACTCGACGACATCGGTCTGGACGATTTGTTTTGTATTGACGATCAGAAGCAGCAGATCGAGTTGAACACACGTCAGTTTCTCGCCGGGTATCCTGCTAACAACGTGCTGCTTTGGGGCGCGCGCGGCACTGGAAAATCCTCCTTGGTGCACGGCTTGCTCAATCGCTACAGCGATTCCGGTCTGCGCCTGGTTGAAGTGAACAAATCCCTGCTGGAGGCGTTGCCAGACATCGTTTACCGATTGCAGGATGAACCCTTTCGGTTTGTGCTGTTTTGTGACGATTTGTCGTTCGAAGCAGACGATGCATCTTATAAAGTGCTGAAAAGTGCGTTGGAAGGGTCGATTTTCAAGTCTTCCAAGAACGTGCTGATCTACGCCACCTCAAATCGGCGACATTTATTGCCGGAATACATGTCCGATAATGAGCAGGCGACTTTCGTGGAGGGAGAACTGCACCAGTCGGAGGCGGTGGAAGAAAAAATTTCGCTGTCGGATCGATTCGGTCTCTGGCTGTCGTTTTACCCATTCAATCAGGAAGCGTATCTAGCCGTAGTGAAACATTGGCTCAGAGTGTTTGGTGACGCCCACGGCGTGGCGATCAGCTGGGACGATACCGTCCGTGCTGCATCCTTGCGGTGGGCGCTGGCGAGAGGGGTTCGTAGCGGGCGCACAGCCCAATATTTCGCAAGACATTGGACGGGTGGACTGTTGATTGCCAGAGGAGAGTCGGAGAATGGATAAGGCGGAAATGGTCGCTGCGCGCGGCCGTCGATCGCTCCCAGAGACGAAGCCTGAGTGGCTTCATCTTTTTTTCGGCTTGCAAAAACGGCTGACATCCGCAGCCTTGTTGGTCTGTGCGTTGTCGAGCCTGGTTTGTCACGCAGACGTGGTATCACTCATGAATGGTGATCGCATTTCCGGAACGGTCGATAGTGTTGCTGGAGGTCGGCTGGTCATCGACACCAGTTACGCCGGGATGGTCGCGCTGACCCTCGGCGCGATCACCAGTGTTGAAACCGAAAGCTCGTTTCAAATCAGGCTCACCGACGGAACGCTTCACGAAGGCCAGTTTGTGGTGGAAGGCGAGTCGCAAAATATACGGGGCGTGAACGATACGCTTGTGCCGCTTTCACTCGCGGAACTTGCGAGTGCGAGTTACAACAAGCTGACGATGGTTCATCTCGGCAGGGATTGGTCGAACCGAGCAGATCTATCGGCCGCCGTTTCCAGCGGCAACACCGAGACGGAAGCCTACAACGTACTTGTGGAATCAGTACTTAAACGGGGTAAGTCTCAGCACAAAGTTTCGCTGTTGATCAACGCGGAAGAGGCCGAGGGGCAGACCACTAAAGATCAACTGGATCTCGACTATGGCTACAAGCGGTTCTTCTCGGACAAATGGTATGGCTCGGGAAACGCCGAGTACTTTCAGGATCCGTTGAAAGACGTTGATTCCAGAATCACGGCGGGTGGTGGCATCGGTCACCAGTTCTGGGACAACAGTTTTGGGGCGTTGTCTGCGGAGTTGGGTGTCAATGTGGTGGTCGAGGAACTGGATGGACAATCGGAACAGAATCCCGCCTTGCGGTGGGCGTTCAACTACAAACGATATCTATGGAGTAAACGTTTGGAGGTATTTCACGACCACTCGATATTGGTCATCCCGAATGCTGATCGCGGGGAGGTGATCGACTCGTCAACAGGCGTGCGGCTTTCGGTGAACCACCGCATCGATACGAGCTTTAGAGTTGACCTACAGCATGAAACCAAGCCGCCAGAAGGCAACCATAAGACCGATGTGACCTATAATCTGGGGGTGGGTATCAAGTTTTAGTGAATACCAGGTCGACCAATGGCTGGGTGATTGTTACATATCGATGTTGCTTGACTGGTAAAGTGGTTTTAGAATGCGCCGCTTCGTGAGATGGTCCCCTTCGTCTAGTGGCCCAGGACTCCAGGTTTTCATCCTGGCAACAGGGGTTCGACTCCCCTAGGGGACGCCATTACTTCCGGTCATGCCGTCCATGGCGCGACGTGATCAGATTGGAAGGTCCAGGCCGCACATCCGTGTGCGGCCGCCATCGCCTATCCGAGCGGTGCTCGGATTCGCGTTTCCCTTTCTTGGCTTGCTATCCCGCCGTCCGTGGCGCCCGTTGCTTTACAGTGTTCTTCCCCAAAGCAGACATAAAAAATCACTGTAAAAATTACCGCTTGGTGCCCTTTGCGGTCATCAAAAGATTCTCTGGCGTTCTCACTTACGGGTGTTTGTTGAAGTGGTTTCGAGCAA
>SMUY01442841.1_pt1 | contig 15510 bp, 12 predicted proteins | sample 2456441 | NCBI WGS metagenome assembly SMUY01 (sample SAMN11095931, study PRJNA526329) | marine sediment metagenome | biome: Marine sediment; feature: Surficial sediment; material: Deep marine sediment; isolation source: Hadal surficial sediment | place: Pacific Ocean | collected 2014-11 | depth...
GCTGAGTGGTACCTGAGGGTCCGTAAATCTCAGTAGGAGCTGTGTGGTGTCATACATCATCGACCGACGCGAGAATTCTAAAAACAAAAGCGCCGTCAATCGTCAGCGCTTTCTTGATCGATACAAAAAACACATAAAGAAGGCGGTATCCGATGCGGTGGACGCGCGCAGTATCACCGATGTTGAGCGTGGCGAGGAAGTCACCATTGCGGGTGATGACATCTCGGAACCGGTATTTCAACACGGCAGCGGTGGTCGGCGTACGGTAGTTCATCCAGGTAACAAGGAGTTCGTCACCGGGGATCGTATTCAACGACCGAGCGGCGGCAGTGGTGGTGGTGGTGCGGGTGACGCTTCCGATTCAGGCGAAGGTGACGACGACTTCGTCTTTCAGCTTACCCAGGATGAGTTTCTCGAGTTCCTCTTCGATGACCTGGCATTACCGAATCTGACCAAACGACATCTGAAAGGTAATTTCAGTTTCAAGTATGAGCATGCGGGATTTACCAATTATGGCGTACCCGCAAAACTTTCTGTTCTGCGCTCCTTGAAGCAGGCCAAGGCGCGGCGGATAGCACTTTGCGGTAATTCGCGCAAGCTTCTGGCCGCGGCAATTGAAAAGCTCGAGGAAGCCGAGGCGAAAGGTGATGAGTTGGGAGCTTTTCGGCTGACCGACGAAATCGAGCTCTTAGAAAAACGCATCAAGCGGGTACCTTTTCTGGATACCATTGATCTGCGTTACAAGATGCATATTAAGCGACCCGTACCAACGTCCCAGGCGGTGATGTTCTGCTTGATGGATGTTTCCGGGTCTATGGATCAGAGCATCAAGGACATGGCGAAGCGCTTCTATCTACTGCTCTACATGTTCCTGAAGCGCCACTATGAAAAAACCGATATCGTGTTTATCCGTCATCACACGGTGGCCAAAGAAGTAGAAGAACAGGAATTTTTCTACTCGAGGGAAACCGGTGGCACAGTAGTCTCGAGTGCGCTGAGGCTCATGACCGAGATTATTGACGATCGCTATTCGCCCAACGAATGGAATATCTACGGTGCGCAGGCGTCGGATGGTGACAACTGGAACGACGATTCACCTACGTGCAGCAAACTGTTACGCGAAAAGTTGCTACCTATAGTGCAGTACTTCGCATACGTGGAGATCACCAAACGTAGCCACCAGGCACTCTGGCGTGAGTACGATCAGCTTGCGGATGAGTTCCCGGAGTCATTCGCTCAGCGGCACATCCAGAAGGTTGCGGACATCTTTCCGGTCTTTCACGATTTGTTTCACAAAAAGGATGCGGCGTGAGCAGGAAGTCTTCCAAGCTTTTGTCAGAAGGCAGCGACTGGACCTTCGAGTTGATCGAGATCTACGATCGCGAGATCGGCCGAATCGCGCATACGTTTGGCCTCGACACTTATCCGAACCAGATCGAGGTTATCCGCTCCGATCAGATGATGGACGCCTACTCGTCCATCGGTATGCCCGTTGGCTACAACCACTGGTCTTTCGGAAAACATTTCGTGGACGTGGAGCGCAACTATCAGCGTGGGCTGATGGGTCTCGCCTACGAAATCGTCATCAACTCCAATCCCTGCATCGCGTATCTGATGGAGGAAAACAGCATGACGATGCAGGCGTTGGTGATTGCCCATGCATGTTATGGCCATAACTCATTCTTCAAAGGCAATTACCTGTTCCGGACCTGGACGGATGCCAGCGCCATCATCGACTATCTGGTATTCGCCAAGAAGTACATCAGCGATAGTGAAGAACGTTATGGCTCGCAAGCGGTGGAAGAAATTCTCGATTCCTGCCATGCGCTCATGAATTATGGGGTGGACCGCTACAAGCGGCCTCATCCCATCTCTGCCGAGGAGGAAAAGCGCCGCCAGGTGGAACGCGCGGAATACGTACAACGCAATCTCAACACGTTGTGGCGCACGATTCCGCAAACCAAGCAGGCAGGCGACGACGAAGAGGAGCGCTTCCCGAAAGAGCCACAGGAAAATCTCCTGTATTTCATTGAGAAAAACGCGCCTCTGTTGGAGCCCTGGCAACGGGAAATTGTCCGCATCGTTCGCAAGGTGGCGCAATACTTCTACCCGCAGAGACAGACACAGGTCATGAATGAGGGATGGGCCAGCTTCTGGCATTACACCCTGTTGTATCAGCTCTACGACGAGGGTCTGGTCAACGACGGTTTTATGCTGGAATTTCTGGCTTCCCACACGGCTGTGATGTTCCAACCTAGCTACGATCACCCTGGCTATCGTGGTATCAACCCCTATGCGCTTGGATTCGCGATGTATTCAGATCTGCGTCGAATTTGTGAGAATCCGACCGATGAAGATCGCAGTTGGTTCCCCGATTTTGCCGGTGGGAACTGGCTCGAAGTGTTACCAGGTGCCATGCGAGATTTCAAGGATGAGAGCTTCATTCTGCAATTCTTATCACCCAAGGTAATGCGTGATCTGAAACTGTTCGGCGTTGTCGACGACGACGAGGAAAGCGACATCGAGGTATCTGCAATTCACGACTCGGACGGATATCGCCGCGTACGAGAGTTGTTGGCAAGCCAATACAACCTCGGTGATCAGGAACCCAACATTCAGGTCGTGCGCGTGGATCTAACAGGTGACCGCAGCCTGACGCTTCAACACTGCCAGCATGAGCGACGACCACTCGGTTCGACGACGGAAGATGTGCTCAAGCACCTGCATCGATTGTGGGGTTTCCCGGTGCGTCTCGAATCCCTATGGCAAGACGAGGTCGTCGAGACTACGTCATGCCCGAAGATTGAAGAACAAACGGCCGCGTAGCGAATTCCTAAGCCTTTGTTCGAAATTTAGCGCAGGTTTGGATTCGGCGTTCCCGGTGGTACCGTCCAACTATGAAGATCTATTTGGTTGGTGGCGCGGTCCGCGACCGGCTTCTCGGCATAGCAGTTACTGAGCGGGACTGGGTGGTGGTCGGCGGTTCGCCCGAGGAGATGGTTGATCTCGGGTATTCTCAGGTGGGTCGAGATTTCCCGGTGTTCCCGCATCCTGAGACCAAGGAGGAATATGCGCTTGCCCGCACCGAACGGAAGACTGGACCCGGACATACCGGTTTCGAGTTGGATGCCGGATCAGACGTCTCGTTGCAAGAGGACCTCTCGCGTCGCGACTTGACGATCAATGCGATGGCTGAAGATGCTGATGGCAGCGTGATCGATCCTTTCGGTGGGCGTGAGGATCTCGAGAAGAAGTGCTTGCGGCACGTTTCAGATGCATTCGCAGAAGATCCGTTACGGGTGTTTCGGTTAGCGCGATTTGCCGCTCAGCTTCCCGGATTTACGGTTGCCGAAGAGACGTTGGCTTTTGCTCGAATGATAGTCGACAACGATGAGTTGGCGGAGTTGTCAGCAGAGCGGGTTTGGCAGGAGTGGCGCAAATCCCTCGGTAGTGAAGAACCGGCGGCGTTTCTTCTCGTACTGCAACAGTGCCATGCGTTTGAGCCGTGGTTTGTCGAGTTGCAGGCGGTGGAGGAGACCTTTCCAACTGTGCTTGAGTCACCGGTGCAGCGTTTTGCTTCGCTCGGTTGGGTGCTCGGCAATGAGGCGACAGAAACGTTGGCCGCAAGGTTGAAAGTCCCGAACGAGTTTCGCCGGTTGGCGGATAGAGTGGCCATGTACGGACCCGTGCTTGCGCGCTGGCGCCAGGTGCCTGCAACGGACGTATACCGCAGTGCGAAAGCTGCCGACGGGTTCAAAAAGCACGGCGACTTTGTGGATCTGCTTACGGTGATAGAAGCCTGTGCGGGTAACGATCTCAACGATCTTGCCGTACTTTGCCGTGTTATCAGCGCGGAAGTGGTTGCGGCGCCTTTCGTCGCAGCGGGTCTCGATGGCGCCGAACTCGGGCGAGCGTTCGATGATGCCCGTACCAGGCAAATCGCCGAAGCTCAGTAAGGCTAGTCGGTTTCCAGCGTTGGTAGAAAGCCTGGTGGTCTAAAGGCTTTGGTTGCCTGTTCGAAAGCGTAGGCAACCTGGATCAGTCGGGGTTCTGCAAATGCAGGTCCGATGAAGGCGATGTTCACTGGCAAGCTCGAGATGTAACCCGCTGGAACGACCACGCTTGGGTTTCCGGTGATTGCCGCGAGCGATGAACTGCTGAGTTGAAACCGGTCGCCGTGCACCCAATCGGTTTTCCAAGCCGGTGCATTAACAGGTGCGATCAGGACGTCCAGGCCATGCTTCGAGAATGCGTCAGTGAACATCTTCCGCAACAGGAGTGCGCTGCCTTCCAGGGCAGTCTGATAGGCGGGATCGGTGAGACCCGCCATCGCTGCGGATTCGGTGAATACGTTCTGACCGAAGAAAGACATCACTTGAGCCGCGTTGGCGTCGTTGAAGGCGATGAGATCGGTCAACGTAGCAAGGTTGTTGGGGTAGTTGTGCGCGCTCAGATACTCGGCGATTCCGGCCTTGAACTCGAATTTCATCACGTCGTATTCCGCGTCGCGTATCGCACTGGTGCTGGCGATACGAACTGGATCGATGATCTCAGCACCCAGGGCGGTTAGAGTCTCGATGCAAGCGGTGAATATGCGTTCGACTTCTGCGTAGTCGCCCGACCCGTAAAAGCTCCGCAGAACGCCGATCCGAGTTCCAGTGAGATCAAGCGCATCAGGATCCGGGAGGAAGTTCACCGGACTGGGAAAATTACGCGCGCCGGCATCATGCTCGTCGAAACCGACCAGCACTTCGAGCAACATGGCGGCACCTGTCACGGTTTTCGCCATGGGTCCGGCGGTATCCTGAGTATGGGAAATGGGGATGATGCCTTTACGACTCACAATACCAACGGTGGGTTTGATGCCAACGATACCGTTAATCCCGGCGGGGCAGACTATCGAGCCGTCGGTTTCGGTACCAACCGCTAAGGGGGCCAACCCTGCCGCCACTGCCACGGCAGAGCCACTGGACGATCCGCACGCATTACGATCGAGGACATGAGGATTCCTGGTTTGCCCGCCGACGCTGCTCCAACCGCTCGAAGAGTCGTTCGAGCGAAAGTTGGCCCACTCACTCAGGTTCGCTTTGGCTAAAATCACAGCCCCGGCGGCACGTAACCGAGCTGTCAGAAATGCATCGTCCTTGGCGTGATGGCCGGCGAGTGCGAGAGACCCCGCCCTTGTTTGCATGGCATCGCCGGTATCGATATTGTCCTTGAGAACCACGGGTATGCCGTGCAGCGGGCCGGTAGGACCCGACTCGGCAAATTTTCGGTCGAGTTCCTGCGCAATGGCGATGGCATCGGGATTGGTTTCGATAATGGCGTTGAGACGCGGCCCCGCGGTATTCGTCTTGGCGATCCGTTCGAGAAAAAACCGGGTGACGTCGACGGCAGTCAACTCACCGGCGGCCAGACGCTGTTTAAGCGCCTGGGTTGTGAGGCTTTCCAGGCCGTTTAGGGTATTTTCGGAAACGATAGGTTGGTCGTCCGTTCGGTCATCAAAAGTGCGGGCATCACGCGGGGCACCTGCGAGGTGTGCGGCTTGTGTTTCATATGCGACCCCGCACCCACTCGTGCCCACAAGCATCGCGATAGTGAACCCCGAGATGAGGTTGGTCCACTCTGCTCGATGCGTGTTAATGATCACGTGCTCGCTGAATGCGCACGCCGACGGTTTCCGCGTCGGGGATCGCGGCGGGTTTCTGTACCTCGACCGATACTAACATCACGTTTAAATCTTCCAGCACCAGTGCAGCAAGGCGCTCGGCCAGCGTTTCTATCAGCTGAAACTCTGCCTGGGACACGAATTCTCTGACGCGCTGTGCCAGTCGTTCGTAGTCCAACGCATTGACGATGTCGTCGTGGGCCGCAGCGGTTGTGGTTGCGGTTTCGAGTTCCAGCGAAACGAGCACGGTTTGTGGAGTGGTTCGCTCCGCAGGATGGATACCGATGATGGTCTGTATGACCAGGTTGCGGATAAAAATCGTATCACTATTCAGCATACTCACGGCGGCGATAATTCGGTTATTGGCCACCGGGCCCGGGCGACGATGGCGAGAGGCTCACGATGCCCGGCTTGCAGCCGCAGGCAGCCGGCGTACGCGATCATCGCTCCGTTGTCGGTACAGAGTTCGGGTTTTGCATAATAGGTTGTACCGGGTAGTTCGGCCGATAGCCTTTCCCGCAAGCGGCGGTTGGCGCTGACACCACCGGCAAGCACGAGATGTGGCACGCCCGTTTCTTTAACGGCACGAAGGCATTTGATCGCTAGCGTATCAATCACCGCATCCTCGAAAGCTCGGGCAATGTCCGCCCGATCCTTGTCGGTGAGCGGACTCAGATCTCGTACGGTGTTGAGGGTGAAAGTTTTAAGGCCACTGAAACTGAAATCCAAGCCAGGGCGGTCTGTCATCGGGCGTGGAAAACGGAACCGGGTGGGATCTCCGTTCTCGGCACAGCGGGCGAGAAGCGGTCCCCCGGGATAGCCAAGATCCAGCATCTTGGCGGCTTTATCGAACGCCTCCCCGGCGGCGTCATCGAGGGATTCGCCGAGCAGCCGATAATCGCCGATGCCATTAACCTCGACTAGTTGCGTATGTCCCCCCGAAACCAACAACGCGATAAACGGCAGTGGTGGTCCCACGGTGCCACTGTCTTTTTCCATTAGTGGTGCCAGCAGGTGTGCTTCCATGTGGTGAACGCCTACCGCAGGAATGTCGAGGCCCCAGGCCAAGCTTCTGGCGAAGCTGGCACCCACTAGCAACGCACCCAGTAACCCAGGCCCTGCGGTATAAGCGACGCCATCGAGATCTGCCAGGCTTTTGCCTGCCTGAGTCAGCACGTCACGGCACAGAGGAACGAGTTTGCGAATGTGGTCCCGCGAAGCGAGTTCCGGAACAACACCACCGTATTTCGCATGGATATCGACCTGACTGAAAAGAACATCCGCCAGCAGTCCGTCGGTGGCGTGGTAGAGCGCCACTCCCGTCTCATCGCAAGAGGTTTCAATGCCCAGAGTTAGCATCCATGCATGGTAGCGTTTTTTGAGCTGGTCTTTTGCTAGCAAAAGAGGGCAAATGCCATTAAAATCGCCGCCCTTTTAACGTACCCAAGGTGCAACGACTACCTATGCCGAGTGTAAAGGTCAAAGAAAACGAGCCGTTCGATGTTGCTCTGCGCCGCTTCAAGCGGTCTTGTGAAAAAGCCGGTGTATTGTCGGAAGTACGCCGCCGGGAGTTTTACGAAAAACCCACCTCGGTTCGCAAGCGCAAAGCAGCAGCAGCGGTCAAGCGGCATCTGAAGAAGTTGCAGCGAGAAGCACGCCGCTTCGAAAAAAACTACTAACGCCGCCCGGACTCATGTCCGATCTCCAAATTCAGATTACTGAAGCCACCAAGGTTGCGATGAAAGCCCGTGATAAAAAGCGGGTGGCCGCACTGCGGCTGGTGAATGCCGAATTCAAGCGCGTGGAAGTTGACGAACGTCGCGAGTTGCAAGATGAGGATGTACTGTCGATCCTCAATCGCATGCTCAAGCAGCGTAACGATTCGCTGACTCAGTTTCGCGATGCTCATCGCTTCGATCTGGCAGATCAGGAGCAGTTCGAGATCGACCTGATCAGAACGTTCATGCCAGAACCGCTATCGGAACAGGAATTGGATGCACTGATCACCCAAACCATCGCCGCCGCGGGGGCTGAGTCCATGAAAGACATGGGTAAGGTCATGGGGGCGTTGGCCAGTGCAGTGCAAGGTCGGGCGGACATGGGTGCGGCCAGCGCCAAAGTGAAGGCGCTACTCGCCGGATAGTCTTACAACAGCGTAATAAAGCGACAAAATTTTTCTGCTATCTTGTTACCCTGCAATCGTAGGTTTGAATGTTTCGTATGGAGCCCGTGATTCCCGTAATTCTTGCTGGTGGCAACGGCAGCCGTTTATGGCCACTGTCGAGGGAGTTGTTTCCCAAACAATTTCATGCGCTTTTCGACGAGCACTCACTCCTGCAGAACACTTTGCTGCGCGCTGCGAGAACAACTTCTCAAGACCCGATCATAGTTTGCAACGAGGAGCACCGCTTCTTAGTCGCGGAGCAGTGCCGTGCGTTGAACCAGCCGTGGTCCAGGATCATTCTGGAGCCGGAAGGTCGCAACACCGCCCCAGCAATCGCGTTGGCGGCGTTGGCGGCCTGTACCATGGCGCAACAACCTCTGCTGCTTGTGCTCCCGTCCGATCACCTGATTGGCGATGCGGATGTGTTTTGCGAGGCAGTTAAGGTTGCTGCGAAAGCTGCGAGCGAAGGCGGCCTCGTCACCTTCGGTATAACACCCACCCGTCCCGAAACGGGATACGGCTACATCGAGACGAACGGTGCTGTGGAAAATGAGGCGACACCTGTGCGCTCGTTTGTCGAGAAGCCGGATCTCGCTACGGCGCGCAGCTACCACGCTTCCGGTGATTATCTCTGGAACAGTGGCATGTTTGTGCTGGACGCCCGCTGTTATCTGGATGAGTTAGCGAAATTCTGCCCGGAGATGCACGCTAAGGTGACGGCGGCGTTTGCATCGGGTACTACGGACCTCGACTTCTTTCGCCCGGGAGCGGAGTTTCTCGAAAGCCCGTCCGACTCCATCGACTACGCTGTCATGGAGAAAACAGACCGTGCCATCGTCGTGCGCACGAATTTCGATTGGAGCGACATCGGCAGTTGGACTTCCCTGTGGGAATTGTCTTCGTTAGACGATGACGGCAATCACATGACGGGGGATGTCGTAGCGGTGGAGACCAAAAATTCCTATGTGCTCGCCAAAAACCGTCTGGTCGGGACCATAGGCATTAATAATCTGGTGGTGGTGGAAACGGCGGACGCGGTGCTGGTGGCTGATAAGAGTCGTGTGCAGGACGTAAAAGTTCTGGTGGAGCAGCTGAAAAAGTGCGGTCGCGAAGAGCACCGCACGCATAGGGAAGTTTTCCGCCCCTGGGGTAGCTACGAATCCGTCGGACTAGGCGAGCGTTATCAAGTCAAGCGCATCAAAGTAAAACCCGGCGCATCGCTTTCGCTGCAAATGCACCATCACCGCGCGGAACACTGGGTGGTGGTGCGCGGCACAGCCGAGGTCACGCGCGGTGAAGAGACCTTTACGCTCGGTGAGAATGAAAGCACTTATATTCCCCTCGCGACCCGGCATCGATTGAGTAACCCCGGCAAGCTCACCCTGGAACTCATCGAGGTCCAGGTGGGTGCATACCTCGGTGAAGACGACATCGTTCGCTTCGAGGACAAATATGGGCGATGACCGTCGGATAACCCCGGGGTCTTAGCCAGCATTTCGAAGTGGTGGTAATCTCTCTGAGGTTATGGGCCGCATCCCGCAATCTTTTATCAACGATCTGCTCGCGCGGGTGGACATCGTGGATATCATCGATGTACGGCTGACGCTGAAGAAAACAGGCAAGAATTACCAGGCGCTCTGCCCGTTCCATGACGACAAAAAAACTCCGTCCTTCTCGGTAAGCCCGGATAAGCAGTTCTACCACTGCTTCGGATGCGGCGTGAGCGGTACGGCGCTGACGTTTTTGATGGAACACGACCATTTGGAGTTCGTTGAGGCTGTGGAGAACTTGGCGGGACTCATTGGGCTCGAGGTACCCCGGGAAGCGGGTGCCAGTCGAGTTCGAGACAACTCAAACCTTTACGAGATTCTATCCCGAGCGGCGCAATACTTTCGCGAATCGCTAAAAACCTCACCCGAGGCGGTGAATTATCTCAAAAACCGGGGTCTGACTGGCGAGGTCGCCCGGGATTTTGGGATCGGTTATGCCCCCGAAGGTTGGGATTCAATAGCGCAAGCGATCCCGGATGTCGGTGAAAAGCTGCTGCTGGAGGCAGGTCTGCTCACCAGCAACGACAAGGGTCGGGTATACGATCGGTTTCGTGAGCGCATCATCTTTCCGATTAAGGACACTCGAGGCCGGGTCATCGGATTTGGTGGTCGCATATTCGATGGTGGCAGCGGGCCGAAGTACCTCAATTCCCCGGAAACGCCAGTTTTTCATAAGGGTCGTGAACTGTATGGGCTCTTTGAGGTGCGCAAGGCGCTGCGTCACATCGATAAGCTGGTGGTGGTTGAAGGATATATGGATGTCGCGGCGTTGGCACAGGCGGGCATAGCGAATGCGGTGGCAACCCTCGGCACCGCGTCCACTGAAGAGCACTTTCACAAGCTGTTTCGCTACACACAAGAAGTCGTGTGCTGCTTCGACGGTGATAGTGCGGGTCGCAAGGCCGCGTGGCGGGCGCTGGAAAACGCGCTGGCTTCCTTGACGGAGGGAAGACAGCTCAAGTTTGTTTTTCTACCGGACGGAGAAGACCCGGATACGTTGGTACGCGCCCGAGGCCGGCAGGGTTTCATCGACCTCCTCGACGCGGCATTGCCGGCGATCGAGTATCTGTTTGAACAGTTGGGTGACGGCTTGATGATGCAGAATCTGGACGATCAAGCGCGGCTGGCGAGTTTAGCCATGCCCCACATCGATCGCGTACCACGAGGTATTCTCAAGGACCTGATGCTGAACCGGCTGCAATCGTTAACTGGATTTGTTCCGGAACGCGATAAAAGTAGCTCCCCGCCCCCATCGCGGTCACATAATGTCAACTCATCTCGGCTCTCCCCGCTAAGTAAACGCTTACTAACTTATCTTCTCAAAAAACCCGAGTTGTACCAGACATTGTCTGTCGATAAGCGCTGCGAGTTGATCGCACAAGACGAGGGCGATCTATTTCTGGATATTGTCAAATATATTGATGAAAATCCCGAAGCAGATACTGCACTGTTGCTCGGCCGCTGGTCGGGAGATACCGCTCATGGGGAACTGGTTGGGCTTTTCGAGCGACGAGTAGATTTAGCGGAAGGTGCGATGCAGGCTGAGTTTGTGGAGGGTGTGGCACGTTATATAGCCGGTGCCAACAGTGCTCTACGGCGGCGTTTGCTCGCGGAGATAAAGGAAGAACCCTCAACGGAGAAGCTCAAGCGCTTCTGGGCGCTGAAACAGCAAAGCCACGAAGATCTGGCCGACAATGATGATCAGGGCAACTAGGCTTAATGTTCGGGGTCTAAACTTGAGTTGGCGCCTGGATTAACGGCGAATTAAGACCCACATATCGCTTGCAAATTGCTTGGTACGTCCGCATCTAGGCGGGTATACTGCGCCGTTTGCCTGGAGCCAGGTGGCTCTGCCCGTTCTTTATTCTATCCGCTGATAGAAAGAAGGGGTGGGGTGGGGGCCGACAACTACAGTCCATAATTGAGGTGCCATGAGTACACAAACTTCTGAACAGCAGCAATCTCGCTTAAAGGATCTTATTGCGAAGGGAAAAGAGCAAGGGTATATCACCTATGCCGAGGTCAATGACCATCTCCCTGACGATATCTCCGATCCGGATCAGATCGAAGACATCATCCGCATGATCAACGATATGGGAATCACGGTGTACGAACATGCGCCGGATGCCGATGAGCTGTTGACCTCTCAGGAAAACACTGCTGATGAGACCGCGGCCGAAGAAGCCGCGGCCGCGCTTGCGGCCGTGGAAACCGAGGTAGGTCGCACGACCGATCCCGTGCGCATGTACATGCGCGAAATGGGTACTGTGGAGCTTCTCACCCGGGAAGGGGAAATCGCCATTGCCAAGCGCATCGAGGAAGGTATCCGCGATGTGTTATCGGCGCTGTCGCACTACCCTGGTCCGGTTGAATATCTTCTGGAAACCTACGCAGAGGCTAATAAGGAAGGCCGCTTGAGCGATATGCTTGTCGGCTATCTGGATCCCACCGATGTAGTTCCTGCGGCACCGCAGGTTCAACCCGGTGTCCAGGCTGCAAAAAAAGACGATGACGACGAGGAGGAGGACAAGGGGCCCGATCCGGTGGAAGCCAAACGTCGGTTCACCGCACTGAAAAGGCAGTACAACAAGACCCAGAAAATCATCGCCGCCAAAGGTCGCAACGACAAGGAAGCCAAGGTACAGATGGAAAAGCTGGGTAAAGCTTTCTCGCCTTTCAAGCTTGTGCCGCGTCACTTCGATGAAATCACCGATATGGCCCGCGAAGGGCTGTTTCGCCTGCGCCGCCAGGAACGCGTCATCATGGGCGCGTGCGTTCGCAACGCGCGGGTACCGCGAAACGTGTTTCGCAAGGAGTACATGGGTAGCGAGACCAGCATTGTGTGGGTAAACAAACTCATCAAGGCGAAGAAAGACTTCTCCAGTGCCCTGGAAGCAGAGAAGGATGACATCATTCGGGCGCAGAAGAAGCTCAAGGCGCTCACCAACGAAACCGGACTCACCGTCACTGAGATCAAGGACCTCAACCGGCGTATGTCGCTCGGCGAAGCCAAGGCGCGGCGCGCGAAGAAAGACATGGTGGAGGCGAACCTCCGCCTGGTTATTTCCATCGCCAAGAAGTACACCAATCGCGGCCTGCAGTTCCTGGATCTGATTCAGGAAGGCAACATCGGCCTGATGAAGGCGGTGGACAAGTTCGAGTATCGCCGGGGGTATAAGTTCTCTACCTACGCTACCTGGTGGATTCGGCAGGCCATCACCCGGTCGATTGCCGACCAGGCCCGCACGATCCGCATTCCCGTGCATATGATCGAAACCATCAACAAGCTCAACCGGGTCTCGAGGCACATGCTCCAGGAGATGGGTCGCGAACCCACCCCGGAAGAACTCGGCGATCGCATGGATATGCCCGAGGACAAGGTGCGCAGAGTGTTGAAGATCGCCAAGGAGCCGATCTCCATGGAGACACCTATCGGCGACGATGAAGATTCACATCTGGGTGATTTCATCGAGGACAGCACCATAGGTTCACCCGTGGAACTTGCCACCGGCGAAGGCCTGAAAGAAGCAACGAGAGAAGTGCTCGGTGGGTTGACCGCTCGGGAGGCCAAAGTGCTCAGGATGCGCTTCGGCATCGATATGAATACCGACCACACGTTGGAAGAGGTGGGTAAGCAGTTCGATGTGACGCGGGAACGCATTCGCCAGATCGAGGCGAAGGCGCTTCGTAAGCTGCGCCATCCGAGCCGTTCGGAGCACTTGAGAAGTTTTCTGGATGAATGGATGGAGGGTGGCGGGGGAACTAGAACTCCATAATTCCGCGTGACGTAGTAAAAAACGGCCTTCACTTATTGGAAGGCCGTTTTTTTTCCTGGGTCGCGGGCAGCGCGCTACTTTTCCTGGAAGAACGTTATAATATCGCCGCCCTCGGGCCTATAACTCAGTTGGTTAGAGTAGTGGACTCATAATCCATTTGTCCCAGGTTCGAGTCCTGGTGGGCCCACCATTTTGAGGATTGGCGTTCAACAGCGAGGACTGAACGTTTGCACACTATCGCCGCGTTCTTCAGAGACCGCATGCAGATCAACGCCTTGCTCATCGTGCTTTGTTTTGTTTCAGTTCTGTTGCTCAGAACTCAGAGCGGGGCGAGTTACGCCACGTACCTGTTGGCTATCGCCATGCTGGTAACCATCAACCAATGGAACGACGTATTTTCCGTACGCTTGATGTGGGGCACGGTCGTGTTGTTACTCTACCTTGCACTCACGAGCTTCTGGTCAAACCCGTTTGTTGGCAGAGAAGCGTTCTCGATATTCTCCCGCGCATTCCTGGTGTTTTTCTTCGTTGTGGCATTTGCCGAGTGCCAATTGCGTGGCCAATTACAACGTTGGTTAGGACGCGCCATGGCGGTGGTTGGGAGCATTGCGACCCTGGCCGCCATCATCGTTTTTGTGGTAAGTGATCCCGCTGACGGCAGGCTGAATGGACTGGGGCAGCTCGACACGCATGTTATTGCGGCGTTGGTCTACGGTGTGGTGCTGATCTTTGTGCTCGATACGTTAGTCCGGGAGCAATCGTTACGTTGGAAGAGTTTTGCCGTGATCAGCGGAATTCTCATCACTTGTGCAGTGCTGCTTTCGGATTCCCGCAACGCCTGGGTGAGCGTTCTCATCGGCGTGGGTGTTTTCATGTTGGCTCACGCCACTCGCGACAGACAGCGCTTTCTTGCTGGTATTGCAGCGATGGGAGTGGTGTTTGGCGTACTGCTTGCCGGTTTGCTTGCCAACGATGTCAGCCGCGAGGTTTTGCTGCCGAGGGGCGACAGTTTCCGGTCGATTATCTGGTCTTCTGTCGTCAGCGAAGTGATTCAGCAGGGGCCGATATTCGGTCTGGGAATACTCACAGACAACGATGTCAGGGCTGGCGGTAACACATTCATTCATCCACACAGCATGTATCTATCGGTTCTTTTTCAAGGTGGTCTGGTGGGACTGACGCTCTTCGCCGTTGTGGTGATCGGTACGCTACGAGTGCTCCTGCGGCACTACGACAGTTCTGACGCCAAGCTCGCGCTGGGAGTTCTGGGGATTGCCTTACCCGCCTATCTTTTAGACGGTCATGAGCTGATCGACAAGGTCGGCTCCACCTGGCTCCTGTTCTGGTTGCCTGTGGCGATCAGCCTCGGTTTCCGCTGGAGCCAACCTGCTCGATAACCGCCAGGGTTTGTTCTGCCGCCCTGTCCCACGAGAACTTAGCGGCTTGCGGCTTGGTTTTCAAAGCGAGCGTGTCATACAACGCACGGTCTGTAATCAGGCGCTTCATCGCGTTCGCTATTTCATCTACTGAGTTCGGGTCGACAAGGAGTGAAGCGTCTCCGGCGACTTCCGGCATTGCAGAGACGTTGCTCGTAATGACGGGTTTCCCGAAGGAAAACGCTTCGACAATCGGAAGACCGAAACCTTCGTACAAGGAAGGAAACACGAGAAAATCACATCCAGCGTACAGCGCCGACAGTTCTGTGTCGTCAGCGGAGCCCACGTACTCCACCTGTTGTTCGAGACCCAGAGCGGTCACGGACAGATGGAGAGGTTCCATCTTCCAGCCTCGGCCACCGGTGACAATGAGACGAGGTAACTCTGAACCCAGCGTTTTTAGTTTTGCCAGCGCCTCAAGGCAACGTTGTAGATTCTTGCGTGGTTCAAGGGTTCCCACGAAGAGCATATAAGGTGTTCGCATCGCTGAACTCGACTCGATCGGGTGAAGCGAGTTGGCCTCGTAAATCACGTCTATCTTGGGCTGAAGATTTGGATAGAGCGAGACAAGATCGGCAGCGGTAGCCTGTGATACCGCGATGATCCTGGTTGCCAGTTGCAGCGATGCAGGTGTTAACAGTCGTTCGGCGATGAGTCCACGTAGCTGCATCGTACCGGGGTGCTGGCGCCAGACACAGTCATGTATCGTGAGTACACAGGGAATCGATCTGAGCAACAGGGGAAGGTGATGGCGTGGAGACCAGAACACATCGAGTTGGTCCTTGCGAGCCCAGTTCTGGAACATGATCTGTTCGCGCAGAAGGTTTAGCCCGCGGTAGAAAGAGTCATTTGAACGGCGATAGACGTTGTCGAAATCGAGCCAGGGATTGTCTGAGGTCTTGCCACCGTAGAGAAA
>SMUY01443678.1_pt1 | contig 15508 bp, 10 predicted proteins | sample 2456441 | NCBI WGS metagenome assembly SMUY01 (sample SAMN11095931, study PRJNA526329) | marine sediment metagenome | biome: Marine sediment; feature: Surficial sediment; material: Deep marine sediment; isolation source: Hadal surficial sediment | place: Pacific Ocean | collected 2014-11 | depth...
CGCCTCGGTCGAATACTGCCTGTGTGCTTCCTCATCGCGCCTTGCGCTGGCCGGGCGCGGCATCGACTACGACGAATCTCGGTGCGACGCGGGACTTTTACCACGGACTGCTAGCCCGAAGTTCCCCGGCCCCTGGGGCGTGCCTCCCGCGGAATAGACGAATGATTGCAGGCTGGTGATGTACCACACCGGTCGGTTTCGGTGCTTAAATGTAGCCATGTAAAACTCATATTATACTTTACATGTTCGCAAATAGTTGGTATAAATGTGGCCATGCATGTCGAGGTCGTGCCGAACCGTGGCTCCAAGCCCACCATCCTGCTCCGGGAGTCCTTCAGGGAAGGCAAGAAGGTCCGAAAACGCACGCTGGGCAACATCTCGAAGCTGCCGATGGACCAGGTCGAGTACATCCGGCGCGTCCTCAGAGGTGAGCAGCTTGTCTCGACCGACGAACTCTTCGAGATCATCAAGGACGGCTCGCGCGCCCACGGCAACGTCGAGGCCGTCATGACGACCATGCGGCGCCTGCGCTTCGCCAACCTCATCGGCTCACGCGCGTCGCGTCAGCGCGACCTGGTCATCGCCATGGTGGCGGCTCGCATCATCAAGCCGCGGTCCAAGCTCGCCACCAGCCGTTCGTGGTCCAGCACCACCGTGTCCGACATGCTCGGCATCGGTAATGCCGATGAGGACGAGCTGTACGACGCGATGGACTGGCTCCTCGAGCGCCAAGAGGACATCGAGAAGAAGCTGGCAGCCCGCCATTTCAAGGAGGGGGACCTGGCTCTCTACGACCTGACCTCGAGCTACTTTGAAGGCGTGACCTGTCCACTCGCAGCCCTGGGGTACAACCGAGACGGCAAGAAGGGCAAGCTCCAGGTCAACTACGGCCTGCTCGCCAACGACCGGGGCATTCCCGTGGCGGTCTCGGTCTTCAAAGGGAACTCGGGTGATCCGAAGACCCTGCTGCCCCAGGTCGACAAGTTGCGGGAGCACTTCGGCATCGAGCAGTTCGTGCTCGTCGGCGACCGGGGGATGATCACCCAGAAGCAAGTCGATGCGCTCCGTGAGATCGAAGGGGTCGACTGGCTGACCGCGCTGCGCCCCGAAGCCATCCGCAAGCTCGTCGACGCCGGCGCCATCCAGATGGGTCTGTTTGACGAGCGCAACATCTTCGAGCTCGAACATCCAGACTGGCCTGGCGAGAGACTCATCGCCTGCCGCAACCCGGAGCTGGCCCAGAGGCGCAGAGCCAAGCGCGAGGCGTTGCTCGAGGCGACGGCCGCGGAGCTCGACACGGTCCGCCGGATGGTCGGCCGCGGTCGACTCTACGGCAAGGAGACCATCGGCGACCGGGTCGGCAAGGTCCTCGGGCAATACAAGGTCGGCACGCACTACACGGTCGAGGTCCGCGACGACGGGTTCGACTACACGGTCGACGAAGAGGCGCTTGCCGCCGACGTGGCGAAGGGGACCGGCGCAGACACGGCGCCCCCGGCGCAACGGCTCGAGCGGTCCAGGCGCCACATGGAGTCCATCGCCGACAAGCTCGACACGGTCCGCAAGAGGACCGAGCAGGGGCGGCTGCACGGCACGGGCGATATCGGCGTGCGGGTCGGCAAGGTCGTCAACAAGTACAAGATGTCCAAGCACTTCGTACTGCACATCGAGGACGACTCCTTCAACTTCGAGGTCAACCAAGAGAAGGTCGACGCCGAGGCCGCACTCGACGGCATCTATGTGGTCCGCACGAGCGTCGCGAAGAAGACCATGGACGCGGACCAGGCGGTCCGCAGCTACAAGCAGCTCGCCAACGTCGAGCGCGCCTTCCGCTGCCTCAAGAGCGTGGACCTGATGGTCCGGCCCATCCGACATCATCTCGAGGACCGGGTTCGCGCCCACATCTTCCTGTGCATGCTCGCCTACTACGTCCAGTGGCACATGATCGAAGCCTGGCGCCCGTTGCTCTTCGCCGACGAGGACCAGGAGGCCAAGGCATCACGGGACCCGGTAGCACCCGCCAAGCGCTCGGAGGCAGCGATGCGGAAGGTGCACACGAGGCGTCTCGATGACGCCTCGCCCGTCCACTCCTTCCGCACCCTGCTCGATCACCTCGGCGAGATCGTCCGCAACACGTGCCGCCTTCCCAACGCCGGGCCTGAGGCGCCGACCTTCCACAAGGCCACCACCCCCAACGCCAAGCAGCAGAAGGCGCTCGACCTGCTCCGCAACATCAGCGTGTAGACAGAGCCACCACGCCCTCTGGTCCTCATCCTCCCGGAACGAATGGGGAAACTCGACTCAAACTGGTGGGAACTTCGGGCTAGGGGGTCGTCGCATACGCATGGCGAGGCACCGAGAGCCCGCTGCACCAAGCGGCGGTCGTTCCACCGTGCGCGAGGAGGGAGCATCCCGGCCGTCTTCGACTGACGAGCAACGCAGCGGGGCGGGAGGCATCGGCGGCCGAATGTCGCCGTGCTTGTGCAGCGGGCCACTTGGTGTCACGATACCTTCTGTACGTGTCCGAAGAGCGAAGCGAGCCTAGCGTAGCGACGGTCGCACGGATTCCCATCGATGACGAGGGGATCGAGTTGCTGTTCGGCTCCTACGACACCAACCTCAAGACCTTCGAGGACCTGTTCGGGGTCCAGATCAGCACCGACGGCAACATCCTGCTGGCCGAAGGTGACGCCGCCGCCCTCGCCGGGCTCGAGCTGGTGGTGCGGCAACTGGGGGCGTTGGTGGTCGAAGGCTACCAGCTGTCGCAGGAAGACGTCCAGCGGGCGGCGCAGCTCGTCATTCAGGATGACCGCGTCCAGCTGCGGGACTATTTCGTACGGGCGACCATCAAACCATCGAGCAAGCGGCACATCACGCCAAAGAGCCTCAACCAGCGGCGGTATCTCGAGGCGATCGAGCGTCACGACATCGTCTTCGGGATTGGTCCGGCGGGCACCGGGAAGACCTACCTGGCGATGGCCCAGGCCGTGGCGTTCCTGACCGCCAAGAAGGTCACGCGCATTATTCTGGCGCGCCCCGCCGTCGAGGCGGGGGAGAAGCTCGGGTTTCTGCCAGGGGACCTGCAGGAGAAGATCAACCCGTATCTGCGGCCGCTCTACGACGCGCTCTACGATATGCTGGACAGGGACCGCGTTGACCGGTTGCTGGACCGCGGCACCATCGAGATCGCGCCGCTGGCGTTCATGCGTGGCCGCACGCTCAACGATGCGTTCGTGATTCTCGACGAAGCGCAGAACACCACCTCCGAGCAGATGAAGATGTTTCTGACCCGGCTCGGGTTCGGCTCGAAGGCGGTCATCACCGGGGACATCACCCAGATCGATCTGCCGCTCGGACAGATTTCTGGGCTCGTGGAGGTGATGCGGGTCGTGCAGCGGGTCGAGGGGATCGCCTTCACCCGGTTCGACGACCGCGATGTCGTGCGGCACCCCCTCGTGCAGAAGATCGTTCAAGCCTACGAAGCCTACACGGGGGACGACACCCACGACGCCACGACGGGGACCGTCGTGGCGTCGGCGATATGACTGTGGACGACACCGCCAGCGACGCTGCGCCTCAGACCGACGAGCGAAGGCGGCGTAGCCTCGCTGGCAGACGCTTGTCGTACAGCCCCGCTCCGCGGGGGCGAGACATCTCCGCGCGTCATGAAACCTCGATCTGCACGTCACGATCTCGCTCATAGAAGATGTCTAGGCTCCGTCCCTCGACGCGACTGCGGGTGGCGGTGACCGACGGGCGCGGGCGGCACAAACCGGCCGGGACGTTGCCGCTGTGGCTCGCCCGCATCGCGCCACGCGCGGCGGTCGGCGTCGTCGTCGTGGCGCTGGTCGGCGACCGCAAGATGCGAGATCTCAACAGCCGGTTCCGTGCGACCGACCAGATCACAGACGTGCTCTCGTTCCCCGCCGACCCCGCCCCGGTGCCGACCGGCCCCGGGGCGGCTCGGTTCCTGGGTGACATCGTGATCGCGACCGGACGGGCGGCGCGCCAGGCGCGGGCCGCCCATCTGACCGAGCAGCAGGAGTGGCGCCGGCTTGCGCTGCACGGGCTGCTGCACCTGCTGGGGCACGACCACGAACGGGACGATGGACAGATGCGGCGGCTGGAACGTCGTCTCCAGCGACGGAGCGGGTTGCCCGTAGACTGACTCCCGATGGCTCCCTTGATCCTGTTCCTGATTGGGTGCGCGGTGGTCTATGTGGCGTCCATCGAGTCCGCGTTCGGCGCGATGGTCCGACTGCCGGCACGCCTCACGGTGGAGCGAGACATTCGGCACGAGTCCCTGACGACGTATCTCGAGGACCCGCAGCGTTTGTTCGTGGTGACGCGGCTGCTGCGCGGCCTGCTGTTCGCGACGGCGGCGGTGGTGCTGGCGCGGATGATCGGCGTGGCGACGCCGCAGGCGGTTGGTCTGTTGCTGCTGGCGATCATGCTGTTCGTGGTGGTGTGCGAACAGCTGGTGCCGTCGGTGCTGGTCCGGCGCGACGCCGGTCGTACGCTGGAGCTCCTGTTGCCGTCGTTCGACCTCGTGCTCCGGGTCGTGGGTCCTGTGACAGGGGGCTTGCTGCGGTTGGCCCGCCCGCCGCGGGCCCGGTCCGAGGCCCGGTCCAACGGCGTCGGCTCGGCCGACCCGACGGAGCCGGGTGGCGAGACGGTCGACGCCGCGGCCGTGGCCGACGAGACCGAGGAGCGCAGGCTGTTGCGGTCGGTCGTCGACTTCGGCGGCACGCTGGTGCGGGAGGTCATGACACCGCGGCCAGACATCGTCGCGATCGCGCACGACGCGACCGTGGCCGAGTTCCGGGCGCTGTTCGCCGAGGAGGAGTATTCGCGAATTCCGGTGTACGAGGACAACCTGGACAACATTCTGGGGTTCGTGTTTGCCAAGGACCTGGTGACTCTCGACGGGGTGCAGGGCACGTCACGCATCGTGCCGCAGCTGCTGCGACCGGCGCATGTCGTGCCGGAGGGCAAGCGGGTTGCGGAGCTGCTGCGTGAGCTGCAGGTCAAGCACGTGCAGAGTGCGGTTGTGGTCGACGAGTACGGCGGAACGGCCGGCCTGGTCACCATCGAGGACCTGCTCGAGGAGATCGTTGGTGAGATCCGTGACGAGTACGATGACGAGTCGGATCCGATCGTCGACGAGGGAGATGGGACATTCGTGTTTCTGGCCTCGGTCAGTGTCGGCGACATGGTCGAGCATCTCGGGGTGACCATCGAGCGTGACGGCTTCGAGACGGTGGGCGGCTACCTGCTGACCCGTCTGGGCCGCGTGCCGACCGTCGGCGAAACCGTGGAGATTGACGCTTTGGTCGTCGAGGTCCTCGAGGCCGAACGCCGGCGGGTGCGCAAGGTCCGGGTCCATCGCCGCGATGCGGTCGGGTCGGCCGCCGGGTAGGCAGTGAGAGGGTGTTCCCCAAGGAGACAGGAGACAGGAGGAACTGGAGGGCTTTGTCGCGTTCTTCAGCAACCTGACGGGAGGATATGCGGGTCGGATTCGTGTCGCTCATCGGCCGGCCGAACGCCGGTAAGTCCACCTTGCTCAACCGGGTGGTCGGGACCAAGCTGGCCATTGTCTCCGACAAGCCCCAGACCACCAGGAACCGGATCCTGGCGGTTCGGAATTACGTAGGCGACCCCGCGGCGCAGGTCATCTTCGTCGATACCCCCGGGATTCATCGGCCGCTGCACCGGATGAACGTGCGGATGGTCGGGATGGCGCTCGAGTCGATCGGCGATGTCGAGCTGATCGGGCTGGTCCGCGATGCCACCGATAGTGTGGGCGCCGGCGACCGGTTCGTGCTGCGGTCGCTCGCCGAGGCGCGTGTGCCGGTCATCCTGGTGCTCAACAAGATCGATCGGATCGCCAAAACGCGGCTGCTCCCGATCATCGACTGGTATCGCCGGCAGCGCGAGTTCGCCGCCATCGTGCCGGTATCGGCCCTGACCGGTGACGGGATGGAGATTCTGGAGCGGGAGATCATCGGACAGCTGCCCGAGGGCGAGCCGCGCTATCCTGACGACTTCCTGACCGACCAGCCGGAACGGGTGCTGGCGGCGGAAACGGTTCGGGAAAAAGTGTTGCAGCACACACACGCCGAGCTGCCGTTCACGACGGCGGTGATCGTCGACATGTTCGATGATGAGACGCAGCCTGGCCTCCTGCGGTTGTATTGCTCGATTCTGGTCGAACGCGCCTCCCAGAAGCCGATTGTCATCGGCCACGGCGGCGCCCTCGTGCGACAGATTGGCACCGAGGCCAGACAGGATCTCGAGCGGTTCTTCGGCACCCGGGTCTATCTCGACCTGCAGGTCAAGGTCCGACCCGAGTGGCGCGAGAACGACCGGATCCTCGACCAGGCTGGAGTGGCGCCGAAGACACGGGCATAGCGGCCCGGCCCGTTCGGCTATGGGCGATGGGAGCTCCGGGACGGATGGGACCGACGGCGGGATTATGCCGGTCACTACGGGACCCGTCGGGCAGCGATCGACTCGACTCATCCGGCCAGCCAGTGCGAGACCGGCTTGGACAGGAACGCTGCACTCCGGAGTCCGTCGCGGCCGACCACCAGGGGGCGACGCTTCCGGAACGTCCGGACGAAGCGGTCCAGGCCGGGCATGACGTCAGGCGAGCGCCCCCTCTTCACCTCGATGGCTGTCAGGGTCTGGCCGGCGCGAACGACGAAGGCCATCTCACGGTTACGGTCCCGCCAGGAGAAGTGCTCGCAGAGCCCCGTCGCCGCCGCATTGGCGAAGTGGGCCCCGACCGCCGTGTCGACCAGGCGCCCCCAGTCCTCGCGATCCTGGCGTGCTTCGGACAGCGACAATCCGGACTGTGCGGTCATCAGCGCGGTGTTGAGCGCCTGCAGCGTGGGGCTCGAACCGCGTCGCCCCGTCGCGCCACCGGCATACGTCTGCAGGCCGACCAGCATGCCGGCGCCCGCCAGCAGCTCGAGATAGTGGGCCCGCGTCGTGGTGTTGCCGGCCTCGTGCAGCTGACCGAGCATGTTGGTGGAGGAGAGGATCTGCCCCGAGTAGCGGCAGCCCAGCTCGAACAGTCGGCGCAGGAGCGCGGGCTTGTCCACGCGTGAGAGCAGGAGCACGTCTCGGCTGATGGTCGTCTCGATCAGCGAGTCGCGGACGTAGCGCGACCACCGCTCTGGGGTGGCGACCAGCGGAGCGGCGCCAGGGTAGGCGCGTAGAACAGATAGTGATCGACGGTCCAGCCGAAGGCGGTCCGGTCGGACGTGAACGCCTCGGGCAGAAACTTGAGCGCCACATTCCGGCCGAGCCTGGTGTTATGGGCCACTCAGGCCCATGGTGGTCAAGGAAGCTGGGCGATCACACGAGGACAGCGGTCTGCGAGCCCCCGCCGCGCCAGGAGCGCCTAAAGCCCAACGTCCAACTGAGCGGCCACGGGCTCTCGGCAACAGGGCTACGTGTTATACTGATCAGTTCGTGGTACTGACTGTGGGATACCCAGGCGAATCTGACGTGTCGCGCGCCGGCGCGACCCGACCCGGACGACGGGACCATGCCACCCCACCGCCGAATCGACGTGGTGCTCGACTCGGTCAAGCGACTGCAGCGGATTGGTGCGTCCGCCAATCTGCTCAATCTGCTCCAGAAGCAACATCCCGCCGACCTCGCTGAAGTCTTCGGCGAGCTGTCCGACAAAGACTGTCGCGGCGCGCTCAACCTGCTGCTCGACCATAACAGCCGCCTCGCCATGGAGGCGCTGATCGAGTACGGCGCCGAGCACAGCGCCGCGCTGCTGGCGGACCACCCCGCCGATCAGCTTGCGGTCTGGCTGCAGGATCTGCCGTCGGACGACGCGGTGGCGCTGATCGACGAGCTGCCGGACGACCTGTCTGCCGCCGTGCTGGAGCAGATGCGGTCTCAGGAGTCGGGCGACGTCGAGAATCTGCTCGAGTACGCCGAGCAGACCGCCGGGCGCATCATGAACCCGACGGTGTTCGCGCTGTCGGAGGATCTCACGGCCGGCGAGGCGATTGGGGCGCTCCAAGGCTCGCGCGAGGTGGAGATGGTCTTCTATCTCTATGTCGTCGACGAGCGGCGGCACCTGGTGGGGGTGGTCTCATTGCGGCGGTTGTTGCTGGTGGCGACCGAAACCCCGTTGCAGCGGATCATGACGACCGATCTGATCAGCGCGCGGGTGGATACCGACCAGGAAGAGGTCGCCGAGCACGTCGCCAGCTACAATCTGCTGGCGATCCCGGTCGTCGACGAAGAGAACAAGCTGGTCGGCATCATCACCGTTGATGATGTCATCGACATCATCAAGGACGAGGCGACTGAGGATATCTACCGGCTGGCCGGGGTGAGCGGGGACGAACACGTGTTCACCTCGGCGCGTGAGTCGTTGCGGAAACGGTTGCCGTGGCTGGCGGTCAACCTGGCCACCGCCACGTTGGCGGCCTTCGTGGTGCGGGCGTTTCAGGCGACCATCGACCAGGTGGTGGTGCTGGCGGTGCTCATGACGATCGTCGCCAGCATGGGCGGCAACGCGGCCACCCAGGCGCTGACGGTCATCGTCCGGGGCATCGCCCTGGGAGAGTTGACCTGGGGCAACTCGAGGAAGACGGTATTCAAAGAGGCGCTCGTCGGGCTTGGCAACGGGCTGGCGCTCGGTACGGTTGGTGGCGGCGTGGCCTGGCTCATGTCGGGGAGCCTCGTCCTGGGGCTGATCCTCGCGCTGGCCATGGTGATCAACCTGCTGGTGGCCGCCATCGCCGCCAGCGTCATCCCGATCTCGTTGCGGGCCATGCGGATCGACCCGGCGCTCGCGTCCGCTGTATTCATCACCACGCTCACTGACGTGTTCGGGTTCTTCACCTTTCTGGGGCTCGCGACCCTCTTCCTGGGGTATCTGGAGGCGGGGGCCTAGCAGTCCGTGGTGAAAGTCGTGCGTCGCACCGAGGGTGGCGACGCGCCAGCCTGGCACGGCGAGACGAGGGAGCATACCGGCAGTATTCGACCGAAGAACAATCCGCCGTCGCCACGGCTTCGGCGGAACCTGGCCATAGCCCGGACATGCAGGGGCCGGGCGGCGGCTGGCGCAGGCAGGGCGGATGCAGCGCCAGCCGAATGCAGCGGGACTATCACCACGGGCTGCTAGGGCGAGTCACAGAAGTCAGTCCGCCGTGGCATAGGCGGAGGGGCTTCGCCGCGTCCCCAGGGCACCGCCACGGAGTCGCCCCGACGGGCCACTAGGGCTACAATTGGCGGGGCGATACGCGCTCGCGATGCCACTCTTTACGACCGACGCGCTGATCCTGCGCACCTACCAACTCGGTGAAGCGGACCGCATCGTCGTGTTCTTGACCAGCGATCGGGGCAAGAAGCGTGGGGTGGCGAACGGCGCACGGCGTCTGCGGTCGCGATTCGCCGGCGGGCTCGAGCCGCTGACGCTCGTCCGGCTCGCGTACTACGAACGGGAGCGGCGCGACCTCGTGCGGCTGAGCTACGTCGAGCCTGTCCGGTCGCCGTTGATGGCGTGTGACGGGGACGTGCTCGGGCACGTCGAGTATTTCGCCGAGCTGATCGACGAGTGCGCGCCCGAGGCCGACCCGAATACGGCGTTGTATCGGCTGGGCGCCGCGGTCGTGAACTCGCTGGTCGACGCGATTCCCGTCGAGCGGTTGGCCCGCTACGTCGAGTACTGGATCCTGCGGTTGCAGGGTGTCTATCCGTCGCTGGTCGCCTGTCATCGCTGCGGCGGCGATCCGGCGGGCGGTGGGCGCATCGACCCGGTCGGCGGCGGGTTCACCTGCGCGTCATGCGCGACCGGCCAGGGACTTCTGCTCTCGACCGAGTCGATGCGGTTTCTGCGGGCCGCGGCCGCCACGCCGCCAGGGGGCCTGAGGGACATCGAGCTGCCGGCGCACGCGGCGCGCGAACTGGAGCGGGCGCATCGACAGATGATCACGGCGCATCTGGAAAAGGAGCTGCGGTCCACGAAGGTGCTCCGGGCGATGGCCAAGGGAACGTGATGCTCGAAGAAGGTAGGAGACAGGAGACAGGAGTCAGGAGGAAGCGGGTGGGCTTCGCCATCATTCAGAAGAGCTCTGGGAGGCCGTGTTTGCACCGCCGTGGGCGGGTGGTCAGGAGCACTAGCGGAATGTCGGCGTCAGCCCTCCGGTTCGCTCCTATCTCCTGTCTCCTGACTCCTGTCTCCTGGGAGCGTGCCTCTCCATGACCCTACAGGACCTGATTGCCTCGCTGTCCCATTTCTGGGCGTCCCGCGGCTGTTTGATCTGCCAGCCGCTCGACATCGAGGTCGGGGCCGGCACGATGCACCCGGAGACCTTCCTGCGGGTGCTGGGCCCGCGGCACTGGCGGGTCGCCTATGTCCAGCCCTCCAGACGCCCGGCCGACGGACGCTTCGGAGAGAACCCGAACCGGCTGTTCAAACACCACCAGTTCCAGGTCATTCTCAAGCCCTCTCCGGATGCCGCCCAGACGTTGTATCTCGAGAGTCTGCGCGCCTGCGGCATCGACCCCGGGCTGCACGACGTGCGGTTCGAGGAGGACAACTGGGAGTCGCCCACGCTGGGGGCGTGGGGCGTGGGGTGGCAGGTGCTGCTCGACGGCATGGAGATCACGCAGTTCACCTACTTCCAGCAGGCCGGTGGCATCGATCTCGCGCCGGTGTCGGTCGAGCTCACCTACGGGCTGGAACGGATCGCCATGCACCTGCAGGGGGTGGACGACGTCTATGACCTGGAATGGGCGCCGGGTGTCTCGTATCGCGAGGTGCGCCATCAGGACGAAGTGGAGCAAACCAAATACGCCTTCGGCATGGTGGATATGCCGGAGGCGGAGTTTGCAGCGTTCCACCGGGACCTGTTCGACCGGTATCACCAGATGAGCCAGACGCTGTTGCGCTCCAGTCTGGTGTTGCCGGCGCTGGATGCCTGTCTCAAGTGCTCGCATGCCTTCAACATCCTGGATGCCAGCGGGGGGGTTGGCGTCACCGAGCGCGCCGCCTACATCCTGCGCGTGCGTCAGCTGGCCGTGGCGATCGCCAGGGCGCACGTGGAAGGGCTCGCCGAGGCATGACCCGTTCGCGGCCGAACACCATGTATCGAGAGCTGCTGATCGAGATCGGGTGTGAGGAGCTGCCGGCGAGCTGGCTACCGTCTCTGACGCGGCAGGTCGGGGAGCGGGTCGGCGCGCAGCTGGCGGCGGTGCGTCTCGACTGCCCGACACCGCCCGAACCGTTTGGGACACCGCGGCGACTCACTGTGCGGGTTGCCAAGGTCGCCGACCGGCAGACCGACGTGGAGGAAACGCTGACCGGTCCGCCGGTCCGGGCGGCGTTCGATGCCGACGGTCAGCCGACTCAGGCGGCGCTGGGGTTCGCGCGGAAGCACGGGGTGGACGTCGCCCGGTTGTCGCAGGTCGACACCCCGAAAGGGGGCTATCTGGTCTACCGGCGGCGGCAGCGCGGGGCGGCGGCGCGGTCAGTGCTGGGGGGGGTGCTCGCCGCCACGCTCCGCGAGCTCACCTTCCCCAAGCAGATGCACTGGGATGCGCGGCTCGATGACGGGCGTGGCGATCTGCTCTTCGGACGGCCGATCCGCTGGCTGCTCTTCCTGTTTGGCGGTCGTGTGGTGCCGTTCGTCATCGACCGCACCCCGGGGGCGGTGGCCCCCGGGGTGGCGCCGATCCGGGCAGGGGCGGTGACCTATGGCCACCGGTTCTTCGCGAAGGAGGGTGCGCCGGGCCGCGGGTTCCGGGTCGCCTCCTTCGCTGAGTATCGGCAGGGTCTCAGACGGCGCTATGTGTTGCTCTCCCGCGAGGAGCGTCGCGCCCGCATCGATCAGAAGCTCATGACGCACGCGAAGCGGGCGGGTGGCGTCGTGGGCACCGCCGGCGGGGAGTCCTCGCTGCTCGACGAAGTGCCCGATCTGGTCGAGTACCCGTCGGTCGTCACCGGGCGCTTCCCGAAAGAGTTCTTGGCGCTGCCGGATGAGGTGCTGAAGACGACGATGATTCATCATCAGCATTACTTTCCGGTGGTGACCCGGCGCGGCCGTCTGACCGAGCACTTCCTCGCGGTGACCAACACCCCGCGTGACAACGTGCGGGCCATCGCGCACAACGCCCAGCGGGTGCTGGTCGCGCGCCTCCGGGACGCGCGGTTCTTCTGGGAGGCGGACCGGCGCGCCCCGTTGTCGTCACGGCTCGACCGGCTCGACACGCTCCGCTTTCACAAGACGCTGGGCAGCTATCTGGCCAAGGCGCGGCGGTTGGAGGAACTCGCCGGTCGCGTCGCCCGAGAGGCTTTCGATGCCGACGAGCAGGCCGGCCACGCCGCCCGTGCGGCGCTGCTGGCCAAGGCCGACCTCACCACCGACATGGTGGGCGAGTTCCCGGAGCTGCAGGGGGTCATGGGTGGCCTCTACGCGCGCGAGGACGGCGAGCCCGAGGAGGTGTGGCGGGCCATCTACCACCACTACCTGCCGATCGGGGTGACGGCCGACGCGCCACCGCGGCCACCGGACCTGGGGAAGGCGAAGGTCAGCTGGGCAGCGGTGTCACTGGCCGACAAGCTGGACACGCTGGTCGGACTGTTCCAGGTAGGCGAGAAGCCAACGGGGTCTCGCGACCCGTTCGGGTTGCGGCGGCAGGCGCACGGAGTCTTCAGGATCTTGGTGGACCTGCCGGAGCTCACCGGGCTGACGGTGAGACCCGACCTCGGCAGCCTCCTGCAGATGGCCGAAGAGCTGCACGGCGGCGGGTCCTCCACGGAGGTGTACGTGCGGCTTCTACCTTTTCTCTTCGAGCGGCTCCGGTATGTGCTCGAACAGCGTGGGTATGATGGGCGCAACGTGCGCGCCGTGACACACCAGATCTCGCTAGCCGACATCAGGCCGCTGGACGCGCGGCGCAAGCTCGAGGTGCTGCCCGAATTCACCGGCTCGGCCGATTTCCTGCAGCTCGCTACGCTGTTCAAGCGGGTCAGAAACATCGCGAAAGAGCTGCCGGAAGATGATTTCGACACGAGTCGCTTCGGCATCTCATCGGTCTCATCGATCGACGAGGAGCCGGCCGAGACGCAGCTCAGAGAAGAGCTCGAGCGCCGCGGACCGAAGATCGACGCCGCCGTGACCAGCGGTGAGGGGTATCGCGCCGCGTTCGCCGAGGCGGCGCGGTTTGGCCCTGCGGTGGACCGGTTCTTCACCGACGTGCTCGTGATGGTGGAGGACCCCGCGCTGCGGCGACGGCGTCTCGCATTGCTGAAGAAGCTCGAACGGCTGATCTTGCAACTGGCGGACGTGTCGGAGATCGTGAAGGAAGCGGACTGATCTGGAATACGCTCCTGAAGTCAGAAATCAGACGTCAGAAGGTCGAAAGGCGGGGGCAGTCCGCCGCCCCCACGGCTACGGCGGAACCCGCCAAAGGTCACCGTGTGATCATCGCCGGTGAGCGAAGGCGGGAAGGCGCGACAACGGTATGGCGAAGAAACGGAAGACGTCGGCGAAGACGGTGACACGCAGCGCACGCACTCGCACGGGTAGACCCCGGACCACCAGCAAGACGGCCTTACGGAAGACCGCGGCCAGGTCCGGGCGCAAGACGGCGGGTGCCGGGCAGATGGCCCGAGGGCGTGCCGATCCACGGTATGTGTATTCCTTCGGTGGCGGCACGGCCGATGGCGACCGCTCGATGAAGGACCTGCTGGGTGGGAAGGGTGCCGGGCTGGCCGAGATGACCAACGCCGGGCTGCCGGTGCCGCCCGGCTTCACCATCACCACCGAGGCGTGCAACCGGTACTACGCGAACGACCACACCGTGCCGGCGGCCGTGGACACCGAGATGCTCAAGCGGCTCCGGTGGCTCGAGAAGACCGCCGGCGTCTCGTTCGGGTCGGTTGAGCGGCCGCTGTTGCTGTCGGTCCGGTCCGGTGCGAAGTTCTCGATGCCCGGCATGATGGACACCATCCTCAACCTGGGGCTCAACGACGCCACCGTGCAGGCCCTGGACCGTCAGACCGGCAACGGCCGGTTCGCGTTCGATAGCTATCGCCGGTTCATCCAGATGTTCGGGAACGTCGTGCTCGAGATCTCGAAGGACGCCTTCGAGGAGGAGCTGGACGAGGTCAAGCAGGAGCATGGCGTGACCCTCGACACCGAACTTGGCGAAGGAGCGCTCCGGGAGGTCGTGGTCAGATACAAGGAGGTGGTTCGTCTGAAGAGCGGGCGGGATTTTCCGGACGTTCCACTGGAGCAGCTCCGGATGGCGCGCGACGCCGTCTTCCGGTCCTGGCACAACCCCCGAGCCAAGGAGTATCGCCGGATTTACCACATTCCGGACGAGATCGGCACCGCGGTGAACGTGCAGCTGATGGTCTTCGGCAACACCGGCAATCGCTCGGCTACCGGGGTCGGGTTCACGCGCAACCCGGCGACTGGCGTCAAGGAGTTCTACGGCGAGTTTCTGGTCAACGCCCAGGGGGAGGATGTCGTCGCGGGCATCCGGACACCGCGGCCGATCAGCGAGCTCAAACGGCTGATGCCGGCTGCCTACAGGCAGTTGCGACGGATCACCAGCCGCCTGGAGCGCCACTACAAGGACATGCAGGATTTCGAGTTCACGATCCAGGACGAGCGGCTCTTCATGCTGCAGACCCGCAGCGGCAAACGGACAGGCCTCGCCGCCATCCGGATCGCCACCGACCTCGTCGATGAGCGGATCGTCACCACCAGAGCGGCGCTCCTGCTGATTGACGCCGGCGCTCTGTCGCAGCTGTTGGCGCCGATCTTCGATCCCGAGGCCTGGAGCCGGCTTCCGGTCGCCACCCGGGGGTTGCCCGCCTCGCCGGGCGCGGCCTCGGGGCAGGTGGTGTTCACGGCCGAAGACGCCGTGCGCTGGGCCGGCAAGGGCAAGCGGGTGGTGCTGGTACGGAAGGAGACGGTGCCGGACGACATCCACGGGATGTATGTCGCTGAGGGGGTGCTGACGGCCACCGGGGGGATGACCTCGCATGCCGCCGTTGTGGGACGGCAGATGGGCAAGCCGTCGGTCGTGGGCGCTGCCGCGATCCAGGTCGACGAGCAGGCCAAGCGGATCACGATCGGGGACCACGTGTTCGGGGAGGGCGACGCACTGTCGTTCGATGGCCTGACCGGCGAGGTCAAGGCGGGGCGGGTGGCGAGCAAGCCCAGCGAGATTCTGCAGGTGATTACAGGGCACCTGGCGGCGGAGGACTCCGACATCTACCAGCGGTTCTCGCGTGTGATGACGTGGGCGGACCGCGTGCGTCGCCTCGGTGTGCGTGCCAACGCCGACCAGCCCGACCAGGCGGAACTCGCCTATGCGTTCGGCGCGCGTGGCATCGGGCTGTGCCGGACCGAGCACATGTTTTTCGGGGAAGGCCGGATCGCGATCGTGCAGCGCATGATTCTGGCCGACACGGAGGTCGATCGCCGGGAGGCATTGAAACAGCTGCTGCCGTTCC
>SMUY01147259.1_pt1 | contig 15507 bp, 19 predicted proteins | sample 2456441 | NCBI WGS metagenome assembly SMUY01 (sample SAMN11095931, study PRJNA526329) | marine sediment metagenome | biome: Marine sediment; feature: Surficial sediment; material: Deep marine sediment; isolation source: Hadal surficial sediment | place: Pacific Ocean | collected 2014-11 | depth...
AAAACGTCTTTGACGGCGAGCCTGGCCCGACGCCGATAATTCCAACTGCCCTCGGTGGAGTCATCACAAATCGGCGCCAGCCATTCCTGTGGCTCGACCTGGCCAATGCGCTGCAGGCTGTCTGCCAGTGCGCTTTGTTTGATCTCACGCTGCTGGTCAGCGGAGATATGTTGCAGCGAGCAGCCACCACAGGTACCGAATGCGGCACAGCGAGGCTCAATTCTCTGGCTGGCCGGTTGCAGAACTTCCAATAGCTCGGCCTCGTCGAACTTCCGGCGGCGTTTGCGCCGTTGAAAGCGAACCAGTTCGCCCTGTAATGCACCCGGAACAAAAACCTTTTTACCCGAGACGGCGGCAATGCCGCGGCCATCGTGGGTCATCGACTCGATTCGAGCCGTCTCTGGTTCACGTCGTTTCGCCATAAAATTATTCTTTTGGCCAGGCCGCGACGAATTCCGTGAGGTGCGGCTGGTCCATGGCAATAATCGTTGATCGTACGAGGTCTAACTCACGTTGCAGACCCGTCTCATCCAAATTGCCACGCATGAACTCAAAGCGCAGGTACACAAGGTGGGTGTTCAGGACATCGGTCTCACAGTAATTGCGTATTGCATCGATTCCGCCATCCAGCCAGCATGGCCAGACGTTGTCGCCGCTCATGCCAAGCTTGCCGGGAAACCCGAGCAACACGGCCATCTGGTCCAGACTCGCCCGGCCGCGCATCTGAAACCCGGACAGCACGTCCATCAGGTCGATATGGCGCCAGTGAAACCGGCTCAGATAATTGTTGTAGCGAAAATCGCGCTCATTATCGCCGGTTTCCCAGTAGCGCGGTGCCTGGATGCCGTGTTTCAGCGCACGGTAATGCAATACCGGCAGGTCGAAGCCACCGCCATTCCAGGAAACGAGCGTCGGTGCATAGCGTTCGATTCCATCGTAAAAGCGGCGGATTATTTCTGCCTCGTCCGCATCCTTGTCGCCCAGGGTCCAGACGCGAAACGTGTCGCCACTGCGTAGTGCGACGGATATCGCGACAATTCTTTGCACGTGTAACGGCAGGAACTCGTTACCCGTCTCCTGTTGGCGCTTGAAGAACATGGCCGTGCCGACGTCCTTGTCTGACAGGCCTTCCAGGTGCCACATGCGCCGGCCGAATTCCACATCCGGAATCGTCTCGATATCAAAGGAAAAACAATGCATTAAGACAGTTTCTTAAGGTTATCTTCAGTTTGAATTGCTCGTTCAACAACGGCAAACGCGATGATCAGCCCGGCATCGTCGCTCAGGCTGACGTGGCCGGAGCCAATTCCAAGCCGTTGACAGACACCCTGCCCCCGCTCTGACCAGATTACCTCCGGACGGCCCCATTTATTGTTGACGATGCCGACGTCCCGGATCCACATGCCATGCGCGAAGCCGGTTCCCATGGCCTTGACGGTCGCCTCCTTGGCCGCAAAGCGCATGGCGAGAAAGCGGATCGGCCACTTGTTGCGCTCGAAGAGTTCACGCTCCTCGTCCATCAGCAAGCGCGCAACGAAATGATCGCCAAAGCGATCAAAAGTTGACTGAATTCGTGACAATTCCACGATGTCCGTGCCAATGCCGAAAATCATCCGCTTTTTCTGGCGTCGTTCAGCAGCGATTTGATTTCGCTAACGGCGGCGGCAAGTCCGACAAAAACACTTCGTCCGATAATCGCATGGCCGATATTCAACTCGACCAGTTGCGGTATGCGCGCTATCGGCGTGACATTGTCGCAATGCAGCCCGTGCCCGGCGTTGATGACCAGGCCAAGCCCGTGCCCGTAAGCGGCGGCAGCAACCACACGCTTTAATTCGACCTGCTGCTCAGCACCGCTGGCATCGGCAAATGCGCCGGTGTGCAACTCGACAACGGGAGCGCCGACGGCCACAGCAGCGTCGAGCTGGTCTGGTTCCGGATCAATGAAAAGTGATACACGGATGCCGTTTATCGCGAGCTCGGCACAGGCGTCAGCAATTTTGTCCTTTTGTCCTGCGACGTCCAGCCCACCTTCCGTGGTCAACTCCTCGCGTTTTTCCGGCACCAGGCAACAGTCCTGCGGCCCTAATGCTGCTGCGATCTTGAGCATCTCGTCGGTGACCGCCATCTCCAGGTTCATATGTGTCTGCATCACCTCCTGCAGGCGATCAAGATCGGCATCCTGGATGTGTCGGCGATCTTCACGCAGGTGCAAAGTGATGCTGTCCGCGCCGGCCTTTTCCGCCAACAACGCGGCTTCTACCGGATCGGGGTAGCGGGTGCCTCTGGCCTGGCGCAGGGTCGCGACATGATCGATATTGACGCCAAGGTGCAAGTCTGTACTCATTTGCAATTAAATATCCCTGTCACTCAAGTCGCGCGGCGAATGTCCCGCATTACTTTGCGGCTCTTTAGTTCTTTGCCATCGAGGTGATAGGCGATGACGTGCCGCAATAATCTACCCGCATTTTTTAGTGCGGCAGGCTCTGAAAAATCCTGCCGTTGCACGGCAGCGAGTTCTTCGCCTGTGAAAATCATCGGACCTTCACGATCGCGCACCGGCACGGGTCCCTGCTCCGCCCTGTATTCATACCGAATTTCCGGACGGAGTTTGGCCTGACTCTCCGTATCATGATCGAGATTGAGGGCGTAGCCAAGCAAACGCAGCAATTCCATTTCAAAACTGCGCAAGGTCGCGCCAATATCGCGGTTTCCTGCCAGACCGGCAATGGTAGCTGCATAGGCAGCATGGATTTCAGGTTGTGGATCATGCCGGTGCAGCAGGTGTAGCAGAAGCTCGTTTACGTAGTAGCCCGACAGGAGCGCATCGCCGCGGAGTGAAATCGGGGCACCATTCATTTCAGCGCCCGTTAAGGTGCCCAGATCAGTGCGCATAACCCAGGACAACTGCAGCGGCGTAAACGGTCGCAGATAGCCACGCAGTTTTGATTTAGAAGAACGAGCACCTCTGGCAACCAGTGACAATCGACCGTGTTCGAGGCTCAGGATATCGAGAATCCGGCTGGTGTTGCGAAACGGCCGGTGGTGCAGCACCCAGGCCGGTTCGTTGAACACACGTTTGCTGGTCTGCACTTTTAGATTGACTCGTAGCCGAGGCGCAACAATTCCTGCTCATTGTCAGACCAGTTGTCTTTTACCTTGACCCATAGCTCCAGGTGAACCGGCACACCAAACTCGGCTTTCAACTCGAGCCGCGCCGCGCGCCCAACTTTCTTCAGTAGCCGCCCACCCTTGCCAACAACAATGCCTTTCTGGCTGTCCCGATCAATCCAGATAATGGCATTGATCTCGATACCGTTGTCATCTCTGGCAAACCGTTCTACCTGTACCGTCAATCCGTACGGAACTTCCTGGCGAAGCGCCAAAGTCAGTTTTTCACGAACGACCTCGGCGATACGAAAATTCTCGCTACGATCGGTAATCATCTCTTGCGGATACAGCGGCGACGACTCCGGCAGAAAACCCGGCACAAGCCCGACCAGTCTGTCTACATTGTCATGCGATCTCGCGGATATTGGCACGACCTCGTTGAATTCGTAGCGTGCGGACATTTCAGCAATCGCCTGCAACAACATTTCCCGCGGATGGACTTTATCGATTTTGTTCATTACCGCGATCACCGGCGCGGATGTCGTCTGCAAGCGCTCCAGCACATCCTGGTCTTCCACCGTCCAGCGGTTAGCCTCCGTGACAAACATAATGACGTCGGCATCGATGAGTGCATTGGCTGCCGTACGATTCATCATGCGGTTCATGGCTTTGCCCGCCTTGCGATGCAGTCCGGGGGTGTCAACATAGATCGCCTGGAATTCGGCATGCGAATCAACACCCAGAATGCGGTGCCTCGTCGTCTGTGGCTTCGGTGTAACGATACTGATTTTACTGCCGAGAATCGTATTGACCAACGTCGACTTGCCAACGTTCGGACGGCCGACGACTGCCACAAATCCGCAATGATAAGGTGTATCGCTCATTACTTATCCAACTTAGCAACTGATTCGAGCATTGCCAGCGCCGCTTCCTGTTCAGCGTCACGGCGCGTTGAACCCCGGCCATAAGTTGTCACTTCGAGTTCCGGGATACTGCAACTGAATTCGAATGACTGTTTGTGCGCCTTGCCGGTAGCATTTTCCATGGCATAGACCGGCAACGCCAGTCCCCTGCCCTGCAACAGTTCCTGCAGTCGTGACTTCGGATCACGCAGATCCACGCCATCCGGTATGTCCTGCAGCCGGTCTCCATAGGCAGCACAGATCACCTGCCGCGCAGCGACGAAACCGGCGTCGAGATAAACAGCGCCAAATATCGCCTCCAGCGTATCCGCCAGAATCGACCCGCGCCGGTGGCCGCCTGATTTCTTCTCGCCCGAGCCGAGAATCAGATGCTCGCCAATACCCAGCGAAAGCGCTACTTCGGCCAGGGTCACGTCGCGCACAAATGATGATCGCAGGCGACTAAGCTGACCTTCGCTGGCTTGCGGCTTTTCGCTGAATACGATATCTGAAATGATGACCTGCAGTACCGCATCACCAAGAAATTCAAGCCGCTCGTTGTTCGGCCCGTGGGCACTACGATGCGTCAGGGCCTGACTGAGCAATTGCTCATCGGCAAATGAATAGTCCAGCGAATTTTTCAGCCAGGTGGTGGCTTTGTCCAAGGTTAATTGCTCAGATTAGGGCAGGTCCGGCGGACGATTATAGGGGTTTTTGCTGCCGGTGGCTGTATCGTCTACACCCTGGCGGAACATCGGACGATCAGCGGCGAATCGTAACCCGTTTATCAAACTTGGCGGTAAAGTAAATATTGCCAATGAATGGCACGGTGTGATCGTACACCGCCTCGACCAGAAAGCCGCCGTTGTCCGCCGTTACCTTGATGTCGCGGGCGGTGATGATGGAAACGCTTTCCACATCAAAACGACGCTGGATCGATCTGCGAATCGCGGTTCGTGAAGGGTTTTGGCTGTCGAATTCCTTATATGCCCCATCCAGGACACCTGCCACCTTCATGTAATTCAGGTAAATCGGCGTCAGACGTAAGCCACCGAAAGCAAACAAACCGATGAAAACCACGAGAATCATGATGCCAAGGGCCGTCATGCCATCTTCGCGCGGCACCGATCGTCCACCGAGGCCCACGTTCTGCAAGAAACGTCGTGCCGGTTTAATTCTGCGGTTGGCGGAACCGTTCATCTGATTCACTCCAGGATTCAGTAATTTTCGAAAAATATCACATTGTCAAGCGAGATTTTCAGTGATTTTAACGGCAAAATCAGTGACTTGCACCTCATTATTGAATCTTTCTCCCAATTCGGCTCCAGGTTGGCCATTCCAGGCCATCCATGTGCATCCAGATACGCACAGCCTCACCGACCAGGTGAGTCTCCGGAATCGCCCCTATATAGCGGCTGTCCTGAGAATTGTCGCGATTATCCCCCATCATGAAATAGTGCCCTTCTGCGACCTCGTACACGCCCTCACGCGAACGGATACTAAGATCTGCAATACGGATTTGGTGCTCCCGATCGTCGAGTTGTTCGATAAAAATCAGTCCGGAGGCATTCAGTTCTGTATCCGGGTGTTTTATCAGGGGCATTAGCCGGCCATTGATGGTGACCTGATGATCCTGATAAACGAGCGTGTCGCCCGGCAAACCGACGACCCGTTTGATGTAGTTGATGCTGGTATTTGAGGGCAGGCGAAAAACAACGACGTCACCTCGTTGTGGTTCGCTGATCTCGATGAATTTCTTCTCTATGACCGGCCAGCGCAAACCGTAGGAATATTTTTTAACAAAAATATAGTCGCCCTGCAGCAACGTCGGCATCATCGAACCCGATGGAATTCGAAACGGTTCAAAAATAAATGAGCGGATAATCAAAACAAAAAGCAGTACGGGAAAGAACGACCTGGAATACTCGATTATCGTATCAAGGACCCGGCCGCCCACCCCGCCGGCCGCCGTACTGCGTTTCTCATAATAGAAACGATTGAACGCAACCACAGCACCAGTGCCTGCGGATAACAACGTTAAAATCAATGCCAGGTTTACACTCAATTTATTATTCTCAACGATCAACTCGCAGAACCGCCAGGAAGGCTTCCTGCGGTATTTCTACAGATCCGATTTGCTTCATTCGTTTCTTGCCCGCTTTTTGTTTTTCGAGCAATTTGCGCTTGCGACTGATATCTCCGCCATAACATTTGGCCGTCACATTCTTTCGCAGTGCCTTGACATTACTGCGCGCGATGACCTGCCCACCAATAGCTGACTGAATCGCCACATCAAACATCTGGCGCGGGATCAGTTTACGCATTTTTTCAACCAGGACGCGACCGCGTGCATGAGCCTTGTCACGATGCACGATAATCGATAATGCGTCAACGCGCTCCTTGTTGATGAGCGTATCGAGACGCACCAGTGGCGCAGCCTGAAAGCGTTCAAAATGATAATCAAATGACGCATAGCCACGGCTCACTGATTTCAGGCGATCGAAGAAATCCAGCACGACCTCGGCCAGCGGCAGCTCGTATTCAAGCGAAACCTGCCCGCCCAGGTAACGCAGGTGCCGCTGCACACCACGTTTCGCTATGCACAGTTTCATGACAGCACCCACATGTGCATCGGGAACCAGGATATTTGCCGTAATGATTGGCTCGCGAAGCTCTGCAATGTCGGTGACCGGTGGCAATTTCGACGGGTTGTCGACGTATTCGATTTTGCCGTTGTTCAATTCGACTTCGAAAATCACGGTCGGTGCAGTCGTAATCAGATCGAGTCCGTATTCGCGTTCCAGACGCTCCTGAACAATTTCCATGTGCAGCATGCCAAGAAACCCGCAACGAAAACCGAAACCCAGCGCAACTGAAGTTTCCGGCTCAAAATGCAAAGCGGCATCGTTAAGGCGAAGTTTTTGCAGCGCCTCCCTGAAATTCTCGTAGTCGTCGGAACTAATCGGGAACATACCAGCGAATACACGCGGCTGAATGTGTTTGAAGCCGGGCAACGGCTCCGAGCAGGGACTGTTGGCTAGCGTCAGCGTATCGCCAACCGGCGCGCCATAGATGTCTTTTATCCCGGCAATTACGTAGCCGACCTCCCCCGTTTCCAGAGACTGCCGATCCTCCATTTTTGGCGTAAAACTGCCGACCTTATCGGCAACATACGAGCGTCCCGTTGACAACACCGTGATCTTGTCGCCTTTTGGCAACCGGCCATTGACAATACGCACCAGGGAGACGACACCGACGTAATTGTCGAACCAGGAGTCAATAATCAGAGCCTGCAGGGGACCCTTCGGATCACCTTGTGGTGGCGGTATGGTTTCAATCAGGCGTTCGAGCAGTTCCGGGACACCTTCTCCTGTTTTCGCACTCACGCCTAGCGCATCGGTCGCGTCAATGCCGATAATCTCCTCGATCTCCGCCTTGACCTTCTCCGGCTCAGCCGCCGGCAAATCGATCTTGTTAAGAACCGGCATCACCTCAAGTCCGAGATCGATCGCAGTGACGCAATTGGCCACACTTTGAGCTTCAACGCCCTGCGCCGCGTCAACCACCAGCAGCGCACCTTCGCAGGCTGCCAGTGAACGGGAAACTTCGTAGGAGAAATCGACGTGGCCCGGCGTATCAATGAAATTCAACTGGTAGTCGATGCCATTTTTTGCTTTGTAATTCAACGATACGCTCTGCGCTTTGATCGTAATGCCACGTTCGCGCTCAATGTCCATTGAGTCCAGAACCTGCTCCGACATCTCACGCTCCTGCAACCCGCCGCACAACTGGATAAAACGGTCGGCGAGAGTCGATTTACCGTGATCAATGTGCGCAATGATGGAGAAATTGCGGATGTGTTCCATGGGCGATTACGTCGGTGATTCGTTGCAGCGGCGAAGTATATACGTTCCGCCGGCTTAATGAGTCAGGTTGTAAACCCGAGTAAAGCGTCGGGATGCGGCCGCTTAGCCGCAGAATTGCTCATTCCGGCAGGCGATCAAGAATTTCCCGGATTGCGTCCTCGTCCAGTGTGTACTGACAGACTACCTGACCGGCATATTCAAGCACGGGAATCCTGCTGCCGTACTCACGACGCCTGTCGGCATCATCGTCAATATTCACGACCTCGACCTCCAGGCGACCACGCACCTTTGGCAACAACGCCTCAAGTAAATCCTCGCATAAATGGCAGCCTGGTCGGCTAAATACGCGCAGTGCTGCCATCGGCCTGCGAGTCTATAGACGGTACAAACTGCTTGCACCAGGCATCTTTTTGCAGTTGCCTGCGGCCGAGAAAAAAACCTCCCAGTAGGCCGGCCAGAGCGATCATTGCAGCCGCAAAATCACTTAATGGAGCCATGACCAGCCAGCCAGTTGTCAGTGCCAATACAATTCCCGCCAGCGGCAACCCATAAGCGAGCAGCGCTGCGCGCAACAGGCTGGATGAGGCGATGGTCAATGTGACTGCATCACCAGTACGATAAAAGTGCCCAGGCGACAGCTGAATGTCGACTTGCGTCGATTCCCCGCTGCTGGTTAGCAAGCCCGCACCACAACCCTTTCCCGCTGCACACCGTGGACAATCGGTTGCGGCAATCAACACCGTTGCCGTGTCTGCGCTAATTGACAAAATTTCGCCGCTGGCTCTGTCCATAATTCTCAACTAACGGGCTAAAGTGAATGTGTGCACGAAATGTGCAGAGAATAATACACCGCTCGCGCCACTACGCCGTCAAATAGACGAAAAACGCGAAAAACTCTGGAAAAACTTCTTATCGCTGCTGCATTGACGTTGCGATGCGCGCTACGGTACTTGCCGGCACCTTGCCAACCACAGTGATCTGAAAACCACCAAGTTGTGTGCCGTAAGAATTGGATGTACCCAGTGTGGATGCCCCGGTCAATCCTTTGTCGTCCTCTTGCGTAATGAATACCGAGACGTCGGCCAGACCGTCGCTGTAAACGATGTGCGTCACCGACGACTCAGTTGCAGATTCTATCTCTGTTTTTGTCGACATGGTGCGGAATCCCGGCGGAATATCGACACTGTTCCAGGAGGTATCAATATCAACTTGCCGATAACGCGCCGGCTCCTTGTACCAGGTGAAACTCTCGACACTGACGGATGGCATAAGGACATTCGGCGAAACCCTGCTGCCAAAGCGGATTTCCGCAAATTTGACTTGCTCAATAATATCGCCATTGACATCGAGCAGCTGCGTTTTTAACGGAAATGCAGTCTTTTGATCGAGCCAGATGCGGTGGCCAAAGCGGAATTCGTCGTGCGGTCGAATCGCCAGCATCACGGCCGAGCGCCCCGCCACACGATCCTCACGTACCAAAGAAACGTCGTATTGCGCCGCGTAACGAACATTACTGGTTGGCAGAGCGGAAAACAGCGTGCTTTGATTGTTCCATTCCTCAACCAGCACGGTCTTTTTGTCGGGCAGAATGCAATGCACCTCATTGCCGACGCGAATGATCTCCAGACCATTACCTTCCTGGGTCGTCAGCCTTTCATTGATTACGCCATCGACAATCTTGCGGGCTACTTTGAGCGTATCGGAGGTTCCGTTCTGGCGACGAATGACGGTGCCTTCATAACTCATCACGGCTACCGCATCAGACATGCGATCAAGCCATTCACCCGGACTCGACTGTGCAAGGCCATCTGCCGAAAAAACAGCAAATACCAGGGCAGTAGTCAGGGAAGCACGGGTCGAGTAGTTGATTTTCCTGCTCATAAAGTAAGGTATCTTATTGCTATTGTGGGTTAGTGTCCTGCAAGTCCTCGTCCGCTACCACCGGTAACAAATGCGCATCGGGTTCGATCTCAACCAACTCGCCTTCACGCAGCTCAAACATCACCATTCGGGTAAGCGTACCACTCGTACCCAGATCAGACGAGCTATCACCATGCCGCCGGATATACTCCAGCAGTTGTTGATTGGGCTGATTTGCCAGAGCCTGTTCTACAGCCGGCTCTGTGTAGGCTATTGCCACGGCGCCAGCAAGATCCGCATCAATCGATGCATCAAGCTGGCTCAGGCCAACCAATGCCAGGGCCGCGACAGTGGCAGCAACCGCGACACCGGTCGCAGGCGTCATAAACCGGGAACCAACAACGCGTTGCTGTTCCTGTTCCTGTGCCTGTGCCGGAACCACTTCATCATCCAGCGTCGCGGCGATTCGATCGCGCAGATCGTCCATTCCCGGAACCTCGAAATCCTGCCGAATCAACCGTCCAATCGCCATATATTGGTCCACTTGTGCTCGCAATGCCGCATCCTGGCTCAGGCGCCGCAATAGCAATTCCGATTCGTTGTCCGGTAGTTCACCGTCAACAAAGGCTGAAATTTGTGCTTTTAAAGCGTCGCTCATAACTCCCCGCAGCGGGCATTTGCCCATCAATCACTATAAAATTAAATTAATCAATTACGTTACCAATCTTCTTGCCAATCGCATCGCGCGCCCGAAAAATTCTCGACCGTACAGTGCCTACCGGACAGTCCATCGTTTGTGCTATTTCCTCATAGCTCATGCCATCGAGCTCGCGTAAAACGATTGCCGTTCGCAGATCGTCCGGTAAGCCTTCAATCGCCTTTTCCACAATCGCATGCAACTCGCGACCCAGCGTCAATCCCTCCGGCGTATCCGTCTCTCTAAGCTTCGCATGGAGGTCGTATTGCTCCGGGTCCTGCAAATCCAGCTCTACGTCCATCGGACGCCGCCGTTGGGCTGCCAGATGATTTTTCGCCGTATTCACCGCTATCCGGTACAACCAGGTGTAGAAAGCACTGTCACCTCTGAACCTTGGCAGTGCACGGTAGGCCTTGATAAAAGCCTCCTGTGTAATATCCAGCGCCAGATCAGGGTCTCGTACATAACGCATCACCAGGTTGACGATCTTATGCTGGTACTTCAGTACCAGCAGGTCAAAAGCACCTTTTTCACCCTTCTGGACTCGCTTGACCAGCTGGGCATCGGTCGGCTCACTCGCCATAGACGAAACTCCCGTTCCGGGCGCAACTTTGCCGACTAACTCCCGGATAGACCGAGAGCGGTCCGGAAAGTTCGTCGAAAACCGCATAAATCATTGTATTTTGTGCTCAAAACTGTGATCCGTGTCCAAATTGCCAGGCTCCCTGCCCACGCTGCAATGCGCCATTTTCCGATCGCATCGACCGAAGCGGCTGATGGTATCAGCTTGGCCGGCATGATTCGCCGCTTTCCAGCCCTCGAGTGGGATTGCCTGCCAAACCAGCCTTCGGTGTTGGTCGAAATGGCGACCGAATTCATACAACTAGCTGATTATCCTGAATTTTGACAGGACTCTTCCACAAATATCATTGCCTGGCTGCAAACGCTGCCTGGCGTTGTTGCCAGATCAGTTGCAGACGCTGCCAGCGTGGGTCGCTGGCCGGGTCGCCCCACATCAGCTCGGCAAAGATGCTGCCATCGGGAAAGCGCAGCCTGAGCCATGCCAGGCGTGACAACACAACGCTCCCCGATAGCAAGACCAGGGTTTCGCGGCGACCATCGGATCCGGTGGCGAAAATGTCACCATTCGCATCCAGTTGCAGATGGCTGATGCGCGCCGCGCCGCGTTTCAGCATTCTGAGTTCGCGTGCACAATCGACGCTCCAGATGATACTGATTGCGCCGCGCAAAACAGGCGGCAAAGGCAAAAACAGGATGATCAATATGCCCGTCAGCAGTGCCACCACACCACTAATCAGTACGAGTTTTCGCAATCCCGGGCTAGGGATCAGCTCTGTTTTGAATACGGCTAATGACATTCGCGATTTGGGTATCGGCAGGTATTTGCCCACCCAACAGATAACCGATCAGCTGCGGATCCGGTAGTGCCAAAAGCTCGCGAAATGCTGACTTTTGCGCCGCACCCGATGCCGGGTATTCATTTTCCAGGAAACTGAGCAGCAGCTGATCCAGTTCGCGCATGCCCCGTCGGCATTGCCAGCGCAGTTGACCCTCGCTCATGATTGAGGCGGCGAGCCCCAACTAGACCCGACGCTCAGCCAGCATTTTTTTTGTCGCCGCGATCGCGCGGGCCGGATTGAGGCCTTTGGGACAGGTCTGGGTACAGTTCATGATCGTATGGCAGCGATACAGGCGGAAAGGATCCTCCAGATCATCCAGACGTTCACCGGTGGCCTCGTCCCTGCTATCGACCAGCCAGCGATAGGCGGCAAGTAGTGCTGCCGGACCAAGAAAACGGTCGCTGTTCCACCAGTAACTGGGGCAACCGGTCGAACAGCATGCACACAATATGCAGGCTGCCGGCTCATCGATTTTCTCCTGATCGGCCTTACTCTGCAGCCGCTCACGATCCGCTGGCGGCGGCGTGCGGGTCTGCAGCCAGGGCTTGATCGATGCATATTGCGCATAGAAGTTGGTCAGATCCGGGACCAGGTCCTTTACGACCGGCATATGCGGCAGCGGATATATTTTCACGTTGCCTTTGACACTGGCGGTGGTCACAGTACAAGCCAGCGTATTGCTGCCGTCAATATTCATCGCGCACGAACCACAAATACCTTCGCGACAGGAGCGCCGAAACGTCAGGGACGGATCGATTTCGTTCTTGATCTTGATCAGGGCGTCGAGCACCATCGGGCCGCAGGTGTTCATGTCTACTTCATAGGTATCCATGCTCGGGTTCTCGCCGCTGTCGGGGTTATACCGGTAGACGACGAAACGACGAATGTCGGACACGCCATCTGCCGCAGGAAAATGCCTGCCTTTCCTGATGCGTGAATTTGCCGGGAGTCTGAACTCAGCCAATTGCAGTGCCTGCCTTTAAGTTGTCCATTAGTAAACACGCGCCTTTGGCGGCACGAACTCGACCTCGTCCGTCAACGTATGTGCATGTACGGGCCGGTAATCGAATGTCACTGCACCCTTGCCATCAACCCACGTCAGGGTGTGCTTCATCCAGTTTTCATCATCCCGGTCGGCGTAGTCTTCGCGTGCATGTGCGCCGCGGCTTTCCAGACGATTAGCCGCCGATTCGATGGTTGCCGTCGCGTTCAGTAAAAGGTTTTCAAGTTCCATCGTTTCGATCAGGTCGGTATTCCAGATCATCGAACGATCGCTAACCTTAACATCTTTAAAACTCGCGAAGGTCTTACGCAGAAGTTTTACGCCGGCATCCAGGGTTTCACCAGTACGGAAAACAGCCGCATGATTCTGCATAATCTTCTGCATCTCGAGTCGAATCTCTGCCGTCGGCCGCGAACCACTGGCGTTACGCAGCTGGTCGATTCTGGCGACGCTGTTCTGTCCTGCGTCATCCGGCAGGTCGCGTAATCGCGCACCGGGCTGCATGGTATCTGCACAATGACGTGCCGCCGACCGGCCGAACACGACCAGGTCCAGCAGCGAATTGGACCCGAGTCGATTCGCACCATGTACAGAAACACAAGCGGCTTCGCCAACGGCCATCAATCCTGCAACCACTGCTTCGGGATCACCGTCACGCAGCGTCAGGGCGTCGCCGTTATAGTTCGCCGGGATACCGCCCATGTTGTAGTGCACGGTCGGCAATACCGGTATGGGTGCTTTGGTCACATCGACACCGGCAAATATTCGTGCCGACTCGGCAATGCCTGGCAGTTGCTCTTCAATGACCTCCGGACCAAGGTGCTCCAGGTGCAGGAATATGTGGTCCTTATCCGGACCCACGCCGCGCCCTTCATTGATCTCGATGGTCATCGAGCGACTGACTACATCACGGGACGCAAGGTCCTTGGCATTGGGCGCATAGCGTTCCATGAAGCGATCGCCATCAGCGTTGGTGAGATAGCCACCCTCACCACGCACACCCTCGGTGATCAGCATGCCAGCCCCGTAGATACCGGTTGGATGAAATTGCACAAACTCCATGTCCTGTACTGCAAGACCGGCGCGCAACACCATGGCACTGCCATCTCCTGTACAGGTGTGCGCAGACGTGCAGGAAAAGTAAGCCCGACCGTAACCACCGGTGGCGAGGATTACTTTATGCGCACGAAAACGATGCACCCTGCCGGTCGCCATATCGATGGCTACGACGCCGCGACAAACACCCTCGACCATCATCAGGTCAACAGCAAAATATTCGATATAAAATTCAGCGTCGTGTTTGAGCGATTGCTGGTACAAGGTATGCAACATGGCATGCCCGGTTCTATCGGCAGCCGCACAGGTTCGTTGCGCAGTACCTTCTCCATAGTGTGTCGTCATGCCACCGAACGGACGTTGATAAATACGTCCATCCTCGGTACGCGAAAACGGCACGCCGTATTGCTCGAGTTCGATCACAGCACCCGCTGCTTCCTTGCACATGTATTCGATCGCGTCCTGGTCGCCGAGCCAGTCTGACCCTTTGACGGTGTCGTACATGTGCCAGCGCCAGTCGTCCGCGCCCATGTTGCCCAGTGCTGCGCTGATGCCGCCCTGTGCCGCTACGGTATGACTGCGTGTCGGAAACACCTTGGTAATACATGCCGTGCTGAAGCCACCTTCCGCCAGGCCGAGCGTGGCGCGTAGGCCAGCGCCGCCGGCGCCGATAACCACGACATCATGACTGTGATCAACGAATTCGTAGTCGCTCATGCTGAACCGCCCAGCGAAATCCTGAGAATAGCAAGCACTGCCGCAATGGCAACGAAGGCATGCATGAATCGGCTGATCAAAAGTGACACCACTTTTATTAACGGTCCGTGCACGTAGTCTTCCAGCACGACCTGCACCCCCAGGTAGGAGTGCCAGGCTAGCGTCAGACAAAGTAGTAACATCATGACACCAGTAAACGGACGGCCTAACCAGGCACTGACTGTCGCGTGCGCAAAACCATCGAGCAGCAAAAGAGAACACAGAAACCAGAGACCGAGAATTAGTAGTGCGACGGCAGTGACGCGCTGTGCCCACCAGTGTTCGGTACCGTCGTTGGCAGAACCGGAACCGAGGACGCGGCCCAACGGCGAGCGCAGGCTCATACCAGTCCTCCCATTGCCAGCCAATAGCCCGCGGTCAGAACAAATGTGGCAATGATGACAATCCACGACCATGTGTTCGCCTGACTTATTTCAAAGCCGCGCCCGGCATCCCAAAACAGGTGGCGGACACCGTTTGACAGGTGAAAGAAAAATGAAAAACCCCAGCCAAGCAATAGCAGTTGCCCAACGCCGGAATGCATCCAAACGCGAAGAGCATCATAAGACGCAGCGCCAAGCGCGATTGCCTCAATCCAGACAACCAGCGCAATCAACCCTGCCGACAGCGCTACACCGGTCATGCGGTGCAGAATCGAGAGGGTCATCGTTATGGGCCAACGGTAAACTGACAAATGCGGCGATAATGGCCGGCCTTCGTTACTCATTTCTGCCTTATAGTTCTGGTCTATGTTGCGCGTAAATTCGTTGTCAAAAGTCGATACAACGCCCGGATTTTTCCCAATCCCCAAAGCGGGTCGGGTCCGGCCCTTCCC
>SMUY01036797.1_pt1 | contig 15501 bp, 11 predicted proteins | sample 2456441 | NCBI WGS metagenome assembly SMUY01 (sample SAMN11095931, study PRJNA526329) | marine sediment metagenome | biome: Marine sediment; feature: Surficial sediment; material: Deep marine sediment; isolation source: Hadal surficial sediment | place: Pacific Ocean | collected 2014-11 | depth...
AGTCAAAGAAAATCGGGTACTGCCACGGTGAAGCGTATTCGCAGCAATTTTGAGCACCTGATAAAGCGGCCGCTGGTAGACATCAATCTGTGGGTCATTGAGAAATGGCGCTCCGAAGAGCTGAAGCGCGGCAAAGCCAAGACCACGATCAACCGCGATATCACAACTCTGAAAGCGTGCCTGTCAAAAGCCGTGGAGTGGGAGGTGCTGGTGGAAAATCCACTGCAAAAACTAACGCCACTACAAACTGAGGTTTCGTCACGCGCCCGCCATCTGACGGCGACAGAAGAGGCTGCTTTGCGAAATGCCCTGATCGAGCGCGATCAACGCCTGCGTGACAATCGTGTCAGTGGTAATGGCTGGCGGCGTGCACGGCGTCAGGCCGTGCTGCCGGACCTTTCGACGGTCGCCTTCGCCGACTATTTGCAGCCAATGGTGCTGTTGACCCTCAACACGGGGCTGCGGCGCGGCGAGGTTCTGCAACTCAGGTGGGCGGATGTCGACTTGCTGCAGCGAGAACTCATCGTTCGTGGCGACAATGCCAAGAGCGGCAAGACACGACACATTCCGCTCAACAACGAGGCGCTGACAACGCTGCAGCAGTGGCGGTCCGATTCCACGTCAACCGAGTGGGTGTTTGCCGGCTACGACGGCGAACGCATGCAGGCGGTCAAGACGTCCTGGACCGGAGTGCTTCGCAGCGCGGCGATTATTGATTTTCGCTGGCATGACCTTCGGCATCATTTTGCGAGTCGCCTCGTGATGAAAGGCGTCGACCTCAATACAGTGCGTGAGTTATTGGGTCACTCCGATCTTTCAATGACATTGCGTTACGCGCACTTGTCGCCCGAGCACAAAGCCGATGCGGTTGCTAGACTCTGTGACTCCGATGAACATGACGCTGAATTGCCCTTGGATGCTGTGGCTCAACAATAGGATTGGTCGAAATGGATAGAATACGTGACTTGTGCGATCTGGCCCGGGACGTTAATGAATCGCTTGAATCACTCATCCGGTTTGGCGCGATCGGCGAGTTGACAATCTATGTGATCGCTGACGACTGGCCGGTGCGCTCCAGCGATGAAACCGAGGATGCGGTAAAGGGTCCGGTCTTCTTGCTGGACAAAGACCTGCATCAGAGCCTGAACGCGGAAGTCACGAAGGTCAGCCAGGTACGGCGACCAGAAGATGATGAATTCGTCACATTGGATGAGCCGGTGGAGGTGGCTCGGGGCGTTCACTTTGTATCAGCTGAGGAAGCAGAGCGATTCAGCAGAGAACACGCGCTCACGCTGAAATCCAGCTCAGACACTCCATCGTATCTGAACCGAGACCATGACTTCTATTCGACTGAATTGGCGACTGCTGTTAAGGCCTGGATGGCGCTTTTCGCCGACGGCAGCTTCGAGCCGGGAGGCAAGACCATTAGACAGCGCATCGAACTGTGGCTGACGGCACAAAGACTAGGACTAAAAGAACATGCGGAGCAACGAATTGCTTCGCTTGTCAATCCTGACACGAAAAAGGGTGGCGGTTCGGCGCGAACTCCGACCAAATAAACTCCCACGCCCAGTTTCCTTTCTGACTCAAGCGCTTAGCGTTCACCGATAGCATCGCGTACCCAAATTACCGAACTGTTCTATCTATTCGGACGGGCGATTGTGCTTGAAAATGCCGGTCATTGACCAACGTGCAATGAGAGGTACGAGCGTGCAAGAGAAGACACCATGGATTCCATTTGGCGGAACGCCTAGGCATCGCTTGCTCACGGAAAAACAGGCAGCGCCGTACATCGGTATGTCGCGATCGTTTTTGCGCCAATCCCGCATGAACGGCGAGCGGCAGAAACGGACCCCGGGGCCGCCGTTTCTCAAGATCGGCCGCAAGGTGCTGTATTTGGCCGAGGACTTGGATGTCTGGTTGATGGAGCATCGTCATGAGGGTTAGGCGGGGGGAAATCAAATCAGTGCGCTTTGACACGCGCCATAAGACTACACACGGGTCAACACACCGACTAACACACCGCCGAACACAACCAACACACACACCGGAATTACTGGGGTATACGCGCTATGGACAGTGAAACACGCAAGTGGGAGCGCTTTTTTAGGATCTTAGAGCAAGATGACTGGGAGCAAACCGTGTACGTCTATCAGGTTGAGAGTTCTGGCAGGAAGATAACGCCATTTCTCGCCAAGTGGGGTATGCACGCTGGCTTACTTGATAGTCTCCGAGACGAATTCGGGAGCGGCGAATACCACTTGATGATCCGCCAAGGCAAAACAATGCTCTTTACCGGGACCATAGGCGTTGAGTGTCCGCTGAGGCGGTGACGCTTGTCGCAGACATTGTGGCCCGTCGACCCAATCACACCCGCGGGCCATAGAGATTCTCGTAGAAAGCGCCATCGGTCGATAATTTCGTGACAATGTGCATACAAGGTCACGAAAATTCGTAGGGTGATACCTTCGACCAAAATACGCGGCAAAATCCCGGCATCAGATATCGACAAAGGCTGATGGAACCAAAAATCAAGCGCTTGTGTTATTAGAGCACTGCCTGGGATCGGCAGTAATGCGGCGGAAACGACCTGGTTCGTAGTCGGATCACTGAACCGTAACTTGTTGTTATTAAAGAAGGTCCGTTGGGACGTCCGTTGCACTAATGTCGCCACAATCCGGACCGTTGCAGGACCCATTCACGCAGATTTCACGCGCGATAACGCCACCACCTTTTCCGTGGGAAGTCCATAGGAAACCAAGGCGGACCTTACCGGCGTTCCGAGGCCCGAGTTTCGATGAGCACGCTTTCGGCGTACAACAACCGCCCCGTGCTCGCATTGTAGAACTGTACTACGACTTGCGGCTGCTCGAAGGCGACCCAACGTGGCCTTCCTTTCGTATCAGGACTATTGAACACATTATTCATTTGCACGATGACATAGGTTGGCGTGCGACGATTTTTCCTCGGTGTATCCGCGACGTAGTGAGTCGACCATCTGATTGTCGTGTCGAGGCCTGCGCTCGAATATGCGCCGTTCGACGGTACACCAGTGCCATCAAGCTGTCCGGTCGCTCGATTGAGCGAGCCAATTGGGCCAACGGAAAACTCCCATATGTGCTTGCTAATCTGAATTGAGAACGCATTATGCAAATCGCCAGTAAGCAAGATCACGGTCTTGCCGCTCGATTCGAACGCCTTGAGCAACTCACCGCGTTCACGCGTGTAGCCAGTCCACGATTGATCGTCAATACCGTTCGGTCCTTCGGACAAATGCGGTATAACAAAGCTCACCGACGAAAGTACAAAGACGACGTCCGCATCGCTTTCTTTCAAGCGTCGCAGCAGCCAGTCCTTTTGGCTTTCTCCGAGCATCGTTGGTTCGTCGGAAATCAACTGCGATCGTCTCCGGCTGCGCGTGTCCAGTCCGATGAACTCTGCATTCGCGAACTGTTGGCTAAAAAAATAATTCAAGCCACCGATCGAGTACGACGAGTCGCTATCGTGCGCCGGTGCGGGCTTTAACTCCAGCAGGTGGTCGTCGACTACCCGCTCGATCGCGTATACCGACGCATTAGGATCTCTCGGTCCTGCTTCCTCTATGGCCGCGCTGATTTCCGAACGATTCTCCGCATCGCTATTACGGTAACCAGCATCTGGCCCGCCCCAATGCACGTGAAGTGACCGGCCTTCGTGAAGGGTAAGCTTCGTAAAGTCCGCTGCAGGGTCAGTCAACAACGCACTGCCCGCCTCAAGCTGGGTACGCCCAAAATGAATCTTGTTTATGTCGGTCGTCGGATTGCTCCAGCCAAGATAATCCCGCCACGCGCGAAGCGCGGGGTCTCGAAACAGCGCGTTCCGGGCCGTGTGACCGGGAACCGTGGCGTCTTGGAAATTGTTAAGCACCTCATGGTCATCGAAGATGAAGATCGACGGAACCGTCGCATGCCAGAGTCTAAGGTCACGATCATTGTCGTAGTACGTCTTATAGTTCTGCCAGGCACCCGCAAGGCTCGGTACGATTTGAAGGAGCGGCGGCATGGCTGTACCCGGCGGTGCCGATTCGTTCAGCCACCTCGAAGGCTTAAACCGCCGGTCCTGTTCGTAAATCCAGTCGCCGAGGACGAGATGGAAGTCTACTTTGTCGCCGGCATCTCTGAATAAGGTCGCGTGCTGCGTCGCCCCCTGTGACATTGTCGGCGACTGCTTTGCGCAGGCCACCGCGGAAAACGCGAAATTGAATAGCCCATCGGGATTTAATTGACCGAGTTTCTGTTCGGCCGCCGGCAGACTGCGGAAGTGAAAAATGTCGGAGTCGACGCCGTTCGCCGTATCAACGGCCACTTGATAATAATAGACGGTTTCGGGGCGAAGGCTTTCGAGCTCCACCCAAGCTGTGTTGTCGTGCTCGAGGAGCGTGGCAACCGTTGCCGATCGCAAGTCTAGCGCTCGCTTATTTGTGCCGTATCGAACGTGAAAGGCAGCCGGTTGTGTGGTTCGTGCCCAGACTCCAACGGTATCGGCACCGAGTCTTCCCAATACCGGGCCGTGTGAGACGTACACGGCAACTTTGGGCGCAAGCTCGGCTGCGCTCGCAGTTGCCATCAGCAAAACGAGCGGCATAAACCAGCCCGTTAACCGGCGACAGCTGCCTACTGACGAGATTCGACTTCCAGACTCCGGAGTAATTCTCTCGGTTTCTGATTCCATGCGATAAGCGCCAGGAGCGATGATGCGACGTCAGAAAGCATATGTCATACCTACGAGTGCGGTCCACGAATAGATCTCATCTGCGACTAGCCGGCTCGATATATCCTGATATTCCCGACGAGACTCATCGTTAATGTTTTGCACCTCACCGAAGATCGACAGGCTATCGGTCGCATAGAAAGTCAGCTTTAGATCGACTTGCGTGTGATCATCCCAATATACATCCTCCGTCACGTCGCCGCCGATTCCCGCCAGATACTCATCCCGATAGTTCGCCGCCAACCGAGCTTCGAATCGCCGAGTGGAATAGTACAGAGTCACGTTCGCTAACGTGTCAGCCTGACCGAAAAACGAAAGGTCGTCGGACTCACGTCCGAATACCTTAACTTCGGAATCGATAAAGGTGAGATTCACCGAGGCGCCGAAGCCATTCGCGAACTGCTGCTGCCAGCTCAGTTCCAGGCCCAGTAAACTACCGCTGTCCGCGTTTTCGGGCTGGGAAAGCACAAGAAGAGGGACTCCACGGAACGTGACGTTGGAGGTGCGGCGCGTATAGATCGGATTATCGATGTCTTTATAGAAGACACCGACCGACACAATCCCGGATGGTTCGAGGTAGTATTCATAGGAGAAATCGAATCCCATCGACTGGAACGGTTCCAGCTTGGAGTTTCCTGCCGAGCCTGCCATATCTTCGACTTCGAACACTGGGACGACATCTTCGAAATCGGGTCTGCCGATTGTATTGGTCCAGGCAGCACGAATGTTGACGTTGTCTCTCGGTCGGAAGGTTACGTGAATACTGGGCATATAATCTGTGTAATTGTTTCGATCCTGCACCTCTTCGCCGGGATTCAACTCATCAAAATCAGGATCGTCGAAGTCGATCAGGGTCGCATTATATATGGCGTCGGTATATTCGACCCGCACGCCGGCAAGGACGGTCGTGCTGCCGAAATCGACACTGATCATGCCGTAACCAGCATACAAGTCTTCTACAATGTTGTAATCGGAAGCAATTGAATTCTCCGCCGAGCCGTCGGCGTTGAATTCAAACATCTCTGGATTCGATTGAAAAAGGGCCTCGTGCCCAGCGAAATCCAGCACCGGTCCGAAGTCATATCGCCCCTCAAAAAAGCCGCTCGGACCAGAAGAGAACAGTCCTGTGTCGGCGAGCGTAAAATCAACGGCGTCATCATAATTCGTGTTTTCTCTGTCGCGAAACTTGTCCCGCTCGGCGTATTTGAGTCCAAACTTCAAGTAGCCGGATCGAGCCCCAAAGTTACGATCGATTCTGAGATCGGTCTTGATTGAGTTGATATCCTCTTCGATGGCGTCGCTGCGACGTCGCACCCGACGAAAATCATAGTTAGCCGGATCGTTGAGCGCCGCACCGGCGTCGAATTCCGCGTAAAGACCCGATACGTCGACCGTATTAGGAAACGCATTTCCGCCCGAGCGATACTCCCAGTCTATGCGCAATGGGGTAATCTCTTCAGCGTGCGAAAACGTGTAGCTTGCGCCCCAGGTAATGTTATCGAAATCAAATTCGCCGCCGATGGAAATATTGTTCAGTTGCTGCGTCTGATTGTTTTGCCGGTATTCCCGTGAGGTACGACCTCCGGAGTTTTGCACGACCGTGCTCGATATTGGGGTTTGCGTTCCTCTTGCCGCATCGAAATCCCGTTGGTGGCGCGCTTCCTTATCGGTGAACTCGTTAAATATGCTGCGCAAATACCACAGCGTGGCGTCGTTCGGCCGATATTCGAGATTCGCGTTAATGCCTATACGCTCACGCTCAATATCGTAGATAAAAATCTTTTCTCTCTCCGGTGCAAAGTCCCCCGGCGCAAACTCGACCCAGTCCAGGTTTTCGACCAGTTCCGTATCGTACCGCTTGATGTAATAGCTAGCGGCAAGGACCAGACCCCACTCATCGCTGGCCCCCAGCGTTGATCCCCAGGTCGCACTGACGCCGTATGGGTTGCGGCCACTCTTTTCGTTGTAACCTACACGGGCACTGATAATCCCAAACGCCTCCGGAGAATCGAAGGCGCTGCGCGTGACAATGTTGATGTTGCCGCCGATTGCGTTGCCATCGAGGTCCGGTGTTATTGCCTTGACGACTTCGACCATCGATACGAGGTCCGATGGAATGACGTCCAGCGCCACCCGCCGTCCTGATCCTTCCGGCGAACCAACGACATTGCCGTCAATCGTTACGTTATTGAGGTCGGAATCAATCCCGCGAATTACTGTATACCGGCCTTCACCCTGATCAATTTCCACCGACAGGCCCGGCAATCGCTGAATGGCCTCAGCCACGTTGAAATCAGGTAGCTTGCCGACCGTATCGGCCGACACCGCATCGAGAATGCTCTGCCCCGTACGTTTGCGTTGCAGCGCCAGCAGTTGGGATACACGAGTACCTATGACGACGATTTCGGCGAGATACGTTGAAGTCAGAGTAATGTCCAGGGCGACCTCGCCCGTCTGGGGTACGGTGACGCTTACCGACTGTGTTTCATATCCGCCAAAGGCTGCCTCGACCGTGTACTCGCCCGCAGGCAGTCCTCTAAAGCTGTATCGTCCCCAACGATCGGTGACTGCACGTCGGTTACCCTGATCGGTAGTGATGGTTGCTCCGTCCACAAATCGCTGCAAGGCGGGATCGTTAACCACGCCGACAATGTCGCCGGCGTAACTCACTCGGGTCACCAACACACATAGACTCGCGACGACTGCGAGGTTCAGCACTGTCATTGAAACGACGGAATGGCCGCGTCTAATTTCTTTCCGAGTTTTCATATGTCGATCCCCCTGTCAATGGACTTCAAAAATTTCGAATAGCAAACGAAACCGAGCAACTTGACGCAGCGAATGACCGATCGTGTATGGATGACGGGTTTTGCCGAGACCTCGGCAAGCGCTTGAAGGCCGACCACGGGGTAATGAGATAATAAAACCCTTGCGACCTTGCTATCCGTCTTAGTCATCGACGGCCATGTCGTCATAGTCAAATTTGCGGTTATTATTCGTATTGCCATCACTGCCTTACGCCCAATTCAGGATAAGACTTGACGCCCGGCTCCCGGACTCCTGCGAGCTTTGCAAATAGCACAAACCATGTCTATCATAGCTCTCTCATAGCCTTTAATACAGGCCTTTCACCGAGATGACACCGCTCATGGCCATTTCCCACTAGAGCTTGAGCGTCTCCGTGATTCTCGTCTTGTCACTGGTTGCGATGATCGTCTTCATCGTCGCCTCGACCACCATCGGCAAGCTTCACCCGTTTGTCGCACTGCTGTTGGCCGCGTTCGGCTACGGCGTATTCACGGGCATGCCGGTCGACGAACTGCTGGTTTCGATCAATGCGGGATTCGGCGATACAATTGCTTATATCGGCATCGTCATTGTTGCCGGTTCCATCATCGGTACTTTCCTAAAGCGCTCCGGAGCCGCGGCACATTTGGCGGCGTCAGTCCTGCGCCTGGCCGGTCCCAAGCACATTCCATTGACGATGGGATTGGTAGGCTACGTAGTCTCAATGCCGGTGTTTTGTGACGCCGCCTATGTATTGCTATCCCCCATTAACCGGGCGCTGTCGATTCGAGCCGGGGTATCGGCTGCAGGCGGTGCCGTTGCCTTGAGTCTCGGGCTGTACGCAACTCACACCATGGTGCCTCCAACACCAGGTCCCGTCGCCGCCGCGGGTATTCTGGATGCTGATTTGGGACTCGTGATCGTCTGGGGCATGGTCGTGAGTATGATCGCGCTTGGCGCAGGGTTGCTGTTTGCGGTTCGTTACGCCGCCCAATTCGAGCTCGCGGCTGCACCCAATGCAACCGTAGAGACGGCACCTGCAGTTTCTTCCGAAGGTCATTCAACACTTGGCGCTCTCTTGCCGATATTTGTGCCGATTCTGTTGATCGTCGGCAGATCCGTCGCACAACTGCCAACCTCGCCTCTCGGCACAGGCGTTGCTGTGAACCTTTTTAATGTCACCGGTCAGCCGGCGGTCGCGCTATCGATCGGTGCTTTGCTTGCTCTGTTCCTTCCGAAGTCGTTCGAACGCTCGATGCTTTCGGAGCGCGGTTGGTTTGGTGAAGCAATTCTCAATTCCGCGTTGATCATTCTAATTACTGGCGCAGGCGGCGCATTCGGCAGAGTCCTGCAAGCATCGGGCATCGCGGATGTTGTCGGCAGCGGCGCAAGTCAGATCGAGATGGGGCTGATACTGCCGTTTATTCTGGCAGCGGTGATCAAGACGGCCCAGGGTTCATCAACGGTCGCCATCGTAACGACAGCCGGTATCGTTGCGCCGCTGCTAGCATCGCTCGGGCTTGATTCGGAAACGGCCAAAGCCCTGGTCGTGGTCGCGATAGGTGCCGGTTCAATGGTGGTATCGCACGCCAACGACAGTTACTTCTGGGTGGTCACCCAGTTCTCTGGCATGAGCGTGAAACAAGGCTATCAATTGCACTCGGTTGGTACGATCATTCAGGGTGCAACCGCAGCGATTGTGATCGTTGTGCTTGGAGCGTTCCTCATTTGATCCCGCAGAAAAGAGGAATCGATAAAACCGTTCATCAGCCAATCTTACTGCGCTCCGCGGCGCGTGGCCTCGAAGTCTGCCATCACCCTGGATGTGACCTCCGGGAAGTCGGATAGTATCCCGTTTACACCGGAACGGATGAGTTCTTCGAGCACTTCTCGAGGAGCGTCGCCCGCCGTGGTCCAAACGGGTTTTCCCAGTTCGTGGACCTTCCGGACGATTTCCTCATCTGCCCGGATCCATTCGGGCCACAGGCGGATGATATCGATTCCGCCAGCGACAAAATCGTCAATGTCCTCCGGCCTGCGAATGAAGCCCAGGGTCCGGATATTGGGGTTGAGTCGGCGGAACTGTCTCAGATCGCCCAGAGTTCTCACTCCGACAATGACGTCCAATACTGCGTCGTGACTCTCGGTCAATCGGACCACTTTCCCCTTGTCTAACACCGGGCTGATCTTGATGTCGAGAAGCAACTTCACACCGGTGTCCGCGACGAGGTCAAGCACCTCTGCATAGCTTGGGATCGACTCCCCGCTACCAGCATTCAGCTGTTTCAGCTCTCCAAGTGTGTGGTCTGTTACCTTTCCCCTACCGTCTGTGGTGCGCTCGAGGGTCTCATCATGCAGGATGATGACCTCTCCATCCCGGGTGCCACGCAAATCGATTTCGATAACATCGACGCCATATGAAATGGCCCGTCGATAGGCTGCAAGCGTATTCTCCGCGTAGCCAGGTACGATTCCGCCCCGGTGAGCAATATTCACGACAGTCCACTCGGGCCACTGCGAGCCCGAGGCCGTCGCCAGAAGTATGAGGCAGACCGCTCCAAAACCCACAGCCCAACGCGACGATTCGTGCGAATACCACACCTTGCCTACTCGGCTGGTCTCTTGTTCCACGCCGCGAGCGCCAGCAACAACGACACAACAGACGTGGATATCCAGAAGTAAAATGCGTTATCAAATTGGTAGGTCACGACACCGTCAATCGTGATTTTGGAATTCTCTATCAGTACCCCGCTGATCCAGTCCTGTGCTGCGGCGCCGAGATAGGAAAACAAGCCGATTATCCCCTTGACGGCGCCCGCGGCGCCGATTGGCATAAGATCCACTGCGATAAGTCCCGCCAGAAAGACGACTAGTCCGCCGATGGCAAAACCAAAGCCAGCCAAAGCAATCGTATCGACCAACAGATACCCCGGTGGAGAGTAGTAAAAAAGGGACAAGGAGAAGACCAAGAGCAGCCCGTAAAGGAGAGTCGGGACGTTTCGACGAGCGCCAAAAAATCGATCCGAGATAACGCCGGAAAACACCGCGCCCAACAACCCGAAAATCGGGTAGGCCGCCATTGCCGATGCGGCATCAATCAGTTCGTAACCTTTGCCTTCCTGAAGATAGAAGATCGCCCAGCTATTCACTGCGTACCTACTCATATACATGCAAGCACTGGCAAGCCCCAGGACCCAGACAATGGGGCTCTTTAGGACCATGATCTGGAGCGAACGAATACTTTCTGTGCGAGGCTTCCCGGCAGAGTAGTCCTGCTTATAGTCCGCAGCGCTCGGCAAACCGTACGTCTGCGGACGATCGGAGAGATTGAGGTACATAATGAACGCGACGATCAGACAGGCAATGCCCGGCGCCCAGAACCCCCACCGCCAGCCAAACGCATTGACGACCAATGCCGTGCCGACAAATGTCAGCCCCTCCCCGATATTGTGAGCACCTGCCCAGATTCCATATCGCGTACCCCGCTCCTTGTTGCTGAACCACTGGCAAATAGACACGACACTGGGCGCGGAACCGATAGACTGAAACCAGCCGTTGAAAGCCCATAGCGCAGCGAAAAGATAAAAGTTGTTTACGTTTCCAAAGACGAGATTGGCGATTGCTGAAAATATTAGTGCGACAGACATGAATCGGCGAATGTTGGCCCTGTCCGCAAGAAAACCGTTAAAGAACTTTCCGAATGCGTATACAAAAAGCAGAAGCGCTCCGATGATGCCCATCTGTTCCACAGATAAGACACCCTCATCGAGCATCGGTTTTTTCGCTACGGACAGGCTCAGGCGACAGGTATAGAAGAATCCATAGCCAATAATCAACCACAGGAACAAACGCCAGCGGCGATTCTCGAAAATCCGACGTATCTGACCGACATCAGTTAACGGAACGCTGTTAGGGCCGGTTGCAAACCACCTTAGAATGTTTTTCATTCTGTACTTTGAGGTCGGGTATGGGTGATTGTCGGCATGCGGATCTTGAGGACTTTCCTTTCACCTTTGTGAATCGCCCATAGAATTGGCTGATCCACGGAGCGGTCCCACGCTATTCCCTGTCCTTCCATTGTCGGAACCCTTACCGTCGCTGCCCAGTGCAATACTGATCCTGCATCGGGGAGCTCCATTACATAGGTCTCGCCGTGATCATGGCCGGTGAGGTACAGGTACCCGTCAGCCCCCCAGGAACCGCCAGAATTGCTCATCGGCCGCATTCGATCAAGAATCTCCTTTGGCAGGGTCCACGATTCGATAACTACGAAGCGATCGTCAAACTTTACAACCTGTGTTCTATCCGTTATTCCATAAGGTTCGGATTGTCCGGTTTGAATTTTGTCGTAATTGGCGAACGCGCCCCACCAGTGACCCTCGCGCCAGTCAAGCCAGGTAAGTGACCCGCGTTGAACGCCGAAACTATGAGTATCAACATGCGTGAGTGTATCGGCGGCCCAAATCTCTATTGAGCTCGTCATAGGCCACTCGGGATAATTCGAATGCGACGCGTACAGCTTGCCGTCCAATGCAGTTAGACTGTCCATGTGTATCAGAGGATCGCCTTCGCCTTTGCCTTCCCACCTCGCGAGAATTTTGCCGGTCTTCTTGTCGTGTTTGGATATCGCATAGTTAGTCACTGCATAGACGTAACGATCATCGACGGCTACACCTTGTCTAGCATTTGGTGCGGAAAATTCACTAATCAGGTCTGCGTCAAAGACCGGCACTTCGGCCGCAGTGCTCGAACAGCCGGCAAGAAAGCCTACAAGTAGGAGTAGCTTCAACCGCCTGGCTCTGTGCACGAGCATAAATGATTCCTTTCAAGAAAAGAGGAGCCAAGACGACTCCCATACTCCACTAACATCTTACGCCAACAATCGGAGCGTTGCATTGACCCCTAAATTGAGAAAAACGCAGCGCTTGCCTACCCCAATGCTGAGGTAATCGTGCAGTTTTTTGATGCCATTGATGGGGATCTGTTGTACACAAAGTCTGTCGAGATCGCGAGCGAATAGTCGCTGCATGGTCTGAGTCACAGAAGATTCTTGCGGCAGGGAACTGCTACCAATATCTGAACAATTCCCGATTCAATGCTTGCTCGATGGCCGGGAAATCTCCAGTCAGATACAAGGTCAGGTTGTGTTGATTACGATGGGCTGTATCGTGCAGGTTCGCACTACTTTGAATGAGATGCAGGTGCCCGCCGGAATGACCCATTGCTATCTTATGTCCTAGCGTGACAGTACCTTCACGGTCATTTGGATAGCGTACGTTTACTCCAAGTGATTGCAGTCTTTTTTCTGCTGCGTGATTGTCGCGGTGTCGATCCAATAGGAACCGCACATCGCAGCCACGCCCGGCTAGCTGTCCCAGACGGCTAAACACAGGTTCACCGATATCATCCGGCAGCGCACGATAATAGGACAGCCACAAAGGGCCCTCACATCGAGACAATTTGCCCAGTAATTTTTCAACGGGATTTGCTTCACTTGGGTGAAACGTAAGAAACATCCTACCGCCTCTTTCGGTGGCCAGTGACAAAAATGAAGCAGTAGCAGTCCGACTTTCTCGAAGGCTTTCGGCATGGGCTTTATAGAAAGGAAAGAAAACACTGTCCGACTTTACGTCGAAAGACAGCACGGTATGGATGCGAGGAGACTCCGTATGGCGCTCACGCAAGTTGAACGAACCGATTATAGCCGTCGTGTTTCCGTTTGTGCGATGCAGAACCATGCTCTTATGGTGTACATGGCGGCGCTGAATAAAAAGTTGGGAACAAACAATAGAGCTTCGTGGCGGTAACAGGTCTTCGCAGCGAGGTTTGACGGCGTCACGATAGATACTCGATACCTTGACGCCACGACCTGCAGCCTCCACGATCGCTCGATTAAGCACCTTGTTTCTGAAATATTTCTGCAAGAGGATGATTTCATCGCCGCTTTCGGCTGAACGGATTAGCGACAGATACTCTTGGTGGATCGGGGTCGGTGCCTGGTTGCTTTGTCGATCTATATGGATGGCGATGTTGGTGGCCAGATCTTGAGCCTGAGACGTGCCGCCTATGACTAGCAAGATCACCAATGGTCGAAAAACAGTGCGTGCAAAGACCCTCAAGTTCTTGATCCTCTGGTAACGGCGATCCGAAGCGCATGCATTCCTATTCTGGACGGGATCCTCTGATACGACAACTGGACAGGCTGAATCAATACCGACTACTCTTGATCAGCCACCTCAAATAGGCAGGAGAACATGGACCGACGACGCTTTCTGAAGAAGTCACTGCAAGTATCGGGTGCAACGGCGTTGGCTGCATCTGGAATGAGTATTGCAACTCGATCACTGGCCGCGGAGCATGTAGCCGCCCGTCAACTCGGATTGCGCGTTACGGATGTTAAGACATTCGTCATGGATGCTGGCGGCGACGAAAATTACGTGTTCGTAAAGATCCTTACGAACGAGGGAATTACGGGTCTCGGGGAAGCCACGCTCCCGTCCAAGGCCATGACGATGAGCCACGCCATTCTGGAACACAAACGATACTTGCTTGGCAAAGATCCGACGGAGATTGAGCGCCACTGGCAGGCAATGTTTCGCGGACCTCGCTACCGCGGCGGGCCGATCTTGATGTCAGCGTTAAGTGCAATCGATATTGCACTTTGGGACATTTTTGGCAAGGCGGTCGGATTGCCGATCTGGCAACTGTTGGGTGGCAGGGCCCGTGACGAAGTACGCGTCTACCCGAAACCCGGTTGGGGCAACTCACCCCAGGAGATGGGACAAAAATGGCTTGCGGCCAAAGAGCAAGGTTGGACCGCCGGTAAAAGCGGGTTTTTCAAACCCGGGCCCGATAACGTTCTGCGGCAGGACAAGGCGCTGATTGATTCGATCGCACGCGTCCGCGCGATCCGGGAGGCTGTAGGAGACGATTTCGATATTTGCATCGACCTGCACGGCAAGCCGACGCCGCCTTTTGCTGTAGAGTTTTGTCGACAGGTTGAAGATTACCGGCCGTTCTTCGTTGAGGAGGCCGCGCAAGCAGAGGACCTTGGTGAACTGAGGCACCTGCGCGAACACACGACGGTACCGCTCGCGACGGGCGAACGTCTATTTACGAAATACCCGTTCGGAGTGATTTGTGCGGAGCACCTCGTCGACTATGTGCAACCCGATATTATTCATTGCGGTGGTATTTCTGAGATGCGAAAAATTGCAGCGATCGCGGACGCGTTCCGAATCGAAGTACTTCCACACAACCCGAACAGCCGCGTCTGCACTTTTGCTTCCTTGCACTTCTGCGGCGCAACGCCGAACGCGACATTACTTGAAATCAGTGGGTCGGAACGCCCTGTCTGGGATGAGCTGTTTTTCGGTACCGCCGTTGAATACCAGAACGGCTTCGCTCAGTTGCCAGATCGACCGGGGCTAGGTATCGACCTTGACGAGGCTGTGGCCGCAAGATCACCGTATGTCGAAAAGGACTGGCACGGGCCGCGCTTTGAAGACGGCGCGATCGCCGATCGGTAGCTCAGAAAACCAGTGTTCTTGGCACTGTGTGAGAATAGTGTGACACGGCCGTACATGGTCGTGATAGGTACTGCATTTGCAACAGACACCTTGCGCCCTACTGTTGGTTAGATCAAATACCTGCAAGTACGACATCCGTTTTCAGGAAACAGGGGTCGACTTGGTTACTAAGCAGGTGCTGTAATATTGCTGACAAGCAGACGCGTGATTTCTGCGCGGCGTAACCGACTTGGCTCGTCACCGGATCGTTCTTTAGCCAGACCAATGTAACTGAGACAGTACTGCGGGAGTTTTGCGGGATAGGGCAGAGTGCGGAGCGATCGAACTGTAAGCCCAATCGACTCGTTTCTTGTAGTAGATGCGCGCCGCTAGGACACTCGTCTGTCATGTTAACTTTTCTCTGAGCGATTCGTAAGGCGTACGACCCTGGTGAGCG
>SMUY01141966.1_pt1 | contig 15473 bp, 15 predicted proteins | sample 2456441 | NCBI WGS metagenome assembly SMUY01 (sample SAMN11095931, study PRJNA526329) | marine sediment metagenome | biome: Marine sediment; feature: Surficial sediment; material: Deep marine sediment; isolation source: Hadal surficial sediment | place: Pacific Ocean | collected 2014-11 | depth...
GTGAATGCCGCCCAGAGCCTGCTCGATTTATTCATGGTCAAAACGGCGAGAGACCTGAGCCTGGATATGTCGGTCCCCCGGGGTAAAACGGGAAAAAAGTAATGGAATAAGCGGAAATCATCAGGCTTTCTTCAATCAGCACTTCTTGGCGGGTGTCTTCATGGTCTCCATCGGCATCAATCCAGTGCTTATACAGGCCCCGATCATAGGGCGGGTCGAATGCTTTGGGCAGGATCGGGATTCCCTCGAACTCATAAGCTGAAACTTGGGTGGGGATGGAAAGGATAATCGCCAGCAAGAAAATGAGGAATCGCAGAATCATGGCGATATTTTACACGAACAGACCGCCTGAGAAGTTCAAGATTCGGCGATACCCAGAAGGGAAGGATTGGGGGGCAGGGAGGGTAAAATGCTAGCCACAGCGCTAGCCAGGAGCGGTAAGGGGCTATGCCGTAAGGCATAACCCATTATAAATACTGGTCGGGGCGAGAGGATTTGAACCTCCGACCCCCTGCTCCCAAAGCAGGTGCGCTAGCCAGGCTGCGCCACGCCCCGAATTTCCTTTAAGAATTTTTGATCAGCCGATGGTCGCTCTCATTGGGAATCAATGCCCGCTATGAAGCCGGCTCATCTTCTGCCTTTGTTCCGCACTCAAAATTCTGAGCAGGGCGATCTTGGCTTCCACCATGGCGTGGATGGATTTGGATTTTAGGTCACTCATCTTATCAGCCAGGGCCCGCAACCCCGATTCATCGAGGTCGCCGGAGTGCACCATCCGGTCCATTTCCAAATGAGCGATGCGGTGACCGGCGTGCATTTGAATCCGCATTTTTTTGAATTCGAACTGTTTATTTTTGATCTCGGTCATTTGCGCTTCCGTCAAGCCCAGGCGGTGCCCGAAACGCAGGACGTGTTTGAATGGATCGGTCTTATGACCGTGCCCGGATTTTCCATAGCCATGCTTGCTGTGACCGCCGCCGTAGCTACCGTGGCTTTTACCGCTGTGTGACGCGCCATATTTATAGGCGGAGCCATGCTTGCTTTTACTGCCTTCTTTGGCGGCGTGCGGGGCTCCTCCGCCATGCGGCGAGCTTTCCGATGATCCGTGGGAATACTGTTTACTTTTACTGCCTTCCTTGGAATGGGCGGATTCGTCGCCAATGGCCAGAGTCGGAACGACCCATAATGCCCAAGCCAGGATCAACGCAAAAGTTTTGCCTGAATTAAAAATGGTGTTTCGCATGGTCTGTTCCTTTCCTTTTTCAAGTCTGGTTCGCTCCCGCCCATTTTTTTGTGGCGGCCTGTTGCGACGGAGGCATGGTGAAACTGGTGCGCCCGGCAGGATTCGAACCTGCGACCTACGGATTCGAAGTCCGGAACTCTATCCAGCTGAGCTACAGGCGCAATTAAATTTATTTGGGGTGAGCGACGGGATTTGAACCCGCGACCACTGGAGCCACAATCCAGGGCTCTACCAACTGAGCTACGCCCACCATAATCTGGTGTTTTTATTTTAAACCATCGTGGATGCCAAGAGCAATGGCGCAGTCTAAACTATCGCCTGCCCATTGTAAAGAGACCCGCCTGCGGCTGGCCCCCTCGCGGGGGAGACAGATAGCGGGCCTTTGGCTTCATGCCTCACCGTTGTTGAGCGCAAGAAAGAGTTGGACCCATTTAGCTCCGGCGCTTCGCCGGCTGGTTATTTGATGACGCGCAGATGACTGCGGTCCCTTTTGGTTTTGGGGGTGGGTTGCCTCGCGGTTTTTGCCCGGTTGGAAGGCATTTTCCCTCTAGGGAGGCCAGCTAAAGTGGGCTTGATCTGCTCCGACAAATCGATGTCCTCTGGGATGCTGGCTTCCCAGACCTGACCTTTCTGGGTCTTGGGTTCGTAGATCGCCCACACCGAAGTGAAGGGAATAAAACATTTGTGGGAACGGCCCCCAAAAGCCAGCGTCGCAGAAATACAGTCTTCATTGACCTCAAACGGTCGCTTGAAGTTGAGGTTAAAAATCAGGTTCAGCATGGGGTTGCTCTTGTGCATCTTGGGCACCTGAACATCCGGCTGGCGGGCGTCCAGGCACACCATGGCGTCGCCTTCGCCAAGCAGATCCAGCAAAAAATCGTGCTTAATTTTGTTTTCGTTCGTCATCAAAAATAAAGTAACATAAATAAAGTTTCCCTCAAAGCAATTCGGAGTTATTGGGTTGCCAAATTTTAGCCGCTAGACAATAAGGAATACACGATGGGTTTGAAATCAATTGGTATCGGAATTGCGTTGACGGCCTCCACTCTGATGATGAGTCCTGGCGTGCAGGCAGAAAACTTCAAAACTGTGGAAGTGCTGAAAAATATTTACACGGTGGTTGCGCCCACCGGGGCCAATGCCACCTTCATCACGACTGAGGCCGGCGTGATCCTCATCGATACCGGCGGCAGTCTGGAGCACGGCCGGGCCATCCTCAAGGAAATCCGCAAGAAAACCGATTTACCCGTCGTCTACATCATCAACACCCATTTTCACAAGGAAAACACTTGGGGCAACCCGGTTTTTGCCTCTTCCCCGACCATCATTGCCCAGCATCAGGTGGCGAAATCCCTGGCGGAGTCGACCGAGGCTTTGGGCATCGCCAGCCGGTTACCCAACTTGCTCTATGAAAGTCATTTGGAGTTGGCGCTGGGCGGCTATCATCTGAAATTATTTCATCCCGGACCGGCCCACACCCAGGGCGATACCTTTGTTTATCTGCCTTCGTGGCGGTTGATCATTGCCGGTGGACTGGTCACCAACCGGGTGATACCGGACCTCAGCGACGGCTATATCGATGAATGGATCAAGGCGCTGGTGCAAATGGAAGATCTGGATGCCGAGCTCATCGTTCCCGGCCACGGTAAAGTCGGCGCCAAACCGCTGACCACGCGATCCAAACATTATTTAATGGAATTGAAAAAATATGTGGCGGATCAGTTGTTCGAAGACCGGACCTTACAGCAGACTGTAGAGGCGGTCCGTCCAATTTTACTGGAAAAATATTCCAGCTGGAAAAACAGCGACCTCATCGAAAGTCACATTAAAAAAGCTTTCATCGAGTTCAGCGCTAAAAAAGGCATTTGATCGGGATCGAATTAAAAAATCCCCCTCTCATTACCGAGAGGGGGATTTCTATTTTCCAAATCTGAAAAAATTAAACTTCGATACCTTTTTTCTGCCAGTACTCGCGCAAGTTGTATTCCGCGTCAATGATGGTGTCGAGGTAAGTGTGGTTCCCCGGGATCATGGGGATGACGTGGCCGTGACTCTTGTCGTTGTAAGGATATTTAACATCGAGCACGTACGGTCCCTTGTGTTTCATCATCCGCTTCAAGGCCGGCACCACTTCCTTGGGTTGGGTGATGGTTTCGCTTTTGATGCCGAAAGCGTCGGCGATCTCCGCGAAGTTGGCGTCACCAATGAAAGTGTGACCGCGCAGGGATTTATAAAACCGGTCCTCCCACTGCGCCACCATTCCGAGATGGGCGTTGTTGAGCACGATATTTTTGACAGGAATTTTTTCGATTTTAAGGGTCTGCAATTCCTGAATGTTCATCAGGAACGATCCATCGCCTTCGATGTTGATGACCTGCCGGTCGGGATGGGCCACCTGAGCGCCCATGGCCGCGGGCAGTCCGAACCCCATGGAGCCGAGCCCGGACGAGCTGAGAAACGTGCGCGGCGAATGAAACCGCCAGAACTGGGCGACCCACATCTGGTGTTGGCCGACACCGACGGCAACGATGACGTCCGGGTCGGCCAGTTTTTGCGCTTCAACGATCACGTTTTGCGGGACGATGGCTTTTTTATCCAACTGGTAAGCCAGCGGGAACTCTTTTTTCCAACCCTCAACCTGCTTCAGCCAAGGCCCGATATCTTTTTTTGGCGTCGCCTGTTCGATCATCATTTTGAGAGCTTGTTTGACGTCCCCTTGAATCGGGACATCGATGCTGATATTTTTATTGATCTCCGACGGATCAATATCGACGTGAATGAACTTGGCGTCCTTGCAGAATTCCGCCAGTTTACCGGTGACCCGGTCGTCGAACCGCACCCCCAGGGCGATGACCAGATCGGCCTGGTTCATGGCGATGTTGGCGTATACCGCGCCGTGCATGCCCAGCATATGCAGGGAGAGCGGATCGTCCATCGGGTACGACCCCAAGCCCATGACCGTGTTGGTGATGGGGATGCCCATCTTTTTGACGAATTTTCTTAGCTCCTTGGAGGCTTCGGCGGCGATGATGCCACCGCCCGCGTAAATAATCGGGCGCTTCGCCTCATTGATGAAGTGCACGGCCTTTTTTATTTGTTGGGGCGCCGGTTTTAAATTGGGTTTGTAGCCCACCAGGTTCAGTTTCACATTGAAGTCGGGAATCGTTTCCTGTTGTTGAATATCTTTCGGGATGTCGATCAACACGGGGCCAGGCCGACCCGTTTGAGCTATATGAAACGCTTCATGGACGACCTGTGGAATTTCATTGACGTTTTGAATCAGATAACTGTGCTTGACCATGGGAAAGGTCGATCCCACCACGTCCGCTTCCTGGAAGGCATCGCTTCCTATAACGCTGGAGGGCACCTGCCCGGTGATGGCGATCAGCGGGATGGAATCCAGTTTGGCATCCATGATTCCGGTCACCAGATTGGTGGCGCCCGGTCCCGATGTGGCCAGGCACACTCCCGGCCGACCGGTGGAGCGGGCATAGCCGCCGGCCGCAAATGAGCCTCCCTGCTCGTGACGCGGCAAGACCATGCGGATTTTCTGGGTCTGGGTCAGGGCCTGATGGATTTCCATGGAGGCGCCGCCCGGATAGCCGAATATGGTGTCCACGCCTTCGTTTTCCAGACTCTTGACGAGGATGTCCCGGCCTTTCATGGGCAGGACGGCGGACTTTTTTAATTTCCCCGAAGGGGCGCTTTTCTTTTTGGTCGCTCTGGAAGCCATGTCTCTCAAGTGATTAATTTTAATGGGACGGCCTCAAACACTAACGGAAATGAATTTTCATGTCAAATTTAAACTCCCTCGACGAAGCCCCCCTGCCAAGGGGCCAAGTTGACCTTGGAGGCAACCGGGCAAGGCCCGGAGCAAATTGGTCACACTCTTCTTGCGCTCAACAATTGCGAGGCATCATTCCCACCGTTCAGTCTCATCGGTCCAGCGGTACGCTGGTCAGCAAAGGGTCCAGCCGAGATCCCATAGATCCATTACCCACACTTTTTGCCCGCTGATGCAATCGCCGATTTGCCCAAACACAAACAATAATAGAACGCCCGCCAAAATGGCAGAGTAGATCAGCACATGGTCCGACCATTTTTGCAGTTTGATGTCCTCCGCCGTGTCGGACCTCGACGGGGGAATGAAATCTTTTTTAAAAAGACCGGGACTGATCACCGCGGCCAGCACAAAAAACAATCCGAAACAAAAGGGAATCGTTAAGATAATAAACCCGCTATGGACCCGGGCCAGGACCAAGGCCACGGGGACCAAAAGAACGGCGATCAGAAAAATCCGTTTTTCAAATGGGCTGAATGAAGAGGCCATGGCGTTCATCGTTTTGGAGAATCCGTTGTGGGTTCAGCCGGGTTCCCGGCGGCGAACGCTTTTAACAGGATGCCCTCACGCAAACTGTATTCGCAGACCGTCAGCAGGTCGCACTGAAATGTGTTCAAAGTTGCCAGCACCAGCGCCGCGCCGGCGATGATCAAATCCTCGCGTCCGCGCTCCAGAGGTTGCAGTTGCAGGCGTTCGGCCAGCGAGCGGGATTTTAAATCTTCCAGCAAAATTTCAATGCTCTTCCGGGGAAGCTCCGTTCCGTGAATAGCGGCGGGGTCGTAGGGGAAAATATTGCGGTCGAGGGCCGCCAGGGTGGTCACCGTTCCGGCAGTGCCGATGACCGCTTCCGGTTGTGGGTTTCCCAGTTGAGATTTCACCGTTGCAAGTTCTGCCTGCAGATGAGTGGTGAGCGCCCGGTACTCGTCAGCATCTGTCGGGTGTTGGCAGATGAACCGCTCGGTGAGGCGCACCACGCCCAGTGAAGTCCCGGCGGTAGCGGTGACATTTTTCCCCTGGGATAAAATAAACTCCGTACTGCCGCCGCCGATGTCGAACGTGAGAATATTTCTGCCCTGGTGAGGAAGTTTCCAGAACACGCCTGCCAGCGTGAGGCGGGCTTCCTCTTCCCAGGGGATCACCGCCACTGTCAGCCCCGCTTGCTCGCGCGCCCGCCGCACAAATTCCTCACCATTGGAAGATTCTCGAACGGCGCTGGTGGCGACGGCATGAATGGCGATGTCCCCGTGCTCGCGGCACCGGTCGCGAAAATTTTGCAGGGTTTGCAGGGTCAGTGCCATCCGGGATTCCAGCAGACGCTTTTCATTATGCAGGCCTTCCCCCAACCGGCAGATCACCCGCGCTGAATCAATTTCGCGAAAATCACCGTTCGCAGAGATCTCCATGATGAGGAGACGCACGGTGTTGGACCCGATATCAATGGCGGCAATTTTTTGCATCGTTTTAGAATGGCAGGAGCTTTTCGCTGTCCAGAGTCAGCAATAGATATAAACCGATACAGGTGAACAACAGGCTGGGACCCCACGCGGCCAGCACCGGGTGCAGGGTTCCGCCATGGCCCAGGGATATGCTGAACGCGTACAAAAAGGAAAATACAAATCCCAAAACCAGGCTCATGGCGACTGAAAACAGCAGGCCGCCCTGACGGCTGGAACGCAGGGAAAGCGGGATGCCGACCAGGGCCAGCACCACCGCCAGGAAGGGGTAGGCGAGTTTATGATTGAAGTCCACCCATTTTTTGGAGGTGTCGATTCCTTGCGATTCCAGCTCCAGGATTTCCTGATAGATATCCCGTCCGCTCATTTCTTCCAAACGTTTATGGATTATTTTGAAATCGTCCGGGGTTTCCGGGGTTGGAAAAATTTCTTTTTCAAAGAAACGAGTCTGGCTTATCCCTTCCGGTTTAAAAAATCGAATGGCGCCGTTCATGAATTCCCACTGCTGGCCATTCCACAAAACTTTTTCGGCATCGATGCGGCGCTGGATGCTGAACACCTCATCATAATAAAAAATACTGACCCCTTTCATGAGGGATCGTACCGGGTCGTAGGTGTCGATACTCCAGATGGAACCATCGCCCGAACGATGCCAAATCTGGTTGCGCACCTGTTGCGTCTCATCTTGGACGAGCCGCACCTGCACGTTGTACAGGTAGTTCATGCGGGTGCTGGTGATTGGGGTGACGAATTCGTTGAGGGTCACCACCAGCAATGCAATGATCACCGAAGCACTCAGAATGGGCAGAGTGATCCGGGTGACGCTGATGCCGCAGGCCTTCATGGCAGTGAACTCGTTGTTCCGCGATAAGGTCGCCAGAGTGATGACGGTGGCCAGCAGGACGGATTGCGGCGCCATGAAAAATAAAATGAAAGGAATTTTGTAAACGTAATAAAGAACGAAATCCGAAATGGGAGCGCTTTTGCTGACGAATTCGTCGAGCCGTTCGAACGCATCGATGATCACAAAAATTCCGACCAATCCTCCCAACGTGAGCCCATAAATCTGGAGGAATTGTTTGAATACGTAACGTTTCAAAAGCGACATGAGATTATCTTCAATCCTTCTTCAATTCGGGCAGGACTTTTTGTAAAACCTCCCGCAGAGGATTCAGTTCAGTCTGCCTGGCGAGAGCGTTTTTCACGTAATCAAGTGTGGGCGGAATATATTTTAAGTAGCGGTCGTTGTTTTTGATCACGCTTTGATAGGCAAAGGTCCCCACCGCTTTTAAATTTCTCTGGATCGACATGAAATCAAAAACCCGGTTGAAATCTTCACGGTTGAGTGCCGTCCCCTCGCGGTCTTGTTTATGTTCCCGGAACCGGTCCACCATTTTCCAGACCAGATCGTCCGCAAGTTGGAGGTGGGAATCGCGAAGCAGGGACGCCAGATCGTATTGACACGGGCCCATGCGAGCATCCTGAAAATCGAGCATGACCAGGTTTCCCTCCCGCACCATCAAATTTCTGCTGTGGAAATCGCGATGGGTGAAGCAAAGCGGTTGGCGGGCGAGAACTTCACACAGCCGGGTGAGTTGGCCGCGCAGGGCCTCGCGCGTGGGCGAGTCCAAAACTGTGTTTTTAAGGCCGCCGACAAAATGCTCCAGCATGAAATCCATTTCCCACATCAGTTTGTCCACATCGAACCGCAAGCTGTGCGCGGGGCATTTTGAATCGATGGCACGCGTGGCTTCATCCTGCATGGTGAACAGCAAGTCCACGGCGCGGATGTAATAACTCTCCAGAGAGGCGCGGTCCGCCTGGAGGAGGGCCGTCTCCAATGTTTCGTCACCGCAATCTTCCAGGAACAACAAGCCGTTCGCTTGGTCGTAATGGTGCAACTTGGGCACCGGCAAACTCAAACCCGATAAAAACGTCTGGATGGCAATAAAATTGTTGTTTTTGTTTTTCTCCGGCTGGGGCAACTGCATCAGCACCAGGGTGCGTGGACCGGAGAACGCAGGGCCGCCTTCAAGTTGCAATCGGAAATACTGACGCGTCGACGCGTCGCCGGCCAGCGCCGTGTGCTTCACCCTCACCACGGCAGGGTGGATGACGGAACTCAGTGTTTCGACCAGCTGCCGGGAGTCGAATCGCTCGGTAATTTTGGACATGGAAATGAGAATGGTGGCGGTATTCCCGTTGAAATAAATTTTTAAGGAACCGTGAAACCGTTAGCAATTATAGTATACTACCGGACTTTATATTCGGACAAATTTCCCAAGCGGGGACTGTGGGGGCTGAGCCGAGCCCTTGCCTGGTAAGCCACCGTTAAGCGCGTGGCCCCGGGTTCTCATTTTCGGTTGGGACTTATTTTAATAATATTTATTTATTTAAGTTGGAGGACATCCTATGCCAAAACCAGCGCGGCACATACTGGTCTGCACCAATAGCCGCCCGGCGGGGCACCCCCGAGGTTCGTGCGGGGAGACCCAAGCGAATGAAGTTTACGAGAAGTTCGGAATGGGAATCGAAGCCAAACAGCTTTTTGGTCAGGCGATTCTCACCACCACGGGATGCATGGGGCCTTGTTCCACCGGACCGATCGTCGTGATTTATCCGGAAGGGGTTTGGTACTGTAAAGTGAAGCCGGAAGATGTGGATGAAATTCTTGATTCGCATATTGTCGGCGGCAAAAAAGTCGACCGTCTGGAGATCCCGGACGAAATGTGGGGCTGACCCCCGGCGGGGGAGGCAGGGAGCTGTACTCTTTGAATGATGCCCAACAATGGTTGAGAGCGGGATAGAGTTCGACCCATTCAGCCCCGGCGCTTCGCCGGCCAGCGTCACGCTGGCGAGGCCAGTTTTTTCGTCAAGCAATTCCAAAGTTCTTTCCGGCCCCGGTTGGACTTGCTGGAATACGCGATCAATTTCTGATCGGAACCTTCCATAAATCTCTCTCGAATGATTTTCATTTGCCGATTGCGTTCGGGTTGCGACAACTTGTCGGCCTTGGTGGCCACCAATACAAAATCGATCCCGATGGCATCGAACCATTCTTTCGTTTTCAGGTCCAGGTCCGTTGGTTTGCGTCGCATATCCACAATGAAAATCACCAATCGCAGGGTCTTGCGTCCGGTGAGATACTGTTCGATCATGTTTTGCCATTCTTTTTGAACCCGGGCAGGCACCTTGGCGAATCCATAACCGGGCAGGTCGGTGAAAATCAGTTCGTTGTTCACTTTGAAGAAATTAATCATCTGAGTTTTGCCCGGCGTGGAGCTGGTTTTCACCAGCTTCTTGCGCACCAGCAGAGAGTTGATCAACGAGGATTTACCGACGTTCGACCGGCCCACAAATGCAAATTCCGGGAAGCCGGTTTCTGGGTATTGGTCCGCCTTGACAGCGCTGGTCAGGTATTTGGCGCTGATGATTTTCATGGTTCAAAGCGGTTGATCACCAGACCCGAAAGAAGTTTGGGATAAAAGTAAGTCGCTTTCTGCGGTAGGCGGATGCCTTTTTCGGCGAGCTCGCGCACCTGGGTGATGGGAGTGGCGTTCATAAAAAATACCAGATCGAATTTACCGGAATCCACATTTTCCATGGATTCCCGGGTGCGGACGTTGTAAGTGATGTATTGCTGATGCGCCGGCAGTTGGGTGTCGATCGCCATGATTTTTTTCAGAACCAGGGCGTGCAGTTGATAAACGTCCAGCGCTTTGAGGTCGGGGGAATCTTCCGGGGCCATGAATGGAACGATCTGTTCCACGTCTTTGAGTTGCAACAAAACGGCGTCGCCGCCACCGAGGTAGACGCAGAAAGCGATGTCTTTTTGACCCGCTTCCGCCAGGCGCGCCGTCAACGCGTCCGCCGATAAATTTTTCTCCAGCGGAACCACCGCAAAATAAGGCTCCAGATTTTTTAAAAACTCATCTCTTTGAAATGCGGTGGGGCATTTGATTTGCCGGTGAATCGGATAAATGGCCAGCGATTGCGCGTCAAGGTTGGTGAGGAACATCATGATGTGCGCCGAATCGGGAACCTGCGATCCGTTTTCCTGATGGTAGCTGAGAGCGGTTTCGTAACGATGATGGCCGTCGGCGATGGTGATTTTTTTCTCCGCGAATTGCGCGGATAAAAAATCCAGAGTGGCGGAATCGTTCACCCGCCACAGCCGGTTGAGGATGGCATCCTCCTCGATCACCGCCAGCGGGGGTTGCTGAACGATCCCCGACAGTTTGCCATCGAGTACGCCTTCGGGGTCGGAATACAGGCCGAACACCGGACTGAAGTTGGCTTTGCAGGCACGGATGAGCCGGGTCCGGTCCTGCTTGGCTTTGGCCAACGTGAATTCGTGCGGGCAGATGTTGCCGGCACTAAAATCCTCCAGCCGGACCCGCGCAAAAAATCCCACCCGGTTATTGGTTTTTCCATTGAACGTATATTCCTGGCTGTACACATAAAATCCGGGGCGCTCGTCCTTTTTTAAAATGTCCTGCGCTTGCCACTTGGTAAAATCCACCGCCGCCCGGGTGTAACGGTTGTTGTTGTCATCGTCCGTTTCATTTTGCCGCCCCAAAATCAGGCGCACCACGTTGTAAGGATTTTTGGCGTACAAGGCCTCCTGCATGTCGGGACGGATGACGTCGTAGGGCGGCGCTACCAGCTCGGCCAGCGGGCCAGCCTTGCCTTCGTTATACAGAAGGCCGTGGAACGGAACCACTTCTACCATGTGTAAATTCCTCGATTTTCAGGGTGGATCATGTAGGTTTGCCAGCGTCAGGACCGGTGGCAATGGGCCGCATTGCTTTTTGGAAAAATATACCCTGTTTACTGGAACAAGACAAATAAATCGTCCGGCGTTTTCAGAAGGCTTCGCAGTGGCATAACTCGCGGATATGACGGACCAGCGAACGAATGGTGTCATCGTTGAAAGTGTGACCCCAGGCGGGCATGCAGGGCGCGCGGCCCACGGCCAGGCCGCCCAGTTTGATGGCGTCGAATAATTGCGCATCGCTACGTGTTTCCAGGTAGTCCGTTTTGGTGTGGTCGCGCGGAGGCACCGTCAGAAACCGGGCATTGATGCCATCGCCCTTGCCCTTCAGGCCATGGCATTGTGCGCAGTAAAACTGGTACGTGTCGCGTGTCTGCCGGGTGACCGGTTGCGCCGGGACAGATGGATTTCCCGGTTCAGCGGGAGCGGATGCCCCCGGCGGGGCCGACGTGGGCTCCGGATCGCAGGCCCACATTCCTGACATCAACATCAGGACGATGGATAATGCCATCATGCGCTTTCCTGGCCCGTTGCCCCTTGTGTGATCAATAAAACGAACCATCAGTTTTTATTTCCGCTTTCTTTTTTGTGGGACGCAATGTATCGGGTCAGGTTGAGCAAGGTCTCCTCATCGAATTGATACACCGGCATGCGTCCTTTTTTCAAAAATATTTTGGGTTGTTGCAACCACAGGTAAACCCACTCCGCCTGCAGGCGGTTGCCGGCATCGATCAGCGAAGGACCGGAAACCCCGCCTCTCGGTTGCCGCGCCAGATTGTAGCTTTCGTGGCAGGCGATGCAACTGTAGTCTCGCTCGAACAAAATTTTGATTCGCACTTTCTTGCCCTTGGAGAGCGGAGTGGTGGCGAGCGCAACGGTTTCAAGATCTGGAAGTTTCAGGGTCATGAGGGCGGCGGCCAGAGTTGCCGCGTCTTTTGGTTTGAGAACCGGATGCGGCCCGGTGAAATCCGGTTGCCCTTGCAAAAATCCCGGATCACGGGTGTGCCCCGCTTGGCGGATCACAGTGGGCCGTTGCAGGTACTCGACCAGCCAGTCCTGCTGAAACTTATTGCCTGCGTAAAAAAGATCGGGAGCGGTACTCTCCGGTTGATTCGGGGAAAACCGGTGGCAGGTAGCGCATCCCTCCACCTCGGCCCAGGCCGGTGCAGTTTGCAAGGCGGGTTCCGCCCACAGACTTTGGCCCCACAGTCCCCAACAGATCAAAATCATTCCGCATATTTTTTTTGGAGCATTCATAAATCAGAAAATGAGGGTCCTTAAAAGTGTCGCTCAATTGTTGGCATCGTCATTATTGGGAAATATGGAATTGAAAAAATTTCTTAAAGGTGAATTCACCGGCTCGTCAGAATTATCCTCACCGAATAGTGTTGATGCCGGTTGCCTTGGCGTTGTTCGGGATATTTCAGGAACCATCGGTTCTGCCTGGGCCACCGGTATTTTCGGTGCCACTGGCGTTGGCGGCACGGCGGGTTCCGGCAAGTCCATGGCGCCCACCGGACTCCGGGGAGTCGGCTCCGTAACAATGGGTTTTTGCCTGAGAGTGAAATGGCTTTTATCCAGGTCGTAATAAAGTTCCTCATTCAAGAGCGGAGAATCGAATTTTTTTTCATTGATCTTGTGGTTCGCATCGTAGGGGAAAACATTGCGTCGCAACAGCCGTGAAAAGTTTCTTTGCCGGAGGTCGAGATAACGGTAGGCCTTGTAGCGTCTGCCAATTTTACTGAGTGATTGGATTTCCCGTGACGTCAAAAATCTTGTTTTCCTGCCCGGCATTGAATTCTGGATCGGTCGCCCATCGGCGGAAACCATTTGCTTGATTTGAAATTCAGGAAGCAGTCGGTTGGTGGATTTCAGAGCCCGCAAAAACTGTTTGCCGTCTGCCACGTTTTCCAAATTGGGGTCGCCCAGTCCAGCCGCCAGCGCATTCATGTGACAACTCTCGCAGGGACGGGCGACAGTGCGAATGGTGTGAGGGCTGTGTGGCACCATCACCAAGCCCGGCCGGCCATTTTGCGACACCGGAACTCGCGCCCGCTGGGAAACGGAGCTGGACGAATTTGTAGTGTCCGTGATGAAATATTGGTAACGCGGTTTCATGATGGAGATCCGTCCACGTTTGTTTTTACCGAGAATCATGGTGTCCCAGCCGGATTCGGTGAACACGGTCCGCCAAAATCCCGGTGTCCATTTGCCGGCGATGCCGTTGGCGGTTTCCTGGGCCGTTGGCCATAGCAACATGCCTGGGTTCTGCGCGTTTTCGGTTCGGGAGGCGATCATGATTTGTTGCAGAACCGGGTCGGCAAAATTCCAGTCCTGCCAGTTTTCCAGGTTGGCGTCCGGTTCGGCGATCGCGTGCAATCCCCATTCGCTGGCCGACCAGCGGGCGTGGCAGGCCGAACACTCGACGGCGATCATGTGTTCCGCCACTTGATGCGCCAGCGGCATTTTCTTTAAATTTTTCAGTACCGGAATTTCATGCGGTTTTCCGCTGACCTTGGAATACAAGATCCATTTTCCCTGGTCATACAGCACATGCGGCAGGGGTTGCCCCGTCGGGCCGGCCATGACCGTGTCTCCCATCTTGATTTTTTTAGCCAGGTTTGGGTTCAGTTTATTTTTGGTGAGCAATGCCTCTGCCCGCGGATCGGCTTCCACCAGCATGTACCCTTCCGGGCCTTTGGAGTTGGACCCGTGGCAGGTTTCGCACCGGACTTGGACCGCATCATGAAGCGTGGGATATTGATTGGCATCCGCTTTTATTTCTTCGATGCCGTGGCAGTCGATGCAGTGCATGCCTTTTTCCCGATGAATATCCGGCAGTAGAAACTCATGTTTTCTGCCGTACAGCACCGGGTCGTTGCCTTCCACCTGCGACCTGAAAGGCTTGGGCCGCGCGGGCAATCCGAACAAACCTTCGAACTCGTTGCCCACACCGTTGTTATTGTGGCAATGTTCGCATTGGACGCTGGGCACCGCCACGGTGAATCTATGCACCAGGGGATAGCCTCTTTTATTGTTCAGAGAATTGGCGGCATACTTCGCGGTGAAACGATCGGAAATGTTCCCGCCTTTTTTTTGCAGGACACTTTGAATGGCCCGATCGCGCGTCAAGGTGGTGCCGTCATTGGTATAAATCATATGGCAGGAGGCGCACCCGGTGGCACGGAAATCGCCCGGCCGGTGCGGAGCGGCCGAGGAGACGTGGCACCGCAGGCATTTTTTATTCAGAAAATCGTCCACCGGGTGATTCTGGCTGACGTAAGTCCAGGGCGGAGTTTTGGGGTCTTCTTCCGCGGGTGACCCTTCACTGCTTTTAGGTATGGGATTGGCTTGCGGGATTTTCGGTTGTTTCAGGGGGGGCGCTCCCCATGCCTGGCGGGTCATTTCAATCATTCCCCGGCCCGTGGCCATCAACGACTTGTTGACCTTTTCAATTTGATCGGCGTGGCATTTGCCACAAGTCCGGGGCGCGTGTTCATAATCCGATGGATTGCTGATCATCCCACGGTGAGCCGTCTCAATGGTTTTGCCATCCCGTTTTCCGCGGTGGCACTGGGTGCAGGAAAATTTATGATTCTCGCTGATTTCAGAAATGCCGCGGTGGCACACCAGGCAACCGCCCTCCTTGTTGACCAGACGAATACGGCCAAAAACATCCCCTAAAGTGAAGTTGGAATTCCTGTAAAATTTTTCGATGAACCCCTTCGAGTCCTTGTAGGAATTGAAACGGATGCCATCGACCGTGGTCCCCGGTTTCAATACCTCTCGGGCATCGGCCTGGTAGCCCCGAACGAAAAAAAACGGATCGCGAAAATCATCAGCGTCGATTTGCTGTTCTCCCTGCCGGGGAGGTATGTCCACAAAACGTTTTTCAAAATTCTCCAATGCCTGCGGAGTGCGGGCGGGCGCGTCCGGAAACATTCCCCCGCGCTCAAACCCCTGAGGATCGTCCGGCAAACCTTGCGCCTGGATAACGGGCAGGACTAAAAAGATCAAGCCGATGATCCCCGCACCGGGGATCAAGTATTTATAGGGGAAAGCCTTCATGGGGATGGATCATCTCTTGTTTAAAATTTTGTTGCGCAATCGGCGGTGCTTCACTAGTTTTTCAAACTTATAACTTTTGTTAATATCTTTGTA
>SMUY01265124.1_pt1 | contig 15473 bp, 12 predicted proteins | sample 2456441 | NCBI WGS metagenome assembly SMUY01 (sample SAMN11095931, study PRJNA526329) | marine sediment metagenome | biome: Marine sediment; feature: Surficial sediment; material: Deep marine sediment; isolation source: Hadal surficial sediment | place: Pacific Ocean | collected 2014-11 | depth...
ACACCTCGATCCGGCTTTTATTCTTTGCCAGCCGGGCTGTGATTTCCACGCCGGTGCCGTTATGGGTGTGAATCAGCGCATTGCGCACCAGGTTCTCGAAGGCGCGCCAAAGCAATTCACGGTCTGCGTTAATCGGCAAGGGTCCGCCGGTGTTCAGTTGAATGCCGGGTGCATCTTCGGCCACCTCGTATTTCACCACGTCCTGCAGATCGGCCAGTAACTCGACCAGGTCAAATTTCTCGCGCCTCAAGGGGCTGGTCTCCGAGGTTTCGCGCAACAGGGCCAGCACCTCATCCACCAGCATTTCCAGACGCTCACTCTCCAGTTCAATCCGGTCAAGCTCACCGGCGACAGGCTCGGAGTCCCGGTTTCGTGCGATCTCAAGCGCCACGCGCAAGCGGGCAAGCGGTGAACGCAGTTCATGACTGACGTCACGCAGCAACCTGTGATTTGCCCTTTGCAAATCCTGTAAACGGGTTGCCATTTCATCAAAATCAGCTGCCAAAGCCCCAAATTCATCTTTTCTTTCCGCCAGTGGCGGGCCGATCCGGGTAGACATGTCACCGGCAGCCAGGCGACGACTGGCCGCGCCCAGGCGAATCAGCGGTGCGGCCAGGTATCGCGCGATCATGAAACTCAGCAAGGCGCTGATAAAGGCTGCAATCAGGAGCCGCAGTGCAATACCCCGCATGCCAGGCTCTAGTAATGCGCCCCGTGGCGGGCGACGCAGCACAATCAGTTGATAAGCACGGTTCTGCCCATCCACCAGTTCACGACGTGTTTTCTGAATGTTCCGGGACCTGAGACGTTCCGCCATTTGGTCGCGGCCCATGAGTTCTTTGCCATTTTCATCAAACAGGTAAATATGATTTCTCATCCGGCTGGGAAGGCCACGCAGGATTCTACGTGCCGCTTGCGGGCCCTGGTTCTGTAGCGCCGTTGAAAGCCGCTTATCCAGCATGTCGATATCCCTGCTGAAGCGCGCTGCCGGTTCCTCGGGTATTGACGGCCGGGCCAGGCTGTTATTGACCCAGGCCATGATGACCGCAAAGCCCATGATGCTGAGCCAAAGCGCAAAGAAAAGCTTCCAGAAAAGGCGCGGCATTGCTAGCCCGAACATTTCATCAAGGATCCGGGATTTGCGCTGTAGCTGGCGAAACAGTTTGGTCGATCGTTTGAAGAATCATAGCGATAGCTATGGTTTGAGAAGGATCGGCCGAAATGTGAAGCCAGATGCTGTGCAAAACCGGATAGGACAAACTGTAACCGACAGAAACAGGCCAAAACATTTTTAATCTCTTGAGTAAACAATAAATCTTTCATTTTGTTGTGCGCCTTGGTGAAATGTCCGGGCTAGTGCTCCTTCAGGCGGTACTGATAGCCGATTCCGCGAATGGTTTCGATGCGCGCTTCACCGTCTGGGTTGGGTCCCAATTTGCGTCTCAGGTTGCTGACGTGCATGTCAATGGTGCGGTCATGGCGCACCGGTTCACGCCCCAGGGCGGAAATATACAGGTCCCGTTTACTGATCACCTCGCCCGGCTTTTGCAATAAAGCCAGCAATATACTGAATTCAGTGCTGGTCACCTCTACCCGCGCACCCCCCCGAAGCAATTCTCGGCTTCCCGGATTCAGCTTGAGGTCCTGGACAGATATGGCGCCAGGCGGCGCTTTTGCGCCGGACCGCCGCAGTACTGCACGCAGGCGGGCGACCAGTTCACGCGGATTGCAGGGTTTGGGCAGGTAATCATCGGCCCCCAGTTCGAGTCCGATGATACGATCCAGGTCATCCCCCCTGGCCGTCAGCATGACCACCGGCAGGTCAGAATCTTTACGCAGCGCTTTGAGGACTTCAATGCCGTTACGTAAAGGCATCATGATATCCAGGACCATGGCATCCAGGCCGGGTTTGCGTGCCGCCTCAAGCGCCTGCTCACCATCGTGCGCAAGACGCACATCGAAGCCCTCCTGCTGAAGGTACTCCTTCAACAATCCGCTCAGTTCGATATCATCATCCGCCAGGAGTATGGTATCCGTCATATGCTGCCCATGCCTTCATAAACCCTGATTGTAGCCAAACACGCCCTGCTTGCCCGTGTTTTACCTTTCTTTACATTATCCAGACAAAACCAGACGCGATGGCGTGGTCTGATATTCCGTATGATCAGGGCAAAAGCGACATGGTCTCACCCAAATTTCAAGGAGCTATTATGAATAAACAAATCAAATTCTGTTTACTGTTAACCGGCCTGTTGCTTGCAGGCAATTCAATCGCCGGAGATCACGGCCCAGGCCAGGACCGGATGCATCAACGCGGTGGGCCAGGCATGGCAACACCGATCATTCAACACCTGACCCGCGCAATCAGGCGCCTGGACCTTAGCGATGATCAGAAGGAATCTATCCACACTGAATTGAAAGGCCTGAAGGGTACCCTCAAGCCCCTGGTGCAGGAATTGCATGAATCAAAGAAAGACCTGCACGGTTTGATTACCGCCAGTGAATATGATGCCGAAGCGGTTGCCATCAACGCCGAACGGCAGGGGAGCCTCACCGCAGAAATCACCATAATCGCCAGTGAAGTTGCCTCCGCGGTACTGGCCCAACTCAGTGATGCGCAACGCGCCGAACTGGAAGCCATGGGTGAAGAGCACAGGGCACATCGTGAAGAGCATCACCAGCGTGTCCGGGAGCGCAGGGAACCGCGAGATCCCGGTGACGCCTGACACCGGGAAGATTATTTCTGCCAGAGACAGGCCGGTTAACACCGGCCTTTTTCATGCCTTTTCAGATTCGTCAGTGCCTGCTCTACACAAATTCCAGCCGTATCAGGACAACGGTTATTACACCGGCAATTAAACCTGATAGGCTATTCCTTTTTCGCGCCCCCGGTAATGAAAGCCAGGAGGGACAGACCATGACAGGCGGGTATTTGAGCGGTATTTTTGGATCATCCCCGGTCCGTCCGTTACAAAAACACATGGAGCAGGTTGTTGCATGTGTTGGTGAATTGATTCCATATGTCGATGCTGTGCTGGCTGGTGATCTGGCCAAAAGGGATGGGCATCACAGGAAAATCATCGATCTCGAGCACAAGGCCGATGACCTCAAGAAAGAACTGCGGCTGCACCTGCCCTCCAGCCTGTTCATGCCCATTGACCGACGGGATGTGCTCGAAGTGCTGACGATGCAGGATCTGGTGGCCGGCGCAGCACGTGATGTCGCCGGCATTATCGTCGGACGCAAGATGATCTTTCCCCAAAGCATGGCAGCCAATTACCGTGAGCTTGTTGCAACCTGCATCAAATCCTGTGAGCAAGCCTACCTGGTCATCAGGGAACTTGATGATCTGATCGAAACCGGTTTTGGTGACCTTGAACGCGAACGTGTGGGCAAGATGCTGACGGAGCTCGACCACATCGAACAGAAAACGGACGAACAGGCCATCACCCTGAGCCACCAGCTTTTTGATCTGGAGGATGAGTTGAAGCCGGTGAGCGTGATGTTCCTTTACCGTATCATTGACAAAACCAGTGGTATTGCCGACCGTGCCCAGCGCGTGGGCAGCCGGCTGCAATTAATGCTCGCTCGATAGGGTCCAAAGGCATGGAATTTTCACTCTGGTACCTGGGACTGGCTGCAGCATTTGGCCTGTTCATGGCCTGGGGCATTGGTGCAAACGATGTCGCCAATGCCATGGCCACCTCCGTGGGTTCACGCGCGCTGACCATCAAACAGGCCATCCTGGTGGCAGCGGTATTCGAGTTTGCCGGCGCATTCCTGGCTGGTGGCCAGGTCACCTCAACCATCCGTAAAGGCATTATTGACGCCGATCAGTTTGTTGATAACCCTGAATTACTGATCTTCGGAATGCTGGCGGCGTTATTGGCTGCTGCAGTCTGGCTGCTCATCGCGTCCAGGAAAGGCTGGCCGGTCTCTACTACGCATTCCATCGTGGGTGCCATTGTAGGTTTTGCAGCGGTCGGTATCGGCGTCGATTCCGTACACTGGGGCAAGGTAAGCCAGATTGCGGCATCGTGGATTGTTTCGCCCCTGCTGTCTGGATTCATCGCCTTTTTCATTTTTATGAGCGTGCAGAAGCTGATTCTTGGGACGGACGATCCGATGAAGAATGCCCGCAAATATGTGCCGTTCTACATCTTTGCGGTCGGATTCGTGATGTCGCTGGTGACATTGCTCAAGGGGCTCAAGCACGTGGGACTGGATCTCAACGCCACGCAATCCTTGATCGTCGCACTCTGCTCCGGGTTGGTTACGATGGCGATCGGAATCGTGTTTATCCGGCGGGTCAAGGTGATACCCAGTGATGACGACCAGTTCCGCTTCACTAACGTGGAGAAAATATTCGGTGTTCTAATGATTTTTACGGCCTGTGGAATGGCCTTCGCACACGGCTCAAATGACGTGGCCAATGCAGTGGGCCCGGTTGCGGCGATCGTAAGTATTGTAAAGACCGGTATGGTCGCACAGGAATCTACGCTCGCGACCTGGATCCTGTTGCTGGGCGCCGTTGGTATTGTGCTGGGACTGGCAACCTATGGCTGGCGTGTGATTCGCACGGTGGGCAAGAGGATTACGGAACTGACGCCTTCGCGCGGCTTTTCAGCAGAACTGGCTGCGGCAACCACGGTGGTGATCGCATCGGGAACCGGCATTCCTGTTTCCACCACGCACACGCTGGTGGGCGCAATTCTGGGCGTGGGAATCGCGCGTGGCATCGGCGCCTTGAATCTGCAGGTTGTGCGAAACATCATGCTGTCCTGGATTGTCACGCTGCCTGCCGGCGGCATCCTGGCAATCGTGTTTTTCTTCCTGCTCAAAGGAATATTCCTGAATTAAAACCACTGACCGGATTCGCTGCCGCGCCATGTGATAACCTTTGCTTAAAAGCATATGAAGGTCACCACCGGGCCAGTGAACGTCAGAGTCTGTATCCGACCGGCGGTCAAGGAAGACCTGGAAGCCATTTCAAGGCTGCGCACCGAAGCCATCCTGGAAACCGTCCAGGACTACTATTCGCGTGAGCAATTACAGCAATGGGCTGCAATCCGCCCGACCAGCAGAACCCTGAATCGTATCAACGATACATGCTTGCGGGTGGGCGTTTCCGGTAATCGTATCGTGGCCTGCAACAGCCTGGACCTGGAACAGGAAGAAATGCTTGGACTCTTCGTCAGTCCCTCCTTCCAACACCAGGGACTGGGCGGCAGAATGGTTGCAGATATTGAACGTCTTGCGATTCGTTTTGGTTTCGCGAAATTGCGTGTCGAGGCTGCACTACCTGCCATTGAATTTTACCGCGCCTGCAATTACCGGCCCAGGCCCGGAGCGGCAACCAGAAAGGACCCCCGCACCGACATGGACTCATTGTCCATGACCCGGACTTTCCCGCATCGGCAAACACGTTTTGGCGCCCGAATCAGGCGGTTGCTGGAAAATATCGGCATACCCAGGGATTACGGACGCCGGCGCCGCCTGATGTTACAGGCCGAGAGCCGGGAACTGGCAACCATAGGCTGCGACGTGCTTGGCCGGGAGCAAATGTTGCATCCCGGCACCGCCATGGCCTGGTATGATTTGCGTAATGCGGCAGAAAGTGAAGGTGTTGGCCTGCAGGTGATTTCAGCGTACCGTTCCGTCGGCTACCAGGTCTCCATCATCGAAAGAAAACGCAGTGCCGGACAATCACTCGAAGAGATCCTCAAGGTCTCTGCCGCCCCTGGCTACAGCGAGCATCACAGCGGTCATGCCATTGATATCAGTTGCCCTGAGTCGAAACCGTTGGCGCAGTGCTTTGAAAACACCCCGGCATTTGAGTGGCTGACTGCATCTGCACATCGATTTGGCTTCAGCATGTCTTACCCGCGGAACAATCGACATGGACTTGCCTACGAACCCTGGCATTGGATATACCGGGACCATGGGGCAGGTAAGCACTGATCTTGGCCCGCATATTGCACGAAGGCGGACCGGTGAATGGTTAAATATTTTCAACTACATAAACGTACAGCTGAAATCACGCCATTGCAAAATTACAGTTTGTCCTATTCGGGTGCAGAGCGCATCTGGCTTTGCATCTTGAACGATCCCCCAGGTACTCCTTCAAGGTGACATTGGCGTGTTCAGCGAGTCGGGAAGTGCTTGGGCGCAAGGCACGTCTCGCCGGCAATGGCTGGTCCTTGCCCAGAGGCGTAACGCCGCGAACGAGCGCTTCCCGGCTCGCCCGAAGGGAGCTGACCAGATTATCCAATACGGCGTTGCAGTCCTTGACAAGGACTTGCCATTGCCCGCGAACTGCGTCTTGTCTTGGATCATCCGGACAGCTCTGAACACGTCAATATCGTCCCGATGGAGTACCCGTCCGGCCAGGGTGATCCGCCAAACATGCGGTTTTTTGTTGCAATATTCAAGCGCGCTTTCCACAACGTGAAAATGATGTGGTCATTTCGGCAATTCTGAGGCGCGCCAGAAGTACCAACTGGCCACCGAACGGAACGGTTTCAGGTGCCGGGTCTTTTGCAACACCTTGTCTGGGGTTGGAAGCTTTCGCATCCGGTAAATATTCCGGACCCCTTTTTGTATGCCCAGATCCGTTGCCGGCATCACGTCCGGCCGGCCCATGTTGAAGATGAGATACATCTGTGCCGTCCAGGGCCCAATACCGCGCACTGTGCACAGGCTGGCAATAATCTCGTCGTCCTGCATGCGGCCCATTTTTTGCGGGGAAGGCAGAGCACCGGCCAGGTATTTCTGCGCAAGATCCAGGATAGACAGTGACTTGGCCTGCGACAGGCCCACTCCGCGCAAATCTTGCACCGAAAACCTTAGCGCCAGTTGTGCACCGGGCCGGGTATCGGGGAACATTTGTTCGAAGCGTCCGTATATCGTGGCGGCGGCTTTGCCCGAGAGTTGTTGGTAGGCGATGGCGCGTGTCAGTGCTTTGAACAGGTTGCCTTCACTGCGAATGGGCAGGCGCCTGGGTCCGAATTCTTTGATGAAGCCACTAAGGCGCTCACAGCGACCGTGGAGGTAGCCAACGGCCTCAGGCCAGTTATAACGCCGGCGGCTCACGGCCGCTCACGGTGCCGCTGCAGCGTGGACAGAACTGCCAGCCCTGTGGTGATAAATGCCAGCGATCACCTTTCCTGCGATCGCGCTCCGGGTGTGTGTCCATCCCTGGTGCGGCCTGGCGCCGGCATCATTGCATCGCTTTGCACACCGGGCTGCAATGGCGGGAATCCACCAACCGCATCGGTGACCGGCCCGGCCAGGGTCTGCGGCGGGCTGAAATTGGCAACGGATTCCGCAGCAGCGATACCGGCCGCCTCACCAATGGCCAGTGGGTGGTATTGATTGGTTAACCACAATGGCAACTGGCTGAAATAATTCGGGTGCAGGAAAATGCCGCTTTGCCCGCCCGGGATGACTTCATAAGCCTCGACACCGGCCGGGTCCATGTTGCCAAGGAAACGCCGTGCGGGACCACTTCCAAACATGAAACCATTGAGCGTGTTGCCACGCGGACTGGGATTGGAAGCATCAACGACGTTGTAGCCACCCTGTCGGGAAATTCCGGGCAAGCCGGGCGCCAGGTCAAAGAAACCGCCGCCGTTGGGAACATTGAAGCCGTCAACATTGAACAGATGATTGAACACGATGCGGTGCAGCATGCCCCAGCGATAATCCATCACGTTGAGTGAGTTGCCAAAGGCCGGCGCAAATTCATCGGAGGCCAGCAATTCCAGAGCCTGCTGGAGGCTGCCCTGCACCGTGGCCTCGAAGCCGGCAGAGAAGAACGGCAGCCCGGAGGCACCGATTCCGCCCGTGGTGGGGAAATTCTCCAGGTGATGCTTGAACGCTTTCCAGGCCAATCCGCTGCTCGGCAGCTGATTGCCCAACTGAACCGCGCCAAGCACTGCGTCAACCGTGTTGCGAATCAACATCGAACGCCAGACTGCAAAAATGGTGGCTGCCGCGCTGTTGCGTATTTCCGTTTCATCCGGCTCTACGGCCATGAAGGGATCATCACCGGCGTCATAGCCTTCCGCGATGCCCGTGGGATGGCTGTAATCCCAGCTTGACAGTACGTCCAGCGCCTGTGCCATCGGGTGTTCCGGCGGCAAAACCAGGCCGTCAAAGGCCGGCATCAGCAGGGGCAGGATCAGTTCTGCATCCAGGGCCTGCGCATTGCCTTGCAGGCTGCGCATAGCGTCCATGGTGACCGGCACGCCTGATTCCACCCAGCTTTTCAGCGTGCGATCAATCCTGCCCATGCGGTATCCATCGGCAAAACCCACATCGAGGTAATAAATACCGCCGCCCGGCCGCAACTGGTTGAGCGGGTTATTGTCCACCGTCAGGCCGATGGGGTCGTTGTTGGCATTTGCAATATAGCCAGAGGCAGGGTTGACCACTTGTGGCGTTTCGCTGAACGGCAGGATTTCAAACGGCAAAGCCTGGCCAGGCTGCGGGTTGCTCACCGGCATCCAGTCATGGTTGAGGGCGCCACTGCCGTCGCGGATAATAAATGGCGGAATGCCGCCACCGACGGTGCCGGCCTGCAAATCCGACCTGATCGGCACTTCGGCGGGATGGAAGTAGCCGATATTGCCGTCAATATCCGCGTAGCCAAAATTTTGTGAACCCACGTCGAAAAACTGCAATGCCGCCACGAACTCTTCCATGCTCTCGGCGCGGGTCATGCCCCTGAAAGCAGCCAGTTCAGCAGTGGGCCCGGAACCGGTCCATGCGAAGCTGAGGGCCGTGGATGCTTCCAGGTCAATATCAAGCACGGCGCCGTTATTGCGCCGCGGCACGATGATCGAGATGCCGCCCTCATCGTAACCCACGGTCGCCTTGTTGATATTGTCCGCAACGCCGTCACCCACCTGGTTCACGTAATAGGACTGGAAAATCCATTGCACCGGCTCGGGCACACCGTTGTGCACGGTGTGGGTCGGTATGCCAAATACATTCAGCAATACCTGTTCATTAAAGAAATCTGTTGTGTCTATGGGTGAAACCGTACTGCCCCAACACAGGAAATCTGTGCAACCCTGTACAATCCCGGGCGCCGACGGGAAGGTGATGCCGGAGCTGGACCATTCCTGATCCGGCGTCTTGTAGACCAGGTTCATTTCTTCAAACTGGGCCGGCGCATCCATGGACTGGTGCGGGTCATTGGCAATCATTGGAAAACCCGTATCGGTGTGTGCGCCGCTCACCATCCAGAAATTGCTGCCGCGCTGGTTGAATGCATGGGTCAGGGTATTTTGCAGGCGTTCCAGGCCGCTTAACTTCTGGTACAGGCTTTGCGCCATGCGCAGGGTAGAATCAGAAACCAGGCCTGAATATTCAGGCGCCTCCCCTGGGGTGCCCTTCGGGCTTGCTGCTTCGCCGGATTGTAGATTCGTGCCACCGAAACCACCGATGCTGGCCAGGAAGCCCGGTACGGTCGCGCGCCCATCCGCGGGTGCAACGCGGTGGGTGTCTTCAAAAAACAGCGCGGTGCCGTCGAAACCCGCCAGGTTGCCGACAAACTGGTAGGTGCCAAGTTTGATGGTATTGCTGATATCAGAGGTTGAAAAAGACAGGTTCCAGGTAAAGACCTTGATCGCGTCAATAGAATCCAGCGGCGTCCAGGGTTCGACGCCGGTCAATTCAAGTACCGTGTATTCCGGCGGCAGCGGGCCGGCGTTGAGATAGGCGTTTATGCCGTTGGAATAGGCCTGCAGGATACCCTTGGTGTCCGCGTCCATGGCCTGCCAGGTCGCCAGCGCTGCCCGCGACAGGCCAATTGTCCGCAACTGGATATCATCCCCCAGTGCAACGCTGCCGAGCAATTCCGCGACCCTGCCCTGGCCGACTTTGCGCAAGAAATCCAGTTGGAAGAATCGGTCCCTGGCATGGTAGAAACCCTGCACAAAGGCGACGTCGTTTTCGCTGCTGCCGACGATGGTCGGAATGCCCAGCGCGTCTTCGTACACCGTTACGGTGTCGCTCAGGCCGGGCATGTTGAATTCAGTTGGCGCTGCCCATGCCGCCTGGCTGGTCGTGATCAGGAATAGTGCCGCCACGGCGGTGATTGGCGTTTTACGGATGAGAGTATTGCTGAACGTGGACATTGACACCCCCGGTTTATGGTTCGGACTTTCAGCGCTAAAAAGCTGGTTTTATGCCAGTAGGCATATACCCGGTTAGCATATACCCGGTTAGCATATACCTTAAGGCAGGTCTCAACCAGCCCGACCATTGACGCATGTCAGCTTCGCGCTGCATCCACGATGATCAACAGCCACCCGAGCATCAACAGCACGCCGCCCACAGGCGCCCAGCCCCCTGTTCCGTTCGTTCCGATCATCAGTGAAATATAAATACTCCCACTGAAAACCGCCGTGCCAACGGCACAAAAAATAACCGAAATACCGAGGATCTTGCTGTCCGAATGTTTCAAATTTGCGGCCAGGACCAGCAACACGGCCGCATGAACCAGGTGGATCAGGCTTGCGGTCAGCCAGCTTCGCATGGTTGACGGATCGTCCATGCCGGGCACCGCATGGCTGCCAATTGCCGCCATGATCACGCCGCTCAGACCCGCCAGACCGCCGAGCAGTGCGCTGGCCCGAAATCCGGGGATCATGACCCTGCGTCGACCGGCTCGTCCAGGGGCTTTAGCAATTGTTCCAGCGTTTTGCTCATGGAATCTACCCTGGTTCCAGGCAAACGGTAAAGCCAGCCGTTGGTGCGTTCATTTATTTCACTGGCGGTCTCATTGGCTGTCTTGATCGTGGTCCTGGCGGTATCCTGTTCAATCGGCTCTGCTTGAGTATCCAGATTGCCGACATCCGCTGCGACAGGCGCCGAGGCCCTAATCCTGATCCAGCCCTGTTCTTCGCGCTCAAACAATTCCGCAGTGATTTCAACACCGGAGAACATCAGCACCGTGACTTTCACATCAGCGGGCCCGGCTGATAGTTCCGAATCGGCTTTCACCGCATCCATGCGCAATCCGGAAAACACGCCCGCGAGCGAATTGACCGACCAACTGGACAGTTGCTCCCGTCCCTGCGGCAGGTTTTCCAGCGTGAAGTCGCTGTCGGATGCCGAAATCTTGCGTGCCAGTATCCGCTCGCCGCCGGCGTGTTCAATTTCGACCTGGGCAACCAGCGCGGAAGCAATGTCCACAATCTCATCGTCCGCCCAGTCCAGTGGCTCAAGGGGCACGTCCAGGGGACGATCAATCAATACGCTCTGCGAGTCGTCCGCAAGCCGCAGGTACTGGCCGTTTCGCGACGAAGCCTTGTTGCCAACGACAACAGCCAAGGCCTGATCACCAATATGAATTTCCAACAACACTCCGGTGGCATCTGCATTGCCGATGTCTTCGACGCCCAGTCGTGAAAAGTAGGCAGGATTCGATGTTTTCAGTTCTACCACCGAAGCGCGTGCCAGGTCGGCGAGTAAATTTCCCAGGTGGTTCCAGTCGGCGGGATAATGATCCAATTCCATAATGGTCCACCGTTGCTCCCCCTTTTCAATGGTCGTGAGCAGTGCTCCCCCTGCCGTGGTCACCTCCAGCTTGCTGGCTTCATTGATTCGAGCACCCAGCTCCGGCAAGAACAGTGATTCAACGGGCATCGAGTTGTGCCCGCTCCGGCTCGGCACCAGTATCACCAACGCAATTACAACGGCCATCACGGCAATTAACAGCGCGGAAAAATGACGGCGGTTCATTAAACAGAACCTTCACGGCGGCGGCGGCGCAGGTGGCCGTAAGCCAGTGCAGCAAGCACCACCAACACCGGAATCAGCACAATATTGATGATCTTCAGCCGCGTGCCCAGCGCATCGATCTCGCGGTCCAGAGAATGCCGGACCTGGCGCAAATCATTGCGAATCTTCAGCCTTTGGTCCATGAAACTTTGCACCTCGTCCTGCTGCGCCTGGCTGAACACGGTGAGATCACCATCGTTTCGCGAGGACTGCATTTCCGCCAACTTTCGTTCCGTTTCTTCCAGTTCCCGTTGCAGGCGCTCCTCGGTCGCCCGGTATTGGGCTTCCGCCGCCAGGCGCAGGCGCTCCACGCGATCAAAGGGTCTGCGTGTTGTCGCACGCGTGCGCACGCTGATCAGGTCCCGCGTACCCAGCAGGTGGTCCACCGCGTTCACCACAAGATTGCCGTTATCGGCGAAGGAACTGACCAGGCTCTGACCCAGGAAATTCTGTTTTTGTACCCACATCCGGTCGGTGAGCACATCAGTGTCGGCAAACAGCAGAACATTGATGCCCTGCGCGCCCGAGTGCGCGATGTGATCCGCTGCGTCGAAGCCTTCCGGCGCAGATTCAAAGGCCGACGCAGCGGGGCCTGTAATCCTCGCTACCAGCGAATAATGCTCGCCGGTGGCCTGAAACCCTGTTAGCAGGTCCAGGGGGTTCGACAAGAACCGCATGCGGTTGGCATCGAAGGGCGCGGCATTGCGGCTGGTCTGCACCAGGGATGTGAATTGGGTGCTTGCGCCTTCGATCGGCTCCAGCCAGCCCGTAGATGAGAAGTTCACGGTTTCCAGGTCGGCGCTGACGATATCGTCCTTGTTGAGGCCTTCCCCGCTCACAGACAGTATCGCCAGGTGACGGACAGCCTGGCCGCCATTGCCCAACCCCACCTGCAGGGCATATTCGAGGTCACCGACCAGGCGGGCCGGGTCGAAACGAATGCCCCAGGCTCCCAGGAGGCCATCCAGAGTTGAGCTGCTGCCTGCATTGAAACGCGCCATCGGGTCGCCGGGATTTCCGCCCAGGTCCGCTTCGGCAAAGGGATCCAAAAAGGCCACCAGGCGCCCGCCTTCCAGCACGAACTGGTCGAGTTGATAGGGTAAGCTGTCCGCTAGCTGCCTGGGATGAAGCAGGATCAGAAGATCGAGGTTTTCCGGCAACGTCCGGGTATCCGCGGGAATCAATTCGAGGTCAAAAAGCTGGTCCAGTTGATTATAGATTGTCCAGGCTTCGCGCACAGATTGCGTGGCAGGATCGAAACCGGGTTGCAGTTCCAGGCTGGAAAGCAAGCCCACTTTCTTTTGCTCTGGATGTGTCAGGCCCGAGATCATCTTGGCCAGGTCATATTCGAGAAATTGCTCCTTGGAAGGCTGCAGGAACGGCATGAGCTGTAAATCGTCCAGTGTGTTGGTGCCGGCCAGGCCAAAATAGAGCACATCCCCGGCGGCGCCGGTTGGAATGGCTTGCAGCCCAAACTGTGCGGCCATGTCTTCGTCGTTTGAAAAAGGCTGCGGATCTACCCGGTGAATGGCCAGGACGCCTTTGCCGTGGTCAGCCATCTCATCCAGCATTTCACCGACCCACCGGGCGTAGCGGCGAATTTGCGGCAGGTTACGGCTGCTTTCCTCGGAAAAAAACAGGTAAATATTAACCGGTTCTTCCAGTTTGGAAAGTATATTCAGCGTTCCCTCGCTCAACGTGTACTGCTTGTTCCGGGTCAGGTCCAGGCGTTGTCCCTGCAGCAGGACATCGGACAATATGACCAGTGCGACAAACAGGAAAGCCAATAAGATAATTGATCCAGTCGAATAGAGATTGCGATGCTTCTGATCCATCAGTCCGCCTTCTTCAGTTCAAGAACGATCATGTTGGAGACCAGGAAGAAAGTGATGACCAGGGCGAAGTAAACAAGGTCCCGAAGGTCTATCACACCCTTGGAAATGTCTGCAAAATGCGCCAGGAAACTGAGGTTGGCTATACCATCCAAAACAACTTGTGGCGCCCAGCCACTGAACAGGTTCATGATCATGGGCAGGCCGCTGAGCATGAATGCAAAACAGACCACCACGCTGAGAATGAAGGCAACCACCTGGTTGCGCGTCAGCGCCGACATGCACGCGCCGATGGCCAGGAATCCGCCGGCCATTAACCAACTGCCCAGGTACGCGGCCAGGATGGCGCCGTTGTCCGGCGCACCCAGATAATTGACGGTCAGCCAGACCGGAACGGTGAGAACCAGCGCAAGGCCAAGAAACAGCCAGGCGGCCAGAAACTTGGCGATGACGACCTGCCAAAGCGTGAACGGCAGGGTCAGCAGCAACTCGATGGTGCCGGATTTTCGTTCCTCGGCCCACAGCCTCATTGAGATTGCCGGCACCAGAAAAAGGTACAACCAAGGATGGAATCGAAAGAACGGGTCCAGGTCAGCAATGCCGCGCTGGTAAAAGTTACCCAGGTAGAAGGTAAATACGCCGTTCATGACCAGGAAAATGACGATAAACACATACGCCACCGGGGTGGCGAAGTAGCCGTTGAATTCCCTGCGCATCAAGTTGAGCACTGCATTCATCAGGCCGATTCTCCTTGCGTTATCTCGCGGAAAACCTCGTCGAAACGACCCGCTTCCAGCCTCAGTTCCGAGACATTCCACTGATGCTCCACGACCGCCCTGGAAACCGCTTCGAGCAAACCGTCGGTGGCTGGAAATACCGTCAATTCCCCCTCGTTCAACTCTGCCTTCGCCACCTGCGGCAGTTCACTGAGGATGCTTGCCACTTTTTCCGCTTCCTCCACCACCAGGCTGACCGCGTTGTGGTATCGGGAGCGGTTGATCAGGCCGGCCGGGCTGTCATCGGCAAGCAACTTTCCATGGGCAATGATCATCACGCGATTACACACGGCCTCGACCTCTTCGAGAATATGGGTGGAAATGATGATGATCTTGTCACTGGCCATCTGTTGTATCAGAAGCCGGACCTCGTGCTTCTGGTTCGGGTCGAGTCCATCAGTCGGCTCATCGAGAATCAGCACAGGGGGGTCATGAATGATGGCCTGCGCCAGTCCCACACGTCTTTTAAATCCCTTGGAAAGTGTTTCAATGGGTTGCTGCAGAACCTGTGCAAGATTAAGTTTCTCAACCACCGCGCCGATCGCGCCGACGAGTGAAACGGGCTCAATTTCACGTGCGCGGGCGATGAAATCAAGAAACCGGGCCACGGTCATTTCACCGTAACTGGGCGCACCTTCCGGCAGGTACCCGATAATTTTACGTGCCGCGAGCGAATCTCTGACGATATCGTGTCCATGGATGCGTGCAGTCCCTGACGTTGGCGCCAGGAAACCGGTCAACATCTTCATGGTGGTGGACTTTCCAGCACCATTTGGCCCCAGAAAACCGAGTACCTGGCCGGGATTGACGCTGAAAGTCAGATGATCAACCGCAGTAAAACGACCGTAATTTTTACACAGTGATTGAGTTTCGATCATGCCGTACACGAATCCCTGGATGCTTCATTATTAGCGAAAATGGAGACAACAGCCTGTGTGCTTGGTTCCGATATCATCGTGAATATAAATTAATAGAACACCAAGGTGTTATTCATGGACTTCCAATAATCTCAGAATTGCCTATTGCGGGCCATTTTGAAACAGACTGTGACTTCTTTCACTGGTTATTTACC
>SMUY01243926.1_pt1 | contig 15457 bp, 27 predicted proteins | sample 2456441 | NCBI WGS metagenome assembly SMUY01 (sample SAMN11095931, study PRJNA526329) | marine sediment metagenome | biome: Marine sediment; feature: Surficial sediment; material: Deep marine sediment; isolation source: Hadal surficial sediment | place: Pacific Ocean | collected 2014-11 | depth...
CAGAACGGTGGGCGCAGGAGTAGTGGCGAAGATTATTGAGTAAGGAGTTCTAACAAGCTCGGTGTGCCGGGGCCATACGTCAAGTGATCTGTCGCGCACCTGACGGTCTCGACTCTATTGAGAAGGTTGGGCGCGACAGGCAATTGGCACCAGGAATTGAGAATAATGGCAACTAACCAAAACATAAGAATCCGTTTGAAGGCCTTTGACCATCGGCTGATCGACAAATCCGCCCGTGAGATCGTCGACACGGCGAAACGCACCGGTGCGACAGTCAAAGGCCCGATTCCGCTGCCCATGAAAATGGAGCGGTTTACGATCCTGATATCACCGCATGTCAACAAGGACGCCCGCGATCAGTACGAAATCCGGACGCACAAACGGCTCATGGATATCGTCGATCCGACAGACAAGACCGTCGATGCCCTCATGAAGCTGGAGCTTCCAGCAGGTGTCGATGTTCAGATTAAGCTGAATTGACGGCTGTTCTAAGGCCCCACTAAAGATCAATTTGCACCGCCCGCGGCGCCAATATCGACAGTGCGGGCAAATTGGGGCGGATTGGATCAGGTCGAACTGACGAATCCGCACCGGCCTTTGACGCGAAAACCAGCCTCGCCCGGGCCTGAATTGGGCAATTATTGGCCTATTTAAGCCATTTTTTACTTGCGAGGCCGTTATCTCGCGCTATAATGATGGGCTGGACAGGACTTGGCCGGGCCGGGAGTCGGCCAAGTTCGGAAAAGGCATCACAAGGCATGGCTCTGTGATGCCTGACGTTAGGTCGCCAGGAAACCGAAGGCGTACTCGGCAAATCCCGGAAAACCGGTTTTTAACCGGATTGGGGTCAGCTCCTCAGCAGCGGAACATCGAGACATGTTCCAGGCGATGGCTGGCCCTTTCGTGTGCCTGAAAGGCGCGCATTGGTGTCGTGGGAGCCCGTCGTGACGGGCGACAGCGGCGCCGAGAAAGACTGAAGCAGCTTCGGCCAATCGTAGTCGTTGCGAAGATGTTACAGACAGTTGAACCATTTTTTGGGTGCTGGCCAATCGAAGTCGGTGCGAGGGTTTTGAGATGACAATAGGTCTTGTTGGCCGCAAGTGCGGCATGACACGCGTCTTCACGGACGACGGTGTTTCAATACCGGTCACCGTCATCGAGGCACAGCCGAACCAAATCACCCAGGTGAAAACCGTGGAGAGTGATGGCTATAGCGCACTGCAGGTAGCTGCTGGCAGCAGAAAAGCGTCCCGCGTATCCAAATCTGAGGCCGGCCACTTCGCGAAAGCAAAGGTTGAAGCCGGGGACCTCATGGTTGAATTTCGCCTTGATCCTGCTGATGAGCCGGAAGACGGGAAATTTGAGCTGGGACAGGAGATCAAAGTCGATCTCTTTGAAGAAGGCCAGAAAGTCGACGTCATCGGAACGACTATAGGCAAAGGCTTCGCCGGCACCATCAAGCGTCATAATTTTCACATGCAGGATGCGACACACGGCAACTCGTTAGCACACCGCGCAGCGGGTTCCATCGGTCAGAATCAGACGCCGGGTCGCGTTTTCAAGGGCAAGAAAATGGCCGGCCACATGGGCAATGTTCGCCGCACCGCGCAAAATCTCGAAGTGGTTCGTGTCGACGCGGAACGAAACTTGCTGTTGATCAAAGGAGCGGTTCCGGGACACAGCGGTGGCCGCGTTGTCGTGCGACCGGCGGTCAAGGCCAGCAAGGAAGACGCATCATGAAGCTGAAGATGCAAGGCAGCGGCACCGTCGACGTGGCCGACAGCACGTTTGGCGCCGACTTCAATGAGGCATTGGTTCACCAGGTTGTCACGGCGTTTCTCGCCGGGGCCCGGGCTGGCACGAAAGCGCAGAAAAACCGTGCAAGGGTGCGCGGCGGCGGGGCAAAGCCCTACCGTCAGAAAGGCACCGGGCGGGCGCGGGCCGGCACAATCCGGAGCCCGATTTGGGTTGGCGGTGGGCGCACGTTCGCTGCCAGGCCGCGTAAATTCGACCAGAAGGTAAATAAGAAAATGTATCGTGGTGCGCTGCGATCAGTTTTTTCGGAGCTTGTCAGGCAAGACCGACTCATTGTCACGGAATCTGTGTCTCTCAAGGCGCCGAAGACCAAAGAACTGGCGGGCCTGCTCAAAAAGCTCGGCCTGGACGATGTACTGATCGTCAACGAAGCTTTCGACGAGACCGTATTTCTTGCGGCGAGAAATTTGAAGGACGTTGGCATTTGCGATGCCGCATCAGTTGATCCGGTCGTACTGATGCGATTTGAAAAGGTGTTGATAACACTGCCTGCGTTGAAGCTGATTGAGGAGCGATTGTCGTGAGTGCTACTCACGGTTACCAACATCGGGAAAGGCTCATGACGGTGCTGAGAGGCCCGCACGTGTCGGAAAAGAGCACGATCGCTGCCGAAGAGAACAACCAGGTCGTATTTAAAGTGCGAACAAATGCAACAAAGGAAGAAATTCGTCAGGCGGTTGAATTGCTGTTTGAGGTCAGCGTAGACGAAGTTCAGGTCGTCAATTGTCGCGGCAAGATCAAGCGGCACGGTGTGAATTCGGGCCGTCGCGTTGCGTGGAAGAAAGCCTACGTGAAGCTTGCCGAAGGGAGTCGAATTGACTTCCTCGGTACGGATTAAGAGGGTTAACTGTAGTGTCATTGCATAAGGCCAAGCCGACCTCGCCCGGACGCAGATTTGCTGTTTCGGTGCATACGGATGGGCTATACAAGGGTAAGCCATACAGCGGGCTGGTCGACAAGAAGACGAAGTCCGGCGGCCGCAATAACACCGGCCGAATCACGGTTCGTCACCAGGGTGGCGGCCATAAGCAGCGTTACCGCATCGTGGATTTCAAGCGCGACAAGGACGGTATTCCGGGCGTTGTCGAGCGTCTTGAATACGATCCGAATCGCAGCGCCCATATCGCGCTGGTCAAGTACCTGGACGGTGAGCGCCGCTACATCCTGGCGCCGAAGGGTATCAGGGAAGGCGCGCCGATCATCAGCGGTGAGGATGTACCGATCAAGCCCGGTAATGCCCTGCCGTTAAGAAGCATTCCCGTGGGCACGCTCATACATAACGTAGAGATGAAGCCAGGCAAGGGTGGGCAGCTTGTTCGATCTGCCGGCGGTTCGGCGCAAATGGCCGCTCGCGAAGGAGCGTATGCCACGATTCGCCTGCGCTCAGGCGAGACGCGAAAAATACACGTCGACTGCCGGGCCACCGTTGGCGAGGTAGGACACGGCGAACATAACCTTCGTAAACTCGGTAAAGCCGGCGCAAAGCGGTGGAGAGGTGTTCGACCGACCGTTCGCGGTGTCGCGATGAATCCGGTTGACCATCCGCATGGTGGTGGTGAAGGACGTACCTCCGGCGGCCGTCATCCGGTCAGCCCGTGGGGTACGCCGACGAAGGGCTACAAGACCCGCTCAAACAAGCGCACGGACAACATGATTGTACGCCGTCGACGAAAGCGTAAGTAATAGATTTTGAGGATAGAGAGCATTGCCACGTTCAGTTAAAAAAGGGCCTTTTGTTGATATACATCTGGCAAAGAAAGTATCGGCAGCGGTGAAGACCAATGACCGTCGTCCAATCAAGACATGGTCGCGTCGTTCAATGGTATTGCCGGACATGGTTGGATTGACGATCGCCGTGCACAACGGTCGCCAACACGTGCCTGTGCTGATATCTGAAAATATGGTGGGCCACAAGCTTGGAGAGTTTGCGATAACCCGGACCTTTAGAGGTCACTCGGGTGACCGCAAGACCAAGAAGGTTTAAGGAGCAAGGCGGCCATGCAAGTAGCAGCAAAACTACGATATGCGCGTATTTCGCCGCAGAAATGCCGGCTGATAGCGGATGCCATCCGTGGCAAGAATGTTGATGATGCACTGAAAACCTTGAGTTTTACACCCAAGAAGAGTGCACGCATCGTCAAAAAAGTGCTCGAGTCGGCAATTGCCAATGCCGAACACAACCACGGCGCCGATATTGATGAATTAAAGGTGTCGGCTATCGAGGTCGATACAGCGCCGACGTTTCGGCGTTATCGCGCACGAGCGAAAGGCCGCGGCACCAGGATTATCAAACGAAACAGCCACATCACGATTCGTGTAGGCGACGAGTAAAGAGAACGTTATGGGTCAGAAAGTACATCCGATCGGCATCCGCTTGGGCATCGTAAAAGACTGGTCATCCAAGTGGTATGCAGATTCGAAAACGTTTCCTGAGTACGTCCGCATGGATCATCAGATACGCGTCCATATAAAGAACAAGCTTAAAGATGCATCTGTCAGTCGTATCACGATCGAACGTCAGGCGAAGAAAGTCAATATCACGATCTTTACGGCACGCCCGGGTATCGTGATTGGCAAGAAAGGCGAGGACATCGAAAAGCTGCGTGCCGAAATCACCAGAATAACTGACATGAAGCTTCAGGACGTGCGCATCAACATCAGCGAGGTCAGGAAACCTGAACTCGATGCTCAGCTGGTTGCGGAAGGAATTGCGCAGCAGCTTGAAAGGCGCGTCATGTTTCGACGCGCGATGAAGCGGGCCGTGACGAATACGATGCGCGTTGGCGCCGAGGGCATCAAGGTCAAAGTAGGTGGACGTCTGAACGGCGCCGAGATCGCGCGTTCGGAATGGTATCGCGAAGGTCGAGTGCCCCTGCATACGTTCCGGGCCGATATCGACTACGGCCTGGCCGAAGCGTACACGACCTATGGCGTCATTGGCGTCAAAGTCTGGATTTTTAAGGGCGAGATTTTTGACAAGCCTGAAGCATCGTCTGCAGAGCCACCGGAAGCAGCGGCTGGCAAACGCTAAAGGCACGGGATCATGTTACAGCCAAAGCGAACCAAATTTCGTAAGCAGATGAAGGGTCGGAACCGCGGCCTCGCAATTCGTGGCAGCACGGTGGCTTTTGGCGAATATGGCCTGAAGGCGACCGGCCGTGGACGTCTGACAGCGCGTCAGATCGAAGCGGCACGTCGTGCGATGACCCGGTATGTCAAACGTGGCGGTAAGATCTGGATTCGCGTATTCCCGGACAAGCCTATTACGAAAAAACCCCTTGAGGTTCGTCAGGGTAAAGGTAAGGGTAACGTCGAATATTGGGTTTGCCAGATTCAACCCGGGCGTGTTCTTTATGAAATGGAAGGTGTCTCCGAGGAAATTGCCCGCGAGGCGTTTCGACTGGCGGCAGCCAAGCTCCCGTTTTCGACGACCTTTGTGACACGGCAGGTGATGTGATGAAGGTCAGCGATCTCAGGTCGAAATCGAAAGCAGAGCTCGGCGAGGAATTGCTGGCGCTTCGCAGAGAGCAATTCAATCTGCGCATGCAACAGGCGACCGGTCAGCTGGCCCGGCCGCACGAACACAAGCGTGTGCGACGGAATGTCGCTCGGGTCAAGACGATCATCCGCGAACTCGAGCGCAGTGAGCCGGATCAGGCAGGTGAAAGTAAATGACTGAAGAAGCGAAAAAAGCTGAAACAAAAGGGCGGCGCACTGTCGTCGGCCGTGTAATCAGCAACAAGATGGATAAGACAGTTTCCGTGGCGATCGAGCGCCTGGTAAAGCACCCGGTCTACGGCAAATACATTCGCCGTACGACTAAAGTACTTGCACATGATGAAAATAACGAATGCAAATCCGGTGATCGTGTAACGATCAGCGAGTGCCGGCCGGTCTCGAAGCACAAGGCCTGGCAGGTCGTGAATGTCGTTCAAAGGGCGCCTGATCAGTAGGCGGTTAGCGATAAACGACGCCAGACAAATTTGAAGAATTTGATGATTTTTGGAATGCAGCCATGATTCAGATGCAAACAGTTCTCGATGCCGCCGACAACTCGGGCGCAAGGCGAATTCAATGCATCAAGGTGCTTGGCGGATCAAAGCGTCGCTACGCGGCCATTGGTGATGTGATCAAGGTGACTGTCAAAGACGCTATTCCTCGAGGCAAGGTCAAGAAAGGCGAAATCTATAACGCTGTGGTTGTTCGCACGCGCAAAGGTGTCCGGCGCAAGGATGGATCGTTGATTCGTTTCGATGGTAATGCGGCAGTGTTGCTGAACGCCCGTTTCGAACCGATCGGCACCCGTATTTTCGGGCCAGTCACTCGCGAGCTGCGGACCAACCGATTCATGAAGATTATTTCGCTGGCACCGGAAGTGCTTTAAGCGAAAATGGTATGAGAAATGAACAAGATACGTAGGGGCGACGAAGTTATCGTAATCGCTGGCAAAGACAAGGGTCGGCGGGGCACTGTGCTTCATATTATCGATGATGAACGTGTTCTCGTCGAGGGCATCAACATTGCGAAGAAACACACCAAGCCGAATCCCAACCTCGGTATCGAGGGTGGAATTCTGGATCATGAAATGCCGCTTGATATCTCCAACGTGCTCGTGTTCAACCCGAAGACCAAAAAGGGCGACCGGGTAGGTATTCGTGTCTCGGATGATGGCAAAGCAATGGAGCGGATTTTCAAGTCCAGCGGAGAAGCTGTCGACATCTGATTGGCAAAATGCAGGAGCGCCGTTAGCCGGGAAACAGCTTACGTAGGAGCGGCTTCAGCCGCGATTGAAGGGTTAGAAATGGCCAGATTACAGGAAAAATTTGATACGGAATTGTGTGGCGAGATTCAGCAGAAGCTCGGCCTTGCCAATTCGATGCAAGTGCCTCGCATCACAAAGATTACGCTGAACATGGGCGTAGGCGAGGCCGTGGCCGACAAGAAAGTGCTCGAAAATGCGCTGGCCGATATGAAAAAAATTGCCGGCCAGAAGCCCGTCATAACGCGTGCCAAAATGTCTGTTGCCGCCTACAAGGTTCGAGACGGGTACCCGATTGGCTGCAAGGTTACGTTGCGGCGCGAGCGCATGTACGAATTTCTGGACAGGCTCGTGAGTATTGCAATTCCACGTACGCGGGATTTTCGCGGTCTGAGCCCGAAATCGTTTGACCGCCAGGGGAATTACAGCCTCGGCGTTCAGGAGCAGATCGTTTTCCCGGAAATTGACTACGATCATATTGACGCGATCCGCGGAATGGACATCACCATTACGACCACGGCCCGCGGGCCGGAAGAAGGTCGGGCGCTTTTGGAAGCGTTTAACTTTCCATTTAAGAGATAGAGAAGAGAGTTCATGGCTAAGAAGTCGATGATTGAGCGCGAATTGAAGAGAATAAAGCTCGTAAAGCGTTATGCCGCAAAGCGTGCTGCAGTCAGGGAAATCATTCGCAATGTAAAATCTTCCGATGAGGAACGGGCAGCGGCGCAGGCAAAATTAAATGCCATGCCGAGGGATGCCAGTCCGTCACGCTTGCGCAGCCGGTGTGCGATTACCGGCCGCCCGCGTGGTGTATACCGGAAATTCGGCCTGGGCAGGAACAAACTCAGGGAAACGGCCATGAGGGGTGAGATCCCCGGCCTGACGAAGGCCAGCTGGTAGGCGGAGAAGAAATATGACTATGACAGACCCGATCGCCGACATGCTGACACGTGTCCGTAACGGCCAGAAAGCGCGCAAAGTGAGCGTTGCAATGCCGTCGTCGAGCGCAAAAATCGCCGTCGCCAAAGTGCTGAAAGACGAAGGGTATATAAGCGACTACTCGGCGCAAGGAGAAGGCGTCAGTGCCGAGCTCACGATAGAACTGAAATATTTTGAAGGTGTTCCCGTCATTGAGCGGGTACAGCGGGTTAGCAAGCCCGGCCTTCGTATTTATCGCGGTAAGGAAGACCTGCCGAAAGTGTTGGGTGGTCTGGGTATCGCCATCGTCTCGACCTCGGCCGGCGTCATGAGTGACAAACAGGCGCGAGAACAAGGTATTGGCGGTGAGGTCCTCTGCATCGTTTCCTGATGCCGGAGATTTCATCGAGATCGTAACGAGAAACGATTATGTCCAGAGTAGCAAAAGAACCTGTTGAATTGCCGCAAGGCGTCGAGTTCAGCCAGAGTGGAAGCACCGTCTCCCTGAAGGGCAGCAAGGGTTCGCTTTCTTTGCAACTGAACTCCGAAGTTGAGCTGGTGCACGACGAAAACACGCTCATGGTGAAGGCCCGCTCCGGTTCGCGTTTTGCGACAGCTATTTCCGGCACGACCAGGGCGCTGCTGGCCAACATGGTCCAGGGCGTGACTGAAGGCTTTGAGAAGAAGCTCCAGCTGGTCGGCATCGGATACCGCGTTCAGTTCCAGGGCAACAAGCTCAACTTGACGCTCGGATTTTCGCACCCGGTCGATTTCACCGTGCCCGAGGGTATTACGATCGAGACACCGAGCCAGACAGAAATCGTTGTCAAAGGAATGGACAAGCAATTGGTAGGCCAGGTGGCTGCCGAAATACGTCGCTTCCGTCCGCCCGAGCCTTACAAGGGCAAAGGCGTGCGCTACGCCGATGAGCGCGTCGTGATCAAGGAAGCGAAGAAGAAATAACCTTCGATAGTGAACAGACAGATATGAAACTGGATAAGAAACAAAGCCGTTTGCGTCGGGCTCGCAGGACCCGCGCAAAGATTCGTGAGCTGGCAATAAACCGTTTGAGCGTTCATCGGACACCGCGCCATATTTATGCGCAGATTATCGCTCCGGACGGCGGCACGGTACTGGCATCGGCGTCGACACTCGAGAAGGACGTACGCAAAGGTACGGAAGGTACCGGTAACGTTGCAGCGGCGGTAATAGTCGGTGCGCGTATTGCAGAGAAGGCAAAAGCAGCCGGCATCGATATCGTTGCGTTTGATCGCTCCGGGTTTCGTTATCACGGTCGTGTAAAAGCGCTTGCGGATGCAGCCCGTGAAGCGGGTTTGAAATTTTGATTATGGGATTTTTGGTAGCGTTTTCGCGCAAGCCGGGACCGGATTATGGCAAGAATTGATCAATCACAAAGCACGGACGACTTTCTGGAAAAGCTCGTCACGGTGAATCGCGTCGCCAAAGTAGTGAAAGGCGGACGTCAGTTCGGTTTTACCGCGCTGACCGTTGTGGGTGATGGTAACGGACGTGTCGGTTTCGGCTATGGCAAGGCGCGCGAGGTTCCGATTGCCATTCAGAAGTCGATGCAGGCGGCCCGCAAGGACATGATCAAGATCAACCTGACGAACGAGACCCTTCAGTATGCGAAGAAGGGACGTCACGGCGCGACATATGTATACATGCAGCCGGCGTCGGAAGGTACTGGAATTATCGCCGGCGGCGCGATGCGCGCAGTATTCGAGTGTGCGGGTGTCAGAAACGTGCTTGCCAAGTGTTACGGATCACGTAATCCGATAAATGTCGTTCGCGCGACGATTGGCGCGCTTTCACAGATTCATTCACCGAAGGAAATCGCGGCCAAACGTGGCAAGAAAATTAAGGAGATTCTGGCCTGATAGCGCAGGCCGGATCGGATAGAAAGAAACGGACAGGAACGATGGCGAAGGCAAGACAACTAAAAGTGACACTCTTGAAAAGCCGCTTCGGTCGCTTGAAAAGACACCGTGCGTGTGTTGCAGGACTCGGGCTCCGGAAAATTCGTCAAAGCGTGGTTGTTCTGGATACGCCGGAGAATCGCGGCATGATCAACAAGGTGTCGTACCTCGTTTCTGTAGAGGAAGTCTGACATGCGTCTCAATACATTGTCCCCCGCCAAGGGTTCGAAGAAAGCCGGAAAACGGTTCGGTCGCGGTATTTCTGCGGGCCAGGGCAAGACGAGCGGCCGCGGTCAGAAAGGCCAGAAGTCGCGTTCGGGCGGTTATCACAAGGTCGGATTTGAGGGCGGTCAGATGCCATTGCAGCGCCGCTTGCCGAAAGTTGGCTTTGCATCACGCATGGCGCGCTTGACCGCTGAGCTGCGGCTGCATGAGCTGGCGATACCGGTTGACGACCTGATTGATATCAAATGTCTGAAGAAAGCGAACCTGGTGCCGGCGTATGCCAGCAAAGTCAAAGTGATTTTGTCGGGCAAAATCGAGAAAGCGGTGAAGATCAAAGGCCTTGCTGTGACTAAAGGCGCGCGTACCGCGATCGAGGCGGCCGGCGGCAGCATTGAAGACTGAGTAGAGAGAAGAGAGACAGGAACACAGGTGGCCAGGAAGTCCAGAAATAACCCGGCAGACGTAGCGAAAGCCACGGGCAAACTGAGCGAGCTGAAAGTCCGCATCATGTTTCTCGTGGGCGCGCTGATTGTCTACAGGGCCGGTACGTATATCCCTGTCCCTGGTGTCGACCCGGCGGCGCTTGCTGCGTTCTTCGATCAGCAGGCAGGAAACATCCTGGGTCTGTTCAACCTGTTCTCGGGCGGTGCCTTGGCGCGCTTCGGTATTTTCGCGCTCGGCATCATGCCTTACATCTCGTCTTCAATCATCATGCAGATGGCCAGCATGGTCGTGCCGACTTTGCAGGCATTGCGCAAAGAGGGCGAGTCCGGCAGGCGCAAGATCACACAGTACACGCGCTATGGCACCGTTGGCTTGTCCCTGTTTCAGTCGATTGCGGCTGCTACGTGGCTGCAAAGTCAGCCCGGCGTCGTCGTCAATGCGGGCCCGGGCTTCCTGATTACGGCCTGTATCACGCTTGTCACCGGTACGATGTTCCTGATGTGGCTTGGCGAGCAAATCACCGAGCGCGGCGTCGGCAACGGCATCTCGATGATCATTCTGGCGGGCATTGTTGCTGGTTTGCCGGCCGCCGTGGCTGGCACTGCCGAACTGGTGCGTAACGGCGAAATGTCGGCGGCTATGGCAATCCTGATGCTGGTTGGCGCCATTGCAGCAACGACATTCGTTGTCTTTATGGAACGTGCGCAACGGCGCATAACCGTCAATTACGCGAGACGGCAACAGGGACGCCGCCTGTATGCGGCGCAGAGCACGCACCTGCCGTTCAAGATCAACATGGCGGGCGTTATTCCGCCGATCTTCGCCTCGAGCATCCTGTTATTCCCGGCGACTATCGCGCAGTTCTTCGGCCAGGCAGCCGAGCCGAATTTCATGCAGAGGGCATTGCAGACCATCGGCGTCAATCTTGGCCCCGGACAGCCTATCTATGTGCTGCTGTACGCGGTGATGATCATATTCTTTTGCTTCTTCTATACTGCGCTGGTCTTCAATTCAAAAGACACGGCGGACAATTTGAAACGGTCTGGTGCATTCGTGCCGGGCATACGACCGGGTGCGCAGACGGCTGAATACATTGACAAGGTGCTGACGCGACTGACTTTCTGGGGCTCACTCTACATCGCCGGCGTCTGTCTTTTACCGGAACTCGTCAGGATGTTTTACCCCAGTATGCCGTTCAGTTTCGGCGGCACCTCGCTGCTGATCCTGGTGGTCGTGTCCATGGACTTCATGTCTCAGTTGCAGGCTCATACGATGAGCCATCAATACGAGGGCATGATGCAAAAGGCCAACCTTCGAAATTATGGACGGAGTGGCACAATACGCTGAGCTTGCTCGGTGGATATTGGAGAACGCTCATGAAAGTCAGAGCATCAGTCAAGAAAATGTGCAGGAACTGCAAGATCATTCGCCGAAAAGGTGTCGTGCGTGTGATTTGCACCGATCCGCGGCACAAGCAACGTCAGGGTTAACAGCAGGGACAAATAAGTGGCACGTATAGCAGGCATAAATATTCCGTTGAACAAGCATGTCGTGATCTCACTGACAGAAATCTACGGTATTGGGCAGTCGCGAGCGCAGCAGATTTGCAGTGCAGCCGGCGTTGCCCCGGAAATACGGGTCAAAGACCTGGCGGAGCCGGAGGTCGCCAATCTCAGAACCGCTGTCGCAAATTTCATTGTCGAAGGCGATCTTCGACGCGAAGTTTCAATGAGCATCAAGCGTCTGATGGATCTCGGTTGCTACCGTGGGATCCGTCACAGGCGCGGACTACCGCTGCGCGGACAGCGTACACGAACCAATGCGCGTACTCGTAAGGGACCGCGGCGGCCGATAAAGAGGTAATGGCGGCGGAAGCCGCTCCTACGGGAACAACAAATGGCAGATACACCAAAACGCAAGAAAGTCAAAAAGCATGTCGTTGATGCGATAGCGCACATCCATGCTTCTTTTAACAACACGATTATCACGATCACCGATCGGCAAGGTAATACCCTGTCATGGGCGACCGCAGGTGGTTGTGGTTTTCGCGGCTCACGTAAGTCAACACCGTTCGCAGCCCAGGTTGCCTCTGAAAAGGCTGGCCGTGCTGCGTTGGACTGCGGTGTGAAAAACGTGGATGTGCGCGTTCGCGGACCGGGCCCCGGCAGGGAGTCTGCCGTTCGTGCCCTGAACGCCTTGGGTCTTCGTATTCAACATATTGAGGACGTAACCCCGATTCCTCATAATGGCTGTCGTCCGCCGAAAAAACGTCGCGTTTAGACGCACAATAACGTCATGTATAGAGACTAATCAATGGCAAGATATCTAGGACCAAAATGTAAACTGTCCCGCCGGGAAGGCACGGACTTGTTTTTAAAGAGCGGCCTAAGGCCGCTGGAATCGAAGTGCAAGCTGGACGTGCCTCCGGGAGGTGCTGCACAGCGACGCTCGCGCCTGTCCGACTACGGCCTGCAGCTCAGGGAAAAGCAAAAGCTTCGCCGTATGTACGGTGTGCTCGAGCGCCAGTTCCGCAATTACTACAAGAAAGCCGCTCAGCTCAAAGGTTCGACAGGTGAAAACCTGCTGCGGCTTCTTGAAGGGCGCCTTGACAATGTTGTCTACCGAATGGGCTTTGCCTCGACCCGCGCTGAGGCCCGTCAACTTGTCAGCCACAAGGGTATCGAAGTGAATGGCCGAGTGGTTAACATTCCTTCACTTCAGGTGAATGCTGGTGATGCTATCGGCATTCGTGAAAAAGCCAAGAAGCAACTTCGTATTCAGAATGCTTTAGAGATTGCAGGCCAGGTCGGGATGCCGGACTGGGTTGATGTGGATGCGAAAAAGATGGCAGGTATATTGAAATCGTTGCCGGATCGGCAAGACATACTCCCGGACATCAACGAAAACCTTGTTGTCGAGTTGTACTCGAAATAGTTAGGAGGGTAACCACCCATGCAGGAATCTGTACATGAATTTCTCAAGCCGCGCGTTGTGAAGGTCTCGCCGGTAAACAATTTACACGCGAAAGTCACGATCGAGCCGTTCGAGCGCGGTTATGGCCATACGCTCGGCAATGCGCTTCGCCGTATCCTGTTGTCATCCATGCCGGGAGCGGCGATTGTCGAGGTGGAGATCGATGGCGTATTGCATGAGTACACCAGCATAGAAGGTGTCCAGGAGGATGTCGTCGATATTCTTCTGAATCTCAAGCAGATTGCCGTCCGCATGCATACGCGCGAAACGGCAGAGCTCCGGATCTCCAAGAAGGGACCGGGAACCGTTACAGGGGCGGATATTCAACTTGATCATGACGTCGAAATTATGAATCCGGACTTGGTCATCGCAAACCTGACCAAGAGCGGCGAGCTCAATATGATCCTGAAGGTTGCGCAGGGCCGTGGATACCAGCCGGCGACACAGCGCCCGGCGTTCGAAGAACAGTCAGGTCCCATCGGCCGTCTGCAGCTAGACGCGTCGTTCAGCCCGGTTGATCGCGTTACGTACAACGTCGAAGCGGCGCGTGTTGAACAACGTACCGACCTCGACAAGCTGATCATTGATATCGAGACGAACGGCACTATCGATCCGGAAGAAGCCATTCGCCGTGCCGGCAGCATCCTCAAAGATCAGCTGTCTGTATTCGTTGATCTGCAAGGGCAGGAGGAAGGTGCTGGCCAATTGGCAGAGAATCTGATCGATCCGATCCTGCTGCGACCGGTTGATGAACTAGAGCTTACTGTGCGCTCAGCCAACTGTCTCAAGGCCGAGAATATCATGTATATCGGTGACCTTGTACAGCGCACCGAGGTCGAGCTGCTCCGAACGCCAAACCTTGGCAAGAAGTCGCTCACCGAAATCAAGGAAGTACTTGAGGGTCACGGACTCGGTCTGGGCATGCGCCTCGAAAACTGGCCGCCCGCGAGTCTTCGTCCGGAGCACGAGCTCGATATGGAAAACAGGCAGTTATGAAAAACGGGGTCGAACCGCAATTTCGATTGCGATGCCGCCAGAAGTAACGAAATCGGGGCCGGAATTGCGGTTCGACCCCACTATTTGAAAGGCAAGAGCCATGCGCCACAGAAAATCCGGCCGCCGTTTGGGCCGCACCAGTTCGCATCGTAAAGCCATGTTTCGCAACATGGCTGCGTCACTGCTGCGCCCCGAAACGATCAAGACAACTTTGCCCAAGGCCAAAGAGCTGCGTCGTGTCGTTGAGCCCCTGATTACACTGGCCAAGGAGGACGGTGTTGCCAAGCGTCGCCTGGCATTCGACCGTTTACGGGACAAGGAAGCGGTCGGCAAATTATTCAAAGATATCGGCCCCAGATTCAAGGATCGCCCCGGCGGGTATCTGCGGATTCTGAAAACCGGGCCGAGGCCGGGCGATGCGGCACCGATGGCTATCGTGCAGCTCGTCGATGGACCCGTGGCCGAGGCTGAGGCCGAGGAAGAATAAAGCCGCCAAGGGAGTTCTTAACATAATAAGACCTGGCTACATCTGACGGGTCACCAACCCCATATGATGACCGCGCGAGCGATGGCGCGGAGCCGATTTATTCCTGCGCCCTGGCTCGTAACACCATGATTCATAATAACAATACGGATAATTGTAGGTCTTGTGAGGGGCCTCACAGCCTTTCCCCGGCAATGACTCTACCCTTGTGGCTGGTTGGTTCCGGGGATGAGCGATTAGCAAGCAAAACTCATTTGACGAATGCGTCGTGCTGGACCGGGATGCCTTTGATCCGGACGCCGTATTTCTGGACGACATCGTCGACGACGAGGTCCTGCCGTTTCTGAGCCTGGCCGTCGATGGCCTGACTAGCTCAGGCGAGCGCGCCGATGGCAAGCTCGAAATGCGCCCGGATGATGTGGCCAATGAAACCAACAAGGCGTCAACGACCATGCCCGTGGTCGTACTGGGTGCCGACCAACTCGAGGTTTATGGCTGGGAGTCGTCATTGTGGAAGAAGATCCGGGGCTATCTCGGTTTCTGATTTGAAGATTCGAGAAAGGGGCCGGATCGTCTTTTGATCCGGCCCCTTTTTATGTGCCCGTCGGCACGGACTCCGCCAGCCAACGACTGACGTTGACGAGCATATTGCAGGAACGTTCATCCCGACGAGCGCTTGTCTTTCAAGGGCGACGGCGTTCGTCTAGACTGCACCGATGGATTACGACTTCAAAGACAAAACCGTCATCATCACCGGCGGCTCGGAAGGTGTCGGTGCGGCAACCGCCCGAAAGTTTGCAGAGCACGGTGCGAATCTCGTTCTGGTTGCGCGAAGCAAAAGGAATCTGGACCGGATTGCTGAAGAATTACGCGGCAAAACACGCGTCGAAGTAATTGCAATGGACG